>VFQP010006131.1_pt1 | contig 10048 bp, 10 predicted proteins | sample 3512351 | NCBI WGS metagenome assembly VFQP01 (sample SAMN10412372, study PRJNA504923) | tailings metagenome | isolation source: Relicate 1 Philex TSF1 revegetated site | place: Philippines: Tuba, Benguet | collected 2017-08-29
GACAGTAGTTGTTGCACTGCTCGGTAAGCAGGAGGCTGTTGTGATTGGAACTCGCGCGGTAGAGGGACCGAACGCGGCCGTCAACGCTAAGAGCGATGACATCACCGTCATCCAGATAGGCGAACTCGTCTCCGAGCAGCGTACACGGCACTCCATCTTCAAGGTCTTCGGGTCGAGAGTTGAAGGCCAGGTAGTGCGCGAAACCCTCTGGCACTGAGCCCGAGCCCTTTGCCAGGAACGCTTTCCCTCCGCGCAGCGGTGCCGGGAGGGTTCGATTCGTGCTGAGACTCAATACCCGCCGCTGAGCGGTACTCCTTTCCGTCCAAATGACGCGGCCTGAGAGAGTCAGCATCGGTTCACCCACCGCATAAAAATTTCCTTCGCTTCGGCATCTCGTCGCATGATGTCCAGGAGATGTTTTGTCACACCCATCATGCGCGTGCAGAACTCCGACTCGGGCTTCCGGCCAAGAACATCGCCGTACATGGCATGGTGGAACACCGGCTCGGCCCCACACCACGGCTCGAAGGCGCAATCGCTACACATCGGCGCCGAACCCGTGAAAGAATCCTCTAGCGCATTGAGCAACGCATCGTTCGTAAAGATCTGCTCGTAGGTGTTCTCGTGAACGTTGCCAAGCCGGAACGTTGTGTCGCCCATCTCTCGGAGCATCCGGCTTTCGTCCGACGCATACACATCACCGTCGTAATTGAAGACGACTGCTGCGATGCCTGCACCTGCCGGGTTCATCAAGTCGACGAAACCAGGATCATTGGACGTCAACATCTTGGTCAGGACGAGACTGGAGTAGTACTCGGTAAAGGGCAGGCCAGCTTTATTGAGCTCCACGATGTATTCGAGTCCCTCCTTGTAGAATTGCAGCCAGCGCTCCGCGTTGTAGGCTTGAAAGCTCTTCGTCTTCAGGGCGAATCCGTATGGAGAAAGGTGTCGCAAGAAGATGCCGCTTAAGCCATGCTTCACGTATTCGTCGATGATGTCGCGGACTCGATTCAGACTTGCAGGGGATGTCGTCATCAGCGCCGACACGGAGTCATATCCGACGATGTCTCTCGCACGTTGAAGGCCGGCGACAAACCGCGCATGGCTATCTCGTCCAGGGCGAGGACGGTTCTTGTTGTGCAGGTCTTCAGGTCCATCCAGCGATGAGGACAGATAGATACGGTGGTCCCTGCAGTATTCAAGGATTTCGTCAGTGGCCAATGCAAGGGTCGTCGTTATGACGAACTCCAGATCACGGCCTTCCGCGAGGCCACGTCGCTCGGCTTTCTCGACCACATAGCGAATCAGGTCGAAGTTGAGCAAAGGCTCGCCACCTTGGAACTCAATCTTGATGGCGGCATTTGGAGACCGAAAGACAAGTTCCAAGGCTTTGTCCGCGGTCTCGCGCGTCATATCAAAGGCGCCCTTGTCCTCCGACTGTCGCGACACCTGGCAGTACTGACAGCTGTGGTCGCAACGAAGTGAAACGACAAACAGATGCAGGTTCGTAAAGTTTGCGACCTTGCTGAACTTCGTGCGAGTCTTGAGTGCGAGAAGCTCCAGGCTTGCCTCATCCCCCTCTTCCCTGATGAAGTGCCTCGACCGCAGTGCCGCATAGTCGTCGTCGGTAGGCTTGAGACGATGGGCGACCAGGTCATCGAGCCTTTCGCGCGACAAGAAGGTGAACTCGCCGACTGCATTTGTGAGAACGACTTCCTCATCATTCAGCGGCTCGAATCGGAACGGCAATAGATGATACTTACCGGCGCTATCAAGGTAGTTCTCGAGAGACTGAAACTTGCTCATCCTTGAAGCCCGGTTCGCGAAAAGGCGTATGCCAGGATGAGATTCCGGGCAGGTTCCGTCTCTTCTTTGATTTGCAGACGCAACTGCTGGTCGAGCAACTCTCGCTTGAAGTTAGCCACCATGTCGTCCAGCGTGGTACTTCCCGCCTTCACTGGGTCGATCTCGCAGACGAGCTTATCCCCACTTTGGGATATCAGGATGGTAAGGCGATCAATGAACCGATAGGCTGCCTTCTGAACAGCCTCCAGTCGATAAATGGCGGGGTCCAGTTCCAGACGTAGTGTCATCGTAGGCTCAAAAAAAGCTCCGAGATGGAGCCGATACTACAAATCAGTCTGCTGGAAGATTAACGACCAGAGTAATGCGATGCGTGGGATGCGTGCGAAGCATGCGAGGCGTGAGAATGGTGGTAGGCCATCAACGTGCCTTCGTCGGCGTTGCGCTTCAGAACGAAGTTGAATGCATCACCGCTTTGAGTGCGTACCGCGATCCGCTCCGTCGGCTTCGAATCCGACGGTGAGATCGAGTTCTGCCCCGTAGAATCATGAGTCGGAACTTGCATCGCCGGCGCGTTTTGCGCAGCGAACCCTGCGGCTACTGCAGCAAATGCTTTGAGGAATCCCTTCATTTTGACCGTCCCCCTGGTTGGTATGTTATTTCCCCGCTGCAACAAGCGCATTTGGAGTGCGACCCGGGACTTTGTCTGCCTTGTCCGGTGACGTTACAAATAGTTACTAGCGTGGCTTGTGGAAGTGTATATCGGCCAGCCCCAGTTTGGTGCCTACGTTAGTGCACTCAAGAGCCCCTCTTATGTAGGGGGGTAGAGGCCAAACTGTTAAGCGCGAGGCGCTTCGTCAATGACGCGATGCTATCTCGTCATTGGCTGCCCGGATTTGTTCGTTTCACCAAATACAGAGTTCCGATTTATGCGTCAAATCTGCACACCCTGGCGCCGTAAGACGCTAGAGCTTTGTCGATACGATATGGCTGCGTTAAAGCGCATCGCATCACGGCATATTGGAAATCACTCCAATTTCTATGTTGACCTCAGAACGGCTTTTTGATGTGCAAGCGGGCTTTTAATGTCCGAGGTCAGCAGCTTCCCCACCATCACCTATACTCCATCCGTCCTTCACCAACGCATGAACTATGGAATACGCTCCGGGCATCAGTCAGCTGGCTGGCCTGCTGGCCGATCCGGGCCGCGCGGCCATGCTTTGGGCCTTGATGGATGGCAGTGCCAGGCCGGCTGGTGAGCTTGCGCTGATAGCTGGGCTGTCGGCGTCGTCTACCAGTGGCCATCTGGCCCGGCTGTCCGAAGGTGGCCTGCTGGCGGTCGAAACGCGCGGGCGGAACCGTTACTATCGGCTGGCCGCGCCGGAAATCGGGGTTGCCATCGAGGCGCTGGCCACGGCTTCGCTGGCCAGCCAGCCGCCGCGGTTGCGCACCGTGCCGGTGTCGCGCAGCGCGCCGGCGGCGTTACGGCTGGCGCGCACCTGCTATGACCATCTGGCCGGGGAACTTGCGGTGGGTCTTTTCGAACGAATGTCGCAGGCGGGCTGGCTGGCGGTGGACGGCACGCGGGTCGACCTCACCGGCGATGGCGTGCAGGCCATGGGCCGGCTCGGGATCGACCTGGACGCGGCGCGGCGCAAGCGGCGCCAGTTTGCCTGCACGTGCCCTGACTGGAGCGAACGCAAACCCCATCTGGGCGGCGCGTTGGGGGCGGCATTGCTGGAAACCTTGCTGGAGCGGGGCTGGATAGAACCCACGGTCACGTCGCGCGCGTTGCGCGTGACGCAGCGCGGGCATCGAGAGATCGGGAAAGTGGCAGCATAACCTTGCTACAAAGCCACCAAGGAGTAATGGATGACAATCGAACTGGAAGACGACGCGCAGGACGCAGTCAGCCGGCTGTTTGCGCTGATCAATCTCGGGGACACGCAGCAGACCACGCGGCATGTGGCGCTGTTCGAAGAGGCGCTGGAAGACGCCGAGGAAGACGAGGCTGATGCCGATGCGCTGCTTTTCCAGATCAAGGAGATCATCGACTGGGAGGCGGGCTTCTATGTCGACTGGAAAGATGCGGAATCGTTTATCGGCTGCCTGAACCAGCTGTGCGAGCGCTTCGACCTGGAAATCGACTGGGGCACCGAAGATCCCGAAGACGAAGACTTCCTTGAAGGCACCAGCGTGCCGGAGCTGATGGAGCTGGCCACCGACCAGTTGCGCGTGGCTGGCTACACGCTCTGGAACTGGGATACCGGTGGCGATGCCTACGCGGGCTGGATCACGCGCAGCGAAGACGATGACGAGATGCTCGAGATTGCCGAGACGCTCGCCTTCGACCTGCGCAGCGGCGACCAGCCGTACTGATCGGCCCGTTACTCGATCGTCAGGATCGTGGGCGCGTTGTCGTCGTCATCGGCCGGCGCGGTAGCGCCGGTCGTGCCGTCGGTCGTGGCGTTGGAAAGGGGTACCGGGCGGCGCGCGGTTTCGGGTACGCCCAGCGTTTCTTCCAGTGCATCGAGGAAGGCGCGGACGCTGGCCGGCATCAGCTTGCGCGCGGGCATCAGCACATAGACCTTCAGTGGTGACGACGTATAGCCTGGCAGCACGCGCACCAGTTGTCCCTGCACAAGTTGCTCATGCACGAAGCGTGGCGACAGGCGCGTGACACCCAGGCCGTCGACCGCCGCCTTGAGGCGAACTTCTGCGTTGTGCGTGCACAGGCGTGGCTCGACATCCATCGAGAAGGTTTCCACGCGATCGCGCAGGAACTCCCAGTGGGTATCGTCCTGGTTGCCGACGGTTGGCCAGCCCTGCAGGTCTTGCGGCGTGCGTGGCAGGCCACGCTCGCGGATCAGTGACGGCGCCGCATAAAAGGCGCGCTCGATCAGCACCACGCGCTTGCTGGCAAACGAGCTGTCATGCAGGTTGGTATCGGTCATCACGAATGCCAGGTCATAGCCATGGCGAACCAGGTCGGGCTGGTCCCAGCTCACGTCGAGTTGCACGCGCAGCGCCGGATGCAGCTTGAGCAGACGGTTCAGCGTGGGCGACAGATGCTGCGAGCCCACTTCATACGGCGTGGCAATGCGGATGGTTCCACCCACCTCTTCGCTGACCGATGCGGCCTCGGCGCTGATTTCGCGCAGCGCGCCGAACAATGGCGACACCCGATCGTAAAGCTGCTGGCCCCGCTGGGTTACGCGCACGCGACGCGTGGTGCGCTCGAACAGGCGCACGCCTAGCTGGCCTTCCAGCCGTGCCACGGCGGCACTTGCCGATGACTTCGGGACTTCGGCCAGCTCGGCCCCTTGTGTGAAGCCGCCGCCTTCCACCACACGGCAGAAAATTTCCCAGTCCTTCCAGTCAATCGATTTCATGCGAGCCTTTTCTTAGCAAACATCGGGAAAACCCTTATCCGATGCGCCGCGATTGTCCCACATCGCGAACAATGATGAAGTCCACGTACTTATTATGGTTATTACACACTGCTGACAGCCGGATGACATTTGCTGCGAAATGTCTCTTTTTGACATTGGCTTGCTCGGGGAAAGCCAGTATTGGGAATCGCTCTCATTACACTCTAGGATTCGAATTCATCTTCGCCCTGAGGGGCTTTCGACCGAGGAGTCGTCATGTTCAAAGTCGCTGCTTTCGTTGTTGCCGGAGCGTTCTCCACTGCCGCCTTTGCTGGCGCCAATTGCGAAAAGCACCCCAAGTCCGAATGGATGCCGGAAGCCGATGCCAAGGCCAAGATCGCGGAACAGGGCTACAACATCAAGAAGTTCAAGGTCGATGGCAATTGCTATGAGATCTACGGCACCACCAAGGACGGCAAGAAGGCCGAGATCTACTTCGACACCAAGACGCTGAACATCGTCAAATCGGAAATCGGGAAGTAAGCTGTGGCGACCCCGGCGGATCGGGTAAGCGCCCCCGACACGATTCGCGTCTGGGACCTGGCCGTGCGCTTCACGCACTGGAGCGTGGCGGCCATTGTCTTCTATGACCTGGTCGACGATTCCGGCGACCAGATACACCGTGTTCTGGGCTATGTCGCCGCCGGGCTCGTACTGTTCCGCATCCTGTGGGGCTTTGTCGGCAGCGAACATGCACGCTTCAGCGCATGGCTGCCGCGCCCCGCCGGCGTGCTGGCCTATGGCAGGGCCTTGCTGAAAGGCCGCGCGCCGCGCTTCGTCAGCCACACGCCATTAGGCGCCGTAATGATGCTGGCGATGTGGACGCTGACCCTGGGCCTGGCGGTTACGGGCTGGATGTCGCGTCTGGATCCTTTCTGGGGCGAGGACTGGCCCATCGACATTCATCGCTGGCTATCCAACACGCTGTTGGGCTTGATCATCGTGCATGTGGTTGCAGCACTGGCGATGAGCATCAAGGGCCGGGAAAACCTGATCGGGGCGATGCTCACAGGCAGGAAGCGGCGCAGCAGGCTGCCGTAGCCGTTGTCCAATCGCGCCAGCGCGTTCATTGCCGAATTCCCGGCGGATACCTACGATATGGCAACGCCGATACCCACGCGGGTGTCGGCCGCATCCCATCCGCAACCGGAGAACGCTATGAAGATCCTGATGGTGCTTACCTCGCACGACCAGCTTGGCAATACCGGCAAGAAAACCGGCTTCTGGCTTGAGGAATTCGCATCTCCCTACTACGTGTTCAAGGATGCCGGCGTCGATCTCACGCTGGCCTCGCCCAAGGGCGGCCAGCCCCCGATCGACCCCAAGAGCGACGACCCCGGTGCGCAAACCGATGCAACGCGCCGATTCCAGTCCGATGCGGCGGCAAAACAGCATCTGGCCACCACCTTGACGTTGGACCAGGTGAAGGCCGACGACTTCGATGCGGTCTTCTACCCCGGTGGGCATGGTCCGTTGTGGGACCTCACGGAAGACAAACGCTCCATCGCCTTGATCGAGGCCTTTGATCGTGCCGGCAAACCGGTCGCGGCGGTGTGCCATGCACCGGGCGTGCTGCGTCATGTAAAGGGCGCCGACGGCCAGCCGCTGGTCAAGGGCCGCAAGGTCACCGGCTTCACCAACTCCGAAGAAGACGCCGTGCAACTGACCAGCGTGGTGCCGTACCTCGTGGAAGACGTGCTGAAGCAGAACGGCGGACAGTTCTCACGTACCGACGACTGGGGCAGCTACGCCGTGGTCGATGGTCGGCTGGTTACGGGGCAGAACCCTGCATCATCGGATGCCGCCGCGCATGAACTGCTGAAGCTGCTCAAGTAGTCGCAGCTGCCGGGCCGTACCGCGTGCGCACGCGCATTGGCACTTGCGCCTGGCGCTAGCGCGTGCGGCGCGGCTTGGCGCAGTGCCGCACCTCACGCGTGAATTGCGCGCAGGCGTGCGTCATCAGATCTTCCGAGCGATAGACCAGGTAGACCTGGAAATCGGGCATCTCGTCGAGAATCGGCAAGCGCACGAGCGCCTGCGGATCGAGCTTGAGCGGACCGGTGCCGTCGAACACATAATTCGACCACACGCTGATCAGATCCGTCTTGGTCGCCAGTTGCAAGCCCAGCAGGTTCGACGCGCTTTGCACAATACGCTTGGGCATGTCGAACTTGTGCAGGCGCATCAGGCTGGCCAGTGGGCTACCCGGATCGTCGAGCGGATCAAGTGTTAGCCAGTCCGCGTCGAGCAGCGCGCGCAAGCGCCGTGCGCGCCGCAGCGGATGCCCGGGGCGCACAGCCAGACCCATGCCCACCGAAAACAGCGGCTCCCACTCCATGCCGCCGCCACCGGGACCGCTGTTGGTGGAGATCAGCCCCAGGTCGAGCCGCCCTTCGCGCAAGCCTTCCAGGATCTGCTGCGGCCGCAACTCCATCGCGCGCAGCGTCACATTCGGATATTGCTGCCGATACACCGCCATCGCATCGGGCAAGGCCGCGCTCGACGCCACGGCGGTGAAGCCAATATGCAGTTGCGCCTCGGCATGCCCACGAATCGACTCGATATCTTCCAGCGCATGCCGCAGTTCCTGTTCCACCACGGTTGCGCGCCGCACCAGCGCCACACCATACGCAGTCAGACTGACGCCACGTACCGAGCGCGTCATCAATGTCACGCCCAGTTCCCGCTCCAGTTCGGAGATTGCTTTCGATAGCGCCGGTTGCGAGGTATGCAGGCTGCGTGCGGCCTCATGCATGCTGCCGTGCTGGGCCACGGCCATCAGCACACGCAGTTGTTGCAGCTTCATCGGGTTCCTCCTGGCTGTAAGCCTTTTCTTATGATCGTTTTAATCGATGCCTTGCCGTGGTGCGCGCATGCGCGAATGTCGTGCACGCCATCGGAAAATGCGCCGGCTAGGTACTAGTCCGGATGGTGCATCGGCAGTGATGATGACGGTGATGCTATTACGTTATCACCATGAAAATATATGATTTTCAGGCCGACGTGTTTGCCTGAATACTGCATCGCCAAGGACATGCCCTGCCCTTTGCGCGATGGATGCCGGCACTGACGGTTTCCACGATTCCCCCAAAACCAGTTCGTGGAGTACCCGCATGAACGACGCAACCCTGCCCGCCGGCGCGCCGCTCGCACCATCCGCATCATCCACTGCACCAGCCACCGCACCAGCCACAGCGACCGCCGCGCCAGCCCGGCCCGCGGCACGGCAAAGCCAGTTCCGCCTGATTGCCGCCTGCTCGATCGGTAATGCGCTGGAGATGTTCGACTTCACGGTGTACAGCTTCTTCTCGCTGTTGATCGGCAAGCTGTTCTTCCCGTCCGATAGCCCGTATGGTTCGCTGCTGCTGGCGGTGGCCACGTTCGGCATCGGCTTCATCATGCGCCCGCTTGGTGGCGTGGTGATCGGCAACTACGCAGATCGTCGCGGTCGCAAGGCAGCCATGTCGCTGACTATTGGCCTGATGGTGATCGGCACGTTGTGCATCGCGTTGGCGCCGACGTATGCCGTGGCCGGCGTGTATGGCTCACTCACGATCCTGGCGGGCCGGCTGTTACAGGGCTTCTCGCTTGGTGGCGAAATCGGTGCGTCCACCGCCATGCTGATGGAAGGTGGCGATGTGAAGGGCCGCGGCTGGCGCGTCAGTTGGCAGATCGGCAGCCAGGGCATTTCCGCGCTGGCCGGCGCGGCTACCGGTGCCACGCTCTACGCCGTGTTGTCCACTGAGGCACTCGAAAGCTGGGGCTGGCGCGTGCCATTCCTGCTGGGTCTGCTGATTGCACCGGTGGGTCTCTATATCCGCGCCAAGCTCGATGAAACACACGAGGCCGATGCCCATGCACCCAGCCCGGTCGGCGAACTGTTCCGCCGCCATGCGGGCAAGGTGGCGCTGGGCATCCTGTCCACCACCGCGGGTACCGCGACGATGTACCTCGTGGTGTTCTTCATGCCCACGTACATGATTCGCGTGCTTCATATGCCCACCTCGCTGTCGTATCTATCCGGGTGCGTCACCGGTGTCACGCTGCTCGTGGTCTCGCTGGTCGCCGGCAAGCTGGCGGACCGCCTTACCTACCGCAAGCCGCTGGTGGCCGGCTCGCTGCTGTTCAGCCTGGTTGCCGTGTATCCCGCGTTCTGGCTCATGAACACCTATCCGAGCGTGCCGCTGGTGCTGGGCCTGTCCGCGCTGCTGACTGCCAGCATCAACCTGGGCACCACGCCGATGTTCCTGATGCTGCTCGAAATGCTGCCGGCTGGCGTGCGTGCCACGGGACTGGCCGTGATCTACAGCGTGGGCGTGACCGTATTCGGCGGCTCATCGCAGTTCATTGTCACATGGCTGCTGGCCAAGACCGGCAACCCGATGTCGCCAGCCTTCTACATGATGGCGTGCGGGCTGTTGGCGCTGGTCGCCGTGCTGCGCATTGCCGAGAAACGCGAACACTGATTCCCAAGATCCCCCAAGGAAGACCCCATGACCCGCGAACCCACGCTTACCCCGTTCCAGTTGCTGCCGCACCTGCTGCCGGCCATCGATACCGAAACCTTCGTCAATATCCGCCGCCAGATTCACGCGCAGCCCGAGCTTGGCTTTGAAGTTGGCGCCACCAGCAAGCTCGTGGCCACGTTGCTGGAAAGCTGGGGCTATGAAGTGCATACCGGCATCGGCAAGAGCGGTGTAGTTGGGCAACTCAGGCTGGGCAACGGTACGCGCCGCCTGGGCATCCGCGCCGACATGGACGCGCTGCCGATCGCCGAGGCCGCGGGCCTGCCTTATGCCAGCAAGACGCATGGC
>VFQP010006132.1_pt1 | contig 10046 bp, 8 predicted proteins | sample 3512351 | NCBI WGS metagenome assembly VFQP01 (sample SAMN10412372, study PRJNA504923) | tailings metagenome | isolation source: Relicate 1 Philex TSF1 revegetated site | place: Philippines: Tuba, Benguet | collected 2017-08-29
CGCTGTTCGATGCCGACAGCCATCATGAAATCGTGCCGCTATCGAATGACAATGGCCGCGCGGTTTACCAGAACGTCAATGGCGTGCGGCGGCGCGGGCTGGAGCTGGGTTGGCGCGGCGCGTTCGGAGCCGCGCAGCGCCTGACGGCCGCGCTCGGCTATACGTATCTGGACGCGTACTTCGGCGAATCGTTTGTCAACGCACAGGGCGCCACAGTGGCGGCGGGCAACCGCCTGCCCGGCACGGCGCGGCACAGCTTTGGCGCCGAGGTGGCATACCGGCCGTGGGGTCAGTGGCTGGTGGGCGTGGAGGCCAAGGCCGACAGCAAGGTCTATGCGGACGATCTCAATACCCAGGCCGCGCCAGGCTACTTCATCTTCAACATCAAGACCGGCTACACGTTCAAGCTGGGCGCCACGCAGCTCTATGTGTTCGGACGCATCGACAACGTGGCCGACCGGCACTATATCGGCTCGGTGATCGTCAATGAAGCCAACGGCCGATACTACGAGCCGGCGCCCGGGCGGCGCTTCTTTGTTGGGTTGCGGGCCTCGATGTGATGGGCGATCTTCGTGGCATTGACTTGCCAACGCGGTGCTACGCGCCTAAGGTTGCGGTTTTAGCCGGTGCCAATGTGCCCCCGCCATGTCGTTAGCCACGCCCCCAGTACAGACTTCCTCCATGCCCCAGGATCCCAAGCTGCGCATCATGCTGTGGGTGGTTGCAGTGGGGTTCTTCATGCAGACGCTCGACTCGACCATCGTCAACACGGCGCTGCCGTCGATGGCGCGCAGCCTCGGCGAAAGTCCGCTGCGCATGCAGTCGGTCATCATTGCGTACTCGCTGACGATGGCCGTGATCATCCCGGCTTCAGGCTGGCTGGCCGACCGCTTTGGTACGCGGACCATCTTCCAGACCGCTATCGGGCTGTTCGTACTGGGGTCGCTGCTCTGCGCATGGGCGCCGAGCCTGCCAATGCTGACCGCTGCGCGCGTGGTGCAGGGGGCTGGCGGTGCGATGCTGCTGCCGGTGGGGCGGCTTTCAGTGTTGCGTACCTTTCCGCGCGAGCAATATCTGCAGGCCCTGAGTTTCGTGGCAATCCCGGGCATGATCGGACCGCTGATCGGCCCGACGCTCGGAGGGTGGATCACGCAGACGTTCTCCTGGCACTGGATCTTCCTGATCAACGTGCCGGTCGGGGTGATCGGCGCGCTGGCCACGGTCCGTTTCATGCCGAACGCGAGGCTGCCCGGTATCGGACGTTTCGACGTTGCCGGCTACGCTTTCCTGGCCATCGCGATGGTAACGCTCTCGTTCTCGCTGGACGGACTGGCCGGCATGGGCTTCCAGCATGCCACCGTACTGATGTTGTTCATCGCGATCATGGCGGCGTTGACCGCGTATGTGCTGCATGCGAACAAGAGCCAGATGCCACTGTTCCCGCTCGGCCTGTTCAAGATCCACGCGTTCAGTGTCGGCCTGCTCGGCAACCTGTTCGCGCGGATCGGCAATGGCGCCATGCCGTTCCTGATTCCATTGACCCTGCAGGTCAGCCTGAATTACTCGCCATTCAATGCCGGCTTGATGATGGTGCCGATCACCGTGGCCGGGATGGCGTCGAAGCGGCTGGCTACCCGGCTGATCGAGCGGCATGGTTATCGGCGCGTGCTGGTGACCAACACGTTCGTCGTGGGGCTGGTGATGGCATCGTTCGCGCTGATCTCGCCGACCCGGCCACTACCGCTGACGCTGTTGCAGCTGGTCATCTTCGGTGCTGTCAATTCGATCCAGTTCACGGCCATGAACACCGTTACGCTCAAGGACCTTAGCGGAGTGAACGCCAGTAGCGGCAACAGCATGCTGTCGATGATCCAGATGTTGTCGATGAGCCTGGCCGTGACATCGGCTGGCGCGCTGCTGGCTACGTTCCAGGCCGGGATTGGCTCGCACCACTTCGATGTCCTGCCGGCATTTCATGCCACATTCATCTGCGTGGGGCTGATTACCTCGGCCTCTGCGTGGATCTTCATGCAACTCAATCCCGAAAAGGCAACGCCGGCCAAGGCCCAGCCATCGGAGGAGGTGTGATGTGATTCTGGCTCAGTGATTGCGGCCTACGAACAGTGAGCCAAGACCCAAAATCTGCATGCTGATAATCACGACCGGCATGACATCGAAGTTCCACAGCAATTCGATCACTGACAGAAGCAGTTGCATCGACAGCGCGCCGACACTGAGCTTCCAGATCGCGCCGGTTGGATCTTGCTGCAACTGGTTCGAGAGATAGAACAGTCCCGCGCCGATAAACAGGTTGAAGACGGCCGGATGGACATACGACCCCATCCGGTCGACCAGCGCTGAACCGAATTCGTTTGAACCACCGAATGCCGCGTGAATCTGCATCAACGCGGTAAATGTCATGCCGACTGACAGCAGATAGAGGGTGACCTGGGCAATGACGTAACGGTCCGCGGTGAATACTGCTGGAACTTTGGGCTTCAGGTTGAACAGCTTCAATGAGATCCCTCTGACTAGGCCTGCGCCAAGCGTGACGTGGGATCGGATGTTATTGCAGTTTCTGCATTCTCAAAATCATAAATGTCCGAAACATTGGCGGTTGAAATGCCCATGGTTGCTCCTCTCTCGCAGCGCGGGAGAGGGGAGACAACCACGGGCATAACGTCGCTTACGCCGCCATCAATTCGCAGAACCGCGCGATATCGACATTGCCGCCGCTGATGATCACGCCTACGCGCTTGCCTTTGAGCGCTTCCTTCATCTGCAGCGCCGCTGCCAGCCCCAGGCAGCCGGTGGGTTCGACAATCATCTTCATGCGCTCGGCGAAGAAGCGCATGGCTTCAACGAGTTGCTGGTCCGATGCGGAGAGGATGTCGTTGACGTCGCGCTTGATGATCGCGAACGTGTAGTTGCCCAGATGCTGCGTCTGCGCGCCATCGGCAATGGTCTTCGGCGTATCGATATGCACGATCGATCCGCTGCGGAATGATTGCTGGCCGTCGTTGCCGGCCGCGGGTTCCACGCCATACAACTGGCATTGCGGCGCCAGCGCGCGCGTGGTCAATGCGGTGCCCGACAGCAGGCCGCCACCGCCGAGCGGCGTGAACAGTGCGTCGAGCGCACCCACTTCCTCGAACAGTTCCTTTGCGGCGGTGCCCTGGCCAGCCAGCACATCGGGATGGTCGTACGGCGGGATCAGCGTCATGCCGTGCTTCTGGGCAAGGTCGCGGCCGATGGCTTCGCGGTCTTCCTTGTAGCGATCGTAGATCACCACGTTGGCCCCGTAGCCTTTGGTGGCGGCGATCTTGGCGGCCGGCGCGTCGTGCGGCATCACGATCGTGGCCGGCATGCCGAGCAGCTTTGCCGAGAGCGCAATGCCTTGCGCATGGTTACCCGACGAGAACGCCACCACGCCGCTCTTGCGTTGTTCAGGCGTGAACTTGGCCAGCGAATTAAAGGCGCCACGGAACTTGAACGCACCCATGCGCTGGAAGTTTTCGCATTTGAAGAAGACTTCAGCGCCAAGCAGCGCATTGAGCGTGCGTGAAGTGTTGACCGGGGTGCGGTTGGCGTAGCCTTCGAGGCGTTTGGCAGCAGCTTCGACGTCGGCGTAGGTGGGCAATGGCAGGGTCGTCATGGTAGTGATGAAAGTGGATGCGGTTTACCAGGGCCACGCCAGGCGCGTGCCAGCGCCGTTGGCCAGGGCTCGTTCGTGAAGAAAGCGGGCGACCGTCAGGTCCTGCAGGGCCAGGCCGGTCATGTCGAATACGGTGATGTCGGCGGGCTGCCGCTCGATGGCGGCGGCGCCTGTCAGCAAGTCGCCAATCTCGATGCAGGCTTCATCCTGTGCCCACTGGCATTCGCCAATGCTGCGAGCCTGGTCCAGATCGTCGACGACGATGCGCGCGCGTTCGAGAACCCCCGGCGGCAGCTCGCGCTTGCCCGCGGTATCGGCGCCCACGCAAGTGAAATGCGTGCCGGCTTGCACCGCATCGGCATCGAACAGCGCGCCCTTGCCCGGCGTTGCGGTAATCACGACATCGCTGTCGGCCACGGCTGCGTTGCGGTCGGTGGCCAGGGCCAGATTGCAGCGTCCGGCAAACTCGTTCTCGAAGCTGGAGCTCGGCGTGCCGCTGGCACTGACATAGCGTACGTCGGTAAGCGTTGGCATGAGGCGCAGGGCATAGCTGAGCTGTACCCGAGCCTGCACGCCGGTACCGAAGATGCAGACACGCCTGCTGTCCTGGCGCGCCAGTGCCTGCAGTCCGATGCCGCCCGCGGCTCCGGTGCGCGCCGTGGTAATGGCGTTGCCGTCGAGCATGCAAATGGGGCGCCCCGTGGCGGGATCGATCAACAGGATGGTGGCCTGATGCGGTTCACCGCCGCGCTCGCGGTTGCCGGGCCAGAAGCCGGCGGCCTTGAAACCCAGCAGGCCTTGGCGGCCAATGTCACCGGCCTTGATGCCGAACACGCCGCCAGTGGCGAGCTTCTCGCGAATCACCGGAAACACGCGGCCCTCGCGGTGGCTGTGCAGCACGAATGCTTCGCGCACGGCGGCCAGTACGTCGTCTGGTACCAGTGCGGCTTCCACGGCATGCTTGTCGAGCAGCAGCAGTTGCGCGGCCGCGGTATCGGTGGAGTGGGTTGAACTAGCGTGCATAGCTGTAGACGGTGGCGCGCGACACACCAAGATGCGCCGCAATGGTTTCCATGGCCCGACGGATATCAAGCAGGCCGGAGGCCTTGAGTTCGCCCAGCAGCGCACGCCGTTCGTCGGTTTTCAGCGAGCGCGGCGTGGTGGCGAGGCGGGCGGCGAACGCGTCGATGCGGGCGCGCAGCGCATCGGTGCCGGCCGGATCGAGCGTTTCCTTGGGACCCTCCGTCGCAGTCTGCACGAACTGGCCCATCGCCATCTGCAGGCTGCGGAACAGCGTGAGGTCCACGTTCATGCAGAGTGCCGCGACGTAGCGGCCAGTACTGTCCTTGATGCCGATCGACGTGCTCTTGGCCTGGCGTCCATCGGCGAACTGGTTTGCGTAGTTGGCCAGGATCTGCGGATAGTGCGGATCGGTGATGCGGGCCTCGCCAAGCTCGGTGGTGGGATCGCCCACGCCACGTCCGGAAAGATTGTTGTGGATCGCCAGGATCGACTGGCCGGGCTCCAGCAGATCGTGCACCACGATCTCGCAAAACGGCGCCAGCGTCTGGCCCAGCCCGTCGGCAATCTGCTTGATCTGTTCGAGCAGCAGGCGCTGTTCGTCGGTCCGGTCCGGCATGGCAAATGGTCTCGCAGTGGGAAGCGCAGTGGGAAGCGCAATAAGTCGCCCGATAAATCGCGCACTCAGATCGCGACTCAGATCGCGCACTCGTTGCGATACAGTTTGTTTAATGCTGGACTAAATGTCAATATATGGATGAAGAAAAGGCGTGGGGGTCACACGACCGCCACGCCTTGCCGGCTTTAGAGCAACTTCAGGCTGTTTCCGCCACGCGGATCTCGACCAGCAGCTTGCGCAGTTCCGGCACGCAAGACCCGCAATTGCCGCCGGCCTTCACGCAAGCGGTGATCTCGGCCGGCGTCTTGAGATCGTGCTTGCGCACGGCGTCGCAGATCGTATTGCGGCCCACACCGAAGCACGAGCATACCGTTGGCCCTGCATCGGCAGTCTTTTCGAGCGGCTGGCCCAGCAGCAGGCCGATACGGTCGGTATCGGCAAGGGCCTCTTGCCCGAACAATTGCGACAGCCATGCACGCGAAGGCAGGTCGGCGCGTGTGGAAACGTAGACGCACGCCTGCAACTGGTCGTTGACGACGTAACCGGCGTGATAGACGCCTGCGGTACGGTCTTCGTATTCGAGCCAGTCGGCGTCCGGGTCCTGTACGCCGAGCAAGCCGCGCGCCCATGCGGCGCGGTCATCGATGGTGTCGCGTCCGGCGAATTCATAGCGATGGAACTGCTTGCCCTGGATGCGCGTCCAGTACGTCAGTGCTTCGGCGGACAACGCCGTGCGACTCAGCACGAAGCCATGCCACGACACGCGGAACTCTTCCACATGCACCGGTGTGTGCTTGAACTCGGGCTCGCCCGAAACCGGGTCGACCACCGGATTGACCACGGCACCGACGCGCGCATCGGAACTGAACTGGTCATTCCAGTGGATCGGCACGAACACGCTGCCGCGTGGAATGCCGCCGCCAAAGCGCACGCGTGCCACCATGGCGCCCCAGCGGCTCGACACGCGCGCGAGCTTGCCTTCACCAACACCGCACAGCAAGGCATCTTGCGGATGCATGTCGACAAACGGCTCGGGAATATGATCGGACAGCCGCGCGGCCTTGCCCGTGCGGGTCATGGTATGCCATTGGTCGCGCACGCGTCCCGTGTTGAGAATCAGCGGAAACTCGTCATCGGTCGTGTTGGCCGGTGCGCGCGCCGCGGTGGCTACAAAACGCGCGCGGCCATCGCCAAACGCATAACGACCGTCCTCGAACAGCCGCTGCGTGCCGTGCGACGTGGCAGCCTGCACAGGCCATTGCACCGGTTCGAAATCGTCGTAGTCGTCCTTGCCCAGCCCGGCCAGGCCGCCGATATCAAACATGCGCGGCGCGTGGCGGCTATCGTCGGTGCCATTGCGCCATGCGCTGAGCCGCGCATGCTCGTCGAAGATCTCGTGCTGGCCCGCATAGTCGAAGCCCGCAAAGCCCATGCGGCGTGCCACGTCGCACAGAATGTCCCAGTCGGCGCGTGCCTCGCCCGGCGCCGGCAGGAATGCGCGCTGGCGCGAAATGCGGCGCTCGGAATTGGTCACGGTGCCGTCCTTCTCGCCCCAGCCCAGCGCGGGCAGCAGCACGTGGGCGGCATCGTTGGTGTCGGTGCGCATCACGATGTCGGAGCTGACCACGAACTCGCATTGCGCAAGTGCGCGGCGTGCCTGGTCGGCGTCGGGCAGGCTGACCACCGGATTGGTGGCGATCACCCATACGGCCTTGACCTTGCCTTGCTCGATGGCTTCGAACAGGTCGACCGCCTTGAGGCCGGGCTTGTCGGCCATGGCGGGCGACTGCCAGAAGTCCTGCACGATATCGCGGTGAACCGGGTTGGCCAGTTCCATATGCGCGGCCAGCATGTTGGCCAGGCCGCCCACCTCGCGGCCACCCATGGCATTGGGTTGGCCCGTCAGCGAGAACGGGCCCATGCCGGCGCGGCCGATGCGCCCGGTCAGCAGGTGGCAGTTGATGATGCTGTTGACCTTGTCCGTTCCCGACGAAGACTGGTTCACGCCCATCGAGAATGCGGTGATGACCTTCGTGGTGCTCGCGAACAGTTCGAAGAACGCCTGCACGTCCTGCGGATCGAGCTTGCAGGCGCGGGCGAGGGCAGCGATGTCCGCGCTGTCTGCGGCCGCTGCAAGCGCATCGTCGAGGCCGCTCGTGTGGGCGTCGATAAAATCCTTGTCGGCATGGCCATGGCGGGCAAGGTAGCTCAGCAGGCCATTGAACAGGCGCACGTCGGTGCCCGCACGCAGCGGCAGGTGCAGGTCAGCCAGTTCGCAGGTGGCGGTGCGGCGCGGATCGATGGCCACGATCTTCATCTCGGGCCGCGCTTCCTTGGCACGCGTCAGGCGCTGGAACAGGATCGGGTGGCACCATGCAGTATTGGAGCCGGTCAGGACCACGAGGTCGGCCTGCTCAAGGTCTTCGTAGCTGCATGGCACAAGGTCTTCACCGAACGCACGCTTGTGGCCAGCCACGGCCGAGGACATGCACAGGCGCGAATTGGTGTCGATGTTCGCCGAACCGATGAAGCCCTTCATCAGCTTGTTGGCGACGTAGTAGTCCTCGGTCAGGATCTGGCCCGACACGTACAACGCCACGGCATCGGGCCCGTGCCTGGCGATCACATCGGCAAAGCCCTTGGCCACCTTGTCGAGCGCTTCATCCCAGCTTGCCCGCTGCAGTGAGCCGTCGACGGCGCGCAGCTGCGGATGCAGCAGGCGACCATCGAGGTCGAGCGTATCGCCAAGCGCGGAGCCCTTGACACACAGGCGTCCGAAGTTCGAAGCGTGGTCGGCGTCGCCTTGCACTTCGACCTGGCCGTCGGCGCGCACGGTGGCGCGTACACCGCAACCCACGCCACAGTACGGGCACGTAGTTGAGACAGTCTTGGTGGGGGTGGTGGCAACCACCGCGATATCGGACAGGTTCACAGGTAAATCTCTTCGGTCGTTGGCGGTGTGCGTGGCCGGGGCGGGATCACGCAGCCAGGGCCTCACATTGCGCCTGGCCAAACAGCAGGCGCTGCCGCAGCGCGCCAACCGGTTTGCCGGACTGGATCAGGTCGAAATACCAGGGACCGTCCTTGACGTCGCCGTAGAGCACGGCACCCACCAGCCGGCCATGTTGCAGCACCAACCGCTTGTAGACGCCACGGCGCGGATCGCGCAGCACCAGGTCTTCGCTCTCGTCGCCGCCAATGAAATCGCCGGCGGAGTACAGGTCGACCCCGGTCACCTTGAGCTTGGTGGCGGTAGCTTGCTGCACGTAGCGCCGATGCCCGGCGCCGGCCAGATGGGCGGCGCACACGCGCGCCTGATCCCAGATGGGCGCCACCAGGCCAAACGTGGCCTGGCGATGCTGCACGCATTCGCCCACGGCATAAATGCGTGGGTCGAACGTTTGCAGCGTGTCGTCCACCACGATTGCGCGTTCGCAGCGCAGGCCGGCGCTGGCGGCCAGTTCGATATTGGGACGCACGCCCGCGGTCATGACCACGAGGTCAGCCGGAATCTGCGTGCCGTCCTTGAACAGCACGCCGGTCACGCGTTCGTCACCGAGGATGCCGGCGGTTTGCGCGCTCAGCAGGAAGCGCAGGCCTTTGCGTTCGAGCGCCACCTTCAGCAGGCCGGCGGCCGGTTTGTCGAGCTGGCGCTCCATGAGCGTGTCGGCCAGATGCACGACGGTGACATCCATGCCCTGACGCATCAGGCCGTTGGCGGCTTCCAGACCTAGCAGTCCGCCACCAATCACCACCGCATGGCGATGGTTACGCGCGGCATGCAGCATGGTTTCCACGTCCTGGATGTCGCGGAACGCAATCACGCCGTCGAGCTTATGCCCGGGAACGGGAATGATGAAGGGCACGGACCCCGTGGCCAGCAACAGTCGGTCGTAACGGACTTCCTTGCCCGACGCCGAGCGCACCAGCCGGCGCGGCCGGTCGATGGCCACCACGGGATCTCCGGCCAGCAGCTCGATGCCGTTCTGCGCATACCATTCGCGCGTGTTCAGCATGATGTCGTCGACGGTCTTCTCGCCGGCAAGCACCGGGGATAGCAGGATCCGGTTGTAGTTGCCGTGCGGCTCGGCGCCGAACACCGTGATGTCATACAGGTCCGGCGCAAGCTTCAGCAGTTCCTCGACCGTGCGCATGCCGGCCATGCCGTTGCCTACGACAACAAGGCGCGGCTTGGCCTGGGGGGTGGCGGGGGGCGTCATGAGCACTTCCTCTTGGCGTGGACGAGGTGGAATTTCACAGGGTCAGGCGGCCAGCTCTTCCTCGGCTTCGCGTTGCACCACGGAAGCGGCTACCCAGACCTTGCCATCGTAGACCCGTGCGGCGTACGCAGCGACGGAATGCTCGGGTGCTTCGAGGCATTCGCCGGTGCGCAGGTCGAAGTGGTGCTTGTAGATCGGCGAAGCGACCACGACGCGCTCGCCGAGGCTGCCGACCAGCCCGCGCGACAGCACATTGGCCTGCGAGTTAGGGTCGAAGTTGGCAATCGCGTAGACCTGGTCACCGTGGCCGATCCGGAACACCGCTACCTGCTGTTTGTCGACCAGTGCACAAACACCAGTATTGGGCACGATATCGCGCAAGGTGCAAATCGCGGTCCAGGTTTCAGGATGGTGGGCTTGGCTCATCACGTTCTCCTTGTTTCAGGCTGCATTTGCGGGCACGGCGACCACGGGAATGTGGCTCAGTCTCGAACGCTGCAAGTTCCGTTCCTCCGGTGTCGCGGGGCGGATC
>VFQP010006133.1_pt1 | contig 10044 bp, 11 predicted proteins | sample 3512351 | NCBI WGS metagenome assembly VFQP01 (sample SAMN10412372, study PRJNA504923) | tailings metagenome | isolation source: Relicate 1 Philex TSF1 revegetated site | place: Philippines: Tuba, Benguet | collected 2017-08-29
TGGCCGGGTTCATAACCTCCTGCGACTTGCCCGAGGTCGGCTGCACCCACTGTCCATCGATGTAGTGATTGAGGGTTTCGTAAGCGGTCATATCGGCTCCTTAGGGCAACGCGAAATGTACGGCCTGACATATCGGGCCGGGGGTGCCCCGCGCAAGGAATTTCGGGCTCCGGCGCCGCGGCGGGCACAGATCAGCCCTGCTCGGAAGTGACCTTACGGACGATCGTCGAGCTCATAGATCTCATCGGGCACGGTGACGAGACCAAAGGCCAGCCGGACCGCCACGAGCAGGACGAGAAGAGCTAGAAGCGCTCTAAGCTGTTCCGCCTTGAGCCGCTGCGCGGCGCGCACGCCATACTGTGCGCCGAAGACGCCGGCGATCATCAGGGGTGCTGCAAGCAGGAGATCGACGGAGAAATTCGTCGTCGCCTGCAGCAGGGTCGCGAAGGCCGTGATGAACACGACCTGGAACTGCGATGTACCGATCACGACGCGCGTCGGCACGCGAAGAAGATAGATGAGCGCCGGCACGAGCATGAAGCCGCCGCCGACACCCATGACCGCTGTGAGCAAGCCGATGAATACCCCGATGACCACGGGAGGTATTGCACTGATATAGAGCTTGGCCGTGCGGAAGCGCATCTTCACCGGCAGACGCTGCACCCAGATGTGCTGGCCACCCCGGCGACTTGACGTCTTCACGGGACCCGGCGCGGGCCGCATCGCGCGAATGCTCTCCACGAGCATGAGGCCGCCGACCGTGCCGAGCAGAACGACGTAGGCCATCGCGATGAAGAAATCGAGTTGCCCCGCCGCCTTCAGCAGGCGCTGCAGCCCGATGCCGCCTATCGCACCGACGACACCGCCGGCGATCAGCAGCAGGCCCAAGCGGACATCCACATTGCCGCGCTGCCAGTGCGCGATCGCGCCTGAAACGGATGAAGCGACGACCTGGCTGGCGCCTGTCCCGACAGCAATCGCGGGCGGCACGCCGAGAAATATCAGGAAGGGGGTGGTGATGAAACCGCCGCCGATGCCGAACATGCCAGACAGGAATCCGACCACCAGCCCGAGCGCGATCAGCACATGCAGGCCGATGGCCAGCTCTGCAATGGGGAGATAAACGCTCATCCGCGCAATCGAACCTCGAATGTGGCGGCACGGCCGGCTCGCGGGCTGAATACGCCTGTCCGCGCACTGGCTCACTGTGGTCCAGCGTCGCGCCTCGCGCTGGAGAGATCGCGACGCGCACGAAAATCGTTCCCCTGAGTTTAGCGCGCTCGATGCGGCGCCACCAACGACCATTGCACGCTTGGAAAACGCGCGCGATAACACACGAAATCGAGATGTATCGGAGATTACCATGACCGTGCGTCCGCGACGCAGCGTCCTCTACATGCCGGGCGCCAATGCTCGCGCCTTGGAAAAAGCCAAGTCCTTGCCGGCCGATGTGCTCATCCTCGATCTCGAGGACGCTGTGGCGCCGGACGCCAAAGCTCAGGCGCGCGCGCAAGTCACCGATGCGGTGAAAGCCGGCGGCTATGGTCCACGGGAACTCGTGATCCGCGTCAATGGCCTCGACACGCCCTGGGGCGGCGATGATCTCAAGGCTGCGGTCTCGGCGGGGCCAGATGCGATCCTCATTCCGAAGGCTGCGAGCAGCGACGACATCGCGCGCGCATCGGCGGCCATGCGCCAGGCCGGCGCCGGCGAAAACATGCAGCTCTGGGCCATGATCGAGACGCCGATCGCCATCCTCAAGGCGGGCGAGATCGCAGGCGCAGCGCGCCACGCGGGCTCACGCCTCGCGGTGCTGGTGCTCGGGCTGAACGATCTCATCAAGGAGACAGGCGCGACGCTCGATGGAGAACGGACGGCCGCGCTCTACTGGCTTTCCGCCACGCTGACAGCGGCGCGCGCGCATGGCCTCACCATCCTCGATGGGGTCTACAACAACTTCCGCGATATGGACGGTTACGCCAAGGAGTGCAAGCAGGGTCGGATGCTCGGCTTCGACGGCAAGACACTCATCCATCCCGATCAGATCGCGCTCGCCAACGAGGTGTTCTCGCCGCCGGAGGCCGAAGTCGAGTTCGCGCGCAAGATCATTGCGGCCTTCGATCAGCCCGAGAACAAGGGCAAGGGCGTGATCAACCTCGAAGGGCGCATGGTCGAGCTGCTGCACGCCGAGATCGCGCGGAAGACGGTCGCGATCGCGGATGCGATAAAAGCGCGGAGCTGACATGGCTCGCGCCGCGATCACAGCAAAGGTCGAACGCTGGCCAGTGGCCGGTGCCTTCACCATCTCGCGCGGCGCGCGGACGGAAGTGATCCTCGTTGTCGTGGAGGCGCGAGCCGATGGCTTGATCGGGCGCGGCGAGTGCGTACCGTACGCGCGCTACGGCGAGACCGTCGAAGGTGTGGTTGCAGCGATCGAAAGCGTTGGCGCGATCGTATCACGAGAGGACCTTGCGCGTGCGCTGCCACCCGGTGCCGCGCGCAATGCCATCGACTGCGCGCTCTGGGATCTCGAAGCCAAGTGCGCCGGAAGGAGTGCCGCGGAGCTTGCCGGACTTGCGCCGCTGAGAGCTGTGCCCACCTGCTACACGCTGAGCCTCGATGCACCGGCCGCGATGGCGGCGCGCGCGAAGGACGCGCACGCGCATCCCCTGCTCAAGATCAAGCTCGGCGGTGGCGCGGCCGATGCGGAGAGGATGCGCGCCATTCGTGCTGCGCGCCCCGAGGTCCGGCTCGTCGCCGATGCGAACGAAGCATGGCATCCCGACGAGTTGAACATTCTGCTCACGGTCGCTGCCGAGACACGCTTCGAGTTGATCGAGCAGCCATTGCCGGCCGGCAACGACGGCGCGCTTGCAAGTGTGAAGCGGACCATCCCCATCTGCGCCGATGAGTCCGCGCACACCGTCGATGGCCTCGCCGCGCTTCGCGACCGCTACGACGCCATCAACATCAAGCTCGACAAGACCGGCGGCCTCACCGGCGCACTCGCCATGGCGGCCGAAGCGCGGCGCCTCGGCTTCAAGACCATGGTCGGATGTATGCTCGCGACCTCGCTCGCCATGGCACCGGCGACGCTCGTCGCGCAGTCGGCCGATTGGGTCGATCTCGACGGACCACTGCTGCTCGCGCGCGATCGGCCGCACGGGCTCGTGTATGTGGATGGTTGCGTGTCACCGCCGACCGCGGCGTTGTGGGGATAGCGTTCGCGTCTTCGACGCGAGCAGGGCCGCGGGCCCTGCACCCGCGCGGGGGGACACCCCCGCACCCCCGTCTTTTATTGATTGGGAGTTTGCCGCGAGCGCCCAATCATAAAAAGGAGGGGGGCCGGGGTCTCCCCGGCTGGGGTGCGGGGACTGGTCCCCGCCTCGCTTGCTCAACGTCTCAGCCTGCTGGCCGCAGCGCGATCCGCGCTAGCGCCCCGAAGGCTGGTAGACGTCGCCGTGGCGGTAAAAGATTTTCCACGCGCCGTCCTCGAACCGATAGCCCTGCGTGACGCGCAGCGTGCGCTCGAACGACCGACCATCGAGTGTGCGAACGGTGTGCTCGAGATCGGCGGTGAGCGCCATGGTGCCGTCGATAGAGGTCACAAGATTTTCAAGACGCGTGATGCGCGCGCTCACCTGGCCCGTGACCCAACGAAGGCGCGATCCGATCTCCTCCCACCCGCGTTCCATGCCGCCGAGGGCGCCGAAGATCATCACATCCGGCTTCGGCGACCAGAGCGAAATGAACGGTTCGGCATTGCCCGCTCCCTGAGCCACAAGAGCCTTTTCGAACTCTACGCGGAATGCCGCGAAGGCTGCTTCGAGGTCCGCTTGCGACATGTCCACCTCCTGCTCTTATCCAGTGATACCACGCGATGCGAGAAAGCGCGGGCTTCTGACGCGCAGCTCGGCGATGATGAGTGTGCGCAGGGCGTCCGCGATGTCGGCTGCCTCGCCCTTGGGCAAAGTGCCGGCACGGATGTCGCGCGCGAGCTGTGCGGTCGAGCCTTCACCTTCCTCATAGAGGCTGTCGAGTAGCGACCATTCGGCGGCTTCGACTTCCTCCGAGAGTGCGCGCCGCGCGATCTCCAGCGCATTGGCGATCATGGCGCCGGCATAGCGCTGCTCGGGCGGAAGCGCGGGCAACACCTCGGCGCGGAGCATCTCGGTTGCAAGATCGAGGAGGGCGTCGGCATCGATGCGGCGGGCAGTCATGGGATCGGCCTCCCGGCTTCGAGTGCGGCGATGGCTTCGAGGGCGTCGAACTCCATCTCGGCGGGCATGAGGCCCGTGAGTGCGAGCTCGAGCGAGCGCTCGCCGCCGGTCAGGAAACGCTGGCCTTGGAGCAGGGCTATCACAGCCCAGCCCGCGGCGCCGAGGATCTCCCAGAAGGCGAGTTCGCTCTCGGTGATCGGCATGTCCGATACGGCGTTGTAGCCGTCGAGCAGATCCGCGCGCGTGGCGATGCCGCCGGCTGCAAGCGCATCATTGCCGAAGCGCCAGCAGCGGGCCGAGAACCAGCCGAGATCCTCGCGCGGATCACCCCAGTGGCAGAACTCCCAATCGAGAATGCCGGTGAGGCGACCGTTCTCGATCAGATAGTTGCCCGTGCGGAAGTCGCCGTGCACGAGGGAGGTCGGGCGCGGCGCGGGTTTGTGCGAAAACAGCCAGGCGAGGGCGTATTCGAGTGCGGGGCGTGGCTCGCTCGCCTTGTCGAGCGCACGGCGCATTTCGGCGACGGCGGCGCCGACGGCATCAGGCTCGGGAAGCGGGAGGAATGCCAGAGCGTCGTTCGGCGGACGGATGCCGTGTATGCGCGCGAGCTGACCGCCGATCTCGCGCGCGAGCGCGGGCCCGAACTCGGCGAGCTTCGGATCGCGGATGATGCGACGCGCCTGCGCTGTGCCCGAGAGAAATCGCTGCACGGTGAAAGGCGCGCCGATCACGCTTTTGTCCGCGCATTCGGCGATCGGCTCGGCAACGAGCACGCCAGCGACGTGCGCGGCCTTGATGCAGGCGAACTCGCGCGGGCGGTCGAGGCTCATGGGAAGTCGCGCGACGGCATCGGTTCTGAGCACGAAGGCATGCGCGCCCGCGCGCGGGCCGCCGTCAATGCTCACATCAATGCGCCAGTTCTCCTGGACGGCGCCGCCGGACAGAAGATCGGCACGGGTGATCTCGACGCGCGATGCCTCGACCACGCTCGCAAGCCAGCGCTGCAGCGGCTCAAGATTGGCGGGATCGAGCGTGCGTGGGCGGGAGTTGGCTGCCATGGTCATTCGGTGGGCAGCAGGTGGCCGCCATCCACGGTGAGCACGCTCCCCGTCATGAAGGTGCCTGCATCCGACGCGAGCAGCAGCAGCGGGCCGTCAAGCTCGCCGAGCGAGCCGAGCCGACGCATGGGCACGTGGGCGATCATGCGCTTGCCGGGCTCCGTATCCCAGAATTCGTCGTTGAGCTCAGTCGCTATGTAGCCCGGCGCGATGGCATTCACGCGGATGCGGTCGCGCGCGAGTTCCAGCGCCATGTTGCGCGTGAGCGCGATCACCGCCGCCTTCGATGCCGAGTACGCCGACAGCGTCTTGATCGCACCAAGGCCGACGATTGATGAAATGTTGATGATCGAACCGCCCTTGCCAGCAGCGACCATGCGGCGCGCGGCTTCCTGCCCGACATGAAACACACCGTCGAGGTTCACATCCATGATCTTGCGCCACTGCTCTTCGCGCATGCGCGTGAACCACGCGGGATCGGTGATGCCGGCGTTGTTGACACAGATCGAGAGCGGCCCGAGCGCGGCTTCGCCCTCCGCGAAAGCGCGCTCGACGTCATTGCGATCCGTGACGTCCATCGCGACAGCGTGCGCGGTGCCGCCAGTTGCCTCGATCCGCGCCTTGAGAGCTTCGAGGCGGTCCGTGCGGCGCGCCGCGACGACGACCTTCGCACCGGCTGCGGCCAGCACAGTCGCGAAGTGCTCGCCGAGGCCTGAGGAAGCACCCGTGACGAGCGCCGTGCGGCCGGCTAGCGAGAATAGGTTCGATGACATTCGATCTCCAGAAGTGGGGAGTGCCGTTTCAAGGCGCAATTCACCACTTCCCGCCCGCAGATGCAATTTTCAGTGCCGCGGGCTGCTTTTCCTTGGAACGGCCTACCGGCCGGCGCGCGGTCGCGCGCTCATGAAAGTGGTGCCGCCGCATTCAAGCGTGGTGCGTCGGAAGCCGTGCTTTGGGCAACTTGTCCCCGCTCGCGTGCGCGTCCGTATGGTTGCGATCGCGCACGGCAGCAAGGGGGCCCTCCGGAGGCGTCCGAAGTCGCGCCGAGCGCGCCGCTCCCGGAGCATCGCCCCCGGCCTGCTGCCTCCACACGCGACGCACGTGCGTGGGCCGGAACCGACCGGCCAAGGCAGATGGAGAAAGCGAGCGGCAGAACGGGGCGGCAGACGCCGCTGCCCTTCTTTCATCGGACCGGCGTCCCGCCCCGTCCCCTTGATGAATTGAAGCCCGGCGCGGGAGCGCGGCCGGGTGGATCGGCTTGCGTGCCCCATGATGTCGCGCCTTTGGCGCGAGCGGGGCCAGCACTTTTTTGTGGGCGGGCTGCTGGAAAGAGGTGCTGTCGCCTCCTGGCGTGGTGCTGTGCCCGCGCCCACACCCCGACCGGGGGACACCCCCCGGAACCCCCGTATTTTGAAACTTGGAGAGCGCGGCGAGCGTCACAGCACCCCCCACGCCGCGGGGGGGATGGCGCCAATTACCGACGTTCGCGTGTGCCGCCGTCGCGCCAAAGGCGCGCGCTTTCAGCGCGACAAGAACGGGGAGAAGGGACCTGTAGTGGCCGCCGTGCGTTCCAAGGCCATAAAGGCGGGTGGGTTCGGGAGGGTGTCCCTCCCGATAGAGCGCGAGACTAGTCTCGCTCGCGCCGCAGGCGCGATCTACCCCCGCCGAAGCGCGCGGCCGGTGGTGGTGTCGAAGACGTGCACGCGATGCTCGGGCACGTGGAGTGCGACCTCGCCATTGCCGAGATCGCGCGTCGACGTCGGAACCGACAGCACGAGCGGCGCACTGCCGGCGAGACCATGCACGAGGCGATTGGGGCCGAGCTCCTCGACGAATTCGGGCTTGATGGCAAAGCCGTTGCTTTCGCCAGCCGCAACAACGCTCATGTCCTCAGGGCGGATGCCGACCTCGACGGACGTGCCGTCCGCAACCTCGAAATGGTCGGGATCGAAATCGAGCGTGCCCGAACCGGGGATCTCGACCTTGCCGCGACCGATCACGCGGCCCGGAATGAGGTTCATGGCCGGCGAGCCAATGAAGGTTGCGACGAAGCGCGTCGCCGGTCGGTTGTAGACGTCGGTCGGCTTGCCGACCTGCTCGATGCGGCCGTGGTTCATGACGACGACGACATCGGCGAGCGTCATGGCCTCGACCTGATCGTGCGTGACGAAGATCGAGGTCGCCTTGAGGCGGTTGTGCAGGCGGCGGATCTCGATGCGCATCTGCACGCGCAGCTTGGCGTCGAGGTTCGAGAGTGGCTCGTCGAAGAGGAAGGCCTGCGGCTCGCGCACGATGGCGCGGCCCATGGCGACGCGCTGGCGCTGGCCGCCGGAGAGCGCGCGCGGGCGGCGATCGAGGAAGTCCTCGATGGCGAGCATCCTGGCGGCTTCGCGCACGCGCCGCTCGATCTCGGGCTTGGGTGTTTTACGGTTGCGCAGGCCGTAGGCCATGTTGTCGTACACGCTCATGTGCGGATAGAGCGCGTAGTTCTGGAAGACCATGGCGATGTCGCGCGCGGCCGGCTCGATCTCGTTGACGACGCGGTCGGCGATGCGGCAGGTGCCGCTCGTGATGGTCTCGAGACCAGCGATCATGCGCAGCAGCGTGGACTTGCCGCAGCCCGAGGGGCCGAGCAGGACGGTGAACGAGCCGCTCTTGATCGAAAGGGAGAGGCCTTTGATGGCCTCCACCCCGCCGGGGTAGATCTTGGAGACGTTGTCGAGCACTACCGAAGCCATGCGGCTACTTCTCCGTATCCACCAGTCCTTTGATGAACCAGCGCTGCATGAGGAGGACGACCGCCACGGGCGGCAGCATTGCGAGGATGACGGCGGCCATGACGAGCGGCCACTGCGGATCGGTATCGGCGACGTTGATCATGCGCTGGATGCCCATGACAACCGTCAGGTACTGGCGATCCGTCGTCATGAGCAGCGGCCAGAGGTACTGGTTCCAGCCGAACGTGAACATGATCACGAAGAGCGCCGCGAGGTTCGTGCGCGAGAGCGGAAGGAGAATGTCCTTCATGAATTTGATCGGCCCAGCGCCGTCGATGCGCGCGGCCTCGGCAAGCTCATCCGGGACAGTCAGGAAGAACTGGCGGAAGAGGAACGTCGCGGTCGCCGAGGCAATGAGCGGGATGGTGAGGCCGGCGTACGAGTTCAGGAGGCCGAGATCGGCGACGACCTTGAAGGTCGGCACGATGCGCACCTCCACAGGCAGCATCAGGGTCATGAAGATGATCCAGAAGACGGCCATGCGGAAGGGAAAGCGGAAGTAGACGATCGCGAACGCGGCAATGAAGGAGACGAAGATTTTCCCGAGCGCGATGATCATGGCCATGATGAAGCTGTTGATCATCATGCGCCCGAGCGGCACGCCGCCGGCGGTCGGGTTGATCAGACCATCGAAGAGCAGCGTGCGGTAGTTGTTGAAGAACTGCGTGCCGGGCCAGAGCGGGATCGGCGCCGTCATGATGTCCTTGGCGTGATGCGTGGACGCCACGAACGTGACCCAGATCGGGAACGCGACGATGATGATGCCGAGGATCAGCACCACGTGAGCGAGAAACGTTGCCAATGGGCGGCGTTCAACCATCAGTAGGCCACCCTGCGTTCGATGTAGCGGAACTGGACGACTGTGAGCACGATCACGATGGCCATGAGGATCACGGACTGCGCCGCGGAGCTGCCGAGGTCGAGGCCGATGAAGCCGTCATTGAAGACCTTGTAGACGAGGATCTCGGTCGCCTTGGCAGGCCCGCCGTTCGTGGTCGCGTGGATGATGCCGAAGGTATCGAAGAAAGCGTAGACGATGTTGACGACGAGGAGGAAGAACGTCGTCGGCGAGAGCAGCGGGAAGACGATCGTCCAGAAGCGCTTGGTCGGGCCGGCGCCGTCGATGGCCGCAGCTTCGATGAGCGAGCGCGGGATCGCCTGCAGGCCGGCGAGGAAGAAGACGAAGTTGTAGCTGATCTGCTTCCAGACGGCGGCGATGGTGATCAGCGCGAAGGCATCGTTGCCGCGGATCTGGTGATTCCAGTCATAGCCCAAGCTGTGCAGCACGTACGCGACGATGCCGATGCGCGGATTGAACATGAAGACCCAGAGGGCGCCTGCGACAGCGGGCGCCACGGCATAGGGCCAGATGAGCATGGTCTTGTAGCCGGTCGACCCCTTGATCACGCGGTCGGCCATGACGGCCATGAGCAGCGCAATGCCCATGGCGAGGCCGGCGACGAGGCCGCTGAAGATCGCGGTGCGGCTGAAGGACTCGAGATAATCGCGGTTGCGGAAGAGGTCGGTGAAATTGTCGAACCAGACGAATTGGCTCTTGAGGCCGAAGGGATCCTGGAGCAGCACCGACTGATAAAGCGCCTGGCTCGCCGGCCAGACGAAGAACACGAAGGTGATGATGAGCTGCGGCGTGACGAGCGCAAGCGGCAACCACAGGGATCGGAAGACCGCGCGCTTCTCCATGTCAGTGCAGTTCCGCCGGCGGAGGCTCCGGCCCGAGGCGGCCGTCGCTGATGAGGTTGGTCATAGAGAGAGGGCGGACACCTCGCGATGCCCGCCCTCTGATCTCACTTACTTGTTGGCGGCTTCGAAGCGGCGGAGCAGCTCGTTGCCGCGCGTCACGGCAGCGTCGAGAGCCTCCTTGGCCGTTTTCTTGCCCGACCACACGCCCTCCAGCTCCTCGTCGATAACGTCGCGGATCTGGACGAAGTTGCCGAAGCGGAGGCCCTTCGAGTTCGCCGTCGGCGGGTT
>VFQP010006134.1_pt1 | contig 10042 bp, 7 predicted proteins | sample 3512351 | NCBI WGS metagenome assembly VFQP01 (sample SAMN10412372, study PRJNA504923) | tailings metagenome | isolation source: Relicate 1 Philex TSF1 revegetated site | place: Philippines: Tuba, Benguet | collected 2017-08-29
TACGCGATCATGCGAGCGCCGGTCGGCGCCCACTGACGCATAACTTTTCCACACAGCCTACGATTCCTACCTGATCAGAGTTTCCCTAACTCCACTTGACGGCGGGAAGAATTGCGGACATAATGTCCTGCATGACTCCCTCCGAAGAAAACCCGTCATCGGTCGCGATCGCGTACGCCCTGCGCTACTGGTCCCAGACTGTCCTAGCCAAGCGCATAGGATGTTCGACGCGCACGCTGCGGCGGTACCTCGTCGGGGAGACTACCCCACCAAAGTATATCGCGGAACTGATCTGGAACGAGCTGGCAAGAGATGAGCGTCCGACGCGGCCAGACTTTTCGTTTATTGATCTGTTTGCTGGGATTGGTGGCATCAGGCGGGGATTCGAGGCACTGAACGGCCGTTGTGTATTCACTTCTGAGTGGGACACGCATGCCGTTCGTACTTACAAGGCGAACTTCCCAGATTCTGACAGTATCTGGGGAGACATCACCACCGCTAGTGATGGGGACATTCCAGCGCACGATCTACTTCTTGCCGGATTCCCTTGCCAACCATTCAGCCTTGCCGGGGTTTCCAAGAAGAACAGTCTTGGCCGGGCGCATGGCTTCCTCGACAAAACCCAAGGGACGCTTTTCTTCAACATAGTCAAGATTCTCAGGTCTCATCAGCCGCGCGCATTTCTGCTCGAGAACGTCAAGAACCTGAAGAGTCACGACAAGGGACGTACGTTTGATGTGATCATGGGTTCTCTCCGAGAGCTGGGGTATCAGGTACACACATGCATCATTGATGCATCAGCTTGGGTGCCACAACGCAGGGAGCGGATCTACATCGTTGGCTTCAGGCAGCCTGTTGACTTGGACTTGACGACGTTGCCGGTGCCGGATGTAAAGCCGCGACTTGGTGACGTCCTTCATAGCTCTGACGAAGAGCCAGAGGCCCCTTACACGATCTCGCGCCGTGGCCGGACTGTTGTGGATCCGAAATACACCTTGAGCGATCATCTTTGGAAATACCTTCAGGAGTACGCAGCCAAACACAGAGCCAAAGGCAACGGTTTCGGCTGTTCCGTGTTTGGACCCGATGATGTCGCGCGCACCTTGTCCGCCCGTTATCACAAAGACGGAAGCGAGATCCTTATCGATCAGGGTAAAGGGAAACCCCCCCGTCGTCTCACACCACGAGAGTGTGCCCGCTTGATGGGCTTCGACACTGCCGACGTAGCCATTAAGATCCCTGTTTCAGACACCCAAGCTTACCGGCAGTTCGGCAATTCCGTAGCGGTTCCGGTGGTTCGCGCAATCGCGGAAGCGATGGTACCGCGGATGCTTCATCCAGAGCGATATCCGCTGACATCGTTGCCAATTGCCCAAACGGAACTCGTTCTTGAAGAAGCGGCGGCGTGAAGCCCCAGTGAGCGCAGCCCGCAGCAAGAACATGGCTGCAATCAAGGGACGGGACACTCAGCCGGAGCTAGCAGTTCGTCGGGCGCTGCACAAAGCTGGTTATCGGTTTCGCCTACACAGAAGGGACCTGCCAGGCAAGCCAGACATAGTTCTTCCCAAGCACAATACTGTCATCTTCGTTCATGGATGCTTCTGGCATCGTCACCAATGCCGAAGCTTCAAGTGGCCAAAGACGAGAGAGGCCTTTTGGAGAGCCAAGATCAATGCGAATGCGCTTCGAGATGCTCAAGTCAAGCGACGATTGCGCTCGCTAGGCTGGAAGGTTCTGGTAATCTGGGAATGCAGTATTTCATCCGGAATACGGCAGGTTGTTCTTCGCATGGAACAGAAAAGGCAAGACGAGTGACGCTGATGAACTTATTCTACCCTTGGCGAGCGGCAGGTACGGACGGGCTGGTGGTTGCGGCGCCAGCTGAGCCCCCGATCCGATTGTCGCCCATCAGAATGGTGAAACTCTCGCTAACGAGGTCGTAGAGCGAATCTTCACCTAGTACGTCGAGCCTAACCACACCGGCTCGGACAATCAACAGCTTCATCGCGTCGCGAAAGAGCTCTTCGTCACGAGCGGCCGCAGGCAGTTCAGCCCACCGCCTACCCACCGCAAGACAAAGTTCACGATTCCCTGCAAGGCTTGGGCGCTCCAAGAGTGCAACCGCTTGGTCCGACGTGAACCGATCCGAGAAGAGCCAACGTTCGGGATGCTTAGCTCCCCGGTCCAATCGATTGCCTTGGTACCAAAGGCGCCCCAGTGCGTTGCGAACAAGCTGTCCGGCGAATCGCTCTGGCTTCACTGCACCACTCTTGTCCGCCCAACGCCAGCTCACCAGATGAGGCACGAGCTCTACTGTGATCCAAGCCCACATCTCCGGTCTGATAGCCTCGCCAAAGGGAATGCCGTAGTCGGCGAGTAGCGTCAGAACCGAAAAATCAAACGCAGATTTGGCCTTCCTGCTATTTACTTCTGGGAAGCCAGCTCCACACGCAGCGAATTCCAGATCTTGCTTCAACCGTCGGAGCTCGCCGGTATCGACCCTCGCGCCACCCGTCGGCGCAAACAGCTGACTGGCGGTAGTTGCGTTGGCCGACTCCCTAAGCTCCTCGATCGGGCGACAGTCGAACTGCGCCGCACGTGCACGTGCGCGAGGCAGAGGTAGTCGTGGCCAGAGCCTCATTTCCCTCCTCCCAGCCGACGCGAATCGTCGAGCTGCGCAAGCCAACCGTCAATTTGTGCCTCACACAGTGCATACCGGTCGACGACCAACTCTCGCAGGCGGGACGTCGGTTCGTCAGGCCAAACAAATCCGGCCCAACGCCTTACGGTAGCGGAAAGGCTCTCGCGACCCGCGTCAGCCGAATCCTCCAGTGCTCCAGAGATAATCGCGTGAATCAGCACTCGCCGAACAACACCGTTCCACAGACGTCGTTCAGCCATGCTGCCCCTCTGCCCAAGCTGCGCTACAAAATCAGCCCGCTCCGTATTCACGTAAACAGTTAGGCACGTCTCAAGTTCAAGGTCAAGCTCCGCAGCTACTTCTACATGGAACTCCGCGTCGTCGATACCCTCGCCCGCAAAGACCTGCGGAAAGGAAACAACATAGATCGGTAGCCGCGCCGCTCCTCCTTCGAGACGGATGCGCTCCGTTTGCTCCCAAAGTACGGCACCAGCATTCGATGGTACGAGCGGGAGCTGACCACGCAGCGAGTGCTTGAGATATAGGCCGGTTGTGATCGTTAGGTCTCGCGAAAGCCGCTCGCTGGAAGGGGCGATTTCAACCGTAACGCTCTGATCCTCCTCCGGTCGGACGTCCTTACGAAACAAGACGTCACGCGAGGAACCACCACCGGTCGAACAGGATACGACGAGTTCTATCTGTGCGTCGTGACCCTTCAAGTCCAACTCGCGGTATGGATCAGAGCGAAGTACAAATTCGCGCTCCAGCTTGAACTCGAGGAGTGCGTCCCAATCTAGGAGGGCTTCCCCATCCGATACATGATTAAGAATCTCGTTTCCAACGAAAACGGCCCAGCCAAGCGCCGAAGGTTGGACCGAACTGGGAGTTAATACCCGATAAGGTAGGGCTGGGCGTGACCTGCTCATTCGTCCGCTCCCTCTACGACGACACAGTCTAGTCTCACGCTGTAATCGCCGCGGAACTCGATTTCGATCTCGACCTGCTGCTGTCCGCTGCCTGGGATATCCACGACGAAGTCGCTTCCTCGTTCTTTGCCGCCGCGGAACGTTGCAACGACTGGCGCAACCAACGACGGGGGGAGTGTTTCCAGATCACCCTCGGCATGAACCTCTGGAATAGCGCGGATACGCACGCACTGTCCAGCCGCCCCGTAGACTCGCACACCGAAGATGGCTCGTGGTCTGTCGCCAAACATTTCAAGGCGTAAGAGCTCCGGCTGGGAAACCCGCGCGCGACGATTGTACCCGGCGCCGTTACCATTTCTGCTGCTGCTTCCCACGCCTCGTCCTAGCTCCGCGACCGTCGCGGCTCCCTGCCCGTCTCCAGAAAGAAACGCTGCGGAAAAGCGGGCCGAGACTCCGGCAAGTGATGGTCCATCCTCCACCTCCCCTTGAAGGCCAAGAACATTCATCCCGAGAGCGCGCCTAACCGCATCGGGGATCAACGAGTCGCGTGTCTTCCTTACAATGTACTTCTTGGTCTTATCCTTTAGTCGGTTCGAGACCCAGTCGTCGTGGGCCGGCGGCTCCGACTGCGCGAACGCAGTACTTATGAGCGGGCTACTATCGCAGATAAAGACGCCGGCCCAGCTACGCCCGATGCGCTCTGTACCAGACACAGGTAGGTAGCGCACGACCAACTCCGACGGCCGCATAAGCGCCACGCCGTTTAGCGCCGTTGATCGAGACTCCGAATCATCCTCGTCATCCTGTAGACCGACTAGCGGTGCCGTCGGTGCTCGGACGATTCCTTCCGCAACGCCAAGATACCCGGTACGGTAAATCGGACGTTGTGTGCTGATTACCTCTACCCCAGGGCTAGGCTTGGCCGACCGCGCTAGTTCAAGCGCCCGGACGAACAGCCGGTACTCCTCGGTTGCGGCAGGATCGCGAACCGCAAATTTGTGCCCGTCAACTTCTATACTGAACTCGATGACCGGACGTCCCTCTGCAGGCACCATCTTCGGCCACAGATGGTGCAGCAGCATTCGTTCAATTTCCGCTGCATTGTCGAACTCTGAAAGCGGCCATGGTATCAGTACTGTCGTGCCAGACTGAGCTGTCGTAGTTCGTTTCGGAAGGCCCAGCTTCTCAGAAACCCTTTCTGCGTCTCGCCCTACGAGAGGCTGCGGCACTCCGCGATTCTCGCGTCCCCAAAAGTGTCTTCCCGAGAATCGACCCTTGTCGCCCCCCCACCCAGAGGAGACCTCATACGACTGACCAATACGACAAGCAATGACCCGACGTTCGCTCTCCTCGCTATCATCAGTAAGCGAGTCCACAAGGATAAGAGATGCACGGCCGGCCGCGTACAGCGACGACCTTCCGAACCCGTATGTTCCACCGTCCCCACTTTCCGCGTGAGCGCGGCCAAAATCGAACATAAAGTTGACGAAGCGACTCGTCCCGCCTTTGACCGGTTGATCTGGACGTGTCTGTCCCGAGAGGCCAGTCGTGCCGAAATCAGCGAGCTCAAGGACACGAATCCGCTGCATTTTGCCAAGTTCAGTAGCCAGACCGTTAGTGGCGATCGGCTCCTGCGCGCGTCCCTGAGAAAAGATTGTGCGGAAATGCTTCTCCTCAGTTAGATCGAGATCGCGCACGCGGATGAAGAAGCGTAGCTTTGTCCTGCCTTTACGCTTACGTGCATCCCAACTATTCTGGACCGCCTCGCGTAGTACCAGCGTGAGCGGTGCCAGCTGCGGACGTCCGAGTAAATTCTCGACTCCTTGGCCAACGAGTCCACCAGTAAGCACGCGTTCGGGGATCTGCTTCATGCCGATAACCTCGCTGCCATAAACATCGCGTTCACATCAGCGACGGATCGTGCAAAGCGACCCGCACCGCTCAGGTCGACCTCGTACCTGACTCTTCCCACACCCGCGTCAAGGAGTCCCGAAACGAGGCGATCAGGGGTCAACCGAGGGAAACCCGATTCAACCAGAAACGCCTTTCGCTCTTGCACGGAGAAGCGCTCGGTGTGGTTCGAGCTTGGTGCACTTCCCCATACTCGCTTCCTGAGTAAAGCCGCCTGCTCAGGCGCAAGCTGCGCGGCTACCGACTCCACCAGCCGATTGACGCTCATATCTCCGACGGGATCACGTTCCAGCCGAATCCAATGGAGAAAAAGCACACCATGCGGCGGTGCGGTCAGTTGGTCAATTGCCGAAATGGTTATCAGTGGCCTCCCGTTGTTCGACCTTAGGCTCGTCTTCACTTCCAAGGCAGCTTCTCCATTCCGGAAGTCGTGTCGATCCCGAAGTGGATAGGCCCACATTGCGCACGCCTCGGCTCCTAGCTGCGAAAGCTCCTTAAGGACGATCAGTTCACCCACAAGTCCAATCAAACCAGAGGCATTCCCATCGGCGTCGGCTCCTACCACGAGACTGCGAAAATCCTCAAGACACTCGACGAACGCAGCGTGGATGTTGTCACCCGCGATTATGCGGGGGATCAGCGAATCACAGAAGCTGCCGAATGCGTCATGAAGCTCCGAATGGAGACACCAGATGTGGATACCTCTGCTGCTTCGTCCGTCTGCAAAGTATGGGTAGATCTCTGCGCTCAAGGCACCCGACTCCCTCGTCACCGCGTCAACCGTCTCTTGCAGTCGGTCCTCCGCGTTAGCACGCACCAAGAGCCCTCTGCGACCATCCGCATTGACGCTCGCGAGCACGAGGTCCGAACCCCCTTCGAATTTGCTCGCCCGAAGCCCCGGAGCCGGTTGCTTGGCACCGGAAACGGACCAAGCATCACGCAACGATGGCAGCACGTTTATGGCGCCTCGCCAGCGGCAACACCATCAAGTAAATCATCCGGAATCCGGTCCTCTTCCCCGAGGTCATCGGCCGGGTCTGATTCATCGGGCTGCAAGTTCGCCGCGACGTAGGCGCCGCTAATCTCCTTGTTGCCAGGAAACACTACGCCATAACCGAGTACATCGTACGCGGCATCGAGCGCGACACGAGGCTTTTTGCTGTCGCCAGACCTCTTGCGCGGTTCTGACTTCGCCTCGATTGGATAAAGCAAAAGGAGTGGCATTCCGCCGTGCTGGCTCCTTAGAGCTTTTAGCTCGTCCCAAGACTGATCTCTAAATGAGATCCCCTTTCCAACCAAATCAACGAGTACGTCCGAGCGTGACATAAGCGCCTTGATGCTTGCATCCTCCCCTGCGTGTGCTTCCGCACTACGAATGACAGTGGAAACCCTTCCGAGAAATCCAAGGGAAGATTCCGAATCAGCACCTTGCCCCTGAACTACGAACACCGACCAATGGCTCAGCGGCTGACCAGGAGCCGCAGATTTCGCGATATACTCTGTGATGAAGTTTCTTGCGAGGTTGCGGTGCGTGTGGTGTGGTTCATACTCGCCAAGAAATGCTAGCACTATTTCAGCGGGTACATTCAGGAACAGTCCCGCCGATGCGCGATCCCTGAAGGGCTCCATGGCAATCACCGCGCGTTCACATGCGGCCCAGTTCCGCTGCAAGAGCTCGCGGTCCCCGCGCCGGAAGCGGAACGTTTGCGTGTGTGTACCGGCGAATCCTACTTGTACCTGAACTGCACTGCGCATCTTGGCTGGCGCGGTGATCGTCATACCAGGAATTCTCCGGATGCGTACCGCGAACTCCTTTGGCGTAATGTCTTGGTCCGCGTAGCGAGCAATGTCACGCCGGATTTCGGCCTCAACAGTAGCGAGGTCAAAAAAGGCATCTCGGACCGATTGCTCCATCCATACTCTGGGTAGGTCCTCGAAGCCGTTGCGGTAGCCAAACCACCGGCCCATCTGCATAAGCGTGTCGTATTGGCTGGAGGAGCGGAGAAAATAGCTCACGGTCAGACCGTCGAGTGTCAGTCCACGCGCCAGAACGTTTCCGCCAATCACAAGGAAGGTGTGCGGACCATCTTCGTATCTGAGTCGAGCCGTGGCCGTCCAGTTCTCAACGTGCACGCGTATTGACTCCGCGACCACAGCTAGATGCGGCTGCAGGTGATCGAAAGCGACAGGGTCCAGATCAAACTCCTCGCTCAGTACCGCCGCTTGCTCTCTCTCCCACTGCTCCCGCATCTCTAGAAGCGTTACTTTGTCGTTGCTGCTCAGTGATCGCGAAAGCGACTCAACGTGCGGCCTTACGACTGACTCCAGTTGCCGATGCACACTATTCAACACCGAAGTGTGGAGGAGCATGGTATTGTTGCTCTCATGCTGTCCACGAGCGCGGCGCGCAGCAACAACCATCACGAAGTAGCGGATCGCCTCCGCCAGTGATGGCGTAACCGAGACACCGCCTCCACCACGGCGTGGGCGAAGCATCGGTACATCCGCGTCCGGAACAACACGGATCATGTCCAACCCATCCGCGGCATCTGCGTACTCACCTTCAAGTGCGTGTCTACCAAACAGTGTCTCTGCCCCGAAGTACGTCTTTGGGCGCTGCAGAGCGTGGATGAAATCTCGTGGATAGAGATCATCCTCAACCTTGGTGTCGATCAGAATGTTTGCAAATGGAGTGGCGGTGTAGCCAACATAGGCCGCTCTGGGAAGCTCCTTTAGGATGCTGCGAAGCAGCTCGTTTATCTTCGTAATTGCAGTGGCGTAGCGCGCCGAGTTAACGCTCGCTTGGTCACATTCGTCGTCTATGATCAAGAAGGGAGTGTTGCGAAGAGTTGCAGCATCTGTATTGCGAAGCTTCGCAAGAAAACGTCGGAGTACCCCCGCATTCTTCTTCACAACGGCGATTTGTTTTCGGTGGTCGATGCCAAAACCACCCTGGGCGCGCTCGGCAAAGTCTCCGTTTTGATTCTCTGTGTTTGCGACCGTCCACTTCATCCAGCGTTCTGGCGCAAGCTCAACAACGTCCTTGTCAAGTCGCTTCTGCGTCTGATTTCGGAGCTGATCGGTCACGCCGGACAGGACAAGGAAGAATTTGTACGGCGTATCCGCTGCCTTGTTGATCACACCTGCGATGTTGCCAGTTTTTCCGCTCTGGACGTGGCCCACCACGAGCCCCCGTGAACTGAACGTCGTCTTGCTCGGATTGTCGAGCAATCCGACAACAATCCCGGAGTCCTCGTCAACCATGTTGATCTCCGCTTCACTGCGCCCCTCAGTTTGCAGTCGCTCTTTTAGTAGCGCCCACAGGGATCCGCTCTCGGCTGGACCAAGGTACCACTGCTCGCGAGCGAAGGTGATGGCGCGCTTCTGCAGGTACATGACCTTGTTCTGCTGCTCGATAACGAGCGCGAAGGCGGCCACTAATGCGGCAAGGCGTTGATTGAGTACTTCAGGAAAACGACCAAACAGGCGTTCCTGATCGCGCTCAAGTGCGGCCCTTACCTGTTCGGGTGCTTTGCCCTTGGCAATTTCAACCAAAATGGATGCATATAGGTCTTGAACGTGCGGGTCGCCTGCGTCTGGTGAAGTCATTGGGAATGCCCGAGGGATATTCGAAGTTGTGGTGGCCGGACCGATGCGCTATTCGCCATTGCTAGCTTACCGCGGGGTGCTGAATGTCGCAATACTTTTCGGTGCCACCTATGTGTCGCGCGAAGCAATGGGACATCACTAAGGCGATTAATAGCGTCGCGCCTGAAGTCAGCTTGGCTGGCGCGTCTACCGGAAGCCTTAACGAGCCTGCCCGGAGCCGTTGGCCTACTGCTCGTAGATCGGCGTAAAGGTCGTGCTCCTAGCATAGTCGATCGCGGCGCAGCGGTTGGCCTTCTTATATCGCCTTCTCCCGAGTTCGCGTTGTGTCGGCTATTCGAGGCGGTCAGTTAAGAACGCCACGCGCATGACTCGTCACGATTCATCGTGAATTGCATATACTCTCCGCCGGACTTGGAGGTACTTGCAATCGACGGCGACCGGCTTCATGATTTCGCGGTGGTTTCGAATCATAGTCTGGATTGGCCAGACTATTCCTTTGAGTGCTCCATTCCTCGTTGGAGGCTTCGAAAGGCCTTGGGGCAGCTGCAATTGCTCTCGGGTCTTCCGCTCATCGCTACGCGCCGCCGGTCTCCAGTGCAGGAAACCGGCGGCGTCTTTCACATTGTCATGAAGCGCGGTTGCGGCCCCCGTCACCCGCACTCGCTGAACCCGCACACGTGGCACTTCACGCAGCCCTCGGCAAACTCCAGCTGCGAGCCACAGTCCGGGCAGGTCCCCATGAACACTTCACCGCCCACACCCCCGAACTCGATCTGCGGCTGCGCCTGCTCGGCCGCCATCGGCGGACGGGTGATGGGCACGCCGGCCGCTGGCGTAGGCACGGGCGCGCTCAGCGCGTTCACCGGACCCTGCGGCGCAGCGGTCTGACCACCGGCCAGCAGATCCTGCTGCACGCCCTGCTTCTCCCGCCACCACTGCTCGAGCGCAATACCCA
>VFQP010006135.1_pt1 | contig 10041 bp, 7 predicted proteins | sample 3512351 | NCBI WGS metagenome assembly VFQP01 (sample SAMN10412372, study PRJNA504923) | tailings metagenome | isolation source: Relicate 1 Philex TSF1 revegetated site | place: Philippines: Tuba, Benguet | collected 2017-08-29
GCAGCGAAAGAGGTTGACAAATTTATAAAGGGTGCTGAACAAATTTATAAAGGGCGAAGACTCAATAAATTTCCCAACCTCTTTCTTACCCCTAACCCCTCCTCTGCACTTGCACTTCTTCCCCTGCCCAAGCGACCCCTCCTTTACCCCCATAGGGGGCAAAGGAGGGGTAAGGGGGTACAAAGCCAATGCGAAGGGAAATTTATAATGCTATGCTACTGCTCAGCACATACTTAGAGGAAGTTTGTTTTAAAAATTACTTAAAAATAAGAATGTAATTTACATTCTTATTTTTAAGTAATTTTTAAAACAATCCAAAGTCTTTTTATATTAAATAAACTTAAGTAATTTTAGTTATTTTTGTTTTGTTACCTTAAAATTTACAAAAAAATTTAGATTTATACATTTAGTGTTTTTTAAAAAAGAATCCTAATTTATTTACTTATTAAAAGTAAATAAAATCCTCGTAAAAAATTTTTTTATTAAAATTAGGTTGAATTTTTATTTATTTAAATATTAAAACGCTTCTATAAAATTTACGAAGTAAATTTTATTAAGTAGGAACTAATAAAAAAAGAATCAAATAGTAAATTTTTGTTGGGCCTTTCTTACCCCTAACCCCTCCTCTGCACTTGCACTTCTTCCCCTGCCCAAGCGACCCCTTCGGTGCGCTTTGCGCGTTAGGGGAGCATTCGCGTTGGATTGGCGAAGCCAATGCACCGAAGGTGCAACCAAAAACCCCGAAGGGGTAAGAAAGTGCTGACGCTTCGCGCGTAAGGGGTTAGCTTTGGATTGGTAAGCACGTACGTTTGGTATAAAATTTACGAAGTAAATTAGCGAAGCCTAGTTAAGTTATAAATTTCTCCAGCGCCCTTTGGTAGCATAGCATTGACTCCGTCAAACCGAAGGTTGCTATGCTACCAAAGGGCGCTGGAGAAATTTATAAAGGGCCAAAGCAGAGTAGGGGCTTGCACGTACGTGCAGCGATAACCCCGGAGGGGTAAGAAAGGGGTAGGGGAGTAAGGCAAATTTATTGAATCATTTAGCTTAGTAACTAACTGTAAATAAAAAAGAAATTAGTTTAAATTGCTTTTAAATATTTACTTTTAAATAAGTACCTTTTATTTTAAAGATTTATTAACCTTACTTTAAGAATTAAAAAATAGTAGAGTACTGACATTAATTTTTTAACTAATTTTATAAAATACATACAGTAATCTATTTAAAATTAAAAATTTTTAGAAACGAGTCGCACTTGGTACTGCCATAATAGTTAAAGTTAAAAATTAAAAATTGCATTAGTAAATTTAAATTAAATTGAAAATTTATAAAGGAATTATTTATATTGTTTATAGGTAAACTATTTCCGTTAAACGGACCTTTGAAGGCAATTTTTTAAACAATAAAAAAGGAATAGTTAAAGGTTAAAAGGTTTGAACATTAGTTGTTGACTTCGCCTTTCCATTGCTCCCTTGACTCTCTCGCACCGGCTACACTTTCGGCGTTGGTGGGCTTCGTAGCACAGCATTATAAATTTCTTCAGCGCCCTTTGGATTGGCGAAGCCAACGCACTGTGCCCTACGGCAACCTTCGGGTTACTATGCTACTGCACTTCGTGCACGCGCTTGGCGAAGCCAACACTGCACGTACGTGCAGTGTTGGCTTCGCCAAACCCGAAGGGGGTAAGAAAGAGGTTGAGAAATTTGTAAAGGGCTTTCGCGAAGTAGCATAGCAACCCGACGGTTGCTATGCTACCAAAGGGCGAAGTAAGGAAAATTACTAAGAGTGTTTACCAATCCAACAACCCTTAGTAATTTTAAAGTAATTTTAAAGTAATTTTAAAGTAATTTTAAATAATAGTTAATTTATAAAATTTACGAAGTAAATTTTATTAAATACACTTAACTTAATTTAATTTGACGTTGTTCTTGTTTTAACGTGATTGTTAATACATCATTTGATTTACAAAAGTAATTTGGATTTTTAATTTTTTTATTATTAATTTTTAAAGCACCCTGATTAATTAACTGTAAAGCAGATGCCATGTTTTGTACTAATTTTAGTTTAAATAAAATAAAAACAATTGTTTTTTCTAAACGTTTTTTATAAAAACGCATGCGTTTACTATAATCTTGTAAATTTTTATTTACTAAAATTAATGATCTTTCTTTCATTGATACTGAAATAACATCCTTTGGTTTACACATATAACTTGGAATGTTAACTTTTTTCTGATTTACACAAATATGACCATGACTAATTAATTGTCGAGCAGCACATATTGTTGGAGCCATGTTTAAACGAAACACAACGTTATCTAAACGCATTTCTAATAATTGTAATAAAACTTGGCCCGTAGCTTCTTTATTTTTTTTGGCTTTTTTAACATAATTAACCAGTTGACGTTCTGTTAATCCATAATTAAAACGTAAACGTTGTTTTACTTTTAAACGAATTAAGTAATCCGATTCACATGAATCATAAGGACGTGTTTTAAAAAGCTTAGTTAAACCGTGTTGCCCTGGTGGAATTACTTTACCTTTTAAAGGTCCTTTACCTCTAAAAGTACGTCTAAAAGGTTTTTTACGTGTTAAGCCTCTTAATTTACCAATACGGCGAATAATTTTTAATTTTGGTCCAATATATCTAGCCATTTTTAATTAATTTATTGTTTTAGTTATCTTTGATGATTTAGCTTAAATTTAAAAGTTAAAAATGTATTTTATAAAATTTACGAAGTAAATTTTATTAAGTATTTAATTTGAATTGTTTAAGTAATTTTAAACAATTTCTAAAAAACAACTTAATAAATTTGCAAAGCAAATTTATAATTGAATTTATTGTTTTGTAAAAAATTAAAATTTTGTTTTGAATTAAAGCGGGTAACGTGACTCGAACACGCGACAACCTCCTTGGCAAGGAGGTGTTCTACCACTGAACTATACCCGCATTTAGTATTTTTAGTATTTATATTTAATATATAATTTTATTTTTTTTTGTCAAGCTTAAAAATTTACTTCGTAAATTAGTAGCATAGCATTGACTCCGTCAAACCGAAGGTTGCCGTCGGGCACAGTGCTACTCAATAAATTTGCCTACCTCTTACCCCGAAGGGGTTAGAGGTTGACAAATTTAGAAAGGGCGAAGCGGTAGTTAAGTGTTTTTAAATGTTTTTAATTGAAGCAAATTATTTTTAAGTTTTTTAACTTAATTAAATTAATTCATTACACTTGTAATGAATTAATTTAATTAAGTTAAAAAAAAAATTTAAATATTATAGAGCGTTACCACGAGGAAGAACTTCTTCAGGGAATACTAAACGTTCATGTGGTTGGTCTTGTGCAGCCATCCAAGCACGAATACCTTCATTTAATAAGATATTTTTAGTATAGAATGTTTCAAACTCAGGGTCTTCAGCTGCTCTAATTTCTTGGCTTACGAAGTCATAAGCACGTAAGTTTAGAGCTAAACCTACTACGCCTAAAGCGCTCATCCAAAGACCTGTTACAGGTACAAATAACATAAAGAAGTGTAACCAACGTTTGTTAGCAAAAGCTACACCAAAAATTTGTGACCAGAATCTATTAGCTGTTACCATAGAGTAAGTTTCTTCAGCTTGAGTTGGGTTGAATGCACGGAATGTGTTAGCACCGTCACCATCTTCAAATAATGTATTTTCTACTGTAGCACCGTGAATAGCACATAATAAAGCTGCACCTAATACACCCGCTACACCCATCATGTGGAATGGGTTTAGTGTCCAGTTATGGAAACCTTGGAAGAAAAGAATAAAACGGAAGATTGAAGCAACACCAAAACTTGGAGCAAAGAACCAACCTGATTGACCTAATGGGTAGATTAGGAATACGCTTACGAAAACAGCGATTGGAGCTGAGAATGCAATAGCGTTGTATGGACGTAAGTTTACAGAACGTGCGATTTCAAATTGACGTAACATAAAACCAATTAAACCAAAAGCACCGTGTAATGCTACGAAAGTCCATAAACCACCTAATTGGAACCAACGCGTTAAGTCGCCTTGTGCTTCAGGACCCCATACAAATAATAATGAGTGACCAAAGCTGTTCGCTGGTGTTGATACAGCAGCTGTTAAGAAGTTACAACCTTCTAAGTAAGAGCTAGCTAAACCGTGAGTGTACCAAGATGTTACAAATGTACAACCTGTTAACCAACCACCTACAGCAAAGTAAGCACAAGGAAGTAATAAAAGACCTGACCATCCTACAAATACGAAACGGTCTTGACGTAACCAGTCATCTGCATCATCAAACCATGTACGTTTTTCTTGATATGTACCAATTGCAATTGTCATGTTTAAAACGTGAATAATGTATTTTTTATTTATCATATCGTTATTTAAATTAAAAACCTTTTTATCTTTCGCTCCGTTCCAGCACTCGCTTCTTACCCCTAACCCCGTAGGAGTAACGCGTTGGTGTTTTGGCCCTTTGGTAGCAGTTTGGTTGCACGTACGTGCAACCAAACTGCTACTCAATAAATTTGCGAAGCAAATTTATAAGCCAAGCCGCTTGCACGTACGTGCAGCCTTCGGTGGTTGGTTGTTGGTCAGCACTTAATAAAATTTACTTCGTAAATTTTATACGTGCAACCAAACCCGAAGGGGTTACCAAACCAACGCGTTACCCCTACGGGGTTAGGGGTTAGACACGTACTCCCTCCTTTCGCCTTGGTTGCACGTACGTGCGTTGGTATTCGCGAAGCGAAAGGCAAAGCCAAGCCCCGTGGGGGCTGCGCTTGCACGTACGTGCAGCGCTGCCAATCCAAAGCTTGCCCGTTGACGGAGTCAATGGGTTTGGCTTCGCCAACGAGCGAGAGAGCCAAGCACTTCTCTGCGTTCTTGCTACGCAAACCGAAGGGGTCAAGGCAAGTGCCGGGCATTGACTCCGTCAACACCAAGTACAAAATTTAATCAAATCAAATAGTAAATTTACAGTTAGTAATTTAAATTAAAAATTTTATAGCAGAATTTATTAAGTTAATTTTACTAAATTTAATAATATATTTAATGTGTTTAATTTGTTATTAAAGCGAGGGAAGATTTAAATTTAATGTAAGTTAGCTATTTATAATCAAAATATAAACAAATATTTTTGAAACTTTTTTGCAATTATTATTATAACATAAAAAATAGAGTATAACTTTAAAAAATATAGTTTTATAGTTTGAAAATAAAATTTCAATTTTTCTTACTTTTTAGTTAAATAAGTTTTAGTTAAATAAGTTTTATTAAGAATGTAAGCACTCAAGTTAGTTTAATTTATCTTTGATTCTTTTTTCTATTTTAATGTTTTGCACCGTATAGGAGTTGAACCTATCTAAAAACGATTATGAGTCGTTTGCCTAATCCGCTCGGCCAACGGTGCTCTTATTTACTTAATTTTTACAAATTTACGAAATTAATTTAATAAATTTATTGAGTTATATGCTTAATAAAATTTACTTCGTAAATTTTATACTGCTTATTTTAGCAAAAACACAGGTTTTGTAATAGTTTCTAACCAATTTTAATAAACAATTGGAAAAGTTTTATAATTACTGTTTTAAAAATAAAAAATACATTAACATTAAAAAGTTAATGTTAATGTATTTTTATAAAGTTTTAATTATTTTCATTTGTCCCATTAGGCGAGTCCGTTGCTGTATTATCATTTAAACGTGTTAATAGTTTTTCAACAGCAGGGTCTTCAGGTTTTGTTTTTAATAAATATTTAGCTAAAAATAAAGATCGAATTGCCTGTTTTTCAACTTTATTTTTCCAAGCGTTTTTTCTAATATTTTTTTTTGATTTACTTGTACGTTTTTGTTAACCGTAAAACTTAAAATTTAACAATCAACTTATAATAAATTTTTTATTTAACTACAGTTTCGTTAAATATTATAAATTTTGGCTTCCAAACTATTTATGAACTTTTAAATTCAAAAAGCTTTTCTTTAGATTTTATTAGATTTTAATAACTTAATACAAATTATAAAATTCAATTTTATAATTTGTATTAAGTTTTTCAGGTTTTTTATTTTGAAATAATTTAGATTGTTAATAAATCTTAATTCTATTTTTTCTATTTTTTGTAGTTATTTTTGAAGTATTGCAAATAAAGATAAAATAATTAAACAAAATAAAAATTTTTAATTACTTGTAAATATTGTACAATATTAAAAATAATTAAAAGTTATAAAGTGCAAATTTAATAAAATTAACTAGTAAATTTCTTCTTAAAGGCAAAATTCAATTAAATTTTATAAAGAAATTTATTAGTTAATTTATGAATTTATTTATTGTTTAAAAAAGCAATAATTGTGTAAACGCTTGTGGGTCACAAACTGCTAATTGAGCTAATATTTTTCTATTTAATTTAATTTGGCGATTTTTTAAATCATGAATAAATTCTGAATAACTTAATCCATATCGACGAACAGCAGCGTTTAGACGCGTAATCCAAAGTTGTCTAAAGTCGCGTTTCTTTTCACGACGGTTTCTATAAGCATAACGTAATGCTTTCATACTTTGTTGGTTTGCTACGCGAAATAATACCGAAGCAGCACCTCTAAATCCTTTACTAAGTTTTAACACTTTTTTATGACGTTTACGAGAAACATTTCCACGTTTTACACGAGTCATTTTTTATTTTATATATATTTTTATTTTTAGTAACTCGATTTTTTAATATTTATATATTTTTTAATAAAGTAAGCAATTAATCACAACACTTTATCAATTTTCTTCTCTTTATAAAATTATGTTTTAATTAATTTTACATTAAAAAATTTTGTATTGGTCTTTTGGCAGTAGCATAGCATTATAAATTTCCCTTCGCATTGGTTTGGCTTGCACGTACGTGCAGCGTTGGCATTGGTAAGCACCTACGGTGCTTACCAACTTAATAAAATTTACGAAGTAAATTTTATAGCCAAACCCGAAGGGGTAAGGCAAAGTAGCCAATCCAAACTAAAAGATTTGATTTTTAATTTTTAAAATTTAAAGAAACTTTTTAATAAAAGCAAGTATATGGGCTACTTTAAGTTAATAGTAATTATTCTACTTTCTAAAATAACATTTTTTTGCATATAAATAAATCTTTATTTTTTTAGTTATGTGTGTTATTATAATAATTAGATATTATATTAAAACATAGGAAAGGTGGCAGAGTGGTTAATTGCACCAATTTTGAAAATTGGCGTGGCTTTGCGGTCACCGGGGGTTCGAATCCCTCCCTTTCCGTATATAATTTTTTTCTAAATTCATATTTTAATTCTTATACTATTTTTAACTTTATACTGATTTCTTTAATTTGTTTAGAAATAAATACAAGTTTTATAAATTTGCTGGATAGCCTTTCTTAACTAATAGATGCTTTTATGTTTCTAAATTTAGACTGGCCTTTTTAACTCTAATTTTTTTTGGATTTAATTTTTTTTTTTCAGTGGCAGTTTGGTAAGCACCCTTATAAATTTGCCTACCCCTTTCGCATTGGTGGCACCTTCGGTTTGGTTGCACGTAGTGCTGACCAATAACCAACGCGTTGGATTGGCTTCGCCAAGCACGTAGTGCTGACCAATGCCCCTTCGGTGCGCTTCGCGCGTAAGGGGTTTGGTCGCGTAGCTTGGTAACCCCGAAGGGGCTGCGCTTGCACGTACGTGCAGCGCTGCCAAACACCTTCGGATTCGCGTAGTAGCATAGCATTGACTCCGTTTTGGCTTTGCCAATAACCGAAGGTTGCCGTAGGGCACAGTGCTACTCAATAAATTTCCCTTCGCTACGCGAGCCCTTACCCCGAAGGGGTTAGGGGTTGAGAAATTTATAAAGGGCATTGGCTTCGCCAAATCGCTTGCACGAATGTGCAGTAGCGTAGCATTGACTCCGTCAAACCGAAGGTTTTTGCGAAGCAATACGCTACTCAATAAATTTCCCTTCGCTACGCGAGCCCTTACCCCGAAGGGGTTAGGGGTTGAGAAATTTATAAAGGGCGAAGAGAACAAATTTATTGAGTTGCAAAGGGCCAATCCAACAAACAAACTACCAATTCAACTCAAATTTAAACAGAGGCTTGGCTTCGCCAAGCACGGAGTGCTTGGCCTTGGTAACTACTACGTGCTTGGCGAAGCCAATCCAACGCCAAGCACTAGCACTTCTTCCCCGAAGGGGGCAAGTGCCGGGGCATTTACTCCGTTAACGCCAACAAAGGGGCATTTTGTGAAAAACAGAAACTAAAACTTAAAGCATTGTTATAATGTATTATATACCAAACCAATTTCAGCGGTATTTTTTATTAACTTTTAGTTAAATAAACTCCCCAGGTAGGACTTGAACCTACGACCAATCGGTTAACAGCCGATCGCTCTACCACTGAGCTACTGAAGATTTTAAATTTGATTTTGATTTCTATATTAATATTATCAGATGATATAAAATAAATCAATACATCTATTTGATTTATTGTTTTTAATAACCACTTTAATCTTTGCAAATCCAGCAATACCACCCGTGCTTCGCTTGCTCGTTCCAGCACGTACGTTTTGGCGCGTTCGCTTTGGCTTGCACGTACGTGCTTGGCGGAGCCAAACCAAGGCGAAAGGAGTTTGGTTGCCTACCAACAGCCAATCCAACACTTGGCTAACCCCTTACCCCTAAGGGGTTTTTGGTTATTGGCTTCGCTAAACCGAAGGCTGCACGTACGTGCAAGCAGAGCGCACCAACGCGAATATTGAAAGAAACGCTGTGCTCCGTAAAATGTACGTGCAAGAAACACCTCAGCAAGCCTAAAAACTACGCTACTATGTTGCTACGAAAGAACAGGTTACAAAACTTAATAAAATTTACGAAGTAAATTTTATAGGAACGGCGAAATTTTTAGAATTCATGTTTAAATTACTTTTAACAAAAAAGGCGGCACCCGGATTTGAACTGGGGAATAAATGATTTGCAATCACCTGCCTTACCGCTTGGCTATGCCGCCGTTTAAATAATTATTACAGCCGTTTTGCTTTTGGTATAAATTGTGTTTAAAACTCAAAATATTTTTTAAGTCATTATAGCATAATTTATAAAAATTAAAAAGTTATTAAATACAAACTTTCTTTAATTTCTGGTAGGGCATTGGATTGGTAAGCACCCTTTATAAATTTCCCTTCGCATTGGCTTTGCCAAGCACGTACCCCCTACTTTCGCGATAACCCCGGAGGGGTAAGAACGAGCAGCGTTGGCATTGGTAAGCACCGTAGGTGCAACCAAACCGGAGTTTGGCGAAGCCAACCAGCCAAACCCGAAGGGGTTTGGCAGCGCTGCACGTACCCCCCTTCGGTTTGCGTAGCAAGCAAGCGCTTGGCTCTCTCGCACGTCCGTGCAGAGCAGCCAAACCCCTTCGGGGTTACCAAGCTACGCGTTGGTAAGCACCCTTTATAAATTTGCCTACCCCTAACGCGCAAAGCGTCAGCACTTTCGCTTCGCGAATGCACGAAGTGCAAGTGCAGAGAAGGGGTAAGGGCTCGCGTAGCGAAGACTCGATAAATTTCCGAAGGAAATTTATAATTTATTGAGTAGCGAATTATCAGGGCATTGGTCTTCGCTTCGCGAACACCCTTTATAAATTTGGTTGCTACGCAAACCCGTAAGGGAGGCAAATTTATTGAGTAGCGAATTGTCAGGGCATTGGCTTTGCCAAGCCCAGGCAAAAACCTTTGGGTTTTCGCGAAGCGACAACCCCTTCGGGGTAACTACTCCGTGCAACCAAGCCCCCTTTATAAATTTCTCAACCTCTTTCGCTGCACGTACGTGCAAGCGAAGCCCCTTCGGGGTAAGAGGTAGGGAAATTTATTGAGTCTTCGCTGTTGGCGAAGCCAAACCCCGTAGGGGGTACGTGCGTTACCCCCTCCTCTGCACCAGCACGTACGTGCTTGGCGAAGCCAAACCCCTTCGGGGTTAGTGCTGACGCTTTGCGCGTTAGAGAAGCAACTTAATAAATTTGCCTCCCTTACGGGTTTGCGTAGCAACCAAATTTATAA
>VFQP010006136.1_pt1 | contig 10041 bp, 11 predicted proteins | sample 3512351 | NCBI WGS metagenome assembly VFQP01 (sample SAMN10412372, study PRJNA504923) | tailings metagenome | isolation source: Relicate 1 Philex TSF1 revegetated site | place: Philippines: Tuba, Benguet | collected 2017-08-29
CCCGCTGATCAAGATCATCAACATCGTGGCGCTGCTGATCGTGCCGCTGCTGCCCATGGTCGCCTGACCGGGCCTACAGCCGATCAAGGCCCGCTTCGGCGGGCCTTTTTTGTTCACGCGTGGGTCAGCGCCCGCACGATGGCCGCCGCGCTGGGCGTGAGTTCGGTCAGGCGGTCGGCCTGACCGGCTTCCACACGCTGCAGCACCAGTTCGGTGATGCCACCCACGGCGGCCAGGGCCAGCTCCGGTGTCAGACGCGGCGTGCTGAGCGAAGCGTTGACCGTGGCGAGCATGAAATCCACCAGCTGGCGCAACACTTCGCGCCGCACCTGCAGCCCTGGCGGCCCCAGGTGGTGGATCTCCACGAACATGGCCCGCACCAGCCCCGGGTTCATCTGCAGGTGCGCGAAATAGGCCTGCAGCGCCTGTTCGACCTGATCCTGCCAGGGCCGCTCGGGCACCACGGCCTCGCGCAGCGTGCGCAGGGCCGACCCGCTGGCCGCCCGGAACAGGGCCAGGAAGCAGGCCTCCTTGCCCGCGAAGTGCTCATAAAAGGTGCGCTTGGACACGCCGGCCTCGGCCACCAGATCGGCAATGGTCGTGGCGGCAATGCCCTTGTCACTGGCCAACTGGGCCATCGCCTGCAGCAGGCGGCTGCGGTGGTCTTCGGTCAGGGTCGCGGTGTCCATGGTCGGCTCTATCTTAGGTGCTGCGCTTGACAAGCCTGGCACGCGGCCCCACCATCGCGGCATTGGTACCAATCAGTACCTTATATTTTTGTATTGAGAAATCATGACCACGCTGACCGTTCGCCGCCTGCTGATCGACCTCAAGACCCCGTTCGCCCCCGACTGGTGTGGTGGCGATGCGTTCCTGAGTGCGTTCTTCAATGCGCTGTCCATGAGTTTCCCGGTGGGTGAGCAGTTCTTCATCGACGCGGTGCGCGGCGGCCTGGCCGCCCTGCCACCCGAGGCGCAGGAGCGCTGGCTGACCGAAGTGCAAGGCTTCGTGGGCCAGGAAGCCACCCACCGGCACATCCACGCCCAGTTCAACCGGCACCTGGAGGAACAGGGCCTGGTCAACGCCTGGGAACCCCGGGCACGAAAGCGGCTGGCCCTGCTGGAAGGCCTGGACCCGCGCCACGCGCTGGCCATCACCGCCGCCAACGAACACTTCACTGCGCTGTTCGCCGACTGGCTGCTGAGCCACCCCGAGACCTTTGACGGCGCCGAACCCCGGCTGCGCACCCTGTGGCTGTGGCACAGCGCCGAGGAAACCGAGCACAAGTGCACCGCCTTCGACCTCTACCAGGCGCTGGGCGGCAACGACGCCTGGCGCAAGACCTGGATGCGGCGCGTGACGCTGGTCTTTCTAAGCGACACCCTGCGCCAGACCGTGTACAACCTGCGCCTCACCGGCCAGTTGTGGAAATGGGCCACCTGGCGCAGCGCCGGCCAACACCTGCTGGGCCGCCACGGCCTGCTGCGCGAGAGCTACGCACCGTGGCGGCGCTACTTCCGCCCGGACTTCCATCCCAACGAACAGGATGGGCAACTGTCGCGCGACTGGCTGGCCCACAACGCGGCCCAGTTCCGCGAGGTGGGCGGCGCGGCCTGAGCTACCCGCCGACCCCTGGATCAGCGGGGTTTGAGGCGCGCACTGGTGACCACCGCCTGAGCCCTGGGAAGCAAGCGGGGATAAAACCCCAGGCGGGGTGCCGTGAATGCGACCAGGTAGAGCCGGTCCTGCTCGACCATCAACCACGCCTGACCTTCGAGGTGCACCTCGTCTTCCTTGCGCACCACCGAGAACTGGACGTTCAGTCCCGATGCCGTCCCCGCGAAGGGTTGCGGCTGCACCTTGGCGACCTGAACCAGGGAGCCGTCCAAAGCGTAGGTCGACTCGATCAGGGCAACCAGTTGCTCACTGCTCATGCCTTTGGAAAAAACCGGTGGTTTGGCGGTACCGCCAGCGGGCACCTTGAGCAGCGCCTCACCCGAAGCCAGACCGCCCCAGATGCGCAACTGGTCCAGCGAAACGCCCTCCTGGGTCCAGAGCGCGAAAGGCTGATAGCTCCCTGCCGCGCCGAGCTGGTTCCAGGCATCCGGCACATTCACGGTCAAACGGTCGTTGATCGTCTGGGATCCCTCCATCTTGACGATGGACGAACAGGCAGACAGCAGCAGGGCCATCACGAGGCAGGCAATCCGTTTCATGGGGTCAGTAGCTCCAGGTGGCTTCGTATCAAGGCGGCATCCGGCGCATCGGGCGCCAGTTCCAAAAATCGCTGCAAGGACTCTCGGGCCAGCTGGCTGTGGCCTTGCTGGCGGTGCAGCAGCCCCAGGGCACGGTGCGCCTGGGCGGGTGCATCGGCCTGCGCCGTGAGGTGTTGAAGGTCTGTCAGGGCAGCCGCCAGGTCCTCGGGCGCATTTCGCTGCTGCAGGGCCAGCGCCCGGGTGAAGCGGGCCTGCGCATCGTCCGGCGAGCGCCGCAGCAGGCGTTCGCACAGCACCAGTGTTTCCGCGTGCTGGCCACGGCGGAGTTCGTCCTGCAGCCAGCCGGCACGCTGCGCCGAGATCATGTCGGCGTAAGGCTGCTCGCGGACTTCGCCTCCCCGCTCACCAGCCAGGCGCAACAGATCGTCGCGCCGGGTTTCCATGGCGGGGTGGGTCGCCAGCATAGGACTGCGTCGAGCCGGGTCTTCGTTGCCTCCGGCCTTGACCTCGAGCATGAGGTTATCCCACACACGAGCGGCTTCCCGGCCATCGTAGCCAGCCCGCTGCAGCAACGACATGCCCAGGCGGTCTGCCCGCGTCTCGTGTTCCCGCGAGAACGCAAACAGGCTGGCCAGCACCCCCAGCTGGGCAATGGCGCCGATGGCACCGAACAGGCCGATGAACTGGCCAAAAGCCGTTCGCCCTCTGGCATCGCGCAAGCGTTCGATGGAATGGCGCTCCAGGTAATGAGCCAGCTCGTGTCCCAGAACCGCGCACAGCTGCGCCTCGTTCTCCACCCTCAGCAGCAACCCGGACCAGATCTGCAGCATGCCGTTGGGTGCCATCGAAGCATTGAACAGCGGCGTCCGCACCACATAGACGCGCACATCGGAACAGTGCTCGCCACCGAGCTGGCACACCAGGCGATAGAGGTAGTCGTTCAGCGCCGTATCACGCACCAGGAATGGGCTACGCCGCAACCGTGTTTCCTCGCGGTCCATCAAGGACCACAGCCCGCCCTCGTCGGTATCAAGGGCCGGACGGACAAAACGCGCAGGCAATGGACTGGGTGGCGCTTCATCGGTCGCCGTCTGGCCCCAGCTGGACCACCCCAAAGCCCCAGCTCCCAGGCAATGCAGGCAGGCCCGCCGCGACCACAGGCGCGCGGCATGCGGGCTGGGTACCGTCATGGCTTCGCGTGCGCGGGGAAACCCGTGAGCAACAAGTCGACCGTCTCTTTGGCCGGCTGTTCCTCGCGCAGGTCGCCGGTGCCGCGCGCGAGGTGGTTGAACCACACCACACGGCCCGTTCGCAGGTCCACCAGGGACGCGTAACCGATCTGCATACCACCCACCAGTCCCACGCCCAGCATGGCCATGACCACCATGGTGGCCTTGCGCTCGGGACTCGCGTAACTGTCCCGCACCCACGTAAACAGGGCGTAGTCGGCGCCCGTGCGTTCGCGTAGCGGTGCAACCGAATCCCCCAGGCTCCAGTCCAGCAGGCCAGCCTTGGTGGGCAAGGCATTGACGCCGCCCATCATGTGGTGGATGAAGACGGACTGGGCCACGGCACCATGCAGCGCGTTGAGCTCGGCAAACTCGTCCAGGCCACGCTCATCCAGCTCCTGCACACTACCGAGCCGGGCGGTGTCCATGAGGTAGCGACGCAGGTGCTTGCGGGCGGTTTCGGTCCAGTCAGCACGGGGTTCCTGCATGCCGCCGGCGCTGAGGGAAAACAGTTCCGTGTCTGGGGGTACCAGCACAATGCGGGTACCCGAGGGGCGCGTGACGAACCCCGGAGCCAGTTGCTTGGACGCTGCAGTGGCGGGGGCAGGCGCTTGAGCCTGCACCGGGTTCATGGCAACACCGATCCACAAGGCGGCAACCCACAGCCACCTCCTCCCTGTCATTTTCAACATACCCTCTATCCCTCTATGTGCTATTTCCGGCGAAATTCTAGTCAAGCCTGATCATCTGGATGGGCCTGGTAGCGAATTGAACACATCCAGGGTTTCCCACAATGGCGGCAGCCACACCTCCACGCCCTCACTCCGTCCGCGCGCGATCAGGAAATCCAGGCTCACCTCAACCCGGTCCAGCGGGGGTGGCATGGCTTTGACGGGCTGGTCGGACGGCAGCCAGAAGTCTTCCCAGTGGATGGGGAACACCCGCCGCCCGCCGGTGGTGGCCACCACCTCACGCCAGTAGCCATCGCGCTGCGCATCGCTGCGCGGACCCAAGGCACCAATGCCCAGCAGCACCACCTCGGCTTTCACGTCCTTCAGGGCACCCGGCACGAAACCGGCCGTACCGGTGATCAGCAGCGTGCGGCCGTCGTGCTGCACGTGCATGGCGTAACTCTGCCCCTCCAGAAATGCCGTGGCCCGGGCCGGCGGCTTCAGCGGCTCGGCGATCTCGCCGCCCGTGAAGCCGGTGGGCGTGTGGACCGCCGGGTACAGCGTGACGGTGAAACGGCCGAAACGCAGGGGCTGGCCCAGCTTCGCCTCGCGCATCTGCGCCTCGGGCAGGTTCCAGCCACGGCCGATGTTGAGCGTGGAGACCGAGCCCAGCAACGTGGCACCGGTCAGCCGCGCCACCTCGGGGGCGTCCATGGCGTGGTCGTAGTGGGAATGCAGCGGGATGACGGCCGCGAGCTTTCCGCGTAACTGCGCGCGCTGCAGGCCGCGTGCAATGCCCGGCACATCCGGCTCGACCTGGCCCAGAAAGGCGGTGAGCTTGTCGGGCCGCGAGAAAAAGCCGTCCGTCATCAGAGCGGTCTCGCCATCGTCCAGCAACACCGTGGCCACGCCCAGAAACTTGACCTTGAGCGCCGAGCCCGAAGGCGGCGGCGCCTGCCAGCGCTGGGCGTCGTAGGCCGACAGGTCCGGGTGCTGCTGCAACGACCACAGCAGCCAGGCCACGCCAGCGGCCACCAGCACCACGATCAACGCCAAAGTGCGCCACAACCACCGCATGTCATCTCCATCGTTTTCAGAATAGACCGATTGTCGGTGGGGCCGGGCGGGCGCCTTCAGGGTAAACCCCGTCGGGCGGTCGCCCGGCTAACTTGTACGATAACCATATGAGACGACAAGAAGCACGGAGACCATGAACGGCGGCACCGTTGAACCGCTGCAGGCCCCCGAGCGCCTGACAGACAAGCTGGCCTCGCTGCTGATGCAGCGCATCGAGTCGGGCGATCTGGCACCCGACCAGCGCCTGCCCACCGAGCAGAAGCTGTCGGAGCAGTTCGGCGTTTCGCGCACCGTGGTGCGCGAGGCGGTGAGCCGGCTCAAATCCATCGGCATGCTCACATCCCGCCAAGGTGCGGGCGTGTTCGTGGCGCCCCGCCACCAGGCGCGTGCGCTGGCGTTCGACCCCACCGTGTTGTCGTCCATGGAGTCGGTGCTGCAGGTGGTGGAGGTGCGGCGCGGCCTGGAAGCCGAGGTGGCTGCCGTGGCGGCCCAGCGCATCACACCCGAAAAAGCCCAGGCCATTGCCACCGCACTATCCCATCTGGAAGCTTGCCCGCCCCAGGGCGCCGAGGGTGTGGAGGCCGACCTGCAATTCCACCGCAGCATCGCCCGCGCCACCGACAACCCGCACTACGAACGCCTGCTGGGTTTTCTGGAGCAGTACCAGCGCGACGCCATGTACGTGACCCGCACCAACGAATCACTGGACAGCGAATACATGGTGCAGGTGGCCGGCGAACACCGTGCCATTGCCGAGGCCGTGATGCGTGGCGACGCCACCGCCGCACGCGAGGCCGCCATGCGCCACATGGTCAACGCCGCCCACCGCATCGAACACGCCGCGCCACCGATAAGGCGCGCGCTGGACGCCCTGCTGACCCCGCACCCTTCCGCATGACCACCTCTTCTTCCTCTGTTTCCTCGCCCGTGCTGGGCGTTGTCGGCCTGGGCTCCATGGGCCTGGGTGCCGCCTGCTCCGCCATGCGGCGCGGCCTCGTCACCTGGGGTTGCGACCCTCGCGCCGAGGCCCGCGCAGCCTTCGCGCAAGCTGGCGGTCAGGCCGTGGCCAGTGCCAGCGAACTCGCCCACTGCGACGTGGTGCTGCTGCTGGTGGTGAACGCCGCCCAGACCGAGCAGGTGCTGTTTGGCGAAAACGGCCTGGCCGGTCTGCTCAAACCCGGCGCCGTGGTGATCGCCTCTGCCACTGTGGACCCGGCCCTGCCATCGCGCTGGGAGCAGCGCCTGGCCGAACGTAGCATCCACCTGATCGACGGCCCGGTGTCGGGTGGCGCGCGCAAGGCGGCGGACGGCCAGATGACGGTCATGGCTTCGGGCAAGGCCGAAGCCTTCGCGGCCGCCGAAGCCGCGCTCAACGCCATCGCCGGCAAGGTCTACCGCCTGGGTGACCGCGCCGGCGTGGGCTCCACCGTGAAGATGGTGAACCAGCACCTGGCGGGCGTGCACATCGCCACCGCCTGCGAGGCCATGGCGCTGGGCATGAAAGCTGGCGCCGACCCCCGCCAACTCTACGAGGTGATCTGCAACAGCGCCGGCATGAGCTGGATGTTCGAAAACCGAGTGCCCCACATCCTGGACGGCGACTACACCCCGCTGTCGGCGGTCAACATCTTCGTGAAGGACCTGGGCATCGTGCTCGACGCCGCGCACGAGATGAAATTCCCGCTGCCGCTGGCCGCCGCCGCGCACCAGCTCTACCTGGCCACCGCCGCCATGGGCCTGGGTGGCGAGGACGACTCGGCCGTGGTCAAGTTCTACGCGCAGCTGGCCGGGCTCGACCTGCCAGCCCGTGCAACGGAGGCCGCATGATCCTCGGCGTCATCGCGGACGACTTCACCGGCGCCACCGACGTGGCCAGCATGCTGGTGCGCGCCGGCATGCGCACGGTGCAGGTGCTGGGCATCCCCACCGGGCCGCTGCCCGAGGCCGACGCGGTCGTCATCGCCCTCAAGACCCGCACCATCGCCCCCACCGACGCGGTGGCGCAAAGCCTGCAATCGCTCGCCGCGCTGCGCGCCGCCGGCGCACGGCAGATCTATTTCAAATACTGCTCCACCTTCGACTCCACGCCACAGGGCAACATCGGCCCCGTCACCGACGCGCTGATGGAGGCGCTGGAAACCGACTTTGCCATAGCCTGCCCCGCCTTCCCCGAAAACGGCCGCACCGTCTACCGGGGCCACCTGTTCGTGGGCGACCAGTTGTTGAGCGATTCGGGCATGCGCCAGCACCCGCTCACCCCCATGACGGACGCCAACCTGGTGCGCGTGCTGCAACCACAGACGCGCCAGGCCGTGGGCCTTCTGCCCCACGCTGCGGTGGGCCGGGGCATAGACGCCACACGGGAACACATGGCCACGCTGCGAGCGCAGGGCGTGCGCATCGCGGTGGCCGATGCCATCGCCAACACCGACCTGCTCACCCTGGGCGAGGCCTGCGCGGACCTGCCACTGGTCACCGCCGGATCGGGCGTGGCGCTGGGCTTGCCGCCCGCCTATGCCCGCCGCGGCTGGCTGGTACCCGATGCCCAGGCCGCCATGCTGACACCTCTGGATGGCCCCTCGGCGGTGGTGTCGGGTTCCTGCTCGGTGGCCACCAACACCCAGGTGCAGCGCTGGCTGGCCCAGGGCGGTGCGGCGATTCAGCTGGACCCGCTGGCCCTGCACCAGCAAAAACAATCGGCCGACGCACTGCTGGCCCAGGCCCGCACGGCCCTGCAGGACGGCCCAGTGCTGGTGTATGCCACCGCTGCGCCCGAAAGCGTGGGCGCGGTGCAGGCCGCGCTGGGTGTGGAAGCCGCTGGCGTCCTGGTGGAAAACACGCTGGCCCAGGTGGCACGTGGCCTGGTAGACGCCGGTGTGCGACGCCTGGTGGTGGCCGGGGGGGAAACCTCGGGCGCCGTGGTGCAGGCCCTGGGCGTGCAGGAGCTGCGCATAGGCCCGTCTATCTGCCCCGGCGTGCCCTGGACGGAAACCACCGAGTCCGCCACCGGCGACCGGCTGCAGCTCGCGCTCAAGTCCGGCAACTTCGGTGGGCCCGATTTTTTCCGCGAGGCACTGGCATGAGCACGGCGCAGGCGAACATCCGAGCCGAGATCGTGCGCGTGGGCGCCTCGCTGTTCCAGCGTGGCTACGTGCACTCCACCGCCGGCAACATCAGCGTGCGCCTCTCGGCCGACGAAGGCGGTGGTTTCCTCATCACCCCCACCGACGCCTGCCTCGGCTTCCTCGACCCCGAACAGCTGGCCTGGGTGGATGAAACCGGCACCCAGCGCGCCGGCGCCCGTGCCAGCAAGACGCTGGCCCTGCACCGTCACATCTACGAGCAGGCCCCGCAGGCCCGCTGCGTGTTGCACACCCACAGCACCCACCTCGTGGCCCTCACGCTGCAGGGCGTGTGGAGCGCGGACGACATCCTGCCGCCCCTCACGCCCTACCAGGTGATGAAGGTGGGCCACGTGCCGCTGATCCCGTATGCCGTGCCGGGTGACGCCACCGTGGCCGAAGCCGTGGCAGCGCGTATTGGCCAACAGCCCCGGCTGCAGGCCGTGATGCTGGAGCGGCTGGGGCCGGTGGTGTGGCACGACAGCCCCGCGCGCGCCATGGCGCTGCTGGAGGAGCTGGAAGAAACCGCCCGCCTGTGGCTGATGACCACACCGCGCCCTGCGCCCCTGGACGACACCCAGATCAGCGAACTGCGCGAGCGTTTCAGCGCGCCCTGGTAACCCCAAGAACCGACATGCCCCGTTTCGCCGCCAACCTCTCGATGATGTACACCGAAGTGCCCTTCCTGGAGCGCTTCGCCGCCGCTGCGGCCGATGGCTTCGACGCTGTCGAATACCTCTTTCCCTACGACTTCGAGCCCGCGCAGATCGCTGAACCGCTCAAGCAACACGGTCTCACACAGGCGCTGTTCAACCTCCCGCCCGGTGACTGGAACGCGGGCGAACGCGGCATGGCCTGCCACCCGGGCCGCGAGGCCGAGTTCGCCGCCAGCGTGGAACGCGCCCTGCCCTACGCCGCCGCCACCGGCTGCCGCCGCCTGCACGCCATGGCCGGCCTGGTGCCCGCCGGTCACGACACCGCCGCACAACACGCCACCTACGTGGCCAACCTGCGCCACGCCGCCGCGCGCCTGGCACCGCTGGGCATCACCCTGGTGATCGAACCCATCAACCAGCGCGACATGCCCGGCTACCACCTGAGCTACCAGCAGCAGGCGCACGACGTGGTGGCCGAGGTGGGCGCACCCAACCTCCAGGTGCAGATGGACCTCTACCACTGCCAGGTCATGGAAGGTGACCTCACCCGACGGCTGGAGAAACACTTCGCCGGCGTCGGCCACATCCAGATCGCCGGTGTGCCCGACCGCCACGAGCCCGATACGGGCGAAGTGGACTTCACCCACCTGTTCCACCGCCTCGACGCCCTCGGCTACGACGGCTTCGTGGGCTGCGAATACCGCCCGCGCGCAGGCACCAGCGCCGGCCTGGGCTGGCTGCACCGCTGGCGCGAAACTTCCAAGGCCTCCACATGAACATCCTCATCACCGGCGGCGCCGGTTTCCTGGGCAGCCGGCTCGCACGCGAGCTGCTGTCGCGCGGCAGCTTCAAGGGCCAGGCCATCAGCCGGCTGATGCTGGCCGACCTGTTCCCGCCGCGCGCCGAACTGGCGGCCGACAGGCGCGTGTCGTCGATAGCGGGCGACCTGCTGGCCCAGATTCCCGATCTGTTCACCCAGCGCTGGGACGCCGTGTTCCACCTCGCCTCGGCCGTATCGGGCGAGTGCGAGGCCGACTTCAACCTCGGCCTGCACGCCAACCTGGACACCA
>VFQP010006137.1_pt1 | contig 10041 bp, 8 predicted proteins | sample 3512351 | NCBI WGS metagenome assembly VFQP01 (sample SAMN10412372, study PRJNA504923) | tailings metagenome | isolation source: Relicate 1 Philex TSF1 revegetated site | place: Philippines: Tuba, Benguet | collected 2017-08-29
TGGGCGCCGAGGGGCGCGCCACGCTGGGACCGCTCGCGCGACAGCTCACCATTCGGGCGAGGCTGAGCCTGCTCGTTCTCGTCGTCACCGGCGTGTCGATGGTCGCCCTGCGCTACGACGCAGGGCTGTGGGCCAATCCATGGTTCACCGCCAAGATGGTGTTCGTGGCCATCATCCTGCTTGGCGTCGGCCTGTCGTTCACGCCGGCGGCCAAGGCAATTCCGCCGAAGGTATTCAGCCTCGTCACCCGTCTCGCGCTGGTTGGAACGATCTTCTGCGCCGTGCTCGCCTTCAACTGAAGAAGGGTGGCCGCCTCAGTAATGCGGGGGCGGCCGCTCGGTCGACGGATCGGCGATGTAGCTGCCGGAGCGCACCTGCTCCTCGAGCGTCGCCAGCCGCTTGGCCATGCCGTCGATCGTCTTCCACTGCGCGACGACCATGGCGTTGAGCTCCTCGATGGCGCGCTCCTGGTGGGCAGCGCGCGATTCGAGTGCCTCCAGTCGCCCCTCCGGCACGCCGCTTTCTCCGGCGCTGCTCATGCCGCGCTACCGGGACGCATGGCGCCAGCAGGCATTGGCGCGTACAACCGACACGGGCCATCGGGGTATCGCAGATGTTTCTCGGGCTGAGCGCCGAACTGCTGGCGCGTTTCCAGTTTGCCTTCACGGCGTCGTTTCATTTCATCTTCCCGGCGTTTTCGATCGGGCTCGCGAGCTTCCTCGCCGTGCTCAACGCGCTGTGGCTGATACGGCGTGACCCGCTCTACCTGAAACTTTTCGACTACTGGAAGACCATCTTCGCCGTCACATTCGGCATGGGCGTCGTCTCCGGCATCGTCATGAGCTACCAGTTCGGCACCAACTGGGCGGCGTTCTCGGACAAGGCCGGCCCGGTGATCGGCCCGCTGATGGGCTACGAGGTGCTGACGGCCTTCTTTCTCGAGGCCGGGTTCCTCGGCATCATGCTGTTCGGACGCAGGCGCGTCGGCGACGGCCTGCACATGTTCGCCACCGCCATGGTCGCCTTCGGCACCCTGATCTCGGCAACCTGGATCCTTTCGGCGAACAGCTGGATGCAGACGCCGCAGGGATTTTCCATCGCCGAGAACGGGCAGTATGTGCCCGAGGACTGGTGGGCGATCATCTTCAACCCGTCGTTCCCCTACAGGCTCGTGCACACCGTTCTCGCGGCCTACCTGACGACGGCCTTCACGGTCGGCGCGGTCGGCGCCTGGCACCTCTTGCGCGACCGCACCAACCAGCCGGCCCGGACCATGTTCTCAATGGCCATGTGGATGGCGGCGCTCGTCACGCCGTTGCAGATCGTCGCTGGCGACATGCACGGCCTCAACACGCTGGAGCACCAGCCCGCCAAGATCGCGGCCATGGAAGGGCACTACGAGACGCAGCAGAGCGCCCCGCTGATCCTCTTCGGCATCCCCGACGACGAGGCCGGCGAAACCCGCTTCGCCATCGAAATTCCAAAGCTCGGTTCGCTGATCCTGACTCACGACTGGAACGGCGAGATCAGGGGCCTTAACGAATGGGCGCGCGAGGATCGCCCGCCGGCGATCATCCCGTTCTTTACCTTCCGCATCATGGTCGGCATCGGCTTCCTCATGCTGGGCGTCGGCCTGTGGTCGCTGTGGGCGCGTTTCCGGCGGAAACTGTACGACGCGCCATGGCTGCACCGGGCGGCCGTGGCCATGGGCCCGTCCGGATATGTCGCCGTGCTCGCCGGCTGGTACACGACAGAGGTGGGGCGGCAGCCCTACACGATCTACGGCCACCTTCTGACCTCGGACAGCCTGGCGCGCGTCGAGGCCGCCGCTGTCGGGTCCTCGCTTATCGCCTTCATCATCGTCTACTTCATCGTGTTCGGCGCAGGCGTCTTCTACATGCTGCGGCTCATGGGACAGACGCCCGAGATCGGCGAGCATGAAGAGCTGCATGCCGGCCCGACCCGGACCGCCGGCATCACGCCCGCCCAGCAGCTCGAGGCGGAGGGCACCAGCCATGGCGCTTGACCTGCCGACGATCTGGGCCGGGCTCATCGCCTTCGCCGTCCTCGCCTATGTCGTCCTCGACGGCTTCGACCTCGGCATCGGCATCCTGTTCCCGCTGTTTCCGGAGCGCCGCGACCGCGACGTGATGACCAACGCCATTGCCCCCGTCTGGGACGGCAACGAGACTTGGCTCGTCCTGGGCGGCGGCGGGCTGATGGCCGTGTTCCCGCTCGCCTATGCCACCGTACTGCCGGCGCTCTACGTGCCCATCATCCTCATGCTGCTGGGGCTGATCTTCCGCGGCGTCGCCTTCGAGTTCCGCTTCCGCACGAAGCGCTGGCGTCCGGTCTGGGATTGGGGCTTCGCCATAGGCTCCACCGTCGCGGCCATGATGCAGGGCATCGCGCTGGGCGGCCTCGTGCAGGGCATCGCCATCGCCGACCGGCACTATGCCGGCGGCTGGTGGGACTGGCTCACCCCCTACTCCATCCTCACCGGCGCCGGCGTCGTCGCCGGTTATGCGCTGCTGGGCGCCACCTGGCTGAACCTCAAGACCACCGGCACCCTGCAGGACAAAGCCCGGCGCATCTCGCTCATTGCCTTCGGACTGACGCTGGCGCTGATCGGTATCGTCAGCCTGTGGACGCCGTTTCTCAACACGGTCTACTTCGAGCGCTGGTTCGCCTTCCCGACGGCCTTCTTCTCGGCCTTCGTGCCGCTGCTGCTTGCCGTCTGCGCTTTCATCCTGTGGAACGGGCTGCGGCGCGACCAGCACATGGCGCCGTTTCTCGCGGCGCTCGGCCTGTTCGTGCTCGGCTTTGCCGGTATCGGCATCAGCTTTTACCCCTACATCGTCCCCGGCTCGCTGACGATCGCCGAGGCCGCCGCCCCGGATGCCTCGCTCGGCTTCCTGCTGGTGGGCGCAGTGGTGCTGATCCCCATCATCCTCGCCTATACCGGCTACGCCTACTGGGTGTTCCGGGGCAAGATCGACCCGGAGGAGGGCTACCATTGAGCGTACCGTCTACCCGGTCGCGCCTGCTCTGGTTCGTCGGCCTGTGGGTGGCGGGCGTCGGGTCGGTGACGCTGATCTGGCTGCTGCTCCGCCTCGTGCGCTGGTCGGTCACGGGCCCCTGAGCGGGGTCCGTCAGAACAGGCGGCTGTAAAGCTGCTCGGCCAGCTCCTCGGGCGCGTACTCAGCCCCGTGTAGCACCACATCCGGCGAGTCCGGCGCCTCGAAGGGGCTGTCGATGCCGGTGAAGTTGCGGATTTCGCCACGCCGGGCCCGGGCGTAGAGACCCTTGGGATCGCGCGCCTCGCACACCTCGAGCGGTGTATCGACGTAGACCTCGGTGAACGCGATGTCCCCGGCGATCTCCCGCGCCATGCGCCGTTCGTTGCGGAACGGCGAGATGAAGCTGACGAGTACGATCAGCCCGGAATCCGCCATCAGCCGCGCCACTTCGCCGACGCGGCGGATGTTCTCCACGCGATCGGCTTCCGTGAACCCCAGGTCCTTGTTGAGGCCGTGGCGCACGTTGTCGCCATCGAGGATGTAGGCGTGCCGGCCATGAGCCGTGAGCCGCTTCTCGATAAGGTTGGCGACGCTCGACTTGCCCGAGCCCGAAAGTCCGGTGAACCAGACGATCCGCGGCTCCTGCCCCATCGCCTCGGCGCGCACCTGCCGGTTGACGTCGAAGCTCTGGTAGCTGAGGTTCTGCGCCCGGCGCAGCCCGAAATCGACGACGCCGGCGCCGAGAGTCGTGTTGCCGATGCGGTCGATGAGAATGAACGCACCCGTCTGCCCGCCCTGCGCATAGGGATCGAAGGCAATGGGCTTGTCGGTGGCCAGCGTCACCGTACCAACCTCATTGAGGTCGAGCTTGGTCGCCGGCTGGTGCTCCAGAGTGTTGACGTTGGTCCGGAACTTTATGCCGGTGATCGTCGCCGGCACCTGCTGGCTGCCGATCTTGAGCAGGTACGAGCGGCCGGGAAAGGCCGGCTCGTCGCTCATCCACACCAGCCGCGCCTGAAACTGGTTCGAGTATTCCGGCGTCTGCCCCGGGTGCGTGAGCACATCGCCGCGCGATATGTCGACCTCGCGATCGAGGACCAGCGTCACCGCCTGCCCCGCGATCGCCCGGTCAAGGTCGCCGTCCATGGTGACGATGCGTGCAACCTTGGCCGGCTTGCGCGAAGCCGCCACCAGCACGTCGTCGCCGACCGATACGGTGCCACCCGCTACGGTCCCCGAAAAACCGCGGAAATCGAGGCTGGCCCGGTTCACCCACTGCACCGGGAAGCGCATCGGCGTGATCGTGCGGTCCTCGGACACGGCGATCGTCTCGAGGTAGGGGACGAGCTGGGGTCCGGTGTACCAGGGCGTCGAAGCACTTGCGGCGACGATGTTGTCGCCCTTGAGCGCCGACACCGGGATCGCCTGCAGCGTGCGGAAGCCCAGCGGCTCGGCGAAGGCACGGTAGGCGGTCTCGATGTCGCGGAACACTTGTTCGCTGTAGTCGACGAGGTCGATCTTGTTGACCACCAGCACCACGTGCCGGATACCGATCAGCGACAGGATGAAGCTGTGCCGCCGGGTCTGCGTCAGCAGCCCCTTGCGCGCATCCACCAGCACCAGCGCCAGGTCGGCGTTGGAGGCGCCGGTCGCCATGTTGCGCGTGTATTGCTCATGGCCGGGCGTGTCGGCGACGATGAACTTGCGCTTGTCGGTCGAGAAGAACCGATAGGCGACGTCGATGGTGATGCCCTGCTCTCGCTCGGCCGCCAGCCCGTCGACGAGGAGCGAAAAATCGATGCCCTCCTCGCCGGTGGTGCGGTTCCGGCTTTCCTTGCGCAGCGAGGCAAGCTGGTCGTCGAGGATCAGCTGGCTGTCGTAGAGCAGCCGACCGATCAGCGTCGACTTCCCGTCGTCGACCGAGCCGCAGGTGAGAAAGCGCAGCAGCGACTTGTCGGTCTGCTGCCGCAGCCACAGGTCGATGTCGGTATCGGCAGTGGCGGCGAGCGCGGCCATCAGAAATACCCCTCCTGCTTCTTTTTCTCCATCGATCCGGCCTGGTCGCTGTCGATGAGCCTCCCCTCGCGCTCCGACGTGCGGGACGACTGCATCTCCATGATGATGGATGGCAGGTCGGCGGCTGTGGAGCGGATGGCGCCGGTCAGCGGATAGCAGCCGAGCGTGCGGAACCGCACCACCTCGTCGCGTGGCGCTTCGCCGGGCTCGAAACGGAAGCGATCATCATCGACCATGATCAGGGTGCCCGATCGATCGACGACCGGCCGCGGCGCCGCAAAATAGAGGGGCACGATCTCGATCTGCTCGGAATAGATGTAGGTCCAGATGTCGAGCTCGGTCCAGTTGCTGAGCGGAAACACGCGCATGCTCTCGCCCGGCGCGAGGCGGGTATTGAACACGTGCCAGAGTTCGGGCCGCTGGTTCTTGGGGTCCCACGCGTGCTGCGCATTGCGGTGCGAAAAGACGCGCTCCTTGGCGCGGCTCTTTTCCTCGTCGCGGCGCGCCCCGCCGATGGCGGCGTCGTACTTGCCGGCGCTCAGCGCCTGCCGCAGCGCCTGCGTCTTCATGATGTCGGTGTAGCGGGCGGATCCCTGGTCGAAGGGATTGACGTTGGCCGCCCGTCCCTCCTCGTTGGTGTGCACGATCAGCTCGAAGCCGTGCTCGCGCGCCATGCGGTCGCGGAACGCGATCATCTCCCGGAACTTCCAGGTCGTATCGATGTGGAGCAGCGGAAACGGGATGCGGCTCGGATAGAAGGCCTTGCGTGCGAGGTGCAGCAGGACCGACGAGTCCTTGCCGATCGAATACATCATCACCGGCCGCTCGAAGCTGGCGGCGACCTCGCGGAAAATCTCGATGCTCTCGCTCTCCAGCGCCTTGAGATGCGTGAGCGCGTGCTGAGCCGTCATGAAAGCCGATCCGGGGTGGAAACGCCGCACGAGATATTACGCCCTATCGGCCCGCACAAGACGGACGCGACGTCGAAAAGCTGAACTGTGGCGGCACGTTCTGCGTAGTAGCTCAGCGGTGGTGGCGCGTTTTTTGGTCGCTTGCCCCGAGGCAAGGAAATCGGCGGAAACGCAGGTCCGGGAGAAAAGCATTTCATGGCCGAAAAGGCGCTCGTCTGGTTTCGCGACGACCTCAGGGTCGCTGACAATCCGGCCCTCTCGGCTGCGTTGGCGAAAAAGGGCGAGGTCAGGGCGCTGTACGTGCTGGAAACCGATCACGGGCTGCGCCCTCTAGGCGGCGCTGCGCGTTGGTGGCTGCATCATTCCCTGGTCGACCTCGCCGCCTCCCTAGCGGCGCTCGGTGTCGAACTCGACGTCATCGAGGGCAAGTCGGCCGACGCCGTCGAAGACGCTGCGGCAGGTAGCGGCGCGGTGTTCTGGAACCACCGCTATGCCCCTGCCGCCCGGGCCGTGGACGACGCCATTGCGGCACGCCTCGCAAGGCGCGGCGTATCCGTCGAGACCTTTTCGGCGAACGTCCTTGTGGAGCCCGACGCCCTGACGACCCGTGAGGGCAAGCCATACTCGGTGTTCACACCCTTTTCCCGCGCCTTGCGGAAGCTGGACGTCGACCGGCCGCTCCCGCGCCCGCGAAGTGGCGGCAAGATCGCCGTGCCCAAGGTCGACGGCGACTATCGCACGCCCTTCTGGGCGAAGAAGTTCGTCCCGTACTGGAGCATCGGAGAAAAGGCAGCCGCCGAACGGCTCGCCGATTTCCTCGACGAGCAACTGGCAGGCTACGCCAAGGGTCGGGACGTCCTTGCGAGGGATGCGACGTCGCGCCTGTCTCCCCACCTCCGTTTCGGCGAGATCTCGCCGCGCCAGATCTGGCACGCCGTGCAGTCCCTTTCCGCCCGCGAGCCAAAACTCGCCGCCGCCGCCGACAAGTTCCTCACCGAGCTGAGCTGGCGCGACTTCAACATCAACCAGCTTTACCACCGACCCGACATCGCTCGCCAACCCATGCAGCCGAAGTACGCGGGCATGCCGTGGCGGAAGGCCCCGGCGGAATTCGAGCGCTGGACCGGCGGCCAAACCGGCTTCCCCATCGTCGACGCCGGCATGCGGGAGCTCTGGGAAACGGGCTACATGCACAACCGGGTGCGCATGATCGTCGCCTCCCTGCTCGCCAAGAACATGATGATCGACTGGCGCGACGGCGAGGACTGGTTCTGGGACTGCCTGATGGATGCCGACCCGGCCAACAATCCCGGCAACTGGCAGTGGGTGGCAGGCAGCGGTCTCGACGCCGCCCCCTACTTCCGCATCTACAACCCGATCAGCCAGGGCGAACGTTTCGACCCGGAGGGCGACTACGTCCGCCGTTGGGTGCCCGAACTGGCCGACCTCCCGAACAGCGCCATCCACAAGCCCTTCGGGGCAACTGCTGACGTGCTGCACGAAGCCGGAGTAGCGCTTGGGAAAACCTATCCACAGCCGGTGGTGGATTTGAAGGAGAGCCGGGACCGCGCGCTTGCGGCCTTCAAGGCGCTCTGAATCGAAACGGCCGGCAATGCCGGCCGCTCGACAGCATGCTTGCGCCGCCCTTACTTCAGCAGCGCACGAGCCTCATCGGGCCCCAACGCCGCCGGGCGCTCGCAGGTGGTGCTGAGGGTCACGACTTCGCCGCTCTCGCCGGCCTTGAGGATCGACGTCATCACGTCCACCGCGTGCAGGGCCACATCGAGCCCGCAGCGCGCCGGCCGCCCCTGCTCGATGGCCTGCATCATGTCGGCGAGGCCGGCCGTGCGGTAGTTCGCCCGCCCCACGCCGTCGTTGCCGGTCTGGTTGACCTTGCCGAACGGATGATCCCACGCCTCGACCTTGCTGCGCGTGCCCTTGAGGTCGGCAACCGTGATGTCGCCGCCGAAGAAGTTCGGGTCGGGTACGAACACCGAACCGTCGGTGCCGTAGAGCTCGATATTGTGGTGGCCATGCGCCGCCACGTCCCAGCTGGCGCCGAGCGTGACGATGGCGCCGGAGTGAAATTCCAGCACCGAATGGATGGTCGTCGGCGTGCCGACCTTGATGAAGGTACCCTTGAACGGCCCTTCGGCCGTCACTTCGCGTTCCGCCCGCGCCATGCCGGTGAAGGCGGTGACACGCTTCACCGGCCCCAGCAGGTGGATGAGGTCCGTGACGTAGTACGGCCCGACGTCGAGAACCGGCCCGGCGCCAACCTGGAAGAAGAAGTTCGGGTTGGGATGCCAGTGCTCCATGCCACGGCTCATCACGTGCGTGGTGCCGCTCATGATGTTGCCCAGCGTGCCGTCGTCGATGATCTTGCGTACCTGCTGGTGCGCCCCGCCAAGGAAGGTATCGGGCGCCGAACCCACCGCGAGGTGGCGCTCTTCGGCGGCGGCGCGAAGGCTCTTGCCCTCTTCGAGCGTCAGCACGAACGGCTTCTCGGAATAGGCGTACTTGCCTGCCGAAACGGTATCCATCGACACCTGGTAGTGCGTCGCCGGAATCGTCAGGTTGACGATGACGTCGATCTCGGAGTGCTTCAGCAGTTCGTCGGGGGTCATTGCCGCGACGCCGAACTCCTCGCTGCGCTTCTTTGCAGCCTCGGGGATGATGTCGGCCACGCCGCGCACCTCGAGCCCCTTGAACAGGGGCGCCAGGCGCAGGTAGGCCGCGGAGATATTGCCGGCACCCATGATGCCGACGCCGTAGGTCTTGGCCATGATGGTCAGGCTCCGTAGCTCTTGACCGCCTCGATCGAGCGGCGGGCGAAGCGGATGGCATCGTTCGGCTTGTCGTGCTCGGCGACGAAGTACTGCGCGCGCGTCTTTGCCTTGACGTCCGCGAGGAGCTTCCGCCAGTCGAGCGTGCCCTGCCCGACATCGGCCCAGCCGTCCTCGTCGAGGCACTCGCCGGCCGGCGCGATGTCCTTCACGTGCACGGCGGTGATGCGGCTGCCGAGCTTGTCCATCCACGCGATCGGGTCCTCGCCGGCCTTCACGACCCAGGCGAGGTCCATCTCCCACTGCGTGTCGGGTGATGCATCGAGGATCAGCTCGATCGGCGTGCGCCCGTCGGCGCCCTTGCCGAATTCCCAGTGATGGTTGTGATAGCCGAAGCCGATGCCGGCTGCCTTGAAGGCCGCGGCCACGCGCGCCAGCCCGTCGGCGAACTGCTGCCAGTCGCCCTTGCCTTCGCGATATTCCGGCGACGGCGGGGCCGGGCAGTAGACGGTCTTGATGCCGACGGTGTCGACGATCTTCAGTGCCGCGTCGGTGTTCTCGAGCTGCGCGTAACCCATGTGCGCCGTCGGCATGCTGAGGCCGGCGGCCTTGAGGCTCGCCACCAGCGCGGCCGGATCGGCAAACTGCCCACCCCAGCCCTCGACCTGCGTATAGCCGAGCGATTTCAGCGTCTTCAGCGTATCGTCGAGCGATTTCTCGTTTCGCGCACTATAGAGCTGGTACGAAAAGTCCATTGTCGGGCCTCTTGAAGTTGGACCACGCCGGATCGACCGGCGCGGAAGCAGGATGCGGGGCGAGCGAAAAGCTCAGCTCGGCGTCTTGTCGGTTCGCCTGGGCTCAGATCCGGATGCCGCTCGCGGCGTCGAAGATCGAGCCGCGGCCCGGGTCGAAGCCGATATGCACCTTCTGGCCGGGATGCAGCTCGATCTCGCCGTCGGCGCGGAAGGTGATCGTCTGCCCGCCGACCCGCGTCCAGCCCAGCGTTTCGGCACCCATCGGCTCGACCAGCTCGATCTCCGCCTCGGTGCTGAACGGCAGGCCGCGACTGGCTTCGCCCACAGTGATGTGCTCCGGCCGGATGCCGAGGATGGTCGCCCCGGCCATCCCGCGCTCGAAGCGGTAATTGCCCACCGGCACCGTCACGCCGCCGAGGTCGAGCGCGTCGGCACCCACTGGCGTGCCCTTGAGGAAATTCATCGCCGGACTGCCCAGGAAGCCGGCCACGAACAGGTTGACGGGCTTGTTGTAGATGGCGTGCGGCGTGTCGAGCTGCTGGATCGTTCCGTC
>VFQP010006138.1_pt1 | contig 10039 bp, 10 predicted proteins | sample 3512351 | NCBI WGS metagenome assembly VFQP01 (sample SAMN10412372, study PRJNA504923) | tailings metagenome | isolation source: Relicate 1 Philex TSF1 revegetated site | place: Philippines: Tuba, Benguet | collected 2017-08-29
GAGAGCATTGTTTTGGGGTGCCCAACGGGACTTGAACCCGTGACATCCGGAATCACAATCCGGCGCTCTACCGACTGAGCTATGGGCACCCAATTGGAGACTATTTCAGTTTAACATCGAGACCCGCACGCTTCCAAAGTTCGTCGACACGGGACTTTACGGTCGAGTCCATGGTGATAACAGGCGGCCAGGGACGAGTGAAGCCTTCCGAGGCCCACTTCTTCGTGCCGTCAACGCCCATTTTGGAGCCGTAGTTGGGAAGGCGGCTGGCGTGATCCAGCGAGTCGATCGGCCCCATGACGAACTCAATATCGCGTTGGGGATCGATGTTGTTGAAAACGCGCCAGGCGACTTCGGAATAGTTGTTGACATCTACATCCTCATCCACCACGACGATGCACTTGGTGAACATGGCTTGCCCTAGGCCCCAGATGGCATGCATCACCTTGCGGGCATGGCCGGGATAGCGTTTCTTGATGGCGACGAGCATCAGGTTGTGAAAGACGCCTTCGGCTGGCATAGACATAGCCACGACTTCCGGGATCTGCATGCGCAGCATGGGCAAAAAGATCTTCTCGATGGACTTGCCCATCCAGTAGTCTTCCATGGGCGGGGGGCCGACGATGGTCGCGCAGTAAATCGGGTCCTTGCGGCGAGTGATCGCTGTCAGGTGGAAAACGGGATAGTCGTCTTCCAGCGAATAGAAGCCGGTGTGATCGCCGAAAGGTCCTTCGGTGCGAAGCTCACCGAGTTCGACATAGCCTTCGAGGACGATTTCCGCGTGGGCGGGAACTTCGATATCCACCGTTTCGCACTTAACCATCTCGACGGGCTTGGAGCGCAGAAAGCCGGCGATCATCATTTCATCGAGCTCCGGCGGCAGGGGAAGGATGGCCGAATACATGGTGGCGGGGTCCGCGCCAATGGCGACCGCGACTTCCATGCGTTTGGTCTTCCCTTCCTCCATGAGACGGCGGTAGTGTTCCGCGCCCTGCTTGTGAAGCTGCCAGTGCATGCCGGTGGTTTGGCCGTCGTAAACCTGCATGCGGTACATGCCGCAGTTGCGCTTGCCGGTGTCGGGGTTCTTCGAGAAAACGAGCGGAAGCGTGATGTACCGCCCCCCATCCTCCGGCCAGCAATGGAGGATCGGAAAATCGTCGAGGGTAAACTTGTCCTTCTGGATGACTTCCTTTACGGGCCCCGTGGAGACTTGCTTAGGGAAGAACTTGCCGACGTCGGCGAGCATGGGCAGCATCTTGAGCTTGTCGAGCAAGCCCGCCGGCATCTTCAGTTGCAAGTACTCCGTGATGCGGTCCGCAATTTCATCGAGGGATTGAACGCCAAGGGCAAGCTCCATGCGGCGGTCGCTGGCGAAAAGGTTAATCGCGAGTGGGAAGTTCGTCCCCTTCGTTTTCTCAAAGAGAAGAGCTGGACCGCCAGCCTTCACGGCGCGGTCCGCAAATTCCGTAATCTCCAGGCGGGGGTCGACTTCAAAGGGGATTCGTTTCAGTTCGCCCGCCTTTTCGAGGGCGGCTAAAAATTCACGCAAGTCCTGAAAGGCCATCTCTCCACATGATCGCAAGAGGCTGGGGGAACGTAAGATGAAGGGGTGTCGAAAATTGCATTTGTGTCGGGCGCGAGCCGCGGAATTGGCCTTGCATGCGCGAAGGCGCTAGCGAAGCGTGGATTTGAAGTAGTGGTGGCGGCGAGGAATCTCGACAAGCTAAACGAGGCGGTGGCGGCCATCGAGGCGGAAGGTGGAAAAGCGCGCGCCGTGAGCATGGATCTCTCCAATGCCGAGAGCATCAAGGCGGCGTTTCAGGCAGCTGGTCCCATCGATGTATTAGTGAACAACGCCGGTATCACGAAAGACGGCCTATCCATGCGCATGAAGCTCGAGGATTGGAATTCTGTTCTGCAGACGAACTTGACGGGCGCATTTTTGAGCTCGCAGGCGGTAATGCCCGCCATGATGAAGGCCCGATGGGGGCGTATCATAAACATCGCCAGCGTAGTAGGAGAAATGGGGAATGCGGGACAAGCGAATTATGTGAGTTCCAAGGCGGGCTTGATCGGCTTGACCAAGACACTCGCGCAAGAATTGGCTTCACGAGGGATCACGGTAAATGCAATTACGCCCGGCTTTATCGAGACGGACATGACCGCGGTGCTGACGGAAGAACAAAAAGAGCGGATGATGGGGATCATTCCGCTCAAGAGGTTCGGCAAGGCCGAGGATATTGCGGAAGCAGTATGCTTCCTGGCCTCCGACGGGGCTTCGTACATTACAGGGCACGTCCTAAAGGTCAACGGCGGAATGTACATGTAAGCCGCTGACCGAAGCCCGCTGGAGATACCAGTGCGATGCTGAACATTGGTCTGCCTGTTCCTGACAATGCATGCACCGGCTGGCCCAAGGCAGCGCGGCAAGTCGCCGTTCGGGAATGGGGTCGTCGCAATCGATGCACAAGCCGTAATCTCCGCGATCCACGCGTTCCAGGGCGGATAGAATTTCGCGCATGTTGCCAGTAGCGCGATCGATGCGCGAGATTTCCATTTCGCGATCGGCGAGATTCCGGACCTTCTCGGTTTCCTCTGCCGTATCCGCGATGGCCAAGCTATCGCGTGATTTCAATTCGCCGTGAATTTGCTCCAAGCATGCTAGCAGTAGTTTCTTCGGATTCATCTTTTATCCTTTCTTGCTCGTAGCGAGCAGGGCAATGCCACCAACCAGAGACGCCGCGCCGGCCAGAGGCGGGATGGGGACCGATTTCGTGGTTTCCTTGGTTACTTCGATCGGACCCAGATCGATGGCCTTTTCCTTCTGCGTGAAGCTGAAACCACCCCAGGCCAATCCAACGATTCCCAAGAGAATGAGTACAATTCCGATGCCTTTTAACATGGCGTTATTTACCTCCATCGATTCGAAGTTGATTGCTCACGGCGAAGACACCATTCACGCCATTCGCTCGCAAGCCTGCGACATTCTTGTCCATCTCGCTGGCAACGACGCCGACAAGCGTCACATTTCCGTTCTTTACGATGATGTGGATGGGCGGTACCGCTTGAAGAGCGTAGCGGTAGAGAACGTTGTCGCTGTAGATCGCGCGAAACGTGGCAATTCGGATGCGGTCGTCATTGGGCGAAATGGGGAGCACTTCGATCTCGTTGACGACATTTTCGACTCCATCAACATCGCGAACGACGCGCTCGGCATCCGGCTTGAGGGTGGGCCGCACAACCTGACCTTTGAGGACAACGGTGCGCCCGCGCAACTCAAACATCAAATTGTCGAAGACTCCGTAGAACGGTAGCGTGACAAGCTCCTGGCGGACTTGGTGGATCAGTTTCTCTTCGGCGGTGCGCACCGCGCTAAGTCCGCTCATTGCCAGCACTAATCCGAGAACTATCGTTTTCATGGTTACTTTTTCTCCCATGTGGAAATAGCACTCAATTGACGAAGCAAGCCTTGTCCCATTTCAGGTATCTTTACCTCATCGCGATCCAGAATTTGGGTATTGCTCAGCTTCGAGCCATACAGCGCGTTGTTGTCGGCAAGATCCTCGCGCATGGTGGATCCGTTCAGCGCCAAGCCCGCGAAGACACCACGGCTGCGCGAATAACCAAGCATTTCGGCACGCATATAGAGGTCAGTTTCGGCCTGCACATTCTTGCCCAAGGGACCAGCCATCACGGCGGCACTTCCGCCCATCTTGAATTCGTTGCGCAGGATGCGGTCGCGCCCGGCTTTATTCATGACCAATAGGATGAGATCCGTTTCGCCTCCACCAATTTGGAGGCCGAAGCTACCTCCTTCGATGCGAACGGCCGCCGGACCTTGCCAGCCGCCGCCTTCCTTTCGGCACATGAGATAGCCTTTGCCGTACTTGCCGCCAACGATGAATCCGGCTTGCTTCATGCCTGGAACGACGGCAACGCAGTGAGCCCGCTCTATCAAGTCGCGAGGAATACTTTGATCGCCCGCGTTCATGGCCTCTTGCAGGACTTCTTGCGATACCTTGAGGCGCTTCGCGTTATCGCTGTCTTCGTTCTTGGCGGCGAAGAGCATCGCCGAAGACAGCGCTAAGGCAGAAAGAAATAGCTTCATGAGAGTTCTCCTTGTTGAGTGTCTTTAAAGATGAATGTCTTGGAGACGCAGCAATGAGTGCAATTGCCTTGCCAATCTCTAAGGCATTGACTTTTCAATATCCGGCGGAGCTCAATGGGAACTTTCGTAACAGCTGGCACCATTTATCAGGTGCAATGAGTAATTTCTTCGCACTGGCAGAGAACATCCTTTTGGGTATTCGACAGAAGCCACGTGTTTTCAACACTTGCCGATTTGGCATGCCAAGTGCAAACTTCCCTGGGCATGAACGCCAAAAATTGCACCATCTTCGCCCTCGGATTGTTGGCTGGCACGGCCGCTACGCTTTGCGCCCTCCCCATTGCGCGGCGTGAGGCACATCGCAAGACTTCCGCTTTAGCCAATCGAATCACTAATCAGATTGAAAGCACAGTATCGGAAGCTTCCTGCAAGACCAAAGATGGTATCCGCAAAATCGGGGATAACATCGCGACGCAGAAGCAGGCTGTTGTCGAATCGGTGACCGCGGCGAAACAAGCTTACATGAGCGGCATTGCCGCGAGCGCCTAGACCTCGCAAACGAACAAGGAGACCCACCATGCATACAAACTTCTTCATTCGAAATTCCGTTCTCTCCGGAGTGATGCTTGCGGCAGTGACTCTCAGCGAGACACCACTGTGGGCGCAAGTCCCCGGCCCAACGCAAACGAACCTGGTTGAGGCTTCTTCCAGTCCTTATCCGGTGTTTCGCGTAACGGCCGTCAGCCGTTCGATCAAGGCCATCAACTACCACCACCGTCAAGGCTCGACTAATCTTGCATTTGAAGGCACGAACCTGGCGCCGAAAGCGAAGGGTGAGGCGCGTGTGGATTCCAAAACCGGCGCGACTAAGATCGACGCCCGCTTCGATAAATTGCCACCCGCACAAGTGCATGGCCGTGAGTTTCTGACCTACGTCTTGTGGGCGGTTACGCCGGAAGGCCGCTTCAGCAATCTGGGTGAGATCTATCTGAACGGCGACGATGCACGCCTGCAGGCGGCAACGGAACTACAAAGCTTCGGCATGATAGTGACGGCGGAGCCTTACTATGCTGTCACGCAGCCAAGCGATGTAGTGGTAATGGAAAACGTCGTCGTCTCTGGCCCCAACAAACTGGGAACGACGGGCACGATGTCTCCGATCGAAGCCAAGTATGAACTCCTGGAGCGCGGCACCTACAATGCGCTGATTCCTGCGGCCGATCGAAACCTCACCAAGGACGACATGAAGGATACTCCCTTGGATCTGAAGGAAGCCCGGCATGCGATGGCCATTGCGAGCACATTGGGAGCGAGGCAGTATGCCGCAGACACGATGCAGAAAGCGGAAACCGATCTCATGAATGCCGAAGCATTCTGGAGAAGTAGCAAGGACACCAAGAAGGTGCAGACCTTAGCTCGCAACGTGACCCAATTGGCAGAAGACGCGAGAATTATCACGGTCCGCAAGCGCGAGGAAGAGCGGCTGGAGGCTGAACGCAAGGCGGCGGAAGCTTCCGTGCTCGCCTCTAGAATGAAGGCGGAGGAAGAAGCACGCATGAGGGCGGCCGCCGATGCAGCCCGCGCCCGCGCCGACCAGGAGGCACAGCAAGCAGCGGCTACCGCGCAGCGGGAACGTCAAATTGCCGATGACGCCCGTCGCCAGGCCGAGCTGGCAAAGATTGAGGCGGAGAAAGCAAGACTCGGGGTTTTAGAAAGCCAGCGTAAGCTGGAAGAGCAGCGAGCGGCGGCGGAGGCCGAGAGGTTGCGCTTGGAAGCGGAGCAGGCCCGCATAAAGGCCATGGCTGAAGAGGCGGACCGGCAGCGCCTCGCCGCCGAACAGGACCGTGCCCGTCTGCGGGAAGAGCTTCGTCAGCAGTTCAATTTGATTCTCGAAACTCGGGACTCCGCACGCGGCCTGATCGTGAATATGTCCGATGTGCTTTTCGATACGGCGAAATTCACTCTACGCCCGGCCGCGCGAGAAAAACTGGCGAAAGTCGCCGGCATTGTTCTGGCGCATCCTGGATTGAAGCTGGAAGTAGAAGGCCATACGGACTCCGTGGGCTCTGACGAATACAACCAAAAGCTGAGCGAGAACCGAGCCAAGAGCGTCGCGGACTTCCTCACCAAGCAAGGTTTGAAAGAAGAGGCGATTACATCAAAGGGCTTCGGAGAATCCACTCCAGTCGCTGACAATGCGACGGCGGCAGGACGTCAACAAAATCGGCGCGTTGAGCTGATAGTCTCCGGTGCGATCATTGAGAAAACTACAACCCTCTCGAAGATTCCGTCCTCCAGCCACGAATAGTCGACCTACGGATACATTTCAGAAGCGGGCTCCCGGCGACGGGAGCCCGCTTGCAGCTAGATGGATGCAAACATAGGCAAACAAACCATGAAGGTTCTCCTTATTGAAGACGAAGCTTCGCAGAGACAGCGATGTGCAGCGTTAATTCAGGCACAGGGTCATGTCGTCGTAGAGGCAGTGGATGGCCAAGATGGCCTGGAAAAGGCCGCTGAATTGTCGCCAGACATCATCGTCACCGACCTGCGCATGCCTCGTCTGGACGGATTTGAAGTTCTGCGCCGGCTTCGTGCCGAAGGATCGCTGCCGCCAGCCATTGTGCTCACCGCTTTTGGCAATGTTGAGATGGCTATCTCGGTTGTCCACGACTTAGGCGGCTTTTGGTTCCTTGAGAAGCCAGTGGATGCCAAAAGTCTTCAAGTGCTGCTGGATCGAGCAGCAGCTCACGGAAGACTTCAGCGCGAAGTAGTCGAATTGAAGCGGCAATTAAGTTTCCAAGGAGCCATAGGAGACATGGTCGGACAGTCTCCGAAAATGCGTGAAATTTTCGCGCTGATCCGTCAGATCGCACCCAGCGCAGCGCCTGTTTTCATAACGGGTGAAAGCGGTACGGGAAAGGAACTGGTCGCGCGGGGAATCCATTCCCTCTCGCGGCGTTGCGAGCATCCTTTTGTCGCGCTGAACTGCGCGGCCTTGCCAGAGAACCTGGTGGAAAGCGAACTCTTTGGCCACGAGAAGGGTGCGTTTACTGGAGCTGTCGACAGACGCCTTGGATGCCTGGAACTGGCGAACGGAGGAACGCTCTTCTTAGACGAGCTTGGCGAGATGCCAATGCCGATTCAAGCCAAATTACTTCGCGTATTGGAAGATTTCAAGCTCAGGCGGCTCGGCGGAAAGCAAGAGATTAGCGTCGATGTAAGGATAGTGGCCGCCACGAATCGGGATCCCAAGCTGGCCATTGAACATCAGCGGCTTCGGGAAGATCTTTACTACCGATTGAACGTGTTTCATATCGAGTTGCCGCCACTTCGCGAGAGACAGGAGGACATTCCACTCATCGTGGCTTCACTGATTGAGCGGCTGAACCCTAAGCACAGGACAAGGGTCACCGGCTGCTCAGCTGCGGCGTTAGCTCACATAAGCTCCAGCCGTTGGAGCGGAAACATTCGGGAACTTAGAAATGTAATCGAGCGAGCTGTGATCCTCGCGGGAGAAGGCTGGATCGAGCCGCAACATCTGCAGTTGGGCGATCCACAGCCGCAATTCACCGCACATGCAGTTAATTCAGCCGAGTCGCCTTGCCCACCCAGCCCGGTTGGATCGCCGCTTGCAATTCAAGTCGGCGACACGATCGAGATAGCGGAGAGGAAGCTGATTGAGGCTACCTTGGAGCGATCAAGGAACAACAAGACGAAATGCGCCTCCATACTTGGAATCAGTGCCAAGACGCTGCACGCCAAACTGAATCTGTACCGCGATCGTTCCGCCGCAGCAGCGGCGGGAGGAGGATGATTTTACCGGGTGAATTCTTCACTCAAGCGCGGCAACCATTACGAATCGTAACGATCACGACCAGATTTGAAGGACTTAGCAATGGCACCACACTTGCATTCTGATTGTCAGCGCGAATTCGAAGGCGCAATCGCAACAACAAGGAGTGACGAACATGCTGTGGACAATTTTTACGATTCTCATGATCATGTGGCTGCTGGGAATGGTCTCTTCCTACACGATCGGCGGTTTCATACACATCCTCTTGGTGGCCGCATTGGTAGTTATGCTGATCCGCGTGATACAAGGGCGCCAGCCAATAAGTTGACCCGCTATCGGTCAGCGAAGGAGGGCGCTCGAAGGTGAAGAATTCCTACAAAGGCTTTAGCTTCCCATTCGCCCTGAGTGATGCCGGCAGCAAGCGTTGGCTGTGGATTGCCACTGTCGCGCTGGTGGCCGGCATCTTTATTTCTTGGAGCAATTGGCGGGAAATGCGTGCTGTGTTCCCGGCAATTCAACTAACGCGAAACACGCTTCTGCAAATCCGCCAAATTCAAACTCACATGCTGAACATGGAGACTTCCCAAAGAGGCTTCATCCTGACCGGCGACGAGAAGTATCTTCAGCCATTGCGCAATTCGCAGGCTGCCTTGCCTCACCTCGTAGGTGATTTTTCAGAGAACTATCGTCGGCTTGGCGGGAAGAGTGCGGATTTGAGAATGCTGGAAACACTGCTCGCCGAAAAGCAAAAAGAACTCGACTTGTCCCTGCAGTTGAGAAAACGCGTGGGAATGGGGGCGGCACAGGAGTTGGTCAGTACGAATCTCGGAAAGAACCTGATGGACGACATCCGTAAAGAGCTTGACAGTCTTGATTTGAGGATCTATGGAAGATTGGAGGAGGCTCACACCCTGGGGCAGGAGAGAGCCAATCGCGCTCTGGTTGGTGGTCTCGTGGGCCTCTCAATATTGTTTGGATCCTTCTTCTATGCGCACTCAAGCCTAAAGAAGCAAACGCTGCTGGCATTGGAAGCAAATCAAGCGAAGAGCCGCTTTCTGGCCAGTATGAGCCATGAGTTGCGCACTCCCCTCAACGCAATCATTGGATATAGCGGCTTGCTCAGGGAACAGGCTGTATTTGAGAAAGCTGGACATCTTGTCCCGGATCTCGTGAAGATCGAATCCGCCGGCAGACACCTGCTGGAGCTAATCAATTCCGTGTTGGACTTGTCAAAAGTGGAATCGGGCCGAGTAGAACTGAAAGCAGAAGCATTTTCCCTGCGTGACATCGCCGAAGAATTGCGGGTTCTGTGCCTTCCGCTCATGGAAAAGAATCACAACGGCTTTGAAGTCGACATCCTCAATAGCGAAGCGCTTTTGTACACGGATCGAACCCGAACCAGGCAGTGTCTATTGAACTTGCTGTCCAACGCCGCGAAATTCACCAACGGCGGGGTCGTCAAGTTCAGCGCCAAGCTGAGTTCCCGGGCCGGTGTTCCTTGGCTGCAGGCCTCTGTGGAAGATACGGGAATCGGCATCCCGCAAGACGCGCTGCACAGAATTTTCGACGAGTTCGTCCAAGCGGATACGCACACCTTTGCACGATATGGAGGAAGTGGGTTGGGCTTGGCTATCACTCGAAAACTGAGCATCCTCTTGGGGGGAACGGTTTCCGCCAGGAGCGAACCGGGGAAGGGGTCCGTTTTCTTCTTTGAAATCCCCGCACATCTTCCCGGCGCTCAGCCCACGGCTTCAACATCGCCGGAGCTTGCTCCCCCCGCGAGTTGGCCGTTGATTCTAGTGATCGATGACGACCCGAATGTGCCTCCTCTGCTCACACGCATTCTGGCGAAGGAAAAGTTTCGAGTAGAAGCAGCCGCCACGGGAATCGCAGGACTGGAGAAGGCGCAACAGCTCTTGCCTCAAGGGATTGTCCTGGATATTTTGCTACCGGACATCGACGGCTTTTCCGTGCTCGCTCAACTGAAAGAGCACAGTGATACGGAGGCGATTCCGGTCATCATGATGAGCGTGCAAGATGAGTACCAGCATGGGTACCAACTGGGCGCCGCGGACTACCTGACGAAGCCCATTGATCGCGGCATCCTAGTTCGCTCGCTCAAGAGGCATTGCTAC
>VFQP010006139.1_pt1 | contig 10038 bp, 9 predicted proteins | sample 3512351 | NCBI WGS metagenome assembly VFQP01 (sample SAMN10412372, study PRJNA504923) | tailings metagenome | isolation source: Relicate 1 Philex TSF1 revegetated site | place: Philippines: Tuba, Benguet | collected 2017-08-29
CCTGCTGGTGTGAGCCGTTGAAGAGAGCGCTGAGGCACAGCACGCTGCGCCCTCATGCGCACGCGCCAGGCGCAAACTACATGTGGTGGCGCCAAGTGATCGCACTTGCCGACCCTGGCTAGATTCCTGGCCTCGATTGATGAGGCTGCTGGCGTGCGGGTGGGGGGCCTTGCACACAAGAGTCCACGCCTCGCTCCCCAAAGCACGCGCTTCCCAGGCGAGCCACCATCGCTTGGTGCTCAGGCCGCCATCAATGGCCACGTCGCCTCACACGCATCGCTTGCAGCGGAGGCGCCAGGGCAAAGCTAGGGTACGCGCCCTCTCTGGCAGGCGGGCACATACACTGAGGCACCGCAGCGTCGGGCCGCACCAGAGTGCAAGCACGAGTCCCACCAGCGCAACCACGGGAAACAAGCCAAAGCTGGCGCATCACGCCCAACAGCTCAAGCCATGCCTCCCTGACGCCATGCCGCCGTGTCGCCATGTCGCCATGCCTCCCTGACACTAGGACCCACGTCAATCCCCACGGCCCAGCAGCTGCCTACAACCCACATCAAGACACCACCCCACGGGGCAAGCCAGCGCCCACAACTCGCAATCGACCCCGCCCTTAAGACGCGAATGAATCGACGCGCAAGCTCAACCTGGGCCATGCAACTGCCCAAATCATCAAGAATCGACCCGTGCGCCCAACCGCCCTGGGCGCACAGCACCTCGCTGCCCCCCCCCCTTGCCACGATCCGCACGACCGCCCAAACCACACCCCAGCTCAAAGGCTCAGCTGCGCCCACGCCAGGCCCGCCTGCCGCATCAGCGCCAGCACCCGCCGCCACTCGGCCTGCACCGCATGCACGCCCATGCCGCGGGGCGCGCCCGGCGACGTCACCGAGATGCGCACGGGGCCGCGCGGCTGCGCCTCCCCCGCCCCCTCCTCCCCGGCTTGCGGCCCCGCCCCGCGCCGGCTCCTCACGCTGCCGTCCGCCAGGGCGTAGCCCACCGCCGCGAACGGCTCCATCACCACCTCGTCCAGCTCCAGGCTCTCGAGGCGCAGGTGCTGCGCCAACTCCCACACGGCCCCCATCGGCACCTCACCCCGGGACACGCGGAGAGCCTTGCAGCTCGGCGGCAGCGCGCGCACCACCTCTGCGTCCCACACCACATTGTGCACGCTCAGCCGCGCCGCGCCCGTCAGCAGCGGCCGCAAGGGGCCAAGCAGCGCCGCCGGCGTGTCCTCCTCCGCGGCGCCGTGCGGGAACGGGCAGGTGTCGTACGGGCACACGCCCTCAAAGCGCACGCTGCGCGCCGCCGCCGGCGCGGCGCCGGGCCCGCCCTCGCCCGCCAGCGCCTCCACCAGCGCCCGCGCGTGCGCCACGGTGCTGCCGCCGTGGAGGTGCAGCTCCTCCCACGTGACGGGCGCGCGCAGCGAGCGCAGCGGCAGCCGCGCGAGCAGGTCCACGCGGAGGATGCCAAAGCTGAGCTCCGCCCATCCACACGGCCAGTCGGCGAACGACTGCTGCACCGCGTACTGCGAGGTGTCCTCCCACCGCAGGCTGGTGAGCTGCGCCAGGCCAGGGCCCAGCAGCATCTCCACCATGGCGTCGCCGTCCAGCTCGTCACCCACGTGCTCCCCTCGGCGGGGAACAGACGATCCGCGTTGAGGTGCAGGCGCTGCAGCCGCGTCAGCGCCGCGGCCATCGGCCGCAGCTCCTCGGCCGTGGCGCAGGGGAGGGTGAGCGACGTGAGCCCGGTGCACTGCGCCACCTGGCGCAGCGTGGCGGCCCAGCGGTCGGCCGGCAGCTCACGGAAGCTGCTGTCCAGCTCCAGGGACGAGAGCCGGGCGGCGAGGCTGGGAAGCAGGGGCGGCGCGGCGGCGGGGGGCGGCGGCGGGGCGGCGGCCGTGGACCAGGGCCAGCGCTGCTGCTGGACGGAGCGGAGGTTGGGTAGCACCTCGTCGAGCGCCGGGGGAAGGAGGACGTCGAGCTCCAGGTCCTGCGGCGGACAAGGTGCCCGCTGTCGTGAGCCCACTGCGCATTGGCTGGTTGCTGCGGCACAGCTCTGAAGTTTTTGGCCTGCCTCTTGCCGCCTCACGTGCAGCTGGAGGTCGGTGATGAACGGCAGGCGCAAGCCGGCGGCGCTGAGCTCGTCCAGGAAGCGCTGCGGGCTCTTGCTGTCAGAATTGCCGCAGAGCACCAGCTTGCGGATGCCTGGCTGCGCCTCCTCCTCCTCCTCCTCCTTGCCGTTTGAACGGGATCTCAGAGGCGCAGCAGCGTGCGCGCCCAGGGCGCGAACGGCGCCTCGCGGCCCACGTCCAGGCGCAGGGAGGCGCCGCGAGACGTGCGCAGCGCCCAGTGCGCGCAGGCTGCAGAGGTGGCAGTGGCGGCGTGACGATCCTTGACCCAGGCCAGCACCTGCTCCAGCACATCGCAGGGCAGCTGGGGAGGGCCTGCGCGGATCCGCGAGGCCTGCTGAGAATCTGACATCTTGCTGCTGCAGCAGCTGCTGCTGCTACGTCCTGCCGCGCGGCACGGCAGTTTTCGCGGTACGCGTGCGCCCTCATGCGCCGTTCGAAAGCGGCGCACCAAGCGGTGCTCTGGCCTCAACCACACACGCTGCTCTTGCCTCGTGCGTGGCTTGCCAGACTTCTGGCAGACAGGTCTGGGGCAGGCACGGCATTGTGCTGCGGCCCGACTCACGGTTCAGGCTGCTCTCAAGTCTGGCTCTCTCGGCAAGCAAACCGTCAGAACAGGTTGGTGTTGGTGGCGTGCAGGCGTGCGGCCGCAACCGGGGCACTATTGGGAGCGGGGAAGTCGGAACAGAGGGGACGGGCAAGCTGTGTGTGTGGGTGTGGCCTTGGGCGTTCCATTTTGGTTCATCTTGTGTCGACGCGACAGCTCCATCCTGACCATCCTGACCACGGCGACTCACCCACTCCTCCTTCCGCTGCCAAATGCGCGACGAGGAACAGGGCAACCTCCTATACCTAGCCGAAAAACGTTGCTGGCAGGCGCACAAAGTGCGAGAAACGGACGACGGAAGGGGGGCGAGGGGGGCGCGTTGCGGAAGTGGCGCCAGCAACCCGAGCAGCAAGCGCCGCCACACGCGGAGCGGGCGCCAGCACCTGCTCGTGAAGCAGGGAGGCAGGCAGGGCGCGTGCTGCGCGCACCGCTGGTGTCGCGTGCGTCCGTGCCAGGCGGGTGCAGCACACAATGGGTCGGGGCGCGCCCCTGACATGCGCACACAGATGGCGGAGGGGGGAAATGGGAGCGGGTGAGCTGATGGGGGGGGGGGAAGGACTCCCGGCCGGGGCGGGTGCGGGGTTGTGCAGGGCGCGAGGCGGCGAGCGGTTCTGTTCACTTGCGCGCGCAGCTGAAGGGTGCAGCGTGCGGCACCACCAAAGCAAAGAGCACGAGACGAGGGACCACGGGTCAACGGCAACTGAGCTGCGGCACGCACACGCACGCGCACACACTGCCGCGCCCGGCTGCGGGCGCCGCATGCGGCGGCGGGCCACGGCTGGGCGCTGCGACGCGCCACCGACGCCACAACGAGGCGCCGCGCTCCCGCCGCCCGCCCTCTTTGCTTTCCGGACCTGCCAGACCCAAACAGAAGCGACAAACGCAGCGCGGTCCGTTCAAAGTCCGGCCCCGTCGCTCCGGATGCACACCGACGGCGCGCAAACCACCAAGCGGGCGGCTGACCCTCCCCCCAAAACAAAGAGCTTCACCAAGGCGGCCGCCGCCCCGCCCGCCCATCTGCACAGAGCCAGGGCGGGCGCCCCGGGCGCCACGCAGCAGTGCTGGTCCCCGTGTGAGTGCAGGCAGGCGGCGGTGGCCGCTCGCGTCTTAGGGCTCCCGGAATCACTTCACCAACGGTCTTGCCCACCCAGGTCTTGTTTCTCCTGCCTCGCGCCGTCCTCATGAGGTGCTGCCGTTTGTGCGCTCATCAGAAACAAGAGCCAGGCGGGAAAGTCGGGGGCCGGAAACGCGCGCGTGCGCGCGCACGCCGCGGCGCCGTCAGGGGTGGCAGGGCCACAGCAGCGCGTCCCTTGTGCGGGTGGAGGTTTGTGAGGAAAAGGGCACCACTCACTGATGAGGTACGGGCGCGACGCGTTCAGGCACTGCTCAGGGGGAAAAGGGGGTGATGGGGCAGGCAAAGCGCGTTGAGGAGGAACAGACGTGACGCACAGCGCGTGAGGCGCGGTCGTGGGGCATCCCCGCAGGGGCCGCTTGTGGGAGCGCGGGTTCACGTTCGGCGTCGCCGGACCAACGGCGGGGCACGTGGAGGGTATGCAGGCGCGGGAGGGACGGAGAGGTGACACCCTCCAGTCTCTTTGTCTCTAGCACGCGCGTCGGCAATGGCCCGCAGCAATGCACCGCGCTCGAGCACTGCCAGTGGCCAGTGGCAGCCGGGGCCGCCGACGCCAGCGCAGTATTCTTGATGCATCCATGAGGCCAGTGGAAGAGGAGGAGGAGGAGGAGGAGGAGGGGGAGGAGGAGGAGGAGGAGGAGGAGGAGGAGGAGGAAGGGGAGAGGAGGCACAGGAACACTCACCACGAGCGTGTGCACCTGCCACTTGAGCAAGAAGGCCTCTAGCGCGTGCGCCGTGCCGCTCATGCCCGGCACCAGCAGGTGCGACCACGGGTCCCCCTGCGCCCCCACGCACGCTCACACCAGGCTCGCTTGTCCCTTCGTCCTTGCACAGAGAGGCATCGGATACGCCCCGCGCGTTGTGCGGCCACGCCGAGTCGTCCGAGACTGGTGCAAATGCCAGGCGGGCTGGGCGCCGCCTCACCTGCCAGACGGGCGGGGGGATGGTGGAGAAGAGCGCGTCGAGCTGCTGCCAGCTGATGAGCTGGTCCTGGTCCTCGTCCACCGACTTGAACTTGCGGAACAAAAAGTCGAGCGCCGTGTCCGACAGCTCCCACACCTGCTCCCACGACGCAACAACGCACCACGCACCACAACGCAACCGTTGAGGCCCCCGTGGAGCGCTGCGGCACATGCGCGCCACGGCTGTTGCTGACGGCGCGCGAGAGATCGGCTGTTCAAACGTCGTCCTGGGGGCCCGGGAGCGCACGCAGAGGACAGCTGCAGCGATGGGTGCCGCCCTTCTGGGGCGTCGTGCAGAAACAGTGAGACCAAGAGGCTCTCACGTGGTCTGGCGAGGGCGCAAAGTTGACCTGGTCCAGCACCTCGTCGCTGAGCAGCACGCGGTCGTTGTACCCTGCATGAGGGTATGGACACGCGAGGAGCACGGCCCGCCGCACCCAACGGTCAAGACACCTGCGTGTCGCGCGGGCCGCGTCGCGCGCCGCGCCCTTGGTCCTCGGCCCCCTCCCTCGCCATCAAGGGCTCCTGCACAGCGCCACGCCTCTCACGCTCAGCTCCCTCCCGCGGCACCCCCCGGCGCTACGGCGCGGCTTGCCCGTGCCCACCGCATCCCCCCCCACCTCAGACTCAGTCCCGCAAATCCAAAACGTGCGCGGGGGGCGGGGCGCGCACCAAACTTGCGCAGCACGGTCCAGGTGGACTCGAGCCTGCCCCGCTCGATGAAGAGCACGTGCAGGAAGAGGAAGCCCTCGAGCGTGACGCCGCGCACGCTCACGCCCGACGGCATCTTGGACGCCACGATCTGCGGGCGCCCAAAGGCAGGAGTGTGGTGGGGCGTGGGCGGGGCACGCGCTGAGGCGCCGCGGCACGGGGAAAAGGCGGGTGGGCGCACGCATGGCCAGGCGCGCGCGCCACATATGTCGAGCTCGTGACCCGCTGGCCCACCCGCAGCGCCGCACCCAGCCGTGCCGTTGACCCCAGCCGCTGCGCCCAACGCCCACCCCTTTGCGCCTGGTTCTGTGAGGCAGCAGCAGCGTCAGGGCTACTGCGGCTGCACCGTGCGCCCGCTGGCCCACCCCAACGCGCACAGGCCTGCACCAGCTTGACGTGCCGCAGCGTCGCGCCCCGCGCCGCCCCGCCCGTGCTGCCCACCCGCCCCCCCTCCTCCTCCTCCCCCCCTCACCTGCTTGACGTTCTGCAGCTCCTCGGGGTCCAGCGCCATGCCAAAGCACACGAGCTGGAAGGCGTTGAGCTCGGCGTCGCTCAGCGCGCCGTCGCCGTCCTGGTCGCACATGACGAAAACGCGCTTGAGCGCGCGCACGCACAGGGGCCGCAGCCGCTTCTCCAGCCTGCAGGCGCGGAGGGAGGAGGAAGAGGAGGTCAGGCGCGACGCAAGCAACCGTCGGGCCAAGGTCCTGCGCAATGCACCTGCGCCCGTGTGCGGCCTGGGCAAGAGAGCGTGGCAGGTGGGCGGCTGGAGCCTTCCACAGTCACCCGCCTTGCGGCACGCACTGCACGAGCCCGCTTGCACCTGCTTTCCCTGGTTGGCACGTCCTGGGCACGCACCCGTCGTTCTGCATCTGCCCTGCCTGTCCCTGTCCTCTCCCTGTGCCCAGATGCGCTCGCTCTCCCGTCGTTGCTGTGCGGGCCGGGCGAGCCATGCAAGCCTCCCTCCTCGGAACGTCGTCCCGGGGCGCGCACCTGTCGTAGAGCGGCTGCAGCGGGTAGAGCACGCTCTTGAGCGCGTAGAAAAAGACGTCGGCGACCATGCGGAGCGTCTTTGCCGAGCAGTTGAGGCACACCTCGACGTGCGGCAGGTCGTGCACGGCGTGCTCCACACGCTGCGGCATTGCGGGGCGGGGGGAGGGGCAGTACAGACGGGTGGGCTGCAGCAGGTACCTGCTACCCCGTTGAGAGGCGCTGGCTCTGCTGAGACGCGATGCGTGCGGACAGGTGGGCTGCGGCGGGCCACCACCTGTCGCCTCCCGCGCCCCATGGACTGCAGCAGGGAGAGAGCCAGGAGGCGCACCTCTCGCAGCGTGTTGACCTCTGCCTTTTCCACGAGCCGGTCGGCCTTGCAGCAGGCCATGATGACGGGCACGCCGGGGTTGAGCGTCTGGATGCGCCCGTACCAGTGCATCCGGATGCTGTCCAGCGTGAGCTGGCGCGTGGCGTCGAAGCACACCACCACCACGTCCGACTGCTGCAGCACCAGGTCCACCACCTGTGTTGCGAGCAGCGTGCGAGGGAAGCTCCTCCTCTGCGCCTCCTCTGTGCGCTGCCTGCGGCTTGAAGAGTTGCCGCGCCACCCCTAAGCTCAAGCCAGGCGAGCCGTGCACCGCCACATCATCACCGGCGTGGCACAGCGCAGCCCGCCGGCGCTGGAGCGCGCAGCCGCTCGCTGGCTGCAGGGCCAGGAAGAAGATCCTTCGCTTCGCGCGCTTGAATCGCCCCCCCCCCTGGGCCTCACGACATCTACATCCACATCTGTCGCTTGCCTGCTGGTCCTCGGCGCGCGAGCTGGTGTCGGTGACGATCATCGGGACGTGGTCCGGCGTGCTCTCGGCTGGGAGCCTCGTTGGAGGTAGCACGGGCGCAGGCCGTCCATCGAACACGTCGTTTGCCGCCGTGGATATGAGGCTCGTCTTCCCCACGCCAGCGTCGCCCACCACCGCGATCCTCACGGCAGACTGCCGCGCGTGCGCCATCTCCACTGGCCTGCGCTGCTCGTGCTTGGCTGGCCACGGCGTGCTGCCAAGGGATGCAATTGAAGAGGGAAGAGGCCTCCCACCGGGCCACTCCAAGCGTGCTGCCCTGCAGGGTCCTCCTCTGCTGCTCTGCCTTCTCTGCGGGCATTAGGGTTGGAGGTCTCATCGCGAACGCGAGCTCGTGAGCCTGTAAGACCCCCACCCACGACACCAGCAACATGCAGGCGGCGACGACCGCCGCTCCGAGCGGCCTGGCGGCCTCTGGCTCGTCCTCGTTCCTGTCCCCCGAGCAGCAAAAGGCGCTGCAGGAGGCCATCGCCGCCAAGCAAGCAGGCGAGCACTGCGTGATGTGCACAACTGCACTGCAGCAGCGGTGCCGCGCTGATCGCGCTCCTCCAGGAGCCCTTGCCACCTCGGATGCTCTTTCTGCGCGCCGTGGGGCGATGGGCGCGGCGATGGGAACGGCGATGAGGCCCGCCACGCTTGTGTGTGTGTGCGTGCGTGCAGAGCGCGAGGCGGCGGCCAAGCACCAGCACAAGGCGCTCGCAGCGGCGCAGAGCGACCGCAAGAGCCGCAACTCCAAGGGCACGGGCGGCGCCAAGAAGGGCGGGGGCGGCGGCAAATTCACGTGGGGCAGCATCCTCACCAACGGTGCGCGCCTGGCCTGCAAGGGGACGACGAGGGGATGCGGGGGCGCCTTCTGCTTCCGTCGATCCTGCTTTGCGACGCGCCGCGCACGCGCGCAACGCCAGCGAGCCGCCAGCGGCGCCACCGACACGCGGAGGGAGGCGACGGCGTGCACCTGCAGCGCTGCGGCGGGGCGCTGCTGCCTGGGGCGGCACGCGCCGTCTCGTGCAGGCCCGACACGCAGACCGTGCCACCCCCAAGCAGAGCACAGCAAGTGGATGCAGGGTTGCCAATGTGGGTGCGCAGGGGACAAGGCAGAGCGCGTGCTGGACCGCAACGACCCCAACTATGACAGCGACGAGGAGCGCGAGGTGGTGCTGCAGAGCCAGAACCAGCAGCTCAAGGAGCACGTGCAGTCGTACAAGCAGACGGTGCGCGTGCAGCTGCAGGCCTGCTGCACATCGTCCAGCAGCCCCGCTGGCCTCAGGTCATGTGCAGCTGACCTGGGGGGCGCCGCGCTCCCGCCACGCCCGCAGGTGGCAGAGATCGTGAGCGAATACTTCTCCAGCGGCGACATCGCCGACGTGGCCGAGTCGCTTGAAGACCTGGGCGTGCCGGTGCGTGCTCGTGGCGACCGTGGCGACCGTGGCGGGCGGCGCGCACAGGGCAGAGGTGCGCCTGCAGCGCGGCGTCGAATCCAATGACCCTGCTTCCCTGGTGGCGCCGCCGCTTCACCGCCAAGCACAGGGCTTCATGCACTACTTCATCAAGCGGCTCATCACCACGGCGCTGGACCGCAACAACCGCGAGCGGGAGATGGCCAGCATGCTGCTCAGCAGCCTGTACGCAGAGGTGAGGCGGCTGCCCGTACCCGCCCCTGCAGGCAGCTCTCGCGGTCACGAGAAGGCGCAGACGGGCAGCAGCAGCAGCGCCAGCGGTGGCGCCGGCGATGGCAGCGTGGCGTGCTGACGGCGTGGAGCTCAGCGGCGTTGCGGCGCCCAGATCCGCAGACGCCCGCGCGCCGCTGCTTCCGGCACGCGCCGCCGTTCTCGCAGCGACAGCAGGGCGGTGGGGGACGCGCAGAGGCGGTGGCGAGGGCTTTTCGCCTGCAGGGGCGCGGCAGGGCGGTGACCCGCCGTGCGGCGTGGCGGTGCGTGGCGTGCTGCACGCAGGTCATCCCCCCCGAGCAAGTGCAGAAGGGCTTTGGCAGCCTGGTGGACAGCATCGGTGAGGCGCACCGGTTTGGGCTTGGTTCGGCGCGCAGCCAGCGGGAATGGGCCACAGGCTCGGCGGCTTGGCACCAGCGCTGCAGGCGGGCGGCTGAGCGGGCACGGCAGGTTCAGCGCCAGGAAGCAACGAAGGACGTGGCCGTGCACACTTGGAGATGGGCGCAACGCAGACGACTTGGTGCTGGACGTGCCCGACGCGCCCGAGCTGCTCTCGCTCTTCATCACGCGCGCCGTGGTGGACGACGTGCTGCCGCCCGCCATCGCCGCCCGGTGCGCCTTGCCTGGCGTTGGAGAATGAGCAGGGGGTGCGGGTGCGGACGGCGACAGGCATCCGCCCGGTCCGACGCACAGCTCGTGCGTGTGCATGGGAGGGCTGGGCGTTGGAGGCGTGCAGCGCCGTGCTCGAGACAGCGCGTGCCGATGCCACTGGCGTGCGCCCTTGCCTACCTGCCTGCCTGCCTGCCTGCGGCGCAGCATCCCCACGACGACGGCGGCCTCGTCGCAGCTCAAGCAAAAGGTGGAGGCGCAGCTGGGCGCGCGGCATGGCGCCGAGAAGCTGCTGCGCTGCTGGGGGTCGGGTGAGCGGCGGCGGGTTGGCGGCGGCGCGGCAGTGCTGTCCCTGGGGGGTGGGGTGGGGGGCAAGGG
>VFQP010006140.1_pt1 | contig 10035 bp, 11 predicted proteins | sample 3512351 | NCBI WGS metagenome assembly VFQP01 (sample SAMN10412372, study PRJNA504923) | tailings metagenome | isolation source: Relicate 1 Philex TSF1 revegetated site | place: Philippines: Tuba, Benguet | collected 2017-08-29
AAACTGTGCGCAGGCGCCCCACGCGCGCAGCCCGCCTGCCGTGCGCGGCCACGGCGCACCTGCACGTCGTCTCTTCGGCCTTGCCCGCGGACTGGAGCTGCCACCTGCGGGGTTTCGGGCGCAGGTTCGCGGGCGTGCGCTTTGGGCAGGTGCCGCGTCGGAAGCGTGCTAAACACCGGGACCGCGCAGCGGGCCGCGGGCGGCGCGGGCGGGGGCGCGCTCACCTCGCCAGGCACTTGGTGTGCACCGGCCGCGAGACGCAGCGGCAGGGCGTGTGGAGGGGCTCCTCCTCGTCGCCGCAGAGGCACACCCAGCACACGCGCCCCTCCTCGGCGCTCTCCATCGCAGAGCCTGCTGGCGCGACGCGCTTGCCGTCCTCCATTTGTTGAGCGGAAACGCGTGCTGCAGCAGCTGCTCACGACCAGGTCGTTTGCCTCCCAGGGGGCGTAGCAATCTCCATGCTCGACTCGAAGACCACGTGGGGCGGGCGGCGGCAGTTGCAGTCAGGTGTGGGCAGTGAGACGGCAGTTGTGGGGCCACAGGTCACGCAGCTGGCATTTTGCTGCTGCTGCTGGCGCCCGCGGCCCCGGCGGCGCCAAAGCCAGTGCCCGTGCGCGCCACCTTGACGTCCTCCAGCGTCACCTCGAGCTTGTCCGCAATGCTCGCCACCCAGGCCTGCAGGCAGCAAGCGCCCCCACATCACGCACGTCTGCCCGACCACCGCGGCAGGTGTGGCCCTCGCTGCGAGCACGAACCGCCGCGCACCTACCTGGTCCAGGCGCCCCACGCCCCGCACGGTGTCGCACCCCGCAATCAGCACGCCGCGGCTGCCCACCGGCTGCACCACCACGCCCTGTGTGTTCTCCGGGAGGAAGGACGTGAACTCCAGCCGGCCTGCGCACGGGATGATGATCATCAGGCCCACGATGCAACGCCGTGAGGACCCACCAAGCACAGCATGAACAGAGCACCTCTGTCCCTCCCACCCACCGCACCTGGGTAGAGCACCAGGTTGGCCAGGTAGTTGCCCTGCTGCGTGCGCACGACCGACTCGCAAATGTCCCCCGCCTTGGCGTTGCCCGGCGCGCCGCCCGCCCGCACAAAGCCCGCGTGCAGCAGCGTGCGGCCCCTGCGTGCCGCCGAGCGCACGGCAACAACCCTCGTCAGCACAAAGCGGGGCACCCTCCTCCTCCTGCTGCTCCAGCGCCGCCCCCAGTCCCCAGGTGCGCTGCTCACTCGAGGATGAGCACCGGTGACTTGATGCGCGTGCAGCTGCGCAGCGCCTCCCAGGCCCATCTGAGCTCCTCCTGCGCCGCCTTGGGCAGGCGAGTGTCCGGGTCCGTCCAGTACACCTCCTGGCCCTCCAGCGCCACCTGCGCTTGGCCAATGTGAACCAGGCGTCCCCTTGCAGGCGGTGCGGGTCATGGTGCTGCCGCCCACGACGGCACACATGGGGCCTCCTCTCACCGGCTGCAGGACGCGTGGCTTGAGAGAGAGCCACTGCAGGCCCGTCAGCACCAGCACGGCTGAGAGAATGATGCCCAGCACGTCCGCCCGGCTCTGGCTGCTGCTGGCGTCCACCACTGGAGCAATCTGTGACCAGGTGGCAACGCACTGCATGCTTGGTTCACCGTGCCTGCCAAGGGCAAGCCATGCGAGGTGCCGCCGCCACGTCAACGGGCGCGCACCCCGGAGATCAGCCGGTTCGCCAGCAGGCCCAGGATGCCTGCGCCGCCAGCGTACAGCGGCAGCGCGCGGAACAGCCCCTGGTTCTTGCCCACGAAGCCATACGTGATGTCCGGCACCTGGGCAGCCGCACGATTTCAGAGCTCATCTTCTTGCGTGGACCGCCGCAGTGCGCGACGACGCTGTAGTGGCGGCGGCGAGCGAATGGCGCACCTCCTCCTCGGCTTGCTGCTTGCTGGCCGCGCAGGTGGCCGCGCTCCTCCTCCCCTGGGACGCTGTTCTGCCTAACTCTCTCTTGGGAGAGTGCGCCTGGCCCCTTGAACACGCTTGTGGGGCGCAGGGAGGAGTGCTGCTGGAACCTGCCAGCCCTACCCTCACCCTCGTCCCGACCCGTCATGCCGCCCCACAGCACGGCCAAACCAAGAACCGCATGCCGCGCAGAAGACACCCGAGTTTGGCTGCCCGCAAAACTGTGCGCAGGCGCCCCACGCGCGCAGCCCGCCTGCCGTGCGCGGCCACGGCGCACCTGCACGTCGTCTCTTCGGCCTTGCCCGCGGACTGGAGCTGCCACCTGCGGGGTTTCGGGCGCAGGTTCGCGGGCGTGCGCTTTGGGCAGGTGCCGCGTCGGAAGCGTGCTAAACACCGGGACCGCGCAGCGGGCCGCGGGCGGCGCGGGCGGGGGCGCGCTCACCTCGCCAGGCACTTGGTGTGCACCGGCCGCGAGACGCAGCGGCAGGGCGTGTGGAGGGGCTCCTCCTCGTCGCCGCAGAGGCACACCCAGCACACGCGCCCCTCCTCGGCGCTCTCCATCGCAGAGCCTGCTGGCGCGACGCGCTTGCCGTCCTCCATTTGTTGAGCGGAAACGCGTGCTGCAGCAGCTGCTCACGACCAGGTCGTTTGCCTCCCAGGGGGCGTAGCAATCTCCATGCTCGACTCGAAGACCACGTGGGGCGGGCGGCGGCAGTTGCAGTCAGGTGTGGGCAGTGAGACGGCAGTTGTGGGGCCACAGGTCACGCAGCTGGCATTTTGCTGCTGCTGCTGGCGCCCGCGGCCCCGGCGGCGCCAAAGCCAGTGCCCGTGCGCGCCACCTTGACGTCCTCCAGCGTCACCTCGAGCTTGTCCGCAATGCTCGCCACCCAGGCCTGCAGGCAGCAAGCGCCCCCACATCACGCACGTCTGCCCGACCACCGCGGCAGGTGTGGCCCTCGCTGCGAGCACGAACCGCCGCGCACCTACCTGGTCCAGGCGCCCCACGCCCCGCACGGTGTCGCACCCCGCAATCAGCACGCCGCGGCTGCCCACCGGCTGCACCACCACGCCCTGTGTGTTCTCCGGGAGGAAGGACGTGAACTCCAGCCGGCCTGCGCACGGGATGATGATCATCAGGCCCACGATGCAACGCCGTGAGGACCCACCAAGCACAGCATGAACAGAGCACCTCTGTCCCTCCCACCCACCGCACCTGGGTAGAGCACCAGGTTGGCCAGGTAGTTGCCCTGCTGCGTGCGCACGACCGACTCGCAAATGTCCCCCGCCTTGGCGTTGCCCGGCGCGCCGCCCGCCCGCACAAAGCCCGCGTGCAGCAGCGTGCGGCCCCTGCGTGCCGCCGAGCGCACGGCAACAACCCTCGTCAGCACAAAGCGGGGCACCCTCCTCCTCCTGCTGCTCCAGCGCCGCCCCCAGTCCCCAGGTGCGCTGCTCACTCGAGGATGAGCACCGGTGACTTGATGCGCGTGCAGCTGCGCAGCGCCTCCCAGGCCCATCTGAGCTCCTCCTGCGCCGCCTTGGGCAGGCGAGTGTCCGGGTCCGTCCAGTACACCTCCTGGCCCTCCAGCGCCACCTGCGCTTGGCCAATGTGAACCAGGCGTCCCCTTGCAGGCGGTGCGGGTCATGGTGCTGCCGCCCACGACGGCACACATGGGGCCTCCTCTCACCGGCTGCAGGACGCGTGGCTTGAGAGAGAGCCACTGCAGGCCCGTCAGCACCAGCACGGCTGAGAGAATGATGCCCAGCACGTCCGCCCGGCTCTGGCTGCTGCTGGCGTCCACCACTGGAGCAATCTGTGACCAGGTGGCAACGCACTGCATGCTTGGTTCACCGTGCCTGCCAAGGGCAAGCCATGCGAGGTGCCGCCGCCACGTCAACGGGCGCGCACCCCGGAGATCAGCCGGTTCGCCAGCAGGCCCAGGATGCCTGCGCCGCCAGCGTACAGCGGCAGCGCGCGGAACAGCCCCTGGTTCTTGCCCACGAAGCCATACGTGATGTCCGGCACCTGGGCAGCCGCACGATTTCAGAGCTCATCTTCTTGCGTGGACCGCCGCAGTGCGCGACGACGCTGTAGTGGCGGCGGCGAGCGAATGGCGCACCTCCTCCTCGGCTTGCTGCTTGCTGGCCGCGCAGGCGGCCGCGCTCCTCCTCCGCTGGGACGCTCTTCTGCACGGCGATGGCTGCTGCACGGCGACCCCGCTCGTGCTGGCCTTGCAGCACGAGGGCGCGTGCCGCTGCCACTTCAAGGGGTGCGCCTGGACATGCATTCTCTCACTGCGGAACTGCGGGGGGCAGACGGACCACCGCATGCGTGCTGCGCCACGCACAGCAACACAAATCGTCTAGAGCTCCATCTTGGAGGAGGAGGGTCTGTGCTCCCACACCCGGACGCTGCTGTCCTGCTGGTGCCCGCACGACACGAGCAGCGGCAGGCTCGGGTGCATGTCGACGGCCAGCACGGCGTCAGCGTGCGCCTGGCCCGACCCATCCGACGCCTTGCCCACCACTTGCAGCACCTGCGCGCCGCAGCAGGGTGACATGGTGCGTGAGTCGACGTGGTCGCCATGGGGTCGTGCGGCGGGAGCAGGCCATCGCCACGGGGCCCAGAGCGCCGCGCACGCCCCTCACCTTTTGGCTGTTGAGGCCGTACACATACACGCAGCCGTCCTCCGAGCCCGCCAGCACCCACGGCGAGGCGCTGATGCTCTGCTGCGGCTGCCCGTCCGCCGCCGCGCCGCGCTGCCGCACCACGGCGCTGGGCGCGCCCTGCTCCGACCCAAACGTGCACGACGCGCAAAACTTGGTGTTCGTGTGCCCCTGCAGGAACGCGCCAGCAATGCCGGCATTCAGAGTGCTGTCATGACGCCCTTGTGGCATGCCTCTGTGCCGCCTGTGATCTGGCTGCAGCCCATTGTTGCTCCAGTGCGCACCGAGCTGTAGAACTTGACGGCCTTTCCTCGCTCATAGTCCCACAGCCTGATGCGGCTGTCCAGGGACGCGGACAGCAGGAAGCGGCCTGCGCGTAGCGTGGCGCACCGCACCCTGGTTCCAAGCAGGTGCGGCTGCGCACGTGGCGCTTTCTCTCCACGAGCCGCTGCAAGGCCATGTGCGACTCAGAAGGGCGCACCGTTGGGCGTGAAGCGCACGTACGAGACGGGCGCCGAGTGCGTGTCAAAGAGCGTCTTGAGGCAGTGGCTGGTCTGCGGGGCGTGTCGCGCGAGGCGGGGCACGCGTCAGGCGTCACATGTGCACCTGGGCGCACTTGACGTGGAGCAGCGTGGCGCGCCCCATCGCTCACCGCCGTGTCCCACACACGGATCAGGCCGTCGAGCGAGCTGGAGGCCAGCAGCGTGCCATCCCAGCTGAAGTGCACCGCCGTGACGGGGTCCGAGTGCGCCGGCACCTCGCGCAGGCACGTGCTGCTGCGCACGTCCCACACGCGCATCGTCTCGTCGAACGACCCGCTGGCCTGCGGGCGGCGGCGGCAGCGCCGGGGGCATGGCAGGCAGGAATTGGCACGCCTCAGCGAGGAGCCACGCTGGCAGTCTGCGCCTGACGTCCAGGCGCCCTCATGGAGGCACGTGCACGCACCAGGAGGTGGCCGTGCGGGCTGAAGCTGCAGCAAAAGACAAAGTTGGTGTGGCCGACGAGTGTGCGCAGGCAGGCGCCCGTCTCGACGTCCCACAGCCGCAGCGTGGCGTCGTCCGACGCCGTGCAGAGCAGCTGGCAGTTTGGGCTCCACGCCACGTCCGAGATGCCCTTGGTGTGCCCCTCGAGCGTGCGCAGCGCCTGGCACGTGGAGGGGTCCCACAGCATGGCGTTGGAGTCGGCCGAGGCGGTGGCCAGCAGCGCGCCGCTGGCCACGCCCTCCAGCGGCGGGCTGAACTTGGCGTTGGCCACGGCGCGCGTGTGCCCGGACAGCGTGCCGGACGGCTGGAAAGCCGGCTGGGGCTCCTGAAGCTGCGCCGTCATGCTGATCTGCTGCTGCTGGGCCTCACGGGAGCCTGCTCGCGACGCAGCTGCGTCCCGCCGCAGCGATCCGCCTGCCGCCTGCTCCCCTCCTTTGTTGCTGTGCTGCTCCTCCTCTTCACGTGAAGTGTGAGCCGCCCTCCAGTCGTCCTCCTCCAACTAGCAGCGCTGCTGCCGGCTGTGCAGCTGCGGCTGTGCGTCGCGTTCAAGCGTCGCAGGCGACCCGTGAGCCCCGCAATGTCAGATCATCACGTTCCCATTGGAGTCCGTGCAAGGGGCAAGGCGTGTCAGAGAGGTGCTGAGTCCGACAGGATGCCTGAGCACCTGAAGCCCATCAGTAGACCCTCGTTGGCGCATGCGCGCGCCTGTTCATTCCCCCTCCCTACTCGCTGCTGCCACCAACAAGATGCAGGCGACTATGATGCCGCGGCCCTTCACGGCGGCTGGTGAGCGACGGCGGGGAGGCGCTCGCGAGGATGGTGGCCTGGGTCGTGGCGCCGGGAGAGCCAGCCGGAGCGCCCCTCGCAGGAATCCGCGCCTTGACGGTCGGGGGCACGCGCCGACGACGCTCGCTTCCTTGCCCCCGTGCTGCGCGCAGTGGCCGCCCCGGCGTCTGGCGCTCGCAGGGCGTGTGTGGCTGCTGCCACTCGGAGGGTCACCAGCCAGAGCCGTGAGTGCAGCGGACCGGCCAGTGGGGCCGGCAGGGAGCAGCCGAGCTCATTGGTGGCAGCGACGCTGTCGCCAGACGCATCGCCGAGCTCCTGGGGCGGGTGCCATGGTGTACTGCGACGCGCAATGCCACACGGCTCTGCAGAGCGCCAGCGGGGAGCTCATCATCGCGCTGCTGTGCGGAACTCCGCGCAGGTCGCAGCGCGCCTGCCCTGCGCACGCGCTCGGCCGAGCCCGCGGCTGAGCAGGCTGCGCCCGAGGTCGAGTTCGTGGAGGAGGACCAGGGCCGGCGCCGGGGCTCGGGCGAGGAGCAGCAGCCGCAGTTCAAGCACTTCCTGCCCCTGCCCAAGCCGGCGCACCTCATCTACATCAAGCCCACCGTGGCGGTGGTGGCGGGCATGGCGCCGCGCAGCTCCGTGGGCGTCAAGATGACGGCGGGGGACAACGCGCTCGAACGCTACGTCGTCGAGTACTACGCGCGCAGCGTCAAGTAGGAGCCTGTACGGGTGAGCGCTGCTGCTGCACGGGCTGCACGGGTGGTGTGCTTGCGTGGGCTGCGGCGGTGCGCAGAGCCGTTGCGGTGCAGCGGCATCATGCGTGCGCTGTTGTTGCCCATGCGCCACTCGTGCAGGCTACACGGCCTCAGGCGAGCTGGAGCTGGAGGACGGCGGCAGCAGCAGCAGCACAGCGCACACAGCGGCTGGCGTGCTGCAGCGCACCACGTCCCCAGCCCCGCACGATTTTGGTGTTTGTCTTCTCGATGCCTTCCTCCAAGACTCAACGCTGGGTGCAACGACACGCTTCACGCTGTCCAGCGACGCAAGGCGGCATGAATGGGGCTTGCAGTCGTGGGGTGGGGCAGGCGCGCAGGGCGGCCGCCAAATCAGAGGGCCGTCAACAGCACGTTGCCGCGCCTCAGGCCTCGAGCTGCACCTTGTGCAGCATGCACTCCTTGCTGATTTGCTGGCAGCTCTTCTCCACCAGGTTGAGCAGCTTGCCGATGTTGCCGGCCCAGCTGTTGAGCAGCTCCTCGGGCTCCTGGCGCTTGCCAAACTGCACCAGGCCCGAAGGGCGGTCAATCTTGGCCGCCACCGCCTTGCTCACCACCATGTCCGACAGCTGCTTCTCCGTCTGCGTGCCAGTTGAAGAAAAGGCCACCACACCCCTGCGTCAAAAAGTGCCGCGCTCGACACGCGGCCCGCCCCCCACGCTTCCCACCTGTCCACGTGCGGGGCGCACCTCGTCGGGCGACAGGTCGAGCAGCTCGGCCAGGCGCGCCGTGGTGATGCGCGAGTAGTACTTGGCCACCACCATGACGTTGTGCTCGTTCACGCGCAGCTTGATGTCCTCCAGCCGCTTGTCGTCTGCGGGCCAGGTGCGGCCGAGTGCGCAGTGCGGCACACGGTGGGGGAGGGACGCCCCTAACAGGGGCGGAGTGGCCCCGCGTTGCGGGCGCACGAGGCGTGCAGTCCCACACCTCCGAAGATGTCTGGGAGGCTCTTGATCTCCGCCTCGTACTGCTGGCGGAAGACGGGCCACCGCACAATCTCGGACGTGTTGAAGGTGGTGAGCAGCGTGTGGTACTGGGGCAGCTCGCCCAGCTTCTTGTCCTGCGCGCGTGCAGCGAGAGCAGAGAGAGAGAGAGGATGGACGAGTGCAGGCAGCCAAGCGATGGATGAAGGCGGAGCAGCCGGGACGCTGCCGTCGCCCGCAACCCCGTCCAGTGCGGGGTCCGCGGCGCTTCACCTGCAGCGTGCTGGTGAGCAGCGTGGTGTGGTCGCTGCTGCTGCCTTCGGCCGTGCTGTACGCCGGCGACAGCACGATGTACCAGCAGATCTTCTTGAGCACCTGCGAACCAAACGCAACGCAACACACATGGCGCCGCGCGCAACCGGCCAGGGCCTCGCTCCGGCGCAGTCAGAGAGTGCCGAGCTCCTCATCCCGATGGAAAGCAACCGCAGCTGGCCGCGCCCGCACGCCCAGCGCAAAGCGGCAGCAAGACGCCGCGCGCACCGTGGCCCAGGCGGCGGGGTCGGCCTGCACCGTCTCGGCCTCGTAGACGGCGCGGAAGCACCGCGTGATCTCCAGGTAGTTGTTGTAGTGGCTGTAGTAGCGCACCATGTGCTGGTAGTAGGTGAGCTTGAGCTCGGGCAGCGTCGGCACGCCCTGCACAACGCCGCCGCCGCCACCACGCATTGATGACGTGTTGCAGCCTGGCGATTGGCGGCGCTGGGACCCAGGGCCAGCAAATGGAGGTGAGCAGGGCGGCGCGGTGGCCTCACCTCGTCGGGCGCCTCAATGGCGGTGCCCTCGATGCCAATCTCGCCCTTGGCCTCGCCCTTCTTCTCCACAAAGGCGCGCGGGCTGATCTTGCGGCTGAGGATCTGCGCGCGGATAAAGTCCTGCTTGTCCAGGCACAGGCGCACTTGCTCCAGGATGAAGGCGATCTTCTCCGTCTTGGCCATGGCGCCAAACGTCTCCTGCGGGTTGCATGGTTTGAGTGCGGGTGCGTGTGGGCGCGCCTCGGCAGCACGACTGGAGCGCAAGAGGAGAGGACGCGCCTGCTCGCATCAGCAGCGCCAGGATGCGCCCTTCGCCCTCCCCTGCCAACGGGTCCACACCCGGACACCACGCAAGCAGGCCCGCCGGCTGCCGCCCCGTGCGCCCACGCACCACGGGCACTTCCTGGAGGATGTCTGCCGCCTCGCTGACGAGCCCCTCCTTCTCCTTCATGGCCGCCAGCCGCCGCGTCAGGCGCGCGCGCTCAATCTCCACAAAGATCTGCGCGCGCCGCGGTGTGGTTGGCGCGGCCGGGGTCTCAGCACCACATACCACGCTGTCCCACCGCCCACCACGCCACGCCACGCGCACCTCTGCTGCGGGCGCCGCGCCTCACCTTGCCCTCGGTCACCGCCTGCAGCGTCTTTATGAGCGACACCTTGGTCTCGCTGTCCGGCGCCTGGTCAATGTACGTCATGGCCTGGCGCACAAACGCCTGGATGGCCTGCGGGCGCGCAACCGCACGTGTGCGGCGGGGCGCCGCACCCCACCACCACGTCGCGTCGCCTGCTCTGCGGTTGTGTGGCATCTTGCACGGCCCCTTGCGCAAGCGGCGCCCACCTGCTTGAGCTGCGAGCGGCGCTTGGCCAGCAGCATGATGTTCTCCTCGAGCAGCTTCCACTGGCGCGCCTGGAAGCACGCCTCGAGCACCGCCGAGCACGAGGCCTTGGTGGCGGTGATGTCCTCCGCCAGGCGGCTCGTCTTCTCCAGGTTCAGCAGCGCCTCCACGGCCGCGTGCAGGTTGGCCTGCGTGACAAGGAGGTGGGGACGCGGCGACCGCGTGTGTGCGCTCGGTGCGCAGGCGGCCGCAGTCTCCCTGCTGGCGTGTCCAGGTGGCACCGCAGTGCTGGAGCACGCACCGGCTGCTTGGCCAGCGCCAGCTGA
>VFQP010006141.1_pt1 | contig 10035 bp, 5 predicted proteins | sample 3512351 | NCBI WGS metagenome assembly VFQP01 (sample SAMN10412372, study PRJNA504923) | tailings metagenome | isolation source: Relicate 1 Philex TSF1 revegetated site | place: Philippines: Tuba, Benguet | collected 2017-08-29
TGCTGGCAATACGATACCGCAGCAGCGTGTACTTCGAGGCCGCGCTGCTGATCGCAATCTTCGGCTTCGTCAGCTCGGCGGCCATGGCCAAGTTCCTGCTGCGCGGGGAGGTCATCGAATGATTGACCTGGAACCGCTGTCCCTCTGGATCGAGGCCCCCGTGGCGCTGCTGCTGGTGCTCAGCGGCATCTTCACCCTGTCCGCCGCCGTGGGCGTGGTGCGCTTCAAGACCTTCTTCCAGCGCATGCACCCGCCCGCGCTGGCGTTCAGCTTCTCGGCCTGGTGCGTCACCCTGGCCAGCATCCTGTACTTCTCGTTCCAGGAGCACAAACTCTCGCTGCACGCCTGGCTGATCATCATCTTCCTGTCGCTCACCGTGCCCGTGACCACCATCCTGCTCGCCCGCACCGACCTGTTCCGCCGCCGCATCGCGGGCAAGGGCGACGTGCCGCCGGCGCTGAGCCATGGTGAGGCGGGCGCAGGCGGCACGGCGGGGCAGGACGCTAGATGACCATGAACACCGACTCGTCGATGTCCTGAGGCCGGTTGCTCAACTGGGCAAAGGTCACCAACTGCGATCCGTTGCCGCTGGCATCGTATTGCAGGGTGCCTGTTTCCCGGTTGTAGACGATCCAGTCGTCACCGCCCAACGGGGTTTGGGTGCTCCAGCGGAAGTGGTTGCTCAGGCTGGTTTTGCCGACCAGCTGTTTGAAGATGGCGTCGTCCAATGCGATGCGATCGCCCTGTGCCACGCTGAAATCGGTGATCACGTCCACGTTGCTGCTGCCCAGTGCATAGGAGAACGCAAACTGGTCTGCGCCACTGCCACCTGTAAGCGTATCGTTGCCCGTGCCGCCGTTGAGCGTGTCATTGCCGGCTGCACCGTCGAGCATGTCGTCGCCTGCCAGGCCAAGTAGTCTGTTGGCGCCACTGTTGCCTACCATCACGTTCGCGCTGGCGTTGCCAGTACCGTTACGGTTCTCGTTGCCGATCAGTGTCAGGTGCTCCAGATAGGTAGACAGGGTATAGCCCACGATCGATATCACCTTGTCGATGCCACCGTTGGCCAGCTCGGTCACGACGTCCTCTCCTCGGCTGACGTAATAGGTGTCATTCCCGGCACCGCCGATCATGGTGTCAATTCCGAGACCACCATCCAGGATGTCGTCACCATCATTACCCACCAGCAGATTCGCTCCGCCGTTTCCTTTTAGGGTGTTGTTGAGGTCGTTGCCTCTGCCACTCAGGTTGCCGGTTCCCGTCAAGATCAGGTACTCCACGTGTTCGGACAGGGCGTAGTCAACGCTTGATGTCACCGAGTCAATGCCTTCGTTGTTGTTTTCGCTGATGCGGTCGAGCGTGTTGTCCACCCGGTAGAGGTCGTTACCTGTACCACCGATGAGCCAATCCTGGCCATCGCCTCCGTCCAGCGTGTCTTGGCCATCACCGCCGTACAAGGTGTCGTCGCCCCGCAGGCCTTCCAGTCGGTCGTTCCCACCGAGGCCTTTCAGCACGTTGTGCCCCCGGGTACCGATCAGGGTGTTGGCCATGTCGTTACCGGTGCCGTCGATGTCCTCGTTCCACAGCTTCAGCGGCGCCTGGGTGTAAATCGCATAGGCGTTGGGTACGTTGGCGGCCAGCCGGAAGGTGGCGATGTCGACGAAGCGCGTCATGTCCGACACCAGGCCACGCCCTGAATCGCTCAGGTAGAACCCGAGCAACTCGCCTGTGTCGGCCGCATGCACGGCGCCCGTGAGCGTGATCGCGTGGTTGACTCGCCCGTCGCCCACGTAGGCCGCTTCGCCCCAGAGCAGGCCGGCATTGACCGCGAGGATGATGCCTCGGCCGCCACGCAGCAGGTTGGTCAGTGCTCCCTCGTTGTAGCCCTGTATCACGTCGCTGGACAGACCGTGGCTGGACAGAATGTTCTGCTGGTCCACCACATTGGTGCCGCCCAGTTGAGCCGCAGGCAAATCGGGGTTGGATATCGTCCAGTTGTTCTGTATGGCCAGCAGAACCACCTGTTTCTCGTCCGTCGGCTGTCCGGTCTGGGTCAGCAGGTTGGCGATCGCCGTCAGCGCACAGGTGCCCTGGAATCCTTCGACAGCGTCACCTTGCATGTAATCCAGTTCGTAACGCTTTGGGTAGCCGAATACGAGCACTTCGCGGCCATCCACCAGTCCCTTTTCAGGTTTGGACATGTCCAGCAGCACCAGATGCTCAACGTTCGACCCCAGCGTATAGCTGGTGCTGGCCTGAACGGTGTCTGTCCCTTCATCAGCGTTCTCCACCACTACGTCGCCCGCATCGTCCACGTAGTAGATGTCATTGCCTTGGCCGCCGATCAGGGTGTCACGGCCTTCAACACCATCGAGGATGTTGTTGCGGCTGTTGCCCACCAGCAGGTTGTTGAGCGAATTGCCCGTACCGTGGGTGGTGAAGCCCTCCAGCAGGTACAAGACGTCCACATGGGCGCTCAATTGGGTGTTGACACTGGCGTACACCGTGTCCGACCCTTCACCGGCTTTTTCGTAGATGACGTCGTTGACGCTGTTGACCAGGTAGGTGTCTGGCCCGGCGCCGCCGACCATCACGTCGGCTCCTTCACCGCCGTCCAGGTAGTCAGTGCCCCAACCCCCTACCAGGGTGTCATTGCCTTTGCCGCCATACAGGTAGTCAATGTCGGTTTCGCCCGGAGCCAGTGTCTGCTTGGCCTCGTTGCTGGCGGTGAATCCCGCCAGGTAGTCGTTGCCATCGCCACCGTAGATGATGTCATTGCCCACCTGGCCAAACAGCACATCATCCCCGTCATCTCCTGACAGCCAGTCATCGCCGACACCACCTTGCAACTCGTCGTTGCCCGTGCCGCCCAGCAGGGTGTCGTTGCCCAGCCCACCCAGCATCAGATCCTGGCCTGCGCCGCCGTCCATGAAGTCGTTGTCTGTTTCTCCGCTGGCCAATGACTGCTGAACCTCGTTCATGGCGGTGAACCCCAGCATCACGTCGTTGCCATCGCCGCCCCAGAGCGAATCGTTGCCCACCTGACCAAACAGGCGGTCGTCGCCTGCGTCGCCCAGCAGCATGTCGTTGCCCGTGCCACCTTGGAGTTCATCTCCACCCGTACCGCCGCGCAATGTGTCCTTGCCATCGCCACCTATCAGCAAGTCGTTGTCAGCGCCTCCGTCCAGGTAGTCATTGCCCATGTCGCCGTACAAGTTGTCGTGGCCGGCATCGCCCAGCAGCACATCGTCGTCGGTTTCGCCCGGGGCCAGCGCCTGCTTGGCTTCGTTGCTGGCGGTGAAGCCGATCAGTACGTCGTTGCCGTTTCCTCCGCGCAAGGTGTCGTTGCCGGCACCGCCGAAGATGGCGTCGTTGCCGTCTTGCCCCAACACCCAGTCGTTGCCGTCGTCACCCCCCAGGTTGTCGTTGCCGGCACCGCCAAACACCGAATCGTTGCCTGCATTGCCATAGGCCGAGTCATCGCCCACGCCGCCGTCCAATATGTCGTTGCCGAGCCCGCCAATCACGTAGTCGTTGCCAGCACCGCCATACAGATGATCGTCATCGGTTTCACCACTGAGCAAGGTCTGCTGAGGGTCGTTCGAAGGCGTGAACCCCACCAACACATCGTTGCCGTCACCGCCGTTGAGTGTGTCGTTGCCCACATAACCAAACAGTGTGTCGTTTCCCGCCTGACCGGCTAGGTAGTCGTTCCCCTCGTGAGCCTGCAACTGGTCATTGCCTTCGCCGCCCAGCAGCATGTCATGGCCGGCATAGCCCCACAACGTGTCGTTGCCCAGGCCGCCCCACAGTGTGTCGCTGCGCGTACTGCCTCCCATCAGGTCGTCCCCGTTGCCAGCGTAGAAATACACCACCCTGCTCAGGTAGGTGCTGATGTAGCCCGGCGCATTGGCAAAGTAGTTGACGTCGAACGCGTCATTGCCATCGGTTCCCACCATGGTGTTGTAGGCGTTCTTGCCCCAGTTGAGCTTGATGTCCGAAGGCCTCCAGAGAAAGTAGCCGCTGTAGGCTGGAAAGATCTCGTCCGTATCGCGTTGCGTGCGGTAGTTGTCCGCAGGTACCACCGTGGTATCGGTGGGGGCCACTAGGTTCGGCACACTCCTGAGCACGGGTGCCACTGGCAAAGCCCCCAGTGCCTTCGCATTGCCTCGGGTGTGCAGTCCAAAATCCGTTGCCTTGATGGCCGCCGCGACTGCCACGGCTTCGCCCGAATCGACGCGACCGTTTTCATTGAGGTCCCTCCAGAACGTCAGGCCCGCTGCTTCGTCCACGCCCAGCACGCCGTCCTGGTTCACATCCAGCGCCTGCAACCCCGACACGGTCATGCGTGCACCCGCCGCATTGCGCAGCACGCCGGTATAGGCGGCGATGGTTGGTGCGTTGTCAAACGCCGGGCTCTGGCTGTCGTAGAACGCGCCGATGGGCGACCACCAGCCATCGCCCGGAGGCACCCAGTCCCATTCGCCACCGGCGCTGCTGCCCCAGCTGACCGACTGGCCCAGGTGGCTGCCGGTGTCCAAGGCCCCAAAGATCGCCTGCTGCTGGAACGCCAGAAACTGGTCGTGCGTGATCCACCCCGCATTGAAGTCGCGCAGCAGGCGCTCTTCGGCGTCGAAGAGCTGGTCCATGGTCAGTGGCACGTCGGGCGCGCGCACGGTCACGTTGCCGCTGGTGTCGTAGCCGAAGATGTGGTTGCCCCAAGGGTCGAAGCCACCCCAAGGGTCGAACACGGTGTCGTTGTTGACGTGCTGCTGGGTGTCCCAGATGGTGTCGCCAGCCGCGCCGGCCTGGGTGCCATGCCGTTCCATCACCATGCGGCCCTGGGCATCTAGTTCATAGTGGTGCACCTCGTAGGACTCGCCCCCCAGGCCATTGCCTTCGAGCGATCGGGTGTAGACCAGCCAGTGGCCGCTGCCGTCGCCTTTGGGGACCTGCATCTGGTACTCGCCCGAGGTGGCATGGGAGGTGATTTGGGTGCCGTTGGCGTAGTGGTAGGTGATGTCGCCGTTGGGGGCTTTTTGCGGCAGGTAAACGGTAGAGCCGGCGGCGATCATGTTGACATCCGTGATGTCGGGATTGGTGGCCAGCAAGGCCGCGTAGAACTCCTTGGCGTTGGAGAATCCGTCGGGCTTGTTTTTTTGCAATTGCCACAGATCGGACAATGTGCCGCCAGACTTCACGATGGCGCTGTGCTCGTTCGCGCCAACGCCGATGTAGCCGGCGCTGTTTCGAGTGGTTCCCAGGCCGGGTGGTGCGATGACGTCGTCTGCTTTTGGGGCGACCGGGTCTGCCTGGGTAGGGAGCGTGATCGTCTTGTTTTGCCCGTAGCCCGAAACGCCGAGCGCAGCGCCGATCTTGTCGGCATTTTCCACTGTCCACACCCCGCCCGTCTCACCGTCACCCAACTGAGGCTGGAAGGATCCATTTTGTGCGACATTCTGCGCACGAGCCTCTTCCATACTGGTCCGACCTCGTGTGAAGTACATGACCAAAAGACCATCTTTCTGCTCTTGGGAATAGCTGTTCCAGACCGATGCGCTGATATTGAGTGCTTGTCCTTGGCTGTTGGTTTGTGGAGCCAAGTAGAAATCTTGTGCCTCCTTGATCATCAGGACTGCTAATTTGGCGGTCAAATTGTTGTTTTCAGATTGCTCCAGATCGCTGACCAATTTGTGATAGTTGCCTTTGTATCCTGACAAAGAAAGGGGGTCATTTGAGAATTTCCCCAGGTAATTTTCCAGCAATTTAACGGTCGTACTGACTTTTAGATTGGCAACCCCCATGTCTGCCAAGGCTGGGATGTCCAGTTTCAGTAGTGGGCTGACCGGTTTTTTATCATAACCATAGGTGTCAATGATCCCGATTCCTGTGACGACATCCTGATGAGTTGCCAGGCTCAAACGGGCATACAGGTCGCTGGTCTCATGAAAAAACTTGTCGACGTTGTAGCTGCTTTGCTCTTTGGAAATAGCGGCAGCTACGGCAGTGGCCGAAATACCCATCGAGTTTGAGTAGGCTTTAATCAGCGCTGAAAAGCGCTGAATGTATTGGGTGTCTTCGATTGTGTAAATTCTGCTTGACATTGCTTGCTCCCTGATAGATTAAAATTACTCAAATCGTGAGATGTACCATTTTTCTGTTAGTCTTCTCCCGGTTGCGGTGTAGTAGGATTTGTCAGTACTCTCGACAACGGTTCCAATGTTTAAGGGTTCCTCTCCAGCAGGCCGATGTTTTTGAGTGAATTCAATTGTGGTTTGCCGCACCAGCTTGCCATTGAGAATTACAGGAGGGATTCTTGGATAGTAGGTGTATGTCTTTGAGGTCATTCTTGAGCAGGCTCGATACGCTGTGTAATTTTTTCCCAGACTCTGCGGTGGAATCATGTTGGCAAATCGATCAACATCGCTCAATATGCTGTCGTAATAAACGCGATCTAGATTTATGGCTTCTAGATATTTATCAAATTTTGCATAATTGATATCTTCGCCTGTTTTTCTTTTCTCAAGATTGGCGAATTCCTCAACCCAGTCTCTACCATTGGGCCGTTCGTCGGCTCTTGCAATCGCGGCTTCCCAAGTTTTATGGTATTTTTTCCAGTGAGCGATCATGATGTCGTCACTGATGAGTGGGTGGGTGTATTGATTGACCCAGTTGCCGATATCGCAGATTACCCTTACTGCTGGAAAAACATGTACGCCCTCTTTGAAATTTGCCACCTCCTGGCCAGTCATTTTTTCACTGCTCCATATAGCCAGTCGTGCTGTTTGGTTAATCAAGATGGTCCAAATGATGGTGCCGAAAATTAGGTAGATTGAAATTCCAAAAGCTATTAATTTAAATATCCAGCGCTTTATTGATGGGTGTGAATGGAGGGCGAGGTTAAGCGATTGATTCATATATTCGGGTCGATATGGGAAAGGGTCAAGGTAGGATAAAAGTTCATGATCAATGGTGGGTGCTCGCTTGTCGCAATGCTTGGCTGGTGGGCAATGTCATGGCCTTTTGTTCTGTAGCCGGTGGTTTTGGCCCGATTTCCAGAGACGAAGGATTGGTTTCCCCTTCAAAGGAGAACAGCACAAAGTGCGGCTGGAACAGCAGGGGTATGGGGTCGGCCATGGGGTATTCCGATGGCAGGGATCGCCAGAGGCTGTAGACGATATTCAGGATTTGCTGGCCTTTAAGGGCTTGCAGTGGTCTGGCGGCATCCAGGCGGGTGAAGGTGGCTCGGGATTTGGAGCCGATGTCATCGGCTGCGAATGGTTGGCCGCTGGAATAAATGGGGAACGGCTTGGGGCAGAAGCGGAGTTCGTCGCACAGTTTCAGGTACTGTTTGCCCGTGAACGTGCCTGGATCTGGAGAAAGCCGTTCGTCTGGTGTCAAGCGATGGGGAATGGCCCAGAGCAGGTCGCCACTTTGTTCGGGCAGGGTGGCCACCAGGTACATCAGCCGGCGCGAGTAGATCAACGGCTTTTCACCAATTTCCCGGGCAATGGCCAAGGATGGTGCGGTCACTATCGTGGGGGCGCAGTGCGCCGGGGCAACCTCCAGAGAAAACGGTGTTGGTTTGAGGGTGTATTTCCGTACACCTCCGATGAGGGTGGCCGGCACTTCCTGCTGGTCTTGAAACACCCGGAGGGTGCAAAGGGTCTGGGCGTGCGTGGGGCTGCCTGCGGCGGTGGCCAGCAGCACGAGAAGAGCGATGAACGGTTTCATGCAGTACGACGCAGGCTGCGATGCAGCGGCGCCTCACGGGTTATGGCAACCCGTTCATTTCAGCATGGCGGTGCTGAAATGTGATGATTTTGACAAGATTTGAGGAAGTGCCTTCGGTGTTGAGGCACCTGGGGATTTACCCCAACCCCACACCCAGCCGCCACGGCGTTTTCTGCCACGCCAGCGCTTCCTCGCGCAGCAGCAGGGCCGACTGCGGGTAGCGCTCGGCCCAGCCAGGGGCGGCGCTGATCTGGAAGTGGGGCGCGCGGTAGTCCAGCCGCAGGGCGTGGTCTTCGGGGTCACGGCGGGCGTGGCACAGCAGCACGGCCAGGCGCAGGCAGATGAGCTGTTTGGCAAAGAGTTCGTCGTCCAGCGCCTCGTCCAGCTTGCGCAGCTTGCCGCGCTGGCCCAGCACCAGCTGGCTCATCCGGTGCAGTTCGGGCAGCGAGAATCCGGGCGCGTCCACGTGGTCCAGGATGTAGGCGCCGTGGCGGTGGGCGTTGTCGTGCGAGATGCTGGCGCCGATCTCGTGCAGTTGGGCGGCCCAGTCCAGCTTTTGCGAGAAGCGCCCGGCCAGCGGGTCGGGCGTGGCCACCTGGGCAAACAGGCCGGTGGCCACGCGGCCCACGCGCGTGGCCTGGGCGGCGTCGATGCCGAACCGCCGGCCCAGCCAGGCCACGGTGCGGGCGCGCACGTCGGCGCCGTCGTCCTCGCGGGCCATCAGGTCGTACAGCGCGCCGTGGCGCAGGGCGCCGGCGGTGGGTGACATGCGGTCTATGCCGAACAGGTCGAACAGCGCGCGCAGCACGCTGACGCCACCGCCGATGACGGGGCGGCGGTCGTCCTTGATGCCGTCCAGCCTGAGGGCGCTGGCACTGCCGGCGCGCAGCAGCCGGTTGAGCAGCCAGTCCAGGCCTTCGCGGGTGACTTCGCCGGCCGGCCAGCCGTTGGCCTCCAGCGCGTCGGCCACCGCGCCCACGGTGCCGGACGAGCCGTAGGCGGCATCCCAGTCACCGCGTGGGAAGAGGGCGAGGGCTTCGTCCAGCACGGCCTGGGCGGCCACCTGGGCGGTGCGGAAGGCGGCTTCGGTGAACTGGCCGTCGGCAAAGAAGCGGGTGGACCACGACACGCTGCCCAGGTGGTACGACTCCATGCGGCGGGCCTCGTAGCCCTGGCCCAGGATCATTTCGGTGGAGCGCCCGCCGATGTCCACCACCAGCCGGCGTTCGTCGGACTGGGGCAGCAGCCGGGTGACGCCCTGGTAGATCAGCCGGGCCTCTTCGTGGCCGGACACCACCTCGATGGGGAAACCCAGCAGCTCGCGCCCGCGTGCCAGGAAGGCGTCGCGGTTGCTGGCCTCGCGCAGGGTCTGGGTGGCCACGGCGCGCACCTGCTGGCGGCGAAAGCCGCGCAGCCGCTCGCCAAAACGCGCCAGGCAGGCCCAGCCGCGCTCCATGGCTTCGGTGCTCAGGTTGCGGGCGTCGTCCAGCCCGGCGCCCTGGCGCACCGTTTCCTTGAGGTATTCGACGCGTTCGATGTGGCCGGCGTGGAGGCGGCCGATTTCGAGGCGGAAGCTGTTCGAACCGAGGTCGACAGCGGCGAGCAGGGTGCCGTTTTGCATGCTGGAACGCGGAAAAGCTGAGCGGCGATTGTGGCGCATGCCGGGTGCCAGGCAGGGGTTGCGTGGCAGATCTGTAGCGTCTGGATGACTGTCACATGGCTGTCACAGAGCCTGCCTACAGTCCGTCGTGTTCTTCTGTTGTTACCCATTGAAAGGGTTTTTGCCATGACGACCAAGCGTACCTTCCTCAAGTCCGTTGCCGCTGCTGCCCTGGCCACCGTGGCCATGGGTTCTGCCCTGGCAGCCGACATCACCGGCGCCGGCGCCACCTTCCCGTTCCCCGTCTACGCCAAGTGGGCCGAGCTGTACAAGGCCCAGACCGGCACCGGCCTGAACTACCAGTCCATCGGCTCCTCGGGCGGCATCCGCCAGATCCGCGCCAAGACCGTGGCCTTCGGCGCTACCGATGCCCCCCTGCCTGGCGCCGAGCTGGACAAGGACGGCATGGTCCAGTTCCCCGCCATCATCGGCGGCACCGTGCCGGTGTTCAACCTCGACGGCTTCAAACCCGGTGACGTCCGCATCAGCGGCCCGGTGCTGGCCGAGATGTTCATGGGCAAGATCAGCAACTGGAACGATCCCAAGATCGCTGCGCTGAACCCGGGCAAGACCTTCCCCAGCCAGGCCGTCACCGTGGTGCACCGCGCCGACGGTTCGGGCACGACCTTCAACTTCACCGA
>VFQP010006142.1_pt1 | contig 10035 bp, 12 predicted proteins | sample 3512351 | NCBI WGS metagenome assembly VFQP01 (sample SAMN10412372, study PRJNA504923) | tailings metagenome | isolation source: Relicate 1 Philex TSF1 revegetated site | place: Philippines: Tuba, Benguet | collected 2017-08-29
GGCGAGATGGCGAGCGCCACGCGCACACGCGCACACGCATGGCGAGGCGCCAATTGAGGTACTCGAGCAGTCACTCTGCGCACCTGCACGTTCATTCGGCTGATCCACTCCCGCTGCGTGTGCCACCGCGGGGTGCCCACATCCGCGAGCGAGAAGGCCTGGAGCTGCTCGATCATGCGCTCGGCCTCCGGCGCGGTCAGCAGGCTCTGCGTGCGCACACCACGGCTCGCGTGCGCGTTTGGCCAATGTGCGTCGCCTTGGGCTCGAGCTCGCGGCTCCTCCGCGTCCTCCCGCGCAGACGGGCTCTCCTGCCCTCTGCACCTGCGCAGCTGCAGCAGCGTCCTCGCCGGCATGAGCCTGTGCCTGGGCAAAGAGCTGAGACAGCATGTCCGCCATGGCGTGCGTGTGTAGGGGTGCTCCGCTGACGTCTGCGCAGCCGCTGCAGTGCGTGTGTGGGCAGGGGCCGCTGCTCCTGCCTGCTGCACAACTCCTGCTCTGAAAGCTGCGCTACCTAGTGCTGCTGCTGCTGCTGCTGCTGCCAATGCGCGAGCACAGACGCCGGCGCTCTGGGCTTGCGCGTCCTCATGCGTTGCCGGCATCGTGCGCGTGGAAGCAGTGAGTGGCAGCAAGAAGCACCACAAGAAATGGCGCAGCAAGGCGAAGCTGGGGACCAGCAGCATGCCGCAGGGCCATCGCTGCAGCAGCCCACCGCCGCGCCAGCAGAGGTAACCAAGCGCGGCTACGCGGGCTTTGGCAGCTTCATGGTGGACCGCAGCGTCGAGGAGATGATCCACGAGCCCGAGTCCACGTACCAGCCGCCGGCGCGGCCCTTCCCGCTGGACGAGCGATGCACGTCCCTGCTCGAGGGGTGCAGCAGCGCCACCGAGCTGGGCAGGGCGTGCAGGCACCTCTTCATGATTGACTTTGCCAGCTGGACGTACATCAACCACGGCGCGTTCGGGGGCGTGTGCCGGCCGGCGCACCTGGAGGCCAACCAGTGGCGGGAGCACTGCGAGGCGCAGCCGCTCCGCTTCCTCGACCGGTGAGGCGACCACACGCTCTGGGTGCGTTGCTCCCGAGCTGGCGTGGGCGCCCGCACACCGCGCGGCGTGCTTGCTGCCCGCCGGCTGCAGGGAGCTCTTCCCGCACGTCGTGCGCGTGATGCGGCAGCTGGCCGCCGCCATCCACGCCCGGCCCCAGGTGCGTACAGTACCCCTGGAGCCTCTCCCAGCCTGTGAGACATACGCCGCATCAGGGCCGCCCAGTGCGCCTGGGCCGCTGCGCAGGACCTGGTGCTGCTGCCCAATGCCACCACGGGGCTCAACGTGGCCATCCGCAGCGCGGCGGAGCGCGCCCTGGCCGCGCAGCAAGGGCAGCAAGGGCCGCCACAGGGCAGCGCCGCATCCGAGCCGCCCGTCGTGTACATGCTGGACATTGGGTACGGCTCGGTCAAGAAGATGGCGGTGGCGGCGTGCCCGGGCACCCAGGTGGTCTACGGCCACGTCACCTTTCCCCAAGTCAGGTCAGCCGTTCGCACTCTGGGCACTCTTGCGTTTGGCCACGTTTCCTCCACTCACTTGGCGTCGACACCTGGGTGCTGCCTACTCAACGGTCGCGCACGCACATGGCGCAGTTGCGCGGCCGACATAGTAGAGCTGGTGGCGTCCACGCTGCCGGCGCGCGCGTCCCTGGCCGTGTTTGACGCCGTGACGAGCAACACGGCGCTGGTGCTGCCGCTCAAGCAGCTGGTCGACCTCTGCAGGAGCAGGTGCGGTCCTTTGTTCTCTTGCTTTTTGCCGCCGGGAAAGCACCTCGCGCCTCGTCTGCTGGCGCTCTACGGCGCTCGCCCTGTGTCCTGCCTGCGCGCACGTGCTGGTGGGGCCGCGACAGAGGTGTGCCCGTGCTGGTGGACGCCGCGCACGCGCTGGGCCAGCTGCCGGTGGACGTGGCGGAGCTGGACGCCGACTTTTACGTGACCAACTGCCACAAGTGGCTGGCGGGGCCCCGGGGCTCGGCGCTCATGTGGGTGCACCCGCGCGCGCAGCGCTGGGTGCGGCCGCTGGTCGTGTCGCACGGCTCGGGCAGCGGCTTTGTGAGCGACTTTATCTGGGACGGCTGCCGCGACTACGCGCCCTACCTGGGCCTGACCTCGGCGCTCGACATGTGGCGGCGCCTGGGCTGGCCGCGGTGCCAGGCCTACATGCGCGACCTGCTGGCGCGCGCCGTGGCGCTGCTGGTGCGCGCCTGGGGCACCGACACGCTCGCGCCGCTCGAGCTGTGCGCCTGCATGGCGCTGGTGCGGCTGCCCGACGCGGCGGTGGAGGCGGCGGCGGCGGCCGGCGAGGGCGGCGAAAGCGGGGCAGCGACGTCGGCGGAGGCCAAGTACGTGCAGGACGTGCTGCACCTTCGGCACCGGATCGAGTGCCCGGTCAAGTGCGTGCAGGGGCGCCTGTACGTGCGCATCTCGGCCTGCGTGTACAACGATCTGGAGGACTACCAGGCCCTGGCCACGGCTGTGAGCGGAATGTCGTAGCACCGGCACGTTGCTTGGCTCGGACACGTTTGCATGCTCCCAAAGCGCGCGTGAAGCAAGAGCAGCTGCAAAGCAACGGACGAGTCCGCGCGGATGGATTTCGATGATGAAGGAAGGGAGAGGAGAGGAGCCTCGTTTTCGTTGTTCTACAAGGTTCGAGCGGCGTGTGTGTGCCAGGAGGAGTCACCACGCAGCAGACGTGCGTCAAAAAACGGCGACAGCAGGAGGGCTGGGCACACGTGCCCTCTCTGCTCCGGTGTGGTCCACAAGCACACGTGCGCACGTTAGGCGTCACGCACTCTCCTTAGCGCCAGGGCAGCACACGTCACTTATGCGTCGTCGTCATGGGAGCGCTCCTGTCCGGCTCCTGTCCGGGGTGTGTGAATGTTGCGCCGGCCCAGTCCCCAAGCGTGTGCACCACCCCGCCCAGTCCCCGCGCGCACGCGAGGCGCGCGTCCGTCAGTCGTGGTGCCCGTCCGCACAGCAGAGCGCCTGAGCCCTCGGTTGCTTAGGCCAGGTCCAGCGCAAAGCCGTACTTGAGCGGCGCGCTGAGGTTGGTGGCCTGCACCTGGAAGGCGCCCGCCACCTTCTCGCCCGACGCCAGCTTGGTCTCGTACAGCGCCGTGAGCAGGCCCGTGTTGTCAATCTTGAACTTGGCCAGCGCGCCGCTCGCCAGCGACTTGCTGTAGCCCAGGTTGATGCTCGTGTCGCCGGAAGCCAGCTTGCGCGTCACCTCGGCGCCCACCTGGGGTGAGCAAGCACGTGCAAGCGTGAGACGGAGCTCGGAAGCCAGCCGCACTCGCAACGTGGATGGCGATCCAAGCCAGGATCTCAACCTTGCCCCTACCTTGGTGGTGCTCGAGACGTTCTGGGCAAAGCCGACCCTCACGGACGACAGCTGGTCCAGCACGTTGACGGCAAGCTGGAAATCAGGCGCGTGGTATCCAATGGCGAAGTTGTACTTGTTCACCTGCGTGATCCACAACGTCAATGCGAGGCTGCTGGTGCACCGAGGTCCAGTCAGCATCTCCTCCCAGGAGGCCTGTGCGGGCTGCTCCCCCACGCTCGCTTAGCTCCCGCCGCGAGCCACACCCACTCCTCTGCTCGCCCTGCTGCCCTGGGCCTCGCTGCTGGCGTGTGCACGCGCGCCGCGCGCACGTTGTAGCCCCTCTGATCACGCTTTTGCGCCCAAGCGTTGACCGCTCCCCAGGGCCCCATCGCACCGCGCTCTTGGCCGTGTCGTAGCCGGCCTCGACGCCCAGGATCACGTCCTTGACGCCCGTGCTGGCCACCACCTCGACCACGGGGCTGCTGGTGAGCGTGACGGTGGCCTTGGTGGAGAGCTGCGCCAGGCCCGTGTACTCGACCGACGCCTTGCCGCTGTTGGGATCCGGCAGCGCCACGCTGCCCGTGAGCTTGAGGCCGGGCAGCACGTTGGCCACGCCAAAGTTGAGCGCTGCCTTGGAGCCCGAGCCGTCGACGCTGATGTCGGCGCTGTAGTTGCCCTTGCCGTAGGCCGCCTTGAGCGTGGGCTCCACCTTGTCACCCTTGGTCACGGCCGTCAGCGTCACATTGAGGCCCGAGGACGTGGCGCCCTGGTACGTGACCTTGTTGTCGAGATTGAAGGCACCCGACTTGGCGGATCCCTTGAACAGGTCCGCCACGGCCTTGCCAACATCGGCGTACGCGACGACGGGCATCTTGGGTGTGCGGTGTGTGTTGCGGGGGGGACGGGCAAGGGGCGGCGCAGGTTCCGGCGAATGCTGGGGTGCCCAGCTGCCACCTCATCCTGGAGCGCCAACCCGCACATCATGGCGGACCCACACACATCTGATGCGAGGCTGCTAAAGGGCTCGGTGTCGGAGGCAAGCGAAGATTGATGGTGGTGGTGTGGGAGGGAGGGAGGAAGGGAAAGGTGTGTGCCGGCGGCGGCGCGAGCGTGCGTCACGCCGGAGCGTCCTGGTGTCATGTCCCCAGCCATCAGGCTAATGATCAGGGGAAGGCCTGATCTTGGCTGCCTTCGCACCGCACAGGGGCAGGCGGGCGCAGAGGATGACATCCTGCACGCTTTTGAATCTGCGATCACGTGCTGCGCCGCGCTGCCCGACGCTTGGTGTGCTCCCTCTTCATCCCCACCATCCCACAATCGCACTTGGAATGGCACCTGCAGCGCTCAGCACCAGGAGCGAGGCGTGACGCTCATCGCGGCGGACGGGAGAGGACAAGGCCGGAGCGGATGGGGTGCGCCAGCAGCGCACCAGCAGGTGGGTCCTCCTCCCCAGCCGTCAGGAGAAATTGAGTTGGAAGCTGCAAATGCCAGCCTCGCAAGGGCCAGCCGGAAAGCAGCGAGGCGCTGCTCGACATCTCGACATCTCGGCGTGCAAGGGCGGCACCCTGCCCTTCTGCGGCGCGTGCGGCCCGCAGAGGACACGCGTAATAAGAATGCCAAGAAGCCTGGGCCGTCTGCTGCTGCGCCAGCAGCTCGAGGGCCGAGGTGCGTCCCTTGCCGAGCCGCGACCCTGCGTTCCCGTGGCAGCAGCTCACAAGCATGAGAAGCACAATTGGACCTCAAGAGTAGCACTGTGGTGTTGATTCTGCATCGGGGACCTCTGGACAAGTGGCGGGTGAGCATGCGTGCCGCGCACGATCGAGTGTGTGCCTGCCGCTCTGATCGCTGTGCAGCGTGAGCCAAGCCCAGACATCACAAGCCAGCAAGCCAGCAGCCGAACCTGCAAAGCCCAGTGAGCGCGGGGGTTCTGCCTGCACGCATCCGGCCAACCTCCCCTCGAGTGCGACACGGGTGCAACACGGGTGCAGCTCTCTCGACGCCTTGCCTGCTTCCCCGTGGCACGCAGCGGCCAGCAAGGTGACGCTGCTCACCGACCGCACCGACGATGACGAGCTGCACGAGATCGACCGGCTGCTCCAGGGCACAAAGTCTGAGCTGCGGGTGCGCTGCGCGGCTCACACAGCGCGCTGGCCACGTGCCTGGGGGCCACGGGCGGGACGCACACAGGGCTCGCTCACCACAGCGCTGGCGCGCCGTCGCTGCTGCCCGCAGATGCGGCCGCTGGAGCTCAGCGACGAACCGTCCCCCACCAAGTGAGCAGCCCGTGCACCTGCCTGCCACGCTCTGCCTCCACGCCCCCGCTGCCAGCGGACCCACGCAACCGCACTCTGCCCTGACTCGCGCAGGAGCCCAGCCGCTGCACGTGGCATGGACGCCCAATCACCCGCCCGGTCAGACGGGCCAGGCACGCCGCCGCAGGGCGCCGGCCTCGCAGCAAAGCAGCCGTCGCTGCAGCCGCTGCGTCCCGCCGGCCTCCCGGGCACCTTGTCCCCGGGGCCCACCTCCCCCGGCCTGGACCCGCAGCAGCAGCAGCAGCAGCAGCAGCAGCAGGCGGCAGCGCACAGCGACGACCCGTGGGCCAGCCTCCAGTCGGCGTACCGGATAGACCCGAACCAGGCGGGGGGCGCCGCGTCGCCCACGCCGGCGCACAGAGGCGGCCCCGCAGCGCCGCTCGCGGGCAAGCCCGCCGGGCGCGGCGCGGCGGGCGGCAGCGGCGCCGACGCCATTTTGGTGCTGGACGACGGCGACGACGACGGTGGAGGAGGAGGAGGGTACGGGGCGCCCAGCAGCCAGCCGCTGTACGCGCGGCAGGCGCAGGTGCCGGCGCACCTCTCGACCAAGCCCAAGCAGGGCGGGTGGGGCGCGGGCGCCATGGCGCAGGCGGGCACGCTCATGGTGGGCGACGCCGAGCAGGAGATGGTGCGCCTGGCGCCGCCTGGCGCGCCCGAGGCGCCGCCGTCGCCGACGCTGGACGCCAACGAGTTTGAGAAGATCAAGCAGCGCATCAAGGCCAACCAGGCAGTGGTGAGCAAGGGCTGGCAGGGGGTGAATGGCCGGTGCGAGCGGCGAGTCAGAGTGCGTGCTTGCCTGGACGCCCCGGGTGAAGCCCCCCGACGGAGGGTCTGCTGCCCTAGCGGAACTGCTGCTGAGGTGTAGGGTTCGCCTGCGATGCGGTGCCGCAGGCGGACCTGGGCGTGGAGGACATTGAGGACGTGGACGACCTGCTGGAGCAGGAGGCCAAGGGCAACGGGCTCAGCGGCGGGCTGGCCGCCAAGCTGGCCGCCTTTGAGGCGCTCAACGCCGACGATGACTAGGAGTGACCGCGCGTTTGTGTGGTGGACCGTCAGTTGCGTCCACGTTTTTCCTACCCTGAGGCTCAAAAGGTCGTAGATGTAGAGGAGAGGGAGGCAGGTGCTCGATTTAGGTGCCACGAGGTGGCCACGAGGACGACCCCATGACAGCACTGCTAGCGCACGACTCTTGCATGGCGGCCACCTGCTGCCATCAGTGATCCATGCGTCGGGGACCATGTGCACCACTGGGAACGTGTTCGTGCCCATGCCACACCCACAGCTCTCAAGGCGGTTGAACCACAGGACGGAACCAGACCGGCAGGAGTTTGCTCTAGAGCGCTAGAGCATCGCAATGCACCCTTGGCACGACAGGATTGCCACTCTGCTGCCCTGGCTGCAAATGCTGACGCACAATCGCGGCAGCGTGGACTAGCACTAGGGGACATCAGGGGCGCTCGCTCAGGACGCAGACGCGCCCGCCGCCACGGTGGCGGGCACCGTCATGCCGTGCTTGACCAGCTGCGTGAGCCCAGCCTTGAGCCGCGCCGACGCCTCGCGGCACACGTCCGGCTTGAGGTTGGCAAACGCCGTGCGGATGTAGCCTGCGCCGCACGCACGTCGCAGGGCACGGCGCCGCAGCCAGATCACCTGCTGCTCAGGTGGCCACGGTCGGGTCACGCTCAGGTGGCGCGCAGTTAAGGCTCGCATGCACGGGTCGCGCTGTGCGAGCGCCAATTGGGCAGCGAGTCGCGGGGCGCACCGGGCGTGCCAAAGGCCGAGCCAGGGATGACGGCCACGCCATGCTCCACCACCAGCCACCTGACCACGGCCTCGTCGTCCTCGCAGCCGTCTGGGAGCTTGGCCCACAGGTAGATGGCGCCTGTGGCAGCGAGGAGGGCGCAGCGCACTGTGCCGCCTGCCTGCCTGCAGCGAACCGGCCGCCCAATCGCGTTGCAACTCGCTAGGGCACGCGCGCCCACCTTCGCCGCCGGCGATGCCGTGTCCGCGCGTCCCGAGCGGCGACAGCGCGTCCAGCACCAGCTCACGGTTGCCTGAGGACAAGCAGCAGCAGCACGATGACGGCGGCAAACAGCTTAGCGTTTGCCACTGCGCCTCGGCTGCTGGAGGTGATGCGAGGCAGGGGCAAGGTGGCGCGCTGCGCCCGTGGGGCCCCTGCAGCAGGCGCCGCGCACCGGCCAGCGCGTCGATGTTGCGCGTGACGTAGTCGTGGTGCTGCAGCGCCTCGAGCGCCACGTGCTGGCTCAGCTGCGACGCGCAAATGGGGATCTGCGGCGCCGCGCGGCACGCACAGCACGCGCAGCAGCCGCGCAGCACGTTCTTCTCTCTGGGGCGCCTCGCTCGCCACCTGTCTCCCAAGCCTCGTCCAAACGCCAAGAAAAGCCAAGAGCTCCACCGTTAGGTGCCCTCACCGTGTCCTGGATCTTGAGGAGCTCCTTGCCCAGCGAGTCCTGGCCGTCGTCGTGGTAGGCAATGTACCCCACACGCCAACCCATCATGCCGTACGCCTGAGGGCCGCACGCACGCGCACGTGCACACAGGTGGCCGTGGGCGGCGCAGCGTTCACAGGGATGCACGCCGTGCGACGGCAGCGCTGCCGCGGTGCTCGCCCGGCTGCCAACGTGGCGCCGCGCACCTTGCTCATGGAGAAGACGTTGAGCACGTGCGGCGCGCTGACGCACACGTGCGCCCGCCCCTCGTACACAAAGTCCTGCGCACCAACACGCGCACCCGCCACGGCGCCAGCGCTCCTCCTCCCCTGCTCAAGAAAAGGTCTGCCGGTGCGTTGCGCCATGGTGCAGCTCCCACTCGCTGCAGCAATCGGGGGTAGCCGGCACCCAAAGGGCGTGGCCGCGTGCTGAGCGTGCTGCGCCCCTTGTGCGCGCGCCGCACCTCGTACGTGTTGTCCAGCACCAGCCAGGCGCCCGCCTGCTGGCACAGCCGCGCCGCGCGCCGCACCTCCTCCTCCGACAGCGTCACGCCCGTCTGCGCGCGCAGCAGCCCCCGCGCACACACGCCGCACGTCCCTCCTCCTGGCCCAAACTTGCGCTTGCACGTCGCACACCCGCGCTGCGGAGGCGCGTCTGCGTGCGTGGCGCGTGCGTGGTGCGCGGCGCACCGGGTTGCAGGGGTTGGTGAGCACCACCATCTTCGGCTTGCGGCCGCCCTGCTGCAGCCGCTGCTCCAGCCAGTCCAGGTCAGGGTGCAGCGTGTCGGGGTGGAAGGGACCCAGCTCCACCTGTCAGTCACACAGTGTGCGCACCACGCGCACGCCACAGGTCGTCACGTCCCCGCCTTCATCTCTGACGGCACGCCAGAGGTGGATGTGAGTGTGGTCGGGCTGAGCGTGCCGGTGCGTGCCGGCCTACGGAAGGGCTGCCGCACATGCCCTGGCGTGGTGGTGCAGGTGTGGGTGCGGGTCAGCAGGCGTGGCAGGGCAGCATTGGCGCGCATTGGCAGGGCATTGCCCCGCTGACCTGCGCGCTGCCGCCGGCCATCTGCACGGCCATCAGGTGGTTGAAGTAGGTGGGCAGGAAGAAGACGACGGGGTCGGCGGCGTCGCACAGCGTCAGCACAATGTTGGCAAAGGCCTGGTTGGCGCCCGCCGTCACCATGACGTTCACCTGCGAGGCGCGCACATTCCACACCAGGTTCACACCGTGCCAAGGGGGCCCCTCGGCTGACCGGCTTGCAGGCTGCCCCCCTGGGAGCGAGCCAGGGCGCTGCCGCTCACGTTGGTGAGCTTGTTGACGCGCGCCACCTTGGCCCGCAGCGCCTCGCGCAGCGCCGGCATGCCCTCGGCCGGGCCGTACCCCGACACGGAGGCGTCGCTGGCGAGCACCTGGGCGGCTTTCTGCGCCGGCACGAGCGCCAAGCCGCAACAGGGTCAGCAGGGAGCACAGGGAGAGGAGCTCCTCGTTCGAAGCTTGGGAGGAGCGCTGGGAGCGCCTGGGAGCACCTGGAGCGCCTCGGGGGGTGGCTGCCAGTGCACGATGCCCTGCGCCAGGCTCAGCGCGTCGGGTCTGCTGGCCATGATGGCCTTGACCTTGGCGATGATGGGCGCGTCCGTCTCCAGCACGCGCTGGGACACCTGCGCAGCGGTGGCCATGTGAGCGATCGGGACTCGTGGCGCCGAGGTGCGCGGCGTGCCGCACGTCACGCGCTGATGCTGCTTGCGTGCATCCGCGGCGCCAGGTTCAGTGGGTGCCCAGGCCCGCGCTGCTCGCACCTGCGGCTGCTGAGCCATGGGCGTGACGAGCGTCCTGCGGGATCCTGGCGCTGTGGCGCGTCCGGCAAATGGGTCCAGCGCGGTGGCAGGATGGCGTGCCCTTGGGTGCCCA
>VFQP010006143.1_pt1 | contig 10029 bp, 9 predicted proteins | sample 3512351 | NCBI WGS metagenome assembly VFQP01 (sample SAMN10412372, study PRJNA504923) | tailings metagenome | isolation source: Relicate 1 Philex TSF1 revegetated site | place: Philippines: Tuba, Benguet | collected 2017-08-29
TCTTTCGCGACCTTCCACGGCTCCTGCTCGGTGAGGTAGCCGTTGAGCTCGTCGACGAGGGTCCACACCGAGGCGATCGCGTCGTGGATGGCGAAGGCTTCGAGGGCGCGCTGGGCGCCGGCGAGAGCATCCGTCGCCACCTGCTCGATGCGGCGGTCGGCGTCGGTGACCTCGACGGCAGCGGGCACCGCACCGTCGCAGTACTTGCCGATCATGGCGACCACGCGCGAGGCGAGGTTTCCGAATCCGTTGGCGAGCTCGGCCTGGTAGCGGGCCGAGAGGTCCTCCCACGAGAACGAGCCGTCCTGGCCGAACGAGATCGCGCTCATGAAGTAGTAGCGGAACGCGTCGCTGCCGAAGACCTCGGTGATCTGGTGCGGGGCGATGCCGGTCAGCTTCGACTTCGACATCTTCTCGCCGCCGACGAGCAGCCAGCCATGGCCGAAGACCTTCGCGGGCGGCTGCAGCCCCGCGGCCATGAGCATGGCGGGCCAGATGACGGCGTGGAACCGCGCGATGTCTTTGCCGACGAGCTGCACGGCCGGCCAGCGACGGGCGAAGTTCTCGTCGTCGCTGCCCCAGCCGATCGCCGAGATGTAGTTGAGCAGGGCATCGAACCACACGTAGGTGACGTGGCTGTCGTCCCACGGGATGCGCACGCCCCAGTCGAAGCTCTGGCGCGAGATCGACAGGTCGTCGAGACCGCGCCGCACGAACGACACGATCTCGTTGCGCAGGCTCGCGGGCTGGATGAAGTCGGGCTGCGATTCGTAAAGGTCGAGCAGCTTCTGCTGGAAGGTCGAGAGCGCGAAGAAGTAGTTCTTCTCCTTCAGCACCTCGATCGGGCGGCCGTGGATCGCGCACACGCGCTGGTCGGCGAACTCACCCGTGCCGTCGACGAGGTCGTCGTTCTGCTTGTACTCCTCGCAGCCGACGCAGTAGTAGCCCTCGTACTCACCCTCGGTGATGAAGCCGTCGTCGTAGAGCTTCTGCAGGAACTGCTGCACGACTCTCTCGTGCCGCTCCTCCGTGGTGCGGATGAAGTCGTCGTTGGCGATGTCGATGGTGTCGAGCAGCGGCTTCCACGCTGACTCGACGAGCTTGTCGGCCCACTCCTGCGGGGTGACGCCGTTGGCCACCGCGGTGCGCAGGATCTTCTGCCCGTGCTCGTCGGTGCCGGTGAGCGACCAGGTGTCGACACCCGACTGGCGGTGCCAGCGCGCGAGCACGTCAGCGGCGACCTCGGTGTAGGCGTGGCCGATGTGCGGCACGTCGTTGACGTAGAAGATCGGCGTGGCGATGTAGAAGCGGTCGGCTGCACCCATGGTGCGCCCAGCCTACCGGCGCGATTCCGTGCATTAAGCGGTACCATGGCCCTCCGTGAGGATCACTAGATTCTTCGCAGGGGGGATCGTGGGCGCGGCGGTCGCCGTCGCGCTCAGCGGCTGCACGACCAGTGCGCCGCCGCTGACCGTCTACGGCGGTCTGGTCGACCGCTGCGTCGAGACCCGGACCACCGGCGAGGACTACATGGCCCTCCTCGGCACGACCGTCGTGAACGAGTCGCCCCGCAGCGTGATCCTGCGCGACGTGCGCGCGGTCGAACTCGTCAACGCCTCGATCGAGGCGGTCTCCGTGGTTCCGCTGCACAGTCCCGAGTCGGGCTTCGGCGTCGCGCCCGGCGCCGATCTCACGCCCGAGCAGCGCGTCATGTGGCGCGAGCGCCAGCCGCTCGACGGTGCAGTGGTCGGGCCCTACGACGCCGTGAGCATCGTGCTGCAGGTGCATGCCGAGGATTACCGCGACTACGCCGGCATCGAGGGCCTGACCGTCAAGTACGACGATGGCTGGTTCTCGGCAACGAGCAGCGGCGACGGCGCTGTCGGCTTCGTCGCGCCGTGGGCGCACTGCGGCAGCCGGTGAGGCTGCCGCCGCACAGCACTGCGGCAGCCGGTAGCGTGCTGAGCGTGATCGCCGCCCGCACTCTCGTCGTCCTGCCGCTCGTCACCCTGTTCGCGCTCGCGGGCTGCAGCGGGTCTCCCACCGACCCGCTGGGGCTGGGCGGCTGCCTCGAGGGCGACCGGGGAACGATCGCGGTCGGCGTCAGCAACACCTCTGGCGATCCGATCGTGATCGGCGATGTCGCCCTGGCGGAGGGCTCGACGGGCGTCGCCGTGGTCGACGTCTTCCTCGCCCTCGACGAGGAGGCGCGCGGCACCGCGGTGCTCTTCGACGATGGGGGCCGTGCAACGTTCGACGGCGTCGACCTCGACCAGCAGGCGATCGAGCCGGATGCTGCCGCCTACGTCGGCGTCGAGGTGCAGCGCACCGGCACCGAGCCGGGGCGTGTCGACGGGCTCACGATCACGGTCGACGGCGCCGCCCAGGGCGTTCCCGTCACGCTCGACCTGGTCGACGCCTGCGGGTAACCCTCCCGCCGGGCGCGGCGATGCGATACGGTCGCCCCATGCTTCGACGGATGCTCACGGTCGGGCCGGCGCTGTTGGCTCTGCTCCTTGCCGGCTGTGCGCCCGGGGGCGGGCTCGTCCTCGACGGCAGCGCTCCCGATCACGGCCAGAACACCATGTGCGTGGGCATCACGGAACTCGGCCGCGAGGTCGCGTTCGGATCGAGCATTCTGAACGACAGCGACCGGGCGATCTCTGTCACCGACGTCGAACTGCGGGCCGTGAACACCGTTCTTGTGTCGGAGATCGTTGTTGCATCCGCGGGGACGGACGGGTCGGGCTGGGGTGTCGTCGCACTCGATGACCTGCCGGCGTCACTTGCCGGCGCGTGGGACCAACGCACTCCGGCGATCGGAACGACCATCGCGGCCGGAGAACGCGCGTGGATCGTGATCGTGGCACGGACGGGTGGAACGCTTCAGCAGTCAACCGGGATTCAGGGGATTCGGGTGGAGTTCGACGGCGCTCCGTGGCCCCGTTCGACGCAGAACGACGACTACTACGGCTTCATCCCCGTCGACGGTGAGTGTGTTGGCAACCAGGCGAGCAGCAACCCGTCGTAGTGCTCACGCGCGGCGTGCGGTCAGCGCGGCCTCGTAGAGCTCGCGGCGGCCGAGCCCGGTCGCTGCGGCGACCGCGGCAGCGGCATCCTTCAGTCGCTCCCCCGCCGCGACGCGGGCGAGCACGTCGGCGAGCGCCGCATCGGGGTCGGCGGATGCTCCGGCCGGCGCCCCCGCCACGACGAGCACGATTTCTCCGCGGGCACCGTCGCTGAACTGGGCGGCAAGCTCGGCGAGGGTGCCGCGGGCGACCTCCTCGAACTTCTTGGTCAGCTCGCGGCAGACCGCCGCCCGGCGGTCAGGGCCGAAGGCGTCGCGAGCATCGGTGAGCGCCGCCGCGATGCGATGGGGCGACTCAAAGAAAACGAGGGTGCGCGGCTCGCCCGCGAGCGCCCGCAGGGCCGCGGCGCGGCCCGACCGGGGCAGAAAACCCTCGAAGACGAAGCGATCGGTCGGCAGGCCGCTGAGCACGAGCGCGGTGAGCACGGCGCTCGGGCCGGGCAGCGCCGTGACGGCGACGTCGGCGGCGATGGCGGCCTCGACGAGCACGTAGCCCGGGTCGCTGATGCCGGGCATGCCCGCGTCGGTGAGCACGAGCACGTCGGTCTCGCGCGCCCGCTCGACGAGCTCGGCGGCCTTCTGACGCTCGTTGTGCTCGTGCAGCGCGACGAGGGCCGGGCGATTCTCGACGCCCAGGGCGCGCATGAGCTGCACGGCCGTACGGGTGTCCTCCGCCACGACGAGCTCGGCGTTCTCGAGCGCCTCGACCAGGCGCCGGCTCGCGTCGCCGAGGTTGCCGATGGGCGTGGCGGCGAGCACGATCATGCGGCCATCCTCCCACCCGCCGCGCGGTGGTCGGCCTGATCGCCCGACGGACGGGCGGAGCGAGCCGACGTCGCCCGCCCCGTGGCACGCGGGATGCCGCCCTTGTGGGTATCGGCACGGGAGGGACGCCCCAGTGGGTGTCGGCACGGGAGGGACGCCCCCCCTTTTTTTGCAATGTGCCTCCTGCGGCACGTGCCGCGGGAGGCACATTGCGATGACACGACATCTCCTCTGGAGAGCATCGACGCAGTCCGAGCCATGGAACGTCCGCCCTACGATGGGCGGGTGACTCACGCACAGGCCGCGGTGCCCGAGACAGCGCCCCTGCGGCACGGTACGTCCGCCCGTGTGCTGAGCTTCGCCGTTCCCGCCGCTGTGCTCGGCGTGGCCGCCGCGACGCGGCTCATCGGGCTCGAGCACCCCACCGAGCTCGTCTTCGACGAGACCTACTACGTGAAGGATGCCGAGTCGCTGCGGCAGCTCGGCTACGAGGGCCGGTGGCCCGACGACGCCAACGCGAACTGGGCGGCCGGCGCCCCGGGCAGCCCGAGCGAGCTCGCGGCGTTCGTCGCGCATCCGCCGCTCGGAAAATGGATCATCGCACTGGGGCTCGCCGCCCTCGGCCCCGAGAACCCCGCCGGCTGGCGGCTCGGCACCGCCCTCGCCGGCGTTGCCCTCGTCGGGCTCGTCATGGTGCTCGCGCACCTGCTGCTCGGCCGTCTCGCCCTGACCGGAATCGCCGGGCTGCTCATCGCGATCGACGGCAACGCCATCGTCATGAGCCGCGTCGCTCTGCTCGACGGCGTGCTGGCGCTGCTGGTCGTGCTCGCCGTGATCCTGCTCGTGCTCGACCGACGCCAGGTGCGCCGCGAGCTCGACGAGTGGCTCGCTCATGGCCACGCGCACGAGCGGCCGAGCGACTGGGGCCCCGCGTTCTGGGGCCGCCCGTGGCTCGTGGCGGCCGGCGTGACCTTCGGTCTCGCAATCGGCGTCAAGTGGAGCGCCCTCTACCTGCTCGCCGCCTTCGCGGTGCTCACCGTCGTCGTCGACGCGATCGACCGACGCCGCGCGGGCGTCGCCCTGTGGGCGAGCGGAACCCTGCTGCGGCAGGCCCCGATCAGCGCGATCCTGCTGCTGCCCTCCGCGCTCGCCGCCCACCTGCTGACCTGGACGGGCTGGTTTTTCACCAGCGGCGGCTACGGCCGCACGCGGGAGGTCACCGACGACAACCGGCTCGCTGGGCCGTTCGGTCTGCTGCCCGACGCGCTGCAGAACTGGTGGGAGTACCAGACCGCCATCTACGGCTACCACGTGGGCGTCACGAGCGAGCACAACTACGAGGCGCCCGCGCTCGGCTGGCCCCTGCTGCTGCGGCCGACCTACATGCACTACCTCGACCGTGGCGACGGAACCGCAGAGGCCATCACGGGCATCCCGAACCCGTTCATCTGGTACGCCGCCGTCGCCGCCGTGATCGCGCTCGTCGTGTGGGCGGTGGTCGAGCTGGTCGCCCGGGTGCGGGCGGCGCGCGCCGGCATCGACCGCGCGACCGGGATGCCCGCGAGCGGCTGGGCGATCGCCCTCGTGCTCACCGGGGTCGCCGCCGGCTGGCTGCCCTGGCTGCTGTACCCCGAACGCACGATGTTCTTCTTCTACACGATCGTGCTCACGCCGTTCCTGGTGCTTGCGCTGACGATCGTGCTCGGCGCGATCCTCGGGCCAGCCGATGCCGACCGGACTCGTCAGGCGATCGGCCGCATCATCGTCATCGGGATGCTCGCCCTCGCCGTCGTCGTCAGCCTGTTCTTCCTGCCGCTGTGGACGGGCAGCCCGATCCCGATCGAGCAGCTGCGGCTGCGGTACTGGCTGCCGACGTGGGTGTGAGCGCGTGAGCCGCGGTCGCCGCGCTGTCTGGGACGCCGCGTGAGCCGCGGGGTCCATGGCCGCGGTCGGCGCCTACCGCCGCCGCCCGTATACCGCCCGACGCAGCAGCCATTCGGCCGGACCGCTGCGGTCGGCCGCGGCCAGCAGCCCCGCCAGCACGAGCGTCGCGAGCCACGTGATGACCGCGATCTGGGTGGCCTCGGCGACGCTCGCCGTGGCTCCGAGCCCGAGACCGTAGGGCGCGAACACGATGACGAACACGAGCGACTGGGTGAGGTAGCCGCTGAGCGACCGCTGCCCGAGGGCCGCGAAGAGTCGTGAGATCGGTGCGCCCGGCTTCGCCGCCGGGCTGCCGGGCGTGCGACCGCTGCCTCGCCCGCCGACGATCAGCGCGATGAGAGCGACGTACGCGACGCCCCCCACGGCACCGCTCGCGGCGTGCAGCATCGCGGCGAACGGTTCGGCGATCACCGACAGCTCGATGACGCCGAGGAGGGCGAGGGCGATCGGCAGGGCCCCGAGGATGGAGACCGGCAGTCCGATGCCCGCGATGAGCCCGAGCGCCCTGCGGTGCGGGGCGGGCCGCTCGAGCACGCGGTACCGGGCCGCCCACATGCCCAGGATCATCGGCGCGAGCAGCCCGAGCCCGCCGAACGGCACGGAGAGCATCCCGAGCGTCCATTCCCCGAGTCGCGCGAGCACGGCGAGCGGGTAGGTCTCGGCCCCGGCTGAGTTGAAGGCCGCCGCGCTCGGGATGCTCGCACCGACCTGCGCGAGAAGGCCGCTCAGGCCTTCGGCCACGCCGACGAGCACGAGGAACCCGAACGCCAGGCCCCCGACGATCGCCAGCGTGCGCCCCGATGCGCGGATCAGCAGCACGAGCGCGAGGCCGAGCAGTCCGTAGGTGCCGAGGATGTCGCCGAAGAACAGCAGCACTCCGTGCGCGGCGCCGAAGGCGATGAGCCAGGCGTTGCGGCGCAGCAGCAGTCGACGCGCCGCGGGCCACTCGGTGCCGCGCGCGTGCTCACGGGTCAGTAGCTGGGTCATGCCGTAGCCAAAGAGCAGGGCGAACAGCGGGTAGCTGCGGTTGTCGGCGAGGGTCGCGACGAGGGCGTTGACCCAGGGGTCGGCCGCGGCTTCCGTCACCGGCTTGAACAGCAGGCCGAGCTCGCGACCGTACAGGAAGAACGGCACGTTCGCCACGGCGATGCCGAGCAGCACGAGACCGCGCGCCACGTCGGGGGCGAGGGCGCGCTCGGCGCGGGCGGTCGGGGCCAGGAGCGCGGGCGGCGTGGGCTGAGCATCCGTCGTCATGAGCGCCACGATACGGCGGCGAACGACGGATGCGGATCCGTCGCTCGGCGGATTGGCCGCGGTGTGACGTCCACCGCGAGGCGGGTTCGCGACCAAAGGTTACGCCGCGTAACGCGCGCGTGCCCGCCGTCTGCGCACTGCGATTAGCCTGAGGCCATGGCCGACCGCGACTATGGCTTCCGCACGCGCGCTGTGCACGCCGGCAACGTGCCCGACTCTGCTTCCGGGGCGCGCGCGCTGCCGATCTACCAGTCGAGCGCCTTCGTCTTCGACTCGACCGAGGATGCCGCCGCCCGGTTCGCGCTGCAGAAGTACGGCAACATCTACAGCCGGCTCGCGAACCCCACGGTGGCGAGCTTCGAGGAGCGCGTGGCGAGCCTCGAAGGCGGACTCGGCGCTGTCGCGACGTCGAGCGGCCTCAGCGCGCAGTTCGTCACCTTCGCCTCGCTCGCCGGAGCGGGCGACCACATCGTCGCCTCGTCGAACCTCTACGGCGGTTCCGTCACGCAGCTCGACGTCACCCTGCGCCGGTTCGGGGTCGAGACCACCTTCGTGGCGAGCGACGACCCGGCCGACTACGCCGCGGCGATCATTCCGGGCCGCACCAAGCTCGTCTTCGCCGAGACCATCGCGAACCCCTCCGGCGACATCGCCGACATCGCGGGCCTGGCCGACGTGGCGCACGCCGCCGAGCTGCCGCTCGTGATCGACTCGACGATCGCCACGCCCTACCTGTGCCGCCCGATCGAGTGGGGGGCCGACATCGTCGTGCACTCGGCCACGAAGTTCTTGGGCGGCCACGGCACGACTCTCGGCGGCGTCGTCGTCGAGTCGGGCCGCTTCGACTGGTCGAACCACAACTTCCCGCTGTTCGAGGAGACCGTCGCCCACTACGGCGGGCTCACCTGGTACGGCAACTTCGGCGAGTACGCCTTCCTCACCCGCCTGCGCGCCGAGCAGCTGCGCGACATCGGCCCGGCCCTCGCCCCGCACTCGGCCTTCCTGCTCGCGCAGGGCGTCGAGACGCTGCCGTACCGCATGCAGGCGCACGTCGACAACGCGCGCCGGGTCGCCGAATGGCTCGAGGCCGACCCGCGCATCGAGACGGTCAACTGGGCGGGGCTGCCCTCGCACCGCCACCACGCCCGCGCCGCGCAGTACCTCCCGCTCGGCCCGAGCTCGGTGTTCGGCTTCGTCGTGAAGGGCGGCCGCGCCGTCGGCCAGGGCCTCATCGAGAACGTGACCCTCGCCAGCCACCTCGCCAACATCGGCGACGCGAAGACGCTCATCATCCACCCCGCCTCGACGACGCACGCGCAGCTCACCGAGCAGCAGCTCGTCGACGGCGGCGTGCACCCCGGTCTCGTGCGCCTCTCGGTGGGCATCGAAGACGCCGACGACATCATCTTCGACCTCGATCAGGCTCTGGATGCGGCGCTGAAGGGAGCCTCGGCATGAGCACGACGACCCCGGGTGCGGAGGCCGACACCGCCACGGTCACCCTCGCGAACGGTCTCACCTGCGCGATTCCGGCGAGCTCACCGCTCGCGAAGCTGCTCAAGTCGCAGCGCACCTGGGTGGGGCCCTCCGCGAAGGAGCGGCTGGGCATCCTGCGCCGCGCCCGCTCGGTGGCCATCGTCGGCGCCTCGCCCAACCCGGCGCGCAGCTCGTACTTCGTCGGCACCTACCTGCAGCAGTCGAGCGACTACCGCGTGTACTTCGTCAACCCGAATGCGACCGAGATTCTGGGCCAGCCCGCCTACCCCGACCTCGCGTCGCTGCCCGAGGTGCCCGACATCGTCGACGTGTTCCGCAAGGCCAGCGACATCCCCTCGGTCATGGACGACGCGATCGCCGTCGGCGCCCCGACCGTCTGGGTGCAACTCGGCATCTGGAACGAGGAGGCGGCCCGCTACGGCGAGTCGAAGGGCCTCACGGTCGTGATGGACCGCTGCATCAAGGTCGAGCACGCGCGCTTCCACGGCGGTCTGCACCTCATGGGCTTCGACACCGGCGTCATCTCGGCGAAGAAGCAGGTGCGCTGAGCGGTCTGCGTTCGGGACGCGGAGCTAGGGTCGGACCATGACCTCGAGCGCCGCATCCCTCGCCGTCACCGTCGTCGGCGGCCCGACCGCCCTGCTCGAGTGGGCGGGCCTGCGCCTGCTGCTCGACCCGACGTTCGATGAGCCGCGGCGCTACGGCGACGAGCCCGACGCGCTCGAGAAGACGGCACCGCCGGCCGTGGCGGCCGCCGCCCTCGGCCGCATCGATGCCGCGCTCGTCTCGCACCATCACCACGAGGACAACCTCGACCTCGCCGGCCGCGAGCTCGCGATCTCGCTGCCGCTGGTGATCACGACCACCGCCGGTGCGCGCGATCTCGCGGCGCGCGGCGGCACGGCCCGCGTGATCGGGCTCGACGATGGCGAGGAGATCGCGCTCGACGACCCGAGCGTCGTGGGGGCGGACGTCGCCGACCGCGCACCCGACGGGGCCCGGCTCATCGCGCTGCCCGCGCAGCACGGCCCCGACGCGTGGGCCGAGCGGCTGGGGCCGGTGTGCGGCTTCCTGCTGCGGGCCCCCGGGTTTCCGACCGTCTACGTCTCGGGCGACAACTCGGAGGTCGCGGTCGTCGAGGCGGTCGTTTCGCGCCACGGCACGGTGGATGCGGCACTCCTGTTCGCCGGAGCCGCCCGCGTCGATGACATCGACGCGCCCCTCACCCTCACGGCCGAGCGCGCGCGAGCCGCGGCGCTCACGCTCGGCGCGCGACGGGTGGTGGGGCTGCACGTGGACCAGTGGACGCACTTCAGCGAGGGCCGCGACGCCCTCGAGCGCGAGTTCGCCGGGCTCGAGTCGCCCGCGGGCGGCCCGCTGCTCGCCGCCACGCCGCTGGGCGTGCGCACCGAGGTCGCGCTCTAGCTGTACCCGGTCAGCAGGTTGGTGACACGTAGTTGAGGAGAAGGCCTTCATTCTGA
>VFQP010006144.1_pt1 | contig 10028 bp, 9 predicted proteins | sample 3512351 | NCBI WGS metagenome assembly VFQP01 (sample SAMN10412372, study PRJNA504923) | tailings metagenome | isolation source: Relicate 1 Philex TSF1 revegetated site | place: Philippines: Tuba, Benguet | collected 2017-08-29
GGTGTCGGTCCACTTCAGGTTGTAGACGTTGTCCACGCCCTGCAGGTACATGGCCAGGCGCTCCAGGCCGTAAGTGATCTCGCCGGTGGCGGGTTTGCAGTCGATGCCGCCGACCTGCTGGAAGTAGGTGAACTGCGTCACCTCCATGCCGTTGAGCCAGACCTCCCAGCCCAGGCCCCAGGCGCCCAGCGTGGGGTTCTCCCAGTCGTCTTCCACAAAGCGGATGTCGTTCTTCTTCAGGTCGAAGCCCAGCGCTTCGAGCGAGCCGAGGTAGAGCTCGAGGATGTTGGCCGGTGCGGGCTTGAGCACCACCTGGTATTGGTAGTAGTGCTGCAGGCGGTTGGGGTTCTCCCCGTAGCGGCCGTCCTTGGGGCGGCGGCTGGGCTGCACGTAGGCGGCCTTCCAGGGCTCGGGGCCGATGGCGCGCAGGAAGGTGGCGGTGTGGCTGGTGCCGGCACCGACCTCCATGTCGTAGGGCTGCAGCAGCGCGCAGCCCTGGTCGGCCCAGTAGGACTGCAGCTTCAGAATGATTTGCTGGAAGGTCAACATGCACGAAAGGCCCGCGCGAGGGCGGGCCGTCGGGTTCGGTGGATCGGGGGTTCGCTTGCCGGGGCGCACACCTCGGCGGTCACGCCGATTTTACGGGGGTGGCCTGTGGCAACGGGTGGGCTGGCACAGTGGGGCGGCGGTGCCCGGCTCAACGCCGCCGGGTGCGGCCACCGCGGCGGCCCAGATTGCGCAGCGAGGCGATCAGCAGCACCAGCAAGCCGCAGACGAGCCACACGGGTTTGAGGCCCCAGCGCGCCGTCCATTCGGCATAAGGCGTGAGGCCGCTGCGGCCTTCCACGCTGGCCTCCAGCCGGCCGCGCTCCAGCCGCGGCAACGCGTGCGTGACGACGCCGTGGTGGTCGATGGCGGCGGTGGCGCCGGTGTTGGTGGCGCGCAGCATGGGGCGGCCGAATTCGAGCGCGCGCAGACGCGAAATCTGCAAGTGCTGATCGATCGCCACCGTGTCGCCAAACCAGGCGATGTTGCTCAGGTTGACCAGCACGGTGGGCGCCGCGTCGGCGCTGCGGAATGACGCGGCGATCTCCTCGCCGAACAGGTCTTCGTAGCAGATATTGGGCGCAATGCGTTGGCCAGCCCAGGCCCAGGCCGGCTGCGGCAGTGCGCCGCGCGCGAAATCGCCCAGGGGAATGTTCATCATCTGCGTGAACCAGCGGAAGAACGGGGGCACGAACTCGCCGAAGGGCACCAGGTGGTGCTTGTCGTAGCGGTGCACCTGGGTCGGCTGGCCAGTGGCCAGCGTGCGGCGCGCCGCCTCGGGCGTGATGCCCCAGGCCGAGTTGGTGTAGCCCGTCTCCAGGTTGCCCAGGGGAAGGCCGGTGAGGACGGCAGCCGCCTGGCTGCCGGACTGACTGGCCAGTGGCCCGAACAGCTCGCGCCAGAAATCCGGACCAAGTTGCTCGGGCAGCAGCGGCAGCGCGGTCTCGGGCGCCACCACGAGCTGTGGCCCATTCGCCGCCGCCGCCGCGGCCAAGCCCTCCCGCATCTGCTGCGGGTACCAGCCCAGCGCTTGCGCCACGCCGGTGCCGGGCACGAACTTCTGGTCCTGTGGAATGTTGCCCTGCAGCAGCCACACGCGCAGCGTGCCGGTCGAGCCGGTGTCGGACAACCCCAGGTTGCGCCAGCGGTCCCCACCGCCGAGAAGACTGACAAGCAACACCGCCACGACCCCCCAGCCCAGCACGCCGCGCGTCACACCCCACCAGGAGATGGCCCGCAACTGCAGCCCCGTCTTGGGCGTGGCCACATAGACACCCCCCGTAGGACGCGTGGCCACCGGCCGCACCGGCTGGCGCAGCCAGGCGAGCACGCGGTGCACCAAGGCGGTGATCAGCGAAGCCAACACATAGGCCAGGACCGCCGCCAGGAAACCCATGCCGTACACGCCCACCAGCGGCGCCCATGGGGCCATCAGGTCCACCTGGGCGTACCCGCCCGCACCCCATGGGAAGCCGGTGAACAGCTGGCCTCGCGCCAGCTCGGCCAGCGTCCATGCGCCGGCAAACATCAACGCCTGGGCGCTGCGCGCCAGCGGCGCCCAGGCGCACAGAAAGCCCACCGCGATGGCGTAGTAGAGCGCGAGTGCGCCGGCCAGTGCCAGCACCGCCAGCACCGCCAGCCAGGGCGGCAGTCCGCCGTAGGTGTGCATCGAGACAAACAACCACCAGAAGGTGCCAGCCAGCCACGCGGTGGTGAACACCCAGCCACGCCACATGGCCTGGCCGACGCGCGTGGCGAATTGCAAAGCAAACACCAGCAGTGCGAGCGAGACGATCTGAAGCCCGCCGCTGGGTTGGCCCAGGGCGAGCCCGGCCGGCACCCAGGCCTTGAACGGCCAGGCCAATGACGCGGCCTGCAGCAACCCGCCGGCCATGCAAACCCAGAAGAACAGAAAGCCCGCCAGACGCGAACCGCGCCCCGGCGGGCGGCGGGTCATCGGGTGAAAGCTCGATGGCGTGTGGAGCGATCCGAAGAGGCTGCGCATGGGCCGGGTGGTGGGGTGGCGTTCAGGGCTCGGACGGCAGCGTGGCGACCTTGAACCACTTCACCGCCCCGCCCTTGGTGTGCAGTACGGTGAAGCGAAGGCCCTCCAGTTCGTGCACCTCGCCGCGCTTGGGCACGTGCCCCATGGTGTGCGCGATCAGGCCGCCGATGGTGTCGAAATCCTCGTCGGAGAGCTTCAGACCGAAGGCTTCGTTGATGCGCTCGATGGGCGTGTCGCCGCTGACGCGCCAGGTGCTGTCGGCCAGGGCAAAGATGTCGCCCTCGTCCTCGTCGACGTCGAATTCGTCCTCGATCTCGCCGACGATTTCTTCGAGCACGTCTTCGATGGTGATGAGGCCGGCCACGCGGCCGAATTCATCGATGACGATGGCCAGGTGGTTGCGGTTACCCCGGAATTCGCGCAGCAAGTCGTTGAGACCCTTGCTCTCGGGAACGAAGGTGGCTGGGCGCAACAGCGCACGGATGTTGAGCTCAGGCGCGCGCTGCAACTTGAGCAGGTCTTTCGCGAGCAGGATGCCGATGATGTTCTCGCGCTCACCCTCGTACACCGGAAAGCGCGAGTGCGCGGTGTCGATCACCAGGTGCAACAACTCATCGTAGGGCGCGTCAATGGCGATCATGTCCATGCGCGGTGCCGCCACCATCACGTCGCCGGCTGTCATGTCGGCGATGCGGATCACGCCTTCGAGCATCACGCGCGATTCGGCGTTGATGATGTCGTTGTCTTCGGCCTCGGCGAGGGTCTCGATGAGCTCGTCCTTCGAGTCCGGGCCGGGGTTGATGAACTCGACGAGCTTCTGCAGGAAACTGCGTTTGTCGGGAAGCCGCAGGCTGCGCTGCGGCCCGCTACTGGGGGGGTGGTCAGCCACTGGGGGAAGACAGAGTTGGAACAGCGCGGAAGGATACCCCAAGGGCATGTCGCGGCAAGTCCCGCGCGCGCCCGGCGGCCTTGCGGCGCCGACGCCGTGCAGCCTTCAGTTGCGCAGGCGTTCGCGCGCCTCGCGCACGCCCTGGCGGATTTCCTGCAGCATGCCGATGAGGCCCCAGAACTGCTTGGCCTGAGCCTTGAGGTGGTAGTCGGTAAGCGCCACCTGCTCGCTCAGCAGTTCGCTCACGCGCGAATCGAAATCGGCCGGCGGCAAGCGCAAGTGGGCTTCGGTCTCCGAGCCCGCACGCTCCAGCACCGCGCCGGCGTTTCGCGCGATCTTGAGCATGGCGGTGTTTTCGGACAGCGCATGAATGAACAGCTGCGTGACCCCCTCGTTGCGGGCATGCACGACGGCGCGCTCGAACAGCCGGCTGCCGTAACCCTTGCCGCGCGAGGCCTTGGCCACTGAAATACCGAACTCGGCGCAGGTGCGCAGCTGCGGGTCGACCGAAAACGCCAGGTGCGCCATGGCGATGAGGTGCAGGCGGCGGTTGAAGATGCCGAACAGCACGTCGCGCTCGAAATCGATCTGGTCGACATAGCGGCGGATCTGCTCGTCGCTGGCGGCGTAGCCGAAGCGCAGATAGCGGTCGGCCTGCTCGAGCGCTTGCAGGTGGGCAAGCATCTGGTCGCGGTGGCCGGTGTCAAGCGAGCGGATGGGCACCGTGCCTTGCTCGGCGCGCTCTTCGCGGGGTGCCTTGGGGTCGTCGGAGTCGCTCATGGCCTGGGTTCTGCGAAAGGCTCAAGCGTACAAGCATCGCGCGCGATGGGCTCGCGCGCAAGACGGCCGGGAAGCCCGCCGATCAGAGCGGCAGCGCAGTCGTGCTCTTGACGCGATCCATCACGAAGCTGGTCTTGCAGTCCTGCACGCTCGGGTGCTTGAGCAGGGTCTCCATCATGAAACGCGAATAGGCTGCCATGTCGGCTACCACGAGGCGCAGCTGGTAGTCCATCTCGCCGGTGAGCGCCACGCACTCCACCACCTCGGGCCAGGCCATCACGCTGGCGCGAAACTCGTCCATCGGGCTGCGTTTGTTGCCATCGGCGTGCTTCTCCAGACGTACGCTCACATGCGCGGTGAGGCCCAGACCCAGCGCCTCGGGACGCAGCAGGGCCACGTAGCGCGCGATCACACCCGACTCTTCCAGCCGGCGCACGCGCCGCAGCACGGCGCTGGCCGACAGGCCGACCGCATCGGCGAGCTGGTCGTAAGTGGCGCGGCCATCGGCCTGCAGGCTGCGCAGGATCGCGCGATCGAGCTTGTCCAAGGCTTCCATTGGCTTGATTGTGCAGGATTCCTGTGTGATAGACGGACGGAACGCCCACAAACGCCGGAATCGTGCCACGCTGCGCCGATACAGTGGCCTTTTCCCCGGATCACACGCATTCGCACGAAGGAGACCGCCATGAACGCTGCTCTGCCCGCCTCCGCCACCGCCGCCATCCCCGGTTGGGACAACCCGATGGGCACCGACGGTTTCGAGTTCATCGAGTACGCGGCTCCCGACCCGGTGGCCATGGGCGCGCTGTTCGAGCGCATGGGCTTCAAGGCGATCGCCAGGCACCGTCACAAGGCGGTCACGCTGTACCGACAGGGCGAGATCAATTTCATCATCAACGCGGAACCCGACAGCTTCGCGCAGCGCTTCGCGCGTCTGCATGGCCCCAGCGTGTGCGCCATCGCCTTCCGCGTGAAAGATGCCAAGGCCGCCTACGAACGGGCGATATCGCTCGGTGCCTGGGGCTACGCCGGCCAGGCCGGACCTGGCGAGTTGAACATCCCGGCCATCAAGGGCATCGGCGACTCGATCATCTATTTCATCGACCGCTGGCGTGGCAAAAACGGCGCCAAGGATGGCGACATCGGCAACATCGGCTTCTTCGACGTCGACTTCGAGCCCCTGCCCGGGGCGGAGCTCAACCCGGTGGGCCACGGCCTCACCTATATCGACCACCTCACGCACAACGTGCACCGCGGCCGCATGGCCGAGTGGGCTGATTTCTATGAGCGGCTGTTCAATTTCCGCGAGGTGCGCTACTTCGACATCGAGGGCCAGGCCACGGGCGTCAAGAGCAAGGCCATGACCAGCCCCTGCGGCAAGATCCGCATCCCGATCAACGAAGAAGGCAACGAGAAGGCGGGCCAGATCCAGGAGTACCTTGACCGCTACCACGGCGAGGGCATCCAGCACATCGCCATGGGCTCGACCAACCTGTACGACACGGTGGACGCCTTGCAGTTGGCCGGCGTCAAGTTGCTGACCACCAGCGAGACCTATTACGAGCTGCTGCCCAAGCGCATCCCGAACCATGGCGAGAACATCGAAGGACTGAAGCAGCGCAATATCCTGGTGGATGGCCAACCCGGTGAACTGCTGCTGCAGATCTTCAGCGAGAACCAGCTTGGCCCCATCTTCTTCGAGTTCATCCAGCGCAAGGGCAACCAGGGCTTCGGCGAGGGCAACTTCAAGGCGCTGTTCGAGACGATGGAGCTCGACCAGGTGCGCCGCGGTGTGCTGAAGGCCTGACATGGCTGTCGAACCCGTCGTCTATGGGGCCAGCGAGCGTCCGCCGCGGGGCGATTACACACGTGCCCGCAGCGACTACACCTGCTCGCAGAACTGGTTGTCCTATACCCCGGCCGACCACGACACGTACCGCCGGCTTTATGAACGCCAGAGCGCGCTGTTGGCCGGACTCGCGTCGCAGGCGTTCATCGACGCCCTGCCCGCGCTGGGGGTGCGCGATCGCATTCCGCGATTCGAGGAAATCAATGAGCGCCTGAAGCCCGCCACGGGCTGGGAGATCGTCGCTGTCCCCGGGTTGATCCCGGAACTGCCGTTCTTCCAGTTGCTGGCAGACCGGCGCTTTCCTGTAACGGACTGGATCCGCCAGCCCGAAGAGTTTGACTACATCGTCGAGCCCGATGTGTTCCACGACTTGTTTGGTCATGTGCCGCTGCTGTTCAATCCGGTGTTCGCCGACTACGTTCAACGCTATGGCGAAGGCGGCATCAAGGCGCACCACCTGGGTGCCGGAGAGCTGCTGTCGCGGCTGTACTGGTACACGATCGAGTTCGGCTTGATTCGCGAGCCGCAGGGCCTGCGCGCCTACGGCGCCGGCATCCTCAGTTCGTCCGGCGAGCTGCGCCACAGCGTCACCAGCGCGCGCGCGCGCCGCATCGGCCTCGATCTCGTGCGCTGCATGCGAACGCGCTACAAGATCGACGACTACCAGGCCACCTACTTCGTGATCGACAGCTTCCAGCAGCTGTTCGACATGACGGCGCCCGATTTCACACCGGTCTATGCATCGGTGCGTTCGCTTGGCGAGTTGCCCGCCGACGCGAGCATCGCCAGCGATACGGTCATCACCGTGGGCTGAAACGCGAGGTCGACGTGCCCCGCGCCGGGGATGTGGCGGTTGTCCGCGCCCGGCAGCATGGCCGTGCTGGCCGGGAACACGATGTTGTCGGTGTGGGTGTACCAGCAGAGAAAGTTGCGGTGGGCTTGCTCACCACCCTGTTCGCGCTCGCGCCGGGCAAGCGCGTTCAGCCACGGGCTGTTTCGCTGCATCTGCTGACCGTTGGGTACGTGGCTCCAACGCGCCAGCCAGGTGCCGTGATGCGGTGAGCCGATGGTGATGACCCCGCCGATGCGGGAGCGGCGGTCGGGATGCGCCGCCAACCACGCGCGCGCGGCCAGACCGCCCATGCTGTGGCACACCAGAAAAGGCTTGCCACCGTGCATCGCTTCCGCCCGCTGCACGGCACGCTCGATGTGCGGCACATACGCGTCGATGGATCCGAAGACCGGTTCAAGGTTGACCGACACATAGGGCAATCCCATGGCTCTCATGCGGGCCATCCAGGGGAGCCAGAACCCGCGGTTGCAAACGAAACCATGGATGAGGACGGCTGGCGCAGCGCCCGGCATACCTCCGTTCGAGGTATCCGGCAGCGTGCGCCAGCGCCATGGCTGGCGCCAGGCAAACACGCGGGGCGCGATGTGGGTCTCGCTCCACCATGCGCGCAACCAAGCGCGCCAGTCTGCGGATGCGACCGAGTCGCCCCGGTTGACCCAGGCCGCCATGACCATCTCCGCGGCGAGGAACCAGGCGTGCCCGGTCAGCACGAGGGCAGCGAGGGCCAAGGCAAGCACCACGCGTCCCTGCATCCCGGCATAGGCGGCCAAGCCCAGGCAGGCCGATGCCACGAGCACGATACCCTGCTGCAGACGGGCCAATCGCGAGCGGGCAGGTTCCGATTGGTCTTTGTTGAGGGAGCGCATGTCGCCAACTATGGCATCACCAGGCGGACGATGGCGTCGCCTGTGGGGCGACTAGACTGCGGCTCATGTCCACCGCCGCGTCGCCCGCCATCGCCATTCGCGCCAACCTCGAGCGGGTGGCGACGCTGCGCGCCGAAGCGGCGATCGCGGGCGAGCAGGCTGCGGTGACCACCGTCAAGCGTTTGCAGGCCCAGCGTTTTGCTTCGACCTATGCCGATTTCGCGTCGGTACAGCACTCGGCGGCGGCGGTGCGCTTCTTTCTTGAGGAGTTGTACGGGGAGCACGATTTCGCTCGTCGGGACGAGCAGTTTGGACGCATTGCGGGAGCGCTGGAGCACTTGTTTCCTGCTGCGGTGGCTGAGCTGGCCGTCGACCTCACGGAGACCCATGCCCTGACCGAGGTCCTGGACCATGCGCTGGCCCGATCCTGGCTCGGTCTCGGCTCAGAGCTTCCACAAGCCGAGCGCTACGTGCATGCATGGCGCATCACGGGCGACCGGACAGACCGGGAGCGCCAGCTTGCTGTCGTACAGCACATGGGACTTGAGCTTCAGCGGCTCACCCGCATGCGCTCGCTTCGGATCGGTTTGCGCATGATGCGCAAGCCGGCGCAAGCGGCCGGGCTGGAGGCTCTGCAGCAGTTCCTCGAATCGGGTTTTGATGCCTTCGCCGCGCTGCGCGATGCTCAGGCTTTTCTTGGAGCGATCGCACAGCGTGAGCGCCGGTGGATAGACCTCCTGTTTGATGCCCCCTTGACGGACGCGTGTCGCGCGCTCGACAAGGAATGGCGCGCTGCCTCAAACGTGAGCTGACGCCCCTACACAATCCCGACATGGGCGCCCTTGTAGATCGGTCAGATTCATCGCCATCCGAGCAATTGCGCGCGCTGGGCATCAACGTCCTTGAACGGGGCTGGCTGTCCTCCAACAACGTCTTGTTGACCAGCGGAGATGAGGCTGTGGTGGTGGACAGCGGCTATGCGACCCACGCCGACCTCACCGTCGAGCTGATACGCGAAGCATTGGGCACTCGCCCGCTGGCGCGCGTTTTGAACACCCATCTTCACAGCGATCACTGCGGCGGAAACGCCGCCCTGAAGGCCGCTTGGCCTTCATGCCGAATAGCCATCCCGCCGGGACTGGCAGCGGCGGTTCGCACCTGGGATGCCATTGCCCTGAGCCACGAACCGACCGGTCAGCTGTGTCCGCCCTTCGCCGCAGACGAACTTCTGATACCTGGCTCGGTGCAGCGCCTGGGCGGATTGGATTGGGAAGTATGGGCCGCGCAAGGGCACGACCCCCATGCCGTGATCCTGTTTCAACCAGAGCACCGTATCCTGATCTCTGCTGATGCGCTTTGGGCCAGTGGATTCGGTGTGGTGTTCCCGGAACTGGAGGGTGAATCGGGCTTCGATGAGGTTCACGCTACCCTCTTGCTGATCGAACGGCTCCAGCCGGCGATCGTTATTCCAGGACACGGCCCAGTGTTTGCGAATCAACGCGTTTCGGATGCCCTACGGCTGGCCCACACGCGACTTGAGCAGTTCGTGAGCAATCCTGCTCGGCACCGCAGGCACGCCCTCAAGGTGCTGATCAAGTTCAAACTGCTGGAATGGAAACGCTGTCGGCTAGGCGTGCTGACGGAATGGTTTATGCGTTCGGCCTATTTTCGCCGGATCGCCGAAATTGACAGCAGCGAACCGATGGCACAGATTCTGGACGATCTGCTCATCGATTTGCAACGTAGCGGTGCTCTCCAACTTGATGGCGATTGGGTGTTCGACGCGTAATCTAGGGATGCTGAGCCAACGAACGTGCTTCAGCGGCTGAGTCGCCGGCCAAAAGACAACGCCCCGAATTTCTCGAGGAAATTCGGGGCGTTGCGCAATAAGAGCCTGACGATGACCTACTTTCACACGGGAATCCGCACTATCATCGGCGCAAAGGCGTTTCACTGTCCTGTTCGGGATGGGAAGGAGTGGGGCCACCTTGCTATGGTCGTCAGGCATAACGGGTTGCCTGGCTGAGCTGGTTGTCTCAGCCGGGCGAATTCATAGAGTCTTGAGCGCCACCGTATTCGGGCGGGCCATCAGCGCATTCATCTTGATTGGGCCAACGATGCGGCACATCGTTGCATTTGCTCTTTGAGTGCGTATTGCAGCATCAAAGTTATAGGGTCAAGCCGCACGGGCAATTAGTACTGGTTAGCTTAACGCATTACTGCGCTTCCACACCCAGCCT
>VFQP010006145.1_pt1 | contig 10028 bp, 10 predicted proteins | sample 3512351 | NCBI WGS metagenome assembly VFQP01 (sample SAMN10412372, study PRJNA504923) | tailings metagenome | isolation source: Relicate 1 Philex TSF1 revegetated site | place: Philippines: Tuba, Benguet | collected 2017-08-29
GGATGAGGCGCACGGACTCACACGGTATGAATGCGTGCGTGGCGCGCCCGTCCCAACAGCAACGACAGCCAGGCGCCACTCCGAGCAGCGCCCTGATCAGCAGCCCCCTCACCCGCGCCTCCCCTTGCGACACCCACACCCCGCTGGATCTGCGTCTGCTCTTCTTCACAGCGGCCCTCCCCGCACAGCACACGCGAGGTGCGGGGGGCACGCAATCTGACAGCTAGTAGCGTACAGGTCAGCTACCACCTCGACGGCGAGCAAAATCACCTAGGGCGACGCAGCACAGCGTGCGGTAGCGTTGGTCGGGCAGGGCCGAGGGAGGAGGCAGGAGAACCCCGTCACGCCGCCAGGTGCTGCAGGCGCGACCCAAAGTGCCACAGCGACACGCTCTTCTTGATGGAGCTGAGCAGCACGGCGTCGTCCCACTGCTGCTGGAGCGGCGTGGGTGCGGGCGCCAGGGGCAGCGGCGTGCAGAGGGACGCGGGCGAGGAGGCCGCCACGTTGCGCGGCTTGAGCGGGGGCGTGGGCGTGCCGCAGCGGCTGTTGGTCAGCGACATGGCCGTGGGGTGCTGCGGGCTGCCGCTGGGCGCCACTTGCGCAGGCGGTGCTGCTGGGCGCACGTCCTGCTCCGCGTCCTCCTCCCTGCGGTGGACGCAGCGCGAGCACGGCAGTGCACTTGTGAGCGAGCGTGGCTCCGCCTTCATCCAGTCATCCGCTGCTCCGCTCCGCAGGTGCAGTTGCGCGCGCCCATTGCCCGGGCGGGGTGGGGTCCTCGAGTCGGACGCGAATCCTCACCTGAGCTCCACGCGCACGCGCATGGTGCGGTCCGCCCGCGTGTCTGCCAGGCCAGTCGTGAAGAGGTGCTCGAGGCGCTGCGCACGCGACGTGGGAGAGCAGGCACGCGACCTGGTGGAGAGGCCTGCTTTCGGGCCAGCGCAGGACCCAACCTCCGCTCCCGGAGGGCGTGCCATCGCCACACGCGCACCTTGAACGCCGCGTCGCTGTCGACCTTGAACAAGCGCTGCTTGGGCGCGGACGAGGACGTGGCCCACAGGCTCAGCGACGCGGGGGACGAGCAGTCCTCCTGGGGCCCCCGCACCGCCTCCCACTTGTGCCGGGCCCGCGCGTGCAGCTCCGCCATGGACGTAACGTTGATGCAGAACGTGCAGCTGGGGTAGCTGCCGTCGCGCGGCACCACGACCAGGCGGACCTTCATCGCGTGAACAGCTCGGGAGCCGAGGGTTGCGATGGGATCAGGTGGCGATTGGTGAGGAGGCTTTGACGGGAGAGGCTTTCTGCAATGACGATCGCGTTGTGGGCGCGCCTGGTAGCACGGATCGGGAAAAATCGAGCAAAGACCTGGGAGCTTTGCGCGTCCATGCGCAACCTGCTGCTGCACGGCTCGCGGTGCACAACGCATCGCTCTCAACGCTTTCCCCACAGCAACAGCAGGCCCCATCCGACTTTTCCGGGTCCCTGCTGCTGCTGCGCTTGTCCCTCGGGCCGCCTCCGCTCACGCTCCTCTTCCCTGCTCGGTGGCCTCGCTCGGTCGCCAGGGCAGCAGGAGAGAGAGGCTCGAAGCCATGGCGCTGCAGGCGCTGCGGCTCGCGGGTGGCGACTCCTCGTGAGCCACTTCATCGCGTTGGCCCAGTGCCCACAGCAGCAGGCATGAGCGCGTCCGCTACGACGAGCAAGATTCGGCTGCGTCTGCACCACGGCGGCGGATTTAGAAAGGCGAGAGAGCCGCTGCGCAGGCTGCAGGCTGGGGGGGCTCTCTCGCTGGCAATTGCGACTCCGCTCCACCCCAGGACTGTGTGCTCCTCCTCTGCCTCGTCGTGCAGGACCCGGAGACCGGGGAAATCCGCTACGTGGGCGGCGCCGTGTACAACGACGCCGTGGACGCCTCGACGCGCTACGCGGACTTCTGCATGCGCGTCAATGTCAAGGTCGGCGAGCCCGTGTCCGTCAAGTACCAGGCGCCCGGCGACGAGGTGTCGGAGGAGCAGCTCGTGAGCGTCACGGACGACGACGATCTGCAGGTGAGCAGCGCCTCACCGTGGGAGGTGGGGCGGGAGAAGGGCTCCCCCCGACTCGCGCGAGGAAGACGCGCAGCGTGCTCTGCGAGCGAATCGACGCGTCGTCTCGCGCAGGAGATGTTCAACGAGTACCTGGACGCGCTGCAGCGGGCCGGCACGCACACGCGCACCCTGCGCATCCACGTCTTCCTGCAGCCGGCGCTGCAGTTCGAGCTCGCAGAGGAGCCCGCGGAGCAGGTGCACCACCAGGGCGACGACGAGGAAGAGTTCAGGTGAGGTGCCAGCCCGCGATCACAAGGCGGGCAGGGGAAACGGTTGTGCCGATCATCATGACGGCGCCCCGCGCAACCTGCGCTCACGCCTGCCCCTCCGCAGTGTGGACTGCCACGACGAGTTCAGCGAGGCGTTCAGCTACGGCCCCTCGTCCGACACCGAGTGGCACCTGGCGAGCGCCGCGCAGCAGCTGCAGCACCACGCCGGCCTCGGCGCGCACGCCGGCAGCTCGGCGGCGGCCTCGGCGCACGGGTACGGGCACCACGCCTCTGCCGCCGCCGCCGCCGGCGAGCACGATGGGGCGGCGGGCGCTGCGCCGCTGGCGCAGCTCTACTCTGCCGCGACGGGCCAGGGCCCTTCTGCAGCCGGTCCGCGCGTGACGGCCTCCTCCTCGGCGCCGGGCGCCTCGCGCACCGCCAGCAGCACGGGCGTCGGCGCGCAGCTGGGCCCCGCCAGCCTGGCGCTGCCGGGCGGCGGCCCGCTGCACGGTGCGCCGGCCCTCGCCTCGCACGCGCTCACCTCGCCCACGGGCGGAACGGCCGCGCAGCCCTCGCCCTCTGGCCCGGGCCTGCCGGCCAAGGGAGCGGCGGCGGCGGCGGCGGCGGCGGCGCTGCCCGCCGCGCTGCCGGCTGCCCCCTGGGACGCCGCTGGCACGGCAGCGGCGGCGGCGCCCTCGAGCGGCACGGAGGGCGGCCAGCTGGAGCACCACGCGCTGAGCAACCTCAACCGCTCGCTGCAGGCCTGCCCGGTGGCGCTGGCGCTGGGAGGCTCCACCGGCGGGCTGCTGGGCAGCCTGGGCGCGGCGCCTCTGGCGGCGGCGGCGGCGGCGGGCTTCAACGAGGACTGCTTTGACGTGGAGGACCCCTACTCGGAGGAGCAGCGCGACGAGGATGAGCACCAGCGCCTGCTGGCTCAGCAGCAGCAGCAGCAGCAGCAGGTGGGCAGGGGCGCGCTGGCGGCTGGCAGGGCCGCCGGCGCGTTGCCGCCGCTGCCGCCGGGCGCACTGCCGCCGCCGCCGCCGCCGCTGGCGGGCGCGCCCGGAGGTGCCGCGCAGGGGCAGGCGCACGGCACGTGGGGCAGCAGCGACGGCGGGCCGGGCTGGGCGTCGGCGCAGCAGCGGCTGCTGTTTGACCCACTGCACGTGCTGGGCGGTGGGGCAGGCGGCAACGCGCCCGCATTGGCGGCGCCTGCGCAGCCTCGCCGGCTCGCCGGCAACATCATCGACGACGACGACGACGACGACGACGGCGGCCCCAGCGGCAGCGGCCACGCGCACGCGCGCGGCGGCGCTGGCGCTGGCGGCGGCGTCTACGGCTCGCCTCTGTACAACAGGCCCTTGGACAGGGTCAGAGACGCAGCCAGTGGCCTGCCCAGCCACATCAGCGCGTTTGGCGAGGGGTACAGCGGGGGCAGCGCCGCCGCCACGCCGCCCCCAGGCGCTGGCGCGGCGGCGGCGGGGTCGCTCAAGCTGCCCAGCCACATCAGCGCGTTTGGCGAGGGCAGCGCCGACCTGCTGCTGCCGCCGGGCCACCACCTGCACCCGCACATGATCATGACGCGGCTGGCCGCCTCGGCGCTGGGCGGCGGCGGCGGCGGCAGCGCCGGCGCGCAGCTGCAGCAGCAGGACGCGCCGCCGTTTGCCGGCGACGGCGCGGACGCGCAGCAGCAGCACGAGGGCGGGGCGGACGCAGCAACCCAGCAGCAGGACCCGACAGGTGTGCGCTGCTAGTGGGATGCGCCGGCGGGAAGAAAGAGAGCAGCGCATGCGCACGAAGCGCGGGAAGTTGCGTGCTGGCCGCATGCCCGACTCCTCCGCTCGCTCCACGGTGTTTGTGCCCATGCAGACACGAGGGTCCAGTTCATCACGCAGGACTTTTCGGACGAGGACAACGGCGAGGCGCACGACGCGCTGTTCCTCGCCGACGCGCGGCGGCCCGCCTCGCCCAACGCCGCCGGCAACCTCGCCGCGGCGCCGGGCGGCGCCGCCGCCGCCGCCGGCAGGCACGCGCGCGGCGGCGAGCTGCCGCCGCTGGACGTGCGCGCCGGCCAGTGGCAGCCCAGCCACCACAACAACGCCAACGAGCGGCAGCAGCACGGTGCGTGGCTCCCTCGCCGTTCCCTCGCGCTTCACGCAACGGCGGCTCTTGGGCGCGGGCCGGGCCTGGGCGCTTCACTCAGGCGTGGTGCCGCCGTGGCGCTGCCGCTGTGTGCGCAGGCGACGGCGCGGCGGCCGGCGGTGGCGGCGGCGCGGCGGCGCCGACGCCGGCGTCTGGGCTGCCCCCCGCGTGCCCCACGCCCAAGCTTCTGCTCGACACGGTGCAGCACGTGTCTAGGTCGCAGGTCTCGTCGGCGTCCAAGATTGGCGAGGGCGCCTTTGGCGAGGTGTCGTGCGCCGAGGTGTTTCCCTTCGGCACCGTCGCCATCAAGTGGCTCAAGGTGCGCCCCGTGCCTCGTGCCTCAAGCAAACGCAGCCCCGCTCTTCCGCAGCGTACACTGCCCCGCGATGAGCCACGGGCGAGAGGGCAGTGGCCGCTCGCTGCGTGCTCACCTCCCCGCCTCCTGTGCTGCGGGTGCGCTCCCGTTTGTGCGCGCCTGCAGAAGGACCGGTTTGCGAAGTACAGCGAGAGCTTCCAGCGCGAGGCGCAGGTGCTGGCGCGGCTCAACCACCCCAACATCATCCGCATGTTTGGCCTGGTGACGGAGCCGGTGCAGGCGCTGGCCAGCCCGCCGCCCTCCTCCTCCTCCTCGGGGGCCATGGCGCTCAGCGGCGGCGACGCGCAGCAGCAGCAGCAGCAGCCGGGCGGTGGCGGGAGCAGCAGCAGCAACGCCGACAACATCATCATCGCCGGCATCATGATGGAATATTTGCGGGGCGGCTCGCTCGCCCAGGTGCGCTCGCCGGCGCCGCTCCACCCTTCCGACGCCTCCCCTTGCGTGCGCCCACGTGCACTCCAACTCCAGCTGAACGATGGGAGGCGGTTTCGCGCTGAGCGTGCTGTCCTGTCCTGCGTGGCGTGCGTGGGCGCAGAGGTTCCGGGCGCTGGCGCAGGCGGGCCGCCGGCTGGGCCTGCGCGAACGGCTGCGCATCGCGCTTCAGGCGGCGCTGGGCATGTCCTACCTGCACGACCAGCAGCCCGCCGTCATCCACTTCGACCTCAAGCCCGACAACCTGCTGCTGGAGGGGGAGGGGGACGCCGTGCTGGTCAAGGTGAGCGCGAGAGAGACCCCGGGCGCGCGCTCGCCTCGCACTGGCGCGCCCTCTCTCCCTCCCTCCCTCCCTCGCTGTCTGCGCCTCCACGCCTCTCGTCGCACCTGTGCCAGGGAAAGGAGGGAAGGAGGGGCGCCGCTGCTGCGGGGGCAGCGTCCTCACCGGGTGGCAGCGGCACTGGTGGTGGTCCTGTGGCCGCAGGTGGCGGACTTTGGGCTGTCCAAGCACAAGATCCAGAGCTACGTGACGTGCCACGACCTGCGCGGCACGCTGCCCTACATGGCGCCAGAGCTCGTCCGCTGCCCCAACCAGGTGCGCGCCTCGCCGCCTCCACCCGGGGGCCGCCACTTCCGCCGCCACACACCCCAAGGAGGATCCATGCCCGGACAGGCAGCCCTCAGCTGCCGCCCTGCAACGCAACAGATCGTGCCGGGCCAGCAGCCGCACGCCCCCCCCGCCTCTCCTCCTCCGGCTCAGTTGCCCGCGCCCCGTCGACTCCTCACGCCTCCCCGCCCTGCCGCCTCCTCACTGCGCCGCGTGCAGGTCTGCGAGAAGTGCGACGTGTGGTCCATGGGCGTGGTGATGTGGGAGATGGTGACGCTCGAGGTGCCCTTCCAGGAGCTGACGGCGCAGGACATCCTCCGCGGGCTCATGCAGGGCACGCTGCACCTGCGCATGCCCGCCTCGTGCGAGCACGAGTGGCAGGAGCTCATCCAGGCCTGCATGCAGCCAGAGCCGCCAAAGCGCCCCACCTTCCGGCAGCTGGCCGAGCGGCTCGAGGACATGAGCAAGCGCCTCACGGCGCAGCAGCAGCAGCAGCAGGCGCAGGCGCAGCAGCAGCAGCAGCAGCAGCAGCAGCAGCAGGCGGCGGCCGCCGCCGCCGCGGCGGCCGTCGCGGCGCAGCAGCAGGCGCAGGCGCAGCAGCAGCAGCTGGAGCTGCAGCTGCAGCAGCAGAAGCAGGCGCTGTTTGCGGCGGCGGCGGCGGCGGCGGCCAGCAGCGGGCAGCAGGCGCAGCAGCAGCAGCAGGCGGCGCCGGCCGCCGCCGCCGTGCTGCACCACCCGCACCTGTCCATTGCGCTGCACCCCGCCGCCGCCGCCGTGTTCAGCAGCAAGCCGCAGGGGCTGGCGCAGGCGCTGCCGCTGCTATACGCCCAGCAGCAGCAGCAACAGCAGCAGCAGCAGCAGCAGCAGCAGCAGCAGGTGGCCGCGGCGCTGCAGGCCCCCGTGGCGGCCGGCCTGTTTGGCGACTTGGGGCTGCACGCGGCGGCCGCCGCCGCCGCCGCGCACCACCACCACCACCCTGCGGCCATGGCGGCGGCGGCGCAGGCGCAGGCGCAGCAGCAGGCGCAGCAGCAGCTCGAGCTGCTGGTCAGCGCCGCGCAGGCGCACCACCACCTCTACGCCGCCGGCGCGTCGCCCTCGCTGGCGGCGGCGGTGGGCGGCGGCGCTGCGGCGGCGGCGGCGGCGGGCGGCGCGGGCGCGGGCGTGCTGCACCACCACTTGCAGCACCACCTGGCCGTCAGCCCGCACCACCACCACCAGGTGCTGCAGCAGCACCATCACCACCACCACCAGGGCGCGTTGGCGCTGCACCAGGCGGCGGCCGCCGCCGCCGCCTTCCCCATCCCGCACGTCTGATGGCCGGGGCGTCGACGCGCGCGCCGCGCCGCCCTGGGCGGCGAGCTGCGCGGCGAGCAGCCAGTCTCGCTGCGCGCGCGAGGCGGCTCCTGGACGTTCGCACGGAGGATTGGATACGACTAGCTGAGCGTTAGGCCCACCAGCAGCGTGGGGGCGCGCGGCCCCTCCCCCACCGCCCTCGTTCCCACACCGCAGGGCGGTGGAGGTGGCGGCGGCGCAGACCCCGGCGCTGTGTTGACGAAGATGGGCGGGAGCTCCGTCCCTCGCCATGCGCGTATCGGCGTTGGGAGGGCGGCGGCGAAGGAAGCGGAGGAGGAGACTTGTTGAGACTTGACGAGTGCATGCGGCTCTGTGGAGGAGGAAGGAGAAGGCCCTAAAGGGGCTGTGTGTGAGCGGGCATTCGCTGTGTGGAAGCCTTGGCCGCTCACGGACGCCCACTTTGACCGACTCGGGCTCTGGCGGTGACGACGATGCGAAAAGGCCGCCTGGCCCCGCGCGACCGCCTCCCGCACCTCCTTTTTTTACTCGTGCGTGCGCGGAGGGCCCCTGAGCAGAAGAGCGTCGTGGGGGACAGGCGGCCGCAAAAACGGCACGGCGCCCACGTGCGCGTGTGCGTGCACAGCGGCGGCCGTTGCGTGTCGCGTGTGGTGTGCGTTTGGGCGGGCTGGATCCATCCCGGGCCCAGCATCGTCGCTCCGGCGATGATGGCGGTATGGCCCGTGGAGAGGCAGGAGGACCTTGATGTGCTGCGTGTGCGGCTGTGGAAGGGCCTTGGGCGGCAGGGTGGAGACGAGAGGCGAAGGACAGTGCAGGCTTACACGGCGTGGCACGTGGGCCGCGCTTGGGCGTGGGACGCCACCCAGGTGGCGTCCCTGCGGTGGCGGTGGTGCATGGCGCGGAGGCCGATGTTTGGCTGCTCCATGTCCTCCCAGGGCGCCTGGTGAGGCGCTGGTGGGCGTGAGGCGTGAGGCGAGGGCCCGCGCTCTTGGTGGGGAGGCTCTGGGTGGATGGTGTTGCTTGTGTGGAGGAGCACGAGGGCGGCCGTCGCGTCGCTGCCCTTCGCGGCGGCAGTGCGCACGGGCCTGCCAGCGGCACCAGGAGCAGGGGGCGCCTGGCCGCCCTTCTCCCCTTTGCAGGCCACAAGGTGTGTGGCTGCTGAGCGGGGCGGAGGGAGGGGCGCGCGGGCATGTGACCCTTGTTCCTGGGCGCCTGTTCCTTGATCGCGGCTGCGCGCCGCTTGCTGTGCTGTGTCGTGTGTCGTGTGTGTGCGGGCCAGCGCTCTTGAGGGGTGATGAGACGGAGGAGGGAGCGGCTCTGCACCACACACTGGCCTTGCTTCGTCTGGCGCCGGCTCCGTGTGACTTGTCCTGTGTCGCGTGTGCGAGGAGCGGAACTTGGGGCGGCTTTCTGTCTGTCGTCGTGTGGCACCAGTTGTGATGGGCCTGCTGGGGCGTCAGGCGTATGCACGACCCCTGCTCCACGCGTCCACAAATTGCAAGGGCACAGGAGGCGAGGAAGCAGAGCGCAGAGCGCAAATCACTCGTGCACACCGGTGGGCGGGTCGTACACGATGAGCTGCTTCCCCTTGACAAGGGAGAGCACCATGTCGGGGTTGGAGCGCAGCAGCAGCACGGGGTCGGTGCCTGCTGGCATGATGCGGCGCACGTCGTCAAAGGCCACCTGGAGGCACTCTGGGTCCAGCGCGGCAAACGGGTAGTCGGCCACGAAGCGGTCCACGTTGAAGGTGGGCCCCAGCAGCGCCCGCAGCCGAGCCGACGACCTGCGGCCATGCAGCAGGCCCGCACCAGGCGTGTGCCTTTGCCGGCCGTTGAGTGAACTCGAGGCCCCTCACGTCACCCACACAATGCCGCACCTCTCTAGCTGGTCCAGGTCGTCGTCCAGGAGCAGCGAGAGCTGGTTGCTGACCATGGCGCACAGGTCCGCCTGCGCAGGCAGCACGCGAGGGCACCGCTTGGGCCGTCGCTGGCCGTCAGCAAAGTGCTCGCACGCCCCACAGCGCGGAGGCACGTCGTTCAAGACGTGCCTCTGGGAAGATGAGCTTGAGCCTGAGCAGGCGCAGGGCAATGACGTCGGTGCCGGCGCAGCAACGCGCCACCAGCTCGGGCGGCGCCCTCAGCAGGCGCGGCTCCAGCCCGGGCAGCAGCGCCGACAGCGCCGCCAGCCTCTGGTCCATCTCCTCCTCCGTCACGCCCAGCTTGTCCCGGGCAATGCGCTGCACGCCAAGTTGCGGCCCACGCTGCCGGTGTGTGCGCTGCCGTGGCTCAGAGCGTGCTTGCGTGAGGCGTGCTGCTCACCTTGATGAGCATGAGCTTGAGCTGGTCGTTCCAAACCAGGTTGCGCTCGCTCATCTGCCAGCCGAGGCCCCAAGGGGAGGCCGACGCCTCGGATGAAGAGGAAGTGGCAGGCTCCTCGTCCTGCACGCGCACCCCTGGCTGCCCGAACACGTTCTCCAGCGTCGCCTTTTGCTGCCTGCCGTCCCCGCTGTTGTAGGGGTACGCGGCCGGTGTCGCCGCCACGTGCCGGTGCCGAGCAGGGTGGGGCGCCACGTGCACGCACGAGGCTCCTGCATGCTGCTGGCTGCTCCAGATGGTACGCATGGAGCTGCTGCTGCTGGTGCGCTTGCACGAGCCTGCACGCGAATGACGCTGTCCCACACATCCCACGCCGGGGGGCCTTCGTGGCCATGCGCGCACACATTCGCCACGGGGTCATCGTGCATACAGACTAACGCCAGCATGGCGCTCATCACCACCGCATCACCAGCCTTGAGCACTGCGCGGACCGGCCTTGGTGAGGAAGCTTCTGCTGCCCCACGCCCAGCTCCACCGCACTGCGGCTGTCGAGCAGCG
>VFQP010006146.1_pt1 | contig 10028 bp, 8 predicted proteins | sample 3512351 | NCBI WGS metagenome assembly VFQP01 (sample SAMN10412372, study PRJNA504923) | tailings metagenome | isolation source: Relicate 1 Philex TSF1 revegetated site | place: Philippines: Tuba, Benguet | collected 2017-08-29
TTCCTCTTACGAACCGTGTGTGCTGCCTCTCAAGCAGTGCAAGGCCGTGACGTGTGACACGTCCGAGGCTGCGGTCCGCTTCCCAAGTCGCAAAACTGGGGCAAGTGCAAATGGCGCGCGGCAAGCAGTCCCACAACGGTGGTCATCACGAAGCGAGCGCGGCAGTGCGGCGAGGCGACGGATGCGGCTCAGTACGGGTAGAGCCGTTGGTGCGGGTCGTGTGGGTGGTGCGGGCGTGGGGGGGCGTAGGCGCCAAAGTCCTGGTCGCTGAACATGCCGTAGGGCCGGTGCGGGTGCGGGCCGCCTCCTCCTCCATGGTCGTGCGGGTGCGGCGGGTAGGCGTGCGCCGGCGCCGGCTGCTGCTGCTGTTGCGCCCAGCTGCGCAGCGCAAGAGGGCAGCACACCAAGGAACGCCCCTCACCTCGTGACGCCAGGCCTGTGCCACGTGAGGCGCCTCCCCTCTGCCTCCCCCAAGCCCGCCAGCCCTCGCCCGCCCTCACCTTTCTCGCGCGTGCGCGCTGCCCTGCCGCTTCGGCGCCTCCCACGGGTGCTGCGGGGCCGCCGGCGCCGCCTCCTGGTGTTGCGGCGGCTGCTCCCAGGGGGCATGCGGGTGGGGGCCCTGGCCCCACGGCGGCGGCTGTGGCGCCGGGTGAGCCCCCGCGCCATACACGGACTGGTAGCTGCCAGGAAGCTGCGTCTCTGGCTGTTGGTGGTGGTGCGGCTGCTGGTGGGTTGCGTTGAGGTCGTATGTAGCGGGGTAGGCGCCACCGCCGCCGCCGCCGCCGCCGCCAGCGCCCCCTTGAGGAGGAGGCAAAGATGGCGCGGCGCCGGGCCCCTGGCCGTAGCCGGGCGACGCGGCGGCGTGTGGCCGCCAGGTGGGCGCGTCGCGAACGGGGTCGTAGTCGCCCCCCGCCGCGTAGCTGTTCCGCCGGCTCTCGTACTCGAACGATTCCCACGCCGCGCTGTTCCAGTGGTTGGAAGGGGGCGGGGGCGCTGTGTGCGGGTGGGGGGGTCCCTGGTCGCGGGCCCAGGGCGGCGCCAACGCGTGGTGGGGCTGGGGCCCGCTGGCTTGCCTGTCAAAGGGCTGCGGCGTGGAGAAGCGGCCGTTGCCGTGGGGGTGGGCGTGCGGTGGCTGAGGGTCGTGCTGGGGGTGCTGCGGCCGGGTGCCGCCGCCGTAGGGGCCGCTGCCGGCGGGCACGGGCGTGCTGCTGTTGCTGGCGTGCTGGTGGGAGGTGCCGGAGCGCCAGCCACCCGGCCCGGCGGGGTCGAAGCGTGGGCCCGCCACCCCGCCGCCGCCGTGCCCGCGCCACAGGCCGGGGTCGACGCTCTGGGAGCGCTGCTGCGGGGGCAGCGGGGCCGCCGCGCTGCCGCGCCGCCCTCCCAGCCTGCTCGCGCAGCCATGGCAACACGTAGAGAGCGCAGTCTAACGAGACCTGGGAGGCGTGCAGAGGCGCGTAACCCCACACACAGTCGCCGTCCCAGACGGTCCCCTGGGGCGCACCTGTCGCCTGTGGCCTGTTGGAAGAGCAGCGCGTCCAGGTCCTGCTGCCTGAGGGCCTCGGCGCGCCGCGCGTCGCCGGCCCGCTCCGCCGCCAGGTGCGGCCGCACCTCGTACAAGCACTGCTCGCCCAGGTGCAGCGTGGAGCCGCAGCAGTAGCAGCTCACGTTGAAGGGGGGGTCCTGCGCGCGCGTCACGCGTGCGTCCTGCACGCATCCCTGTGAGGGGGACGGGCGCACGCACGTCTTGCGCTGCCCAGCAGGCGGGGGCTCGGGTCCTGCCGAGGGGGCCCACGCAGTCACCACGGCATGGAAGGAGGAAGCGAACTGGTGGCATTGCAGCGTGAGCGCAGGAGGAAGGGGCGCCGCACGGCCCAGTGTGCGTGGGCACGCGGCGCACCGTGGGGGGCCTCTGGCAGCAGAGGTGCCCGTTGCGGCCGCACACGTAGCAGCGGCAGTGCTTGAGGTCCTCGGGCGCGTAGCGGCCGGTGCACCCGCCCTCGTAGCTGCGGCCAGGGGGGCAGGGGGCAGGGGGCGTGGGCAACGGCAAGGGCGGGCAGCGGCACAGCCTCCGTTCCTGGCAGTGCCTGCTTGCAGCCTCCCCCTGTTCCCAAAGGTGGAGCCAAGGGCTGCCTGGCAAGCAGGACAACAGCGCCCCTCTCCGGAGCGAGGCGCGATGACCGCCCTTGGGAGAAGTGCGGCTTCGGACAAGGTCCCTCCCCCGCGTGCAGGCGGCGTACAGCCTCCTCGCTCCTCACCGAAAGTAGTCGCCCTTCCCCACGCACGCGCAGTCCTCGCCGCTGCCGCAGCGGTTGCACACGGCGGCGGCGCTCTCCCAGCCCTCGGCGCGCCCCGCCGTGCAGTCCTTGCTCACGTGGCCGGCGCGCCCACACCGGAAGCACAGCCCTGCGCCGCCCCACACACCACACAACACAACACGCGCGTGTCAGGCCTGGCTGTTGGCTGGCGCGGCCGGCAGTGCGTGTGGCTGGCGGCCCTCGTATGCACGCACGGTTGGGGCAGGCGCGTCCCTCGTGGCCGAACTGGGCGCACATGTGGCAGGGCTTGTCCCGCGCGGCGTTGGTGCACGTGCTCGAGTAGTGGCCCATCTGCGCCCGCGCGCCACACGCACCACATGCACCACGCAGACGTGCTGGCGATCGGCAACGTGAGGCGCTGCGGGAGCACCGGAGCTGCCCCGCCCTTGTCTTTGGCACCAGCGCCGGCGCGTGTGCGTTGTTGTTCACCTGCCCGCAGTGGAAGCAGCGCTTGGTGGAGGGCTCGGGCGCGCCGGCGTCCTCGTCAAAGTAGCGGGGAGGGCGCACCAGGCGCCGCAGCTCCACGCTCTGCACGATGTCGTCGGCACTGTCGACAAAGTGCACGCCCTGTTGGTGCGCCTGTTGGTGCGCTGCGGTGCGGGCCACGGGATGCTTGGTCTGCAAGGCGGCGGGCGCCGTGCGCGCCCCGCCGCGGGGCGCCCGGGCGTCGCCGGCGTCGGAGTCAGAGCTGCTGGCGTCCAGCACAACGACCTGCACGTCGTCGTCGTCGTCCAGCAGCACCACCACGTCCTTGTCGACGTCCTGGTCCAGGGCCCGCTTGGCGACCTTGGCCTTGCGCCTCCGCTTGGCTGGCGGTGGGGCGGGCGTGCGCTGCGGAGGTGCGCCATCGTCCGCGACCGGCTCAGCCTCCTCCTCAAGAGCACGCTTGTGGCTCGGCGAGGCTTGCTGCTGCTGAGGGGCCTCGGCGTTCTCGCCCTCGGCCTCCACGACCTGCTGCCCGTCTGCTGGCTCCTCCATTGTGGGTGCTTCAGTAGCCATCACATCGTGCTCTGCTCAGCACGCTGCCCATCAACTCTTGGTGCAGCTGGCGTGGGTCCACGCGCAGGGCCACCGGGCGCATGCGCATGGACGATCGATTCGATGGCCCAGGAGAGCAGAACGCCCACAGCAGCCACACACGCGATGGACGGCCTAACCCCGCAGCTGCGCGCGCTGGTGGACGCCCAGGTCTTCACGGGCTTTGCGCTCGTGACGCTGCAGGGGGTCGTCGGCGAGGTGGTGGGCCCTCTGGCCCAGGACTTGAAGCCGGGCAGCCTGGAGGTGCGCTCAGGCGCTCGGCGTGGCTTGACAACCTGCAGACGCTAGAGGGGGCATGGTTCAAGGCGGTAGAGCTGCGGGGCACCTGACGCGGCGTTCCAATCGTGCTGCCGCAGGGCTCCAACCTGGAGGCGGCTCAGCAGTTCCTGCGCATCTTCAACACCGCCGAGCCCACCACGGACAGCCTGGTGGTGGCAGGTGCGAGGAGGCAAAAGCGTCTTCCCGCCGTGCGCTAGCGCACGTTCCGCTCAGCCCCTTCAACTCCCAGCTGTGCAGTGTGGGCTTGGGCTTTATGCATCTGGTGGAGGCCATCTCTGGCATCTGGTGGAGGCCACCAGATGCATGGCCTCCACCGATCACTTGATCGCAGGCGTCAAGCTGCTGGTGGTGAGCCAGGACGAGGGCCGCCTGGTGGCCGTGGGCCCCAAGCGCGAGGTCAACCTGGTGGCCGAGCAGCTCAGCACGGGCGTGGTGCTGGTCGTCACGTGGGGCCGCCGCATCTTCCCCAACCAGGCGCTCTGCGAGGTGGAGACCGTGCTGGCAAAGGCGGGCGTCGGCGCGCCGGGCAGGCTCGTGGCCGCGCGTGCCGAGGCTCTGGCGGCGCCCCCGCCCTCGCCGCCCCTGACGCTGGCCAGCGCCTGAGCCTCAGCCCCTGGCCCCCTGGGGCAAGCGCTTAGCCTCTCAGCTCTTGCGTCAGAATACAACGGGGGTTGCGACCGCGAGGCCTGCCGCCCGCCGTGAGCCGCGGTGAACCGTGCACCAGCTACGAGTTGCTTGAACCTGCTGATGTGCATGAAGCTCTTCTGCAACTTGTGCAACTTGCGGTCGGAGTCAGGATCGCCAGCATGTGCATCGCTGGCCCTCGATGGGCGGCGTGGCAAAGTGCTCCAGACAGAACAGGAGCAGCAGGCAGAAGAAGGGCAGATGCGTGGGCCCACCTGCTAGCTCTAAGAGTCCTTGCAGACCAGAGTCCTGGGCCGAGCAGCAGCCGCGGCAGCGCTGAACGAGGAGGGGCGCGCCGCCCCGCCATGGTCGCACTGGGGCCGTCGTCATGCAGCAGCAGCACAGCGCCACGACGCCCGTGACGCCGCTGGAGCGCAGGGCGCGGTCACAGCAGGTCCAGCGGGCGCTTCGCGTGGCGCTGACGGGCCTCCGCGCCCTGCGGACCAGCTACGCGGACGCAAGCGATGCGGGGGAGAAGCAGCTGAGCGCGGTGAGCTATCGCTGATCGCAGCGAGCATCGCTGACGCCTTGGCCTGCAGCTCAATGCGTCGTGGCGCGGTGTGGTGACCCAACACGCAGGCGTGCAACCTGCTGCTGCGGCTGCTGCACGTGCCGGCCATGCCTCTGCCCAAGGAGATGCGCGCGGCGCTGCCGGACGTCCGCGACGCCGCGCGCGCCAAGCTCTGCAGGCTGTGCGTGGCACAGGTGCAGGCGCTGCTGGCCAGCGCCGACCGCCTGGCGACCCTCGCCCAGGTGCCAACTCGCAACATCCTGGGCTGCGGGCCGGCGCACTCGCCAACACGATCGTCGTCGTCATGACGCTGCTTGCTGCGCACAAAACACTGCTGGGGGCCGGCACGCACCCGCTCGCAGGAGGCGAGCGAGGTGCACGCGCGCGGCCTGGACGAGTTCCTCCTGCCTGCTGAAGCCCACCTCCAGGGAGAGGACGACGCTGCACACGCGCCCCTGGAGGATGCGTCAGCGCCAGGCATCACCACGGGGCTGAGCGCCGGCCGGGCGGCGCGGCTGCTGCGCCAGGTGGCGTCGCACATGGCGGCGGACGCAGCGGACAAGCAGGCGGTGGCGCGGGCGGTGGTTGCGCAGGCGGCGGCGCAGACGGGCAGGGCGCGCAGCGGTGGACTCGCGGCTGACGAGGTGGACGAGGCGCCTGGGCCGCCGCCAGTGCTGCCGGAGCGAGAGCTTTCGGAGCGCAGCCAGGTGTGGCTGTCCGTGTGGATGCTGAGCCCTCGCCTGGCGGGCGCGCACGGCGAGGAGCATGACGAGATGCTGCTGGCGGGGCTGCAGGAGGCGCTGGCAGCGGCCGACTCGTGATCGGCACGTGATGAGCCGATGCACGCGGACAGATGCAACGGCAGGGACGTGAAGCGCGAGAGAGCCTCCTTGCAGTGGCCAAGCGACGGTGCGCCGTCGTCCGCAGCGGAGCAAGTCAGAACGAAAGCACAAGAGGCGTGTCGAGCCCGTCGCAGGCGGTGGCGCCCTGCCGGAAACGCAGGCCCACTTGTGGCGGGAGGGTGCCGCAGGGCCCTGGCCATCGCAGGCGTGGTGGGCATGTGATCTCCCGCCCCGAAGCCACACAGTCCACCAGGCCTTGCACCTCACAGCGCTCGAAACCCGTCGAGGCCGCTGGCTGGCCCTGGCGCAGGGCCGCCTCGCGGGGCAGAGGGCCTCCACCAGCCGTCCTTCTGTTCCTGCCCTCGGCCTCATCGTCTTCCCCCTTTGATAAGACCGCCGTCAAGGGCGTCAAGGGCCAAGGGCGCTCAGATCGGCAACCCGAGCGGCGCCGGGTGCCAAACGGAAACGCGCTCTGGAGGGCGCACCCACAGCGCCGCTCTCACCAGGCAGCACTTTCCTGCAGGCCATCGTCCTCCTCCTCGGCCATCGTCCACGCCGCACCGCCGCAAGCCAGGGGCCATCTGTCAGACCCAGAACCGAAAGCCTGACCTACTATCGCAAAAGGCTCCACAGCAGCCAAGGCATCGCGCTACCGGGTTGAGAAAACAGGCGCTGAAGGGCGCGGGGGTCGCCACCTCGCGGCTGAGCAACGCTCGCGAGCGCGCCGGGCGGTCCGCCGAGCAGCGCACTTGTGCAGGGTGAGCCAGGGCACGCCTCACGGCACCTCACGGCGTCCCCAGCAGGCGCCAGCTCACTGCACTACGGCCGCGGCCGGCGCCGCCGCAGCCTGCAGCGCCGCAGGCCCTCCAGGGCCGCTCCCCGCCGCCGCAGGCCCCGCGCCGCCTCCACGGCCCCCGCCGCGCCCGCCGCCGCCGCGCCCGCCCGCTCCTCGGCCCTCCCCGCGGCCGCCACCCCTGCCCCCAAGCGCAGGCCTGCCGCCGCCGCCCTCCTCACCTCCCCCTGCGGCCACGGCGCCATCCCCATCCTTGGCGCGGGGCGCGGGAGGGCCCCCGCGGCCGCCACGCCCGGCGCCAAGCCCGCCGCGGCCCACCCCGGGCCCGCCGCCGCCACGCGCCGCGGCGCTCCCCCTGCCGCCGCGCCCGCCGCCCGGCGCCACTGGCCCGTTGTCCAGCTGGTGCGTACCCGAGGGGCCAGGCCCACCTGAAGAGGGCGGCGGAGGCGGACCCGAGGCGGCGCCGCCGCCCTGCTGCGCGTGCTGAGAGGCGGCGGGCGACGCGTGGTGGTGCTGCGCCGCGCCACCGCGCCCGGCGCCCCGCCCGTTGCTGCCGAGGAAGCCGCGCCCGCGCCCCGCCGCAGAGCCGGCCGCGCCGCGGCCCGCACCGCCCGCCGCCCCGCCCTCGGATGAGGAGGCGCCGCCGGCCGCCTCACCGGGCGGTGCGACGTGCGGCGCAGCGGGCGGCGCGCCGCGCCCCGCGCCGCCGCCCCGCCCGCGCGCGTTCAGAAGGCCGCTGCCGGGCGCCTGCGGAGCAGAGCCGCGGCCCGCGCCTCCCGCCGGAATAGCGTTCGGGCCCGCCGACGACGAGGGCCCGTTGGCGGCAGCGGCGGCCCTGCCCCCGCCGCGCCCGCCCTGCTGGTGCCGCCCTCCCTGCCGGCCCCCGCCGCGCCCGCCCGCGCCGTGGTCGACGTCGCCGCGGCCACCCTTGGGCCCCCTGCTCTGCCCCCCTGGGTGCTGCTGCTGCTGCTGCTGCAGCAGGTGCGGGGGCAGGGCGAAGCCCCCGGCGCCCTGCTGCTGCGGCAGCGGCGCGTGCGGCGGCCCTCCCCGCGCGCTGCCCGCGAGCGCGTGGCCTCCGCCCGCCATCGAGGTGGCCGTGGGCGTGGCCGCGTCGCCGCCAAACAGCTCGTCAGGCAGCAGGTTCTTGCCCGGGTGCTCCGGCAGGGCCAGCGGCCCCTCGCCCGCCCCCGCGCCCGCGCCGAGCCCCACATCACTGCCGCCGCCGCCGCCGCCCCGCTGCTGCTGCTGCTGCGGGTGCTGTTGCTGCGGGTGCGGGAGCAGGCCACCCACCAGGTGGTGCTGCTGCGGCGGCGCCAGGCCCGCCAGCCCCGCGAGCGCGCCGCCAGGCAGCATCATGGTCGGCTTGACCACCTGCGTGCCCCCGCCGCCAGCGCCAGCGCCGCCCTGCTGCTGCTGCTGCTGCTGCTGCTGCAGGTGCGCCAGGCCGGCGTGGCCCAGCGGCGGCTGCGGCAGCACGCCGCCGACGCCCGCCGCCCCGCCCAGCGCCGCCTGGCCGCCGCCACCACCACCAGGCAGCGTGAAGGGGCCAAGCCCCACCATGGAGGGCGGCGGCGGCAGCGACGCCATGAGCCCCTGCACCATCTGCATGTTGGCCGCCGCCGTGGCAGCAGCCGCCGCCGCCTGCTGCTGCTGGTGCCGCTGCTGCGCGTCAAGCGCCGCCGCCGCCGCAGCTGCCGCCGCCGCCGCCGCGGCCGCCTTGCTGGCGCCGAAGCCGCCGCCGCCGGGCAGCCCGGGCATCAGCGGCGCGCCGTACGGGCCCGTGGCGCCCGGCAGGGCCACCGGCGCCGCGCCGCTCGCAGCGTCAGGCAGCGAGAAGGCGCCGCGCATGCCGGCAAGCGCGTCCAGGTGCCCGCGCGGCGCGCCGGCGGCGCCACCGCCGCCGGGCGCGACGGCCGCCTGCGCCACTGCGGCCCCCAGCGCAGGCACGCGGTTGGCGGGCGGGCTCTGCCCTCCCGCCGCGCCGCCGCCGCCCAGCAGCGAGGTGGAGGGCGTGGACCAGTCGGGCTGCTTGTTGGTGGGGAGGAACGCCTTGGCGGCGGCCGCCGCCGCCGCCGCCGCCGCCGCGGTGTTCGGCGGCGGCACGCCAAACATGCCGCCGCCGCCGCCAAAGCCGCCGGTGGGCGGCGGGGACAGGAACGGGTGGTGCGTGCCAGCGCCGGCGCCGACGGGCGCCGCCGCCGCCGCTGCGCCGACGACAAAGGCGCTGGCGGCGGCGGAAAAGTTGGAAAAGGCGAGCAGAGACGGCGTGGTGGGGCCGCCGGCGGCGCCCGCCGCGCCGCGCGCCGCCACGCCGCCGCCGCCGCCGCCACCGCCCAGCGGCGGCGGGCCCATGTTGAAGAGCGAGGCGGGCGGCGGCGGCGAGAAGAACTGCGGCACCACGGCGGCCGACGAGGAGGAGGAGCCATAGGGCGCAGGCTGCGACGCCGCGGCGGCGTCCCACCCGCCGCCGGCTGCGCCCGCGCCGCCTGCTCCGCCTAGCGCGGCCCCAGAGGCCGAAGACGAGGCGCCAGAGGTGAAGAAGGAGGAGCCGCCGGGCGGCTGCGGCGTCTGCGGCGCGCTCGTCGTGCGCTGCCCCGGCTGCGACACGGCGGCGGCGACGCCGGCCGGCAGCGGCAGCGCGGCGGCGCCGCCCAGGCCGCCCATGAAGCCCGGCCGCGGGCCCGCCACCTGCTTGGCGGCGGCGGCGGCGACGCTGACGCCAGTGCCGGCGGCGGCGCTGGGCTGCCCGGGTGGCGCGGTGAGCGGACCTAGATCGAGGTTTAGGTCGGCGGGAAGCTGAGGCATGTCGGGCCCCAGCAGGCCCGCCGCCGGCGCGCCGCCGCTCCCGGCAGCCCTGCCGCGGGCGCCGCCCTGCTGCTGCTGTTGCTGCTGCTGCGGCGGCGGCGGGGCGTCGCCGACGGCGCCGAGGGGCTTGGCCGGGGCGGCCAACCCTAGGGCGGGGCCAGGCGCGCGGCCAGCGGGCGCCGGCACGGGCGCGTCGAGCGTGGCGGGGAGTGAGGCGGCCACGCCGCCCGCGCTGGGCGCCTCCAGCAGCACGGGATCGCGCGAGGAGACGCTCTGGTGCTGCGCCGCTGCCGCTGCGGCAGCGGCGGTGCCGGCGGTGGTGGTGGTGGCGGTGGCCGTGGTGCTAGCTGCGGGGGCGGAGGAGGACGGAGGCTCGCCACTGGGTGCGCGCCCGTCCTGCTGCGGGGGGGCCCCGACGGGGCGAGCGCCCACCGCGACAGGCGTGGCAGCCGCAGCGGCGGCAGGAGCGGCAGCACCCGTCGACGCCGCCGCCGGCGCTTTGCTGGGCGCGGGTGCTGCAGGCGCCGCAGCGCCGGGGGCCCTGACTGGCTCCCCTGCCAGCGGCTGCGAGGGACCGTTGGCCACGCCGCCCGGAGCTGCGCCCCGCCCGCCCTGCCCGCGCCCAGGAGGACCTGCCGCGCCCCTGCCGCCCGCCGCGCCGCGGCCCCCGCTGCCCGCCGGCTGCTGCTGCTGCGCGGCGCCGGCGCCGCGGCCCTTGCGCCCGCGCGGCTCCGCTGCCGCGTCCAGCAGCGCCTCGCCCC
>VFQP010006148.1_pt1 | contig 10024 bp, 9 predicted proteins | sample 3512351 | NCBI WGS metagenome assembly VFQP01 (sample SAMN10412372, study PRJNA504923) | tailings metagenome | isolation source: Relicate 1 Philex TSF1 revegetated site | place: Philippines: Tuba, Benguet | collected 2017-08-29
TTTATATTTGTTACAGAAAGCATGAGACACTAATCATTCATATATAACTTTTCATCATTCAGTTTTCATGTAGAATATCAGGGTTCGGACAAGCTAGGAACATGAACCCTGTTCTCTACAATTTCTAAAAACTTCTTTGATGAAAATCACCATTTACACCACCACATTATATTAATAAAAAAATCTAACCTTCACTGCGAAGGTTAGATTTTATTTTTTTATTAAATATATTTTTTAAGAATTATTCTTTTGATCTTCCAACTCACTGATTCTTTTCTTAATAAAATCTGCCGGTCTTATACCATTTTGTTCAAGAAAAATATTAGAGAAGCTTTGTCGGTTACTAAAGCCAGCAGCTGAAGCAATATGCTCAATTGAATACTTTCTCCACTCCTTATCGTGATAAATTTTCTCGGTGGCAAAATTGATTCTTAAAACATTGATATAAGTGTTGAAGTTACTGCCTTTGTATTCATTAATTACCTGTGACAAGTAAGAAGTATTTGTTTTAAACTGTTCAGCAAGTTTTTTTAGTGTTAACCCTTGTTCGAGGTAGCCTTGATTTTTCTCAAAGTTCTGTATATCTTTTAATAATTTTTCAACAATACTATTGTCGAATTTAATGTTTTTCTCAGAATCAGCTATCGGCTCTTGCTTTAGTGGAATTTCAACAGGTTGCTGTTGCTGCTGCAGCTGTTTTTCTTCCATTTTCTTGAGCAGATCTTCATAACTTTTTTGGATATTTTTCTGTTTCTTCAGCCTCATATAAATTACAAAAGCAAGAAATCCAATGACAACTATACAAAATAAAAGCAAAATTTTACTGAAGGAGTTGCTTTTTTCTAAATCTTCTTTAGTTTCCAAAAGCCTTTTAGTATCATACTCTTTATAAACACGTGTAGATAAATATTTAAAATCAGCTGCAATGATGCTGTCCGCCTTCAATAGCTGATTAGTATAATACAATTCTTCCTTATGATTTTCTCTCTTTTTGTAAAATTCTATGAGTTCTTCATAATTCGTTCTTAATTCCGGAAGAATGAAGGTATTTTTATTGAAAATTGAATCTACTTTTTTATAGTTTTCAACTTCTTTGTCATGATTTCCAAGTATCTCATAACTTTTACCTTTATAATAATAAATATATGAAATCCAAGTAAAGTCGTTAACTTTGATTAATTCAGGCAAAGATTGATCAAAATATTCAATGGCTTTATTATAGTTCTTTTTTCTAAACTCTGAAATACCGATGCTTTTATTGAAATAGCTTTTCTCCAGATAAAAATCTTTAGAATCAGGTAAAGTCTTTATTCCTTCTTTTAACAATTTATCAGCTTGTCCGTTTTTATCAAGCATCTGATAACAGACAATAGCCTGGTGAAGCGAATTGAAATAGCCTTTTCTGTTATTAAATAAAAGGTTTTTATGCAATTTATCACTCAGCTTTGTTTCGAAATACCGTATGCATTCATTAAAAATTTCTAAAGCCTCATCATAGTACCCTAAATAACTTTTAACAACGCCAATATGATATAAATTTTGATATTTTAAAAAATCATCTTTAGAATCTTTTAAGTGTTCATAGGCTTTTAAATATTCTTCTAAAGCTAACTGAAACTTCCTTTGGTTAAAATAATATATTGCACCTTTACTTAAAAAAGCATCACCAATTAAATCTTCATCACCAGATTTTTTTGCCGCTGCTATTGCACTATCTGCGTAGGTTAATTTATTATTTGATGAATACAATATCGCATCTTTATATGCCTGAAAAAGCTCTTTATGGTTATTCTCTGACTTGGCCTTCTTTATATATTGATTAATAAATACAAATGCTCTTGAATCATTTTCTTCAAAACCATAATATTTCTCTCTCAATTTAGAATAATAATCTTGTGCATACAGTAATACAGTAAGCACTATAAAGAAAGAAGTAAAAATTTTTTTAATCATTAGATATCTCCCTGTCAAATTTTCACCAAAAATACATAAAAACTATTTATAATAAGCTATTTTAAATTGATCTGTTTATATTTTTAAACAGCATTTTTTTATCTGATGCTTTATTACAAATTGTAAAAATTTATAAATCAGACCCCCTGTTTCTTGCTTTGAGTATGGTTTTTGATTACTTTCGAGCATCTAAAATTATCAAATAATAAGTTTAATCATTAATCCTAGTACAATGAAAAACAAGTTTATAGCATTTAGCTTAGCAATTATCGGAATTTGCACAGTTGCCTGCAGGCAGTCTGATGAAAGTTTCGATGAAGATTTTAAAGCATCTAAAGAAAGTTTTGAAGAACCTCAAATGACAGCGAGAGACTCTTCAGCAACAGGAATGAATCCTGGAGATCCACCAAGAAACGGTACACACTGGAGAGCAGCATCTGAAAACAAAGAGAATGGAAAAGAAAATCCAAAAGATACTCCTGAAAAAGGAAGTGTAATAAAAAAAGATAGTGTAATAAATAATACTTCAATAGGAATAATTGGTGGTAATGAAGGTGGTGATCCGCCTAGGAATGGTACACACTGGAGAACAAAATAATAAAACTTTTTAATAAGCAACTACTACTTCCTAAAATCAGGAAGTAGTTTTTTATTATAATTTATTAATCTTAAATGAAAATTTTGTGCATCTAAACTTATTTCATAAAAAAACCTTCCAAATGATGATGGAAGGTTTAATATTATAAAAATCTTAGTTTTTTATTACAGTAATAATGTTAGAGGACTTTCTAAATATGTTTTCAAAGTTTGTAAAAACTGAGCACCTGTAGCTCCATCTACTACTCTATGATCACAAGCTAACGACAATTTCATTATATTTCCAATTACAATCTGTCCGTTTTTAACAACTGGTTTTTCAATAATTGCGCCAACAGAAAGAATAGCAGAGTTAGGCTGATTGATAATGCTTGTAAATGTTTCGATTCCGAACATTCCTAAGTTTGAAATTGAGAATGTAGAACCTTCCATTTCATTAGCTTTAAGACCCTTAGATTTTGCTCTTCCGGCCATATCTTTCACAGCAGAAGAGATCTGTGTGTAAGTCATCTGATCAGTATTCTTCAAAACAGGAACAACCAATCCGTCCGGAATGGCTACTGCAACACCGATATTGATATTTCCTCTGTGGATAATTTTGTCTCCTGCCCAGCTTGAATTCACCTGCGGATGTTTTCTTAAAGCAATGGCGGTTGCCTTTATGATCATATCATTGAAAGAAATCTTCGTGTCTGGTAAAGAATTGATTTCTTTTCTAGCTTCAATTGCTTTATCCATATTGATCTCTACCATCAGGTAATAATGAGGCGCTGTAAACTTGCTTTCAGAAAGTCTTTTGGCAATTATATTTCTTACCTGAGAATTTGGAGTTTCAGAATCTTCACCCTGTACAAAACTTAAAGCAACCTGAGCCGCAACAGGACTTGCAGACGGAGCTGAATCAGCTGATTTAGCAGAAGGCTGAAAGTTTTCAATATCTTTTTTAACGATTCTTCCGTTTTCGCCAGATCCTTTTACAGAATTGATGTCTACACCCTTCTCCTGAGCCATTTTTTTAGCTAAAGGGGAAATAGCAACCCTATCAGAAGATGAGGTGTTAACAACATTCTCTTCTTTCTTGTTCTCTTCTTTTGCTTCGGATTTTTGTTCAGCAGTTTTTTCTGGTGATGAAGCAGCTTTTTTCGGATTTCCAACTCCTGAAACATCAGATCCTTCAGGTCCAATAATTGCTAAAACCGAATCAACTGGGGCAGCTCCACCCTCTTCAACACCTTGTTTTAACAAAATGCCATTAAACTCGGATTCAAAGTCCTGAACAGCTTTATCTGTTTCTATTTCAGCTAATAGATCACCTTCTTTAACAGTATCTCCTACGTTTTTATGCCATTTTGCAACTTTTCCTTCCGTCATTGTATCAGAAAGACGCGGCATTGTGATTACTTCAACTCCTTCAGGAGCTTCTGCAGAAGCTTGTTCAGTCTCGGCAGCTTTATCTTCAGTTGCAGATCCTTCTTCAGGTTTTTTTTCGGATGAATCATTATTGGAAGTATTCCCGTCAGTCAATCCGGAAATATCTTCTCCCTCATTTCCAATAATTGCCAGAACAGAATCTACGGCAGCAGCGTTCCCTTCTTCTACACCAACATATAAAAGCGTTCCTTCCATTTCAGATTCGAAATCCTGAACAGCTTTATCCGTTTCTATTTCGGCTAAAATATCGCCTTCTTTTATTTTATCTCCTACTTTTTTATGCCATTTCGCCACTTTCCCTTCCGTCATTGTATCGGAAAGACGTGGCATTGTAATTACTTCTGCCATAATTTTTTTAATTTGAAAATTTGGTAATTTGGTAATTTGAAAAATTAAAAAAGATATGATAATAAATCAGTTTCGAGTTTTCAAATTTTCAAATTGACTCATTATCTGTTAGTTTTCTAATTTATCTAAGAATGGATAATCTTCCTGAGCATAGACATATTCATATATTTTTTCAGTATCAGGATATGGTGAGTTTTCCATAAATTCAATGCATTCTTCTACGAAATCTCTGGATTTATTATCCATTGTTTCCAGTTCTTCTTCAGTTGCCCAGTTATTTTCTAAGATTCGTGCCTTGATTAACTCAATAGGATCATCTTTTTTTGCAATAGCAACTTCATCTTTAGATCTGTATGGTTCTGCATCAGACATAGAATGCCCTCTGAAACGGTATGTTCTTGCTTCAATGAAAGTTGGTCCGTCTCCTCTTCTTGCTCTCTCTATAGCTTCATAAGCTGCTTCAGCCACCTTTTCAGGATCCATTGCATCTACAGCAAGACAAGGCATTTCGTAACCTAGACCTAATTTATAAATATCTTCGTGGTTTGCCGTTCTTTTAACAGAAGTTCCCATTGCATACTGATTGTTTTCCACCACAAATACTACAGGAAGTTTCCAGTTCATCGCCATATTGAAAGTTTCATGAAGCGAACCCTGTCTTGCAGCTCCATCACCGAAGAAACAGATATTTACTGCTTTTCTGTCAAAATATTTATCTGCAAAAGCAATACCTGCACCTAAAGGAATTTGACCTCCTACAATACCGTGACCGCCGTAAAAACGATGTTCTTTGCTGAAAATATGCATAGATCCTCCCATACCTCCGGAAGTACCGGTTGCCTTACCGCAAAGCTCTGCCATGATTCTTTTAGGATCTACTCCCATCGCCATTGGGTGAATATGACATCTGTAAGCAGTAATCATACTATCTTTGGTTAAATCCATTGCGTGTGTAAAACCTGCAGGAATAGCTTCCTGACCATTATACAAGTGTAAAAAACCTCTGATTTTTTGTTTTAAATAAAGAGAACGGCATTTATCTTCAAACCTTCTCCACATTGTCATATCTTCATACCACTTCAGGTACACTTCTTTAGAAAATTCTTTCATGTGTTAGCTCTTGCTTATTTATAATGAAATAGTTGAGCAAAAATATAAAAAAACTTTGTTTTTATGATATACGGAGCAATTGTTTTTTTGGTTATAGTGTTATATTTACATTTCAGAATTATTTATGGAAGAAAAAAGAACTTCATCACTGCATATTGTATCAAGATTAATCTCAGATTTTTTCAACCCTCTTGTTTCGCTTTTTATTTATTTTGTGTATCTAAGCTTTAAAATTTATACATTCAAAGAAGCAGTTATGCACTTTCTCCCTATTTTGTTGATAACAATCCTTCCGATTATTGTTTGGATCTACTGGAACGTAAAAACAGGAAGATATACCAATATGGATGTGTCTAACCGGGTACAAAGGAAAAGTTTGTATATTTTTATAGCGGTTTGTATAGTTTTGTATCAGCTCTATCATTATATAATGAATAGCTCTCTCGATTTTGTGATGCTTTTCATTCTTGTGCTTCTTTTTGCATTACAGTACAGCAATCTGTACATCAAAAGCTCTATGCATACTGCTTTCAATGTTTTTGTTGCAGCATTATTTTATGATTTTGATTGGAGAGCTGGCTTATTCTGGCTTTTTATTGCTGCTTTGGTAGGCGTTACACGAGTTATTTTACGGCGGCATACAGTAAAAGAAGTATTTATGGGAGCCGGTATCGCATTTATGGTATCTTTTATTTATCTTTATTGCAATATTCAATTTCAACACTAAGAATATCTTATGAAAATTAACCATCTTACCTCTGCCGAGGAGAATTTAATGAAGCTATTCTGGAAACTGGAAAAATTCTACCTGAAGGATATAATGGAACAACATCCGGAGCCTAAACCTCATCAGAATACAGTTTCTACCTACCTAAAAATCCTTGTTGAAAAAGGATACCTCGCTACAGAGAAAGAAGGCAGAATTTTCAGGTATTCTGTTATCGTTCCTGCTGAAGAATATAAAAAGTTTTTACTGAGAGAACTTTCCCATCAGTTCTTTGATGATTCAGGAAAAGAAATTTTAGACTTTTTAGTCAAAGAAAATCTGATCTCGCAAAAAGACCTGCAATCTTATTTTGATTTGAAAATAGAAATGAAAACTGTAAAAGTAAAAGAGCCCAAGCTTGAATATGCAGAGGAAGTTCTGAACCCAAAGAAAACTAAGAAGGAAAAAGTGAAAACTAAAGTAAAGAAAAAGAAGAAAAAAGATCAGAACAAGATATAAAAAAAAGCGGCTCAAAAGCCGCTTCTTATTTTTTACCAACGATTTCCACCGCCGTTTCCGCCACGGCTGTTTCCGTAACCACCGCCGTTTCCACCACGATTGTTACCGTAACCACCTCCGCTTCTGTTATTATCGAAACTTCTTCTTGGTTTTTCTTCTCTTGGCTTAGCTTCAGAAACATTAAGAACTTTTCCGTTAAATTCTTTCTGATTAAGCGCGTCAACAGCTTGCTGACCTTCTGCGTCACCCATTTCGATGAATCCGAAACCTCTTGAGCGACCAGTTTCTCTGTCTGTTACGATTTTAGCTGATGATACATCGCCAAATTCTGCAAATAAATCGTGCAACTCATACTCTTTAGTTGCGTAGTTGATGTTTGAAACAAAAATGTTCATTTAAAAAAAATTAAAAAATTAATAAAAATTGGGATATAAAAGAAAAGCAACATAATAATGAACATAATATTGATTCCAAATATAAACGTCTGCAAGATACAATTTATAATTGCATGACAAAGTATTTTTTAAATTTATTTTAGTTAATTTTTCAACCAAAGGATTATTTTGATAAAAAGTATTAATTTATCATCAAATTTCTATGAATAAAATTTAAATAACTTCGGTTCGGAATAAATATTATTATAGTCATCTGGTTTTCTGAATTTTAATAACCTTGCATTTAAAGCATAGTATAAGCAATTATTGAGAATATAAATTGCTGCTTTAGGATTACTAAATTCAGTTAAGTTGAAAATGCAGGTTTTAAAAGCTAAATTTGCAGTACAATTATCAACAATGAATTATCATACAAGAAAATGGGTAAAACCTGAAGACTTAAATCCCAATCAATCTCTTTTTGGAGGACGGCTTTTACAGTGGATAGACGAAGAAGCGGCTTTGTACGCAGTAATACAGCTGGAAAACAAAAAAGTAGTAACGAAATTTATTTCAGAAATCAATTTTGTAAGTTCTGCAAAACAGGGAGATATTATTGAAATTGGTATCGAAGTTACAAACTTTGGTTCTTCTTCCCTTACTTTGAGATGTGAAGTAAGAAATAAAATGACGCATCAGACCATTATTACGGTTGATAGAATTGTGATGGTAAATCTTGATGAGAACGGTAATCCTTTCCCGCATGGTAAAACTCAGGTTGAATTTGTAAAAGACAGAATCAAGTTAAAAGAATGAAGATTTTCATAAAAAATATGGTTTGCGGAAGATGCATTGCAGCTGTTTCAGCAATTTTTGATGAATTGGGTATTAAAATTAAATCTATCACTCTTGGTGAAGTAGAAACAGCATCTTCGATTTCAGAAAAAGATACTGCACTTATTGAAAACCGCCTTTTGGAAACCGGTTTTGAAAGAATAAAAGACTCTTCACATCAGTTGACCGATAAAATCAAAAGCATCATTATCCTGAAAATCAGCAGTCTTGATATTGAAGAAAATTTTTTGATCTCAAAATTTTTAAGTTCAGAATTAAGCAAAGATTACAGTTTACTTTCCAAAACTTTTTCTCAGAATGAGAATGTTACCATTGAGCAGTTTTTTATCCTCCAAAAAATTGAGAAAGTAAAAGAACTGCTTCTTTATAATGAATTTTATTTAACTGAAATTGCTGCAAAACTCGGCTATAAAAGTGTGCAGCACTTATCTTCACAGTTCAAAACAATTACAGGCTTTACTCCTACTGAATTTAAAAAACTGAAAGTTCACAACCGAAAGCCACTGGATCAGATCTGAAAATTCATTCAGTTTATAGTTAATTTAGTTTTACAGTCAAGTTATTCTCACAACTAACTAAATTCTATAACTATTATCCCTAAATTTATAACAGCTTACAAAATCCTTTTTGGAAATTTGTAAAATAAATGTAGACTCATGCACCAAAAATATAAAGTTTTAGGGATGACCTGTTCAGGTTGCCAGAAAAAAATTTCAGAAAAACTGAATAGCCTGAAAGGAATCTCCGCCAATGTCGACCTTGAAGAAAGCATTACCGAAATTCATTCAGAACAGGAAGTCAATTTATCAGAGCTCAATCAGGCACTTTCTGAGATTGGAAATTACAAGCTCGAAGATCCAAAAAAATCTGATAACACTTTTATAAAACCTCAGGACCGAATTTCTCCTTCATCCGTTTATTATTGTCCGATGGAATGTGAAGGTGATAAAGTCTATTTTCAGCAGGGAAAGCGATGTCCGGTTTGTAATATGTTTTTAGTTCCGATTGAGGAAAAATTAGCGAAAGATCCAAATTATAAACCCACTTATTCGTCAACAAATCTTCCTGAAAATTTCAAAGATCATATCGGAAAATATTACTGTCCGATGTTTTGTGAAGACGATAAAGTGTATGATGAAAAAACAGACTGCCCCGTTTGTCACATGCATCTGGAAGAAATTACGGAAGATCTGGTTAAAAATTCTGTGTCACAATCTCACCATCATCATCATGAAGTTAAAATACCAAAAGTTACGGATGATATGGCTGGAAGATATTATTGTCCGATGTTTTGCGAAGGTGATAAAACGTATGACAGCAACGTAGGCTGTCCGGTTTGCGGAATGGATCTGGTAAAATATCCGGAAAAAGGTGAAGAAGAAAGCGATGATACTTACAGCATTTTAAGAAGAAAATTCATCATTTCTTTGGCTTTTACCATTCCGGTTTTTGTTTTATCAATGGGCGGAATGCTGGTTGATTTTCCTATCTCACATCAGATTCAGGGAGTTTTTGAATTAATCTTAACGCTTCCGGTTCTGTTTTATTCCGGATGGTTTCTGATGAAAAGAGGCTGGGTTTCTTTTAAAATATGGAACTTAAATATGTTCAGCTTAATTGCTTTGGGAGTGGCTGCAGCATTCATTTTTAGTGTTATCGCGCAAACGTTTCCTGATTTGCTTCCGCACGAAATACGAGGACATAATCATGAAATCCCTTTATATTTCGAAGCCGTCTGTGTAATTGTGACTTTGGTCATTCTTGGTCAGCTGATGGAAGCTTTAGCACACAAAAAAACAGGAAATGCCATTAAAGAACTCATGAATCTTTCACCAGATGAAGCTAATTTAATAGTTAATAACGAAGAGATAAGAGTCCCGCTTTCAGAGGTAAAAATCGGAGATATATTAAAAATAAAACCTGGTGAAAAAATTCCTGTTGACGGAAAAATTATTGAGGGAAATTCTACCATTGATGAAAGCATGATTACCGGAGAACCGATTCCTGTTGAAAAATATAAAAACGATCTGGTAACATCAGGAACCATCAACGGAAATCAGGTTTTCATCATGAAAGCTGAGAAAGTTGGTGATGAAACTTTGCTTTCCAAAATTATTAAAATGGTGAATGA
>VFQP010006149.1_pt1 | contig 10023 bp, 15 predicted proteins | sample 3512351 | NCBI WGS metagenome assembly VFQP01 (sample SAMN10412372, study PRJNA504923) | tailings metagenome | isolation source: Relicate 1 Philex TSF1 revegetated site | place: Philippines: Tuba, Benguet | collected 2017-08-29
CCACTGCCCCACTGCCCCACTGCCCCACTGCCCCACTGCCCCACTGCCCCACTGCAGTCGCCCCACTGCCCCACTGCCCCACTACAGTCGCCCCAATGCCCCATTGCGGCAGTGGGGCAGTCGTGGGGGCAGTCGTGGGGGCCGTGTGCACGCGAGCGCTCGTGCCACATCCGCCAGGGCCCCATTGCCCCGCTTCCACATCCCGCTGGTTCCACATCCCGCTGCTTCCCGCTTGCTCTTCACGCGCGTGCGCGCGTGCGTGCGGGTGAGCATGCGCGTTGCGGGTGAGTGGATGGGGTGGCGGCGCCCTCCTCCCCAGGCGGCGCCCTCCCAGCCGATCTCGACGCGGCGAACGGGCCGATGGCGCTGCGGCGATGCCATCGCGGGGTTCGTCTCGCTCGCGCGCTGTGCGCAGCCCGTGCGCCCGACGCGAGCGTTGAGGTGCCCCGCGCACCAGGGTGCCGCCGTTCTTCTTCCCTCTCCAAGTGAGGTAGGCCCCGAGGACGCCGGTGCCGACGAGGAGAGCGATGTAGACGCCGAACACCGAGAGCGTCACGGGCATGTTGGCCGCCATTCTGGGGAGAGCGGAGCCGACCGGCGTGTACAAGGTTGAGCTGAGGAGAGCGTTGGGCGTGTCTAAAAGGAGCCGCGTGCCTGCGGAGGTCCTCTTCCTTCGCGCGTGCTAACGCGATCAGGTTCGGCCGGTCTGATCTCAGCTCTGCGTCTCCTCGAGGGGATGATCGCAGGCACCCGGGGGACCGCCACGCGACGACGCGCTGCTGCTGCTGCTGCTCCACGTGGAGCAACCTGCTCGTGCTGCTGCTCCTCGCGAACGCGCGAGACGAGTGCATGGCAAACAGCAAGCCCAGAAACAGCTCAGCACGTTTGCCGCTTTCGCTCTGCAGTTCGCACGGCACGAATGCAGCACCACGGCGGCAGCAGCCTCCTCGTCGTCCTCGGCTCCAGCGGGATGGCGCGACGACTCGCGTCGACCTTGCGAGGAGCGGCAAACTCCTCCTCCTGGCTTGCCGACCTCTGTGTGCCCGCGCAGCTGCTGCAATCGCAGCACGCGGCGCGGTCCTGCAGCACCAGCAGCAACATGGCTGACGCGCGTGGACTCGGAGGACTGGAGGGTTCCGACGTGGTGGTGCCGCTCGCTCCTCAGCCTGCTCGGCCCGCTCGCTCCGCCACCAGCTGCGTCAGCGCTGTCAGCAGGCTGTGGCACCCTGGGCAGCAGCGGCACCGGGAGCTGCTGCTGGGGGCGCAGTGCACCCGCGGCTTTGCGTCCTCTTCCACCGCCGCGCAGCAGCAGCAGCAGCAGCAGCAGCAGCAGCCAGAGCTCATCATCCACCCCTCGGCGGTGCAGGTGCGTGGAGCGTGCCACGACGACGTGCGGGATGAGGTGCTTACGGGCGTGCGTGAATCCGTGCGCCGTCACCTCTAGCAGCCTCGTGCTCACGGCCACACCTTTTCTCCCCGCAGAGGCTCAAGGAGCTGCAAGCGCAGCAGCCGCCGGGCAGGACGGTGGCGCTGCGCATCGAGGTGGAGGGGGGCGGGTGTTCGGGCTACCAGTACAAGTTTTCGCTCGAGTCGCTGCCGACGCAGCAGGCGGGCGGTCCCAGCGGCGACGCGGCACCTGAAGACGCACCGCCTCCTGACAGGTGCGTGCACAACACTTCTGTGGGAAGAGGTGGGGGCCAACTGAGGCGGTCGGCCGCTGTCCGACCCCGCACTCTCAAGCCGCCAAGGCCGCCTTGCCCTCTGAAGTGCTCGCTTGTTCTGCTGGGGGCCTTGTCGTGCGGAGTGCCTCTCTGGAGGCAGAGGGTGGTGCACGCAGCGGTCCAGAGGCTCTGCACGCTGCGCTGCGGGCTGCTTGCCGTGTGCCCCCATCCGTCACGCGCGCGTGCGTGCTTCTGGCCCCCCTCTCACGCCATGAGCGCAGGGTGTTTGAGGTGGAGGGCGTGCGCGTGGTGTGCGACCCCGACAGCCTGGAGATGCTGCGGGGCAGCCGCGTGGAGTTTGAGGACACGCTGATGCGGCGGGCCTTTGTGGTGGGCGCCAACCCCAACAGCGAGGCGTCCTGCGGCTGCGGCAGCTCGTTCGCCGCCAAGATGCCGCCCATCACCCGGCCCAAGCTCGCCACCGCCTAGCACCCACCACATGACGGAGGCGGCCTGTGTGTTCTCGTGAAGGCGGACGGCGGCGCAGCAGCAGCAGCAGCAGCAGCAGCATCAGCAGCATTGTGGCACTGCTTTCTTTGGGAGGGAGGGATTGATGATCACTGCGGGCAGGTGGGTGCTGGCACGCTGGCACACGCGTGCCGAACGGTGTGGGGTTGGGTGCCCTGCGCCCGCGTCTGGCGGTCTGATTGACATTTAGCCAGAGCGCGCGCCAGCACGGACTGGCTGGGGGAGATGAGCTTCGTGCTGTGTGAGCCTGCCTGCTGGCGTGTGCTGCTTCTGCTTTCTTCTTCTTTGCTTGCCCGCGGGCAATCGCATGCAGACCGCGAGCGCCGCGAGGAGCTCCAGCAGGAGACGCTGAGGTGCAGCGAGAGATGCAGCTGAGCGGACTGCTCAGCGAGCTCCCAGTTGCTTCGCGCGTCGTGCGCACGCACCGCCGCTGGCAGTCGCTTCAACGGGCTGCACCAAGGGTCGCGGCGGCCGCAATGCAGCCACAGCAGCAGCAGCAGCCATACAGCAGCAGCCCGCAGGCGGATGACGTGCTGCCCAGCGACCACGGCGCCCTCGTGCAGCGCTGGGAGGAGCTGCTGCAGAGCAGCCTGGGCGTCTACGCCGAGCGCCACACGCAGAACCGCAAGCACAGGCTCACCGCGCACAGGCTGGAGATGGAGCGCATCCAGGCGGCGCTGCCGGCGCACGTGGCCGCCGGCCTCACCGACCGGCTAGTGGCGGTTCGGGCCTCTGGGGCCCGCGAGCGCAAGCAGCGGCTGGAGGAGGCGCGCCTCTGCGGGCCCAAAGTGGTGGTGGACTGCGGCTTCGCGGTGGAGCACTGCCGGCCGGGGCTGGAGACACGCAGCCTCGCCAAGCAGGTCCGTGTGCGGACGCGTCTCGCTCATGAGCACGGCGCGGTTGGCAGCGCCGGCATCTCTGCCGGCGCTACCGGGCCGGCATGCGAGCGCGCAGGTGGAGTGGGCCATGGCGGCCAACAAGAGCAGCCAGGCGCCGGTGGACCTGCACGTGGTGGGCTGGACGGGCGAGGTGGCGGCCTTTGGGCGGCACATTGGCGCCGACGGCTGGGGCGGCATCACGCAGCACGAGCGGCCGCTGCTCGACGTGTTCCCCACGCAGCAGGTGCGTTGCGTTGCCCTGCCGGGGGAGGGCCGCCTCGCCTCGCCAGGGAGGGCCGCGCTGGCGCCGCCACGGCGGCGACGGCCGGGGCAGGCAGTGACGGTTGGCCTGCAGTGGGTGCCCCCTTCCCTTGGTGTGAGTGTTGAGCTGTACATCTGGTGCAGCCAGATGAAATGGGGCCGAGCAGATGAAATGGGGTGTGTGTGCCTGTGGTGCTTGTGGCGCGCAGCTGGTCGTGCTGAGCCCCGACGCCGAGGAGCCGCTGACGCGCCTCGAGCCCGACTGCGTGTACGTGGTGGGCGGCATCGTCGACCGCTCTGTGCGCAAGGGCGTCACGTCAGAGTTCGCGGTGCGTCCGTGCGTGTGTGTGCGTCGTGTGATCGCTGGACATCTGGCAAGCACATGACGCCCTGCCTGCGTGCGCGTGGCGTGCGGCTGTGTGAGCATCGCACCCTGCAGCACAGGGCGCATTGCCTGACGCCGCTTCCGCCTGCGCGCCGCTACCTGCCGCCCGCAGGAGCAGAACCGGCTGCGGTGCGTGCGCCTGCCCATCTTTGAGCACGCGGCGGCGCTGGGCATGACTGCGGCCACCAAGGGCAAGGTGCGCGTGGTGCTCAACGTGAGCGACGTGGTCATCGCGCTGGTCGAGTTCCACAACTCTGGCGACTGGGCCAAGGCCCTGACCGCCGCCATCCCAGAGCGCAAGCGGCGGCCGCAGCAGCCCCGCCAGGCGAGGCCCCGGGCGCGGTCGCGTTCGCCGACGGGAGGGGACGCTGCTGCTGCTGCTGAGGCATCAGGGGAGGAGGAGGAGGAGGAGCAGGAGGCGGCGGTGCGGCAGGCGTCCGGCGCGCGGGCGCCATCGCGTGATGGAGGCGGTGGTGGCGAAGAAGTGCCCGGTGCTGCTGATGATGCTCAGGGGCAGCGCCTGCGTGACGTGCTGGCACTTTCTGCTTCTTCGTGACGTGCAAGCTGTCGTCCTGGCGTGAGATTTGCGAACTCGAAGCACTCGTGCGGGCAGAAGCACCTGGGGAGAAGCACGCGCCGCTAAAGCAGAGCAGCAGAGATGGCGAAGCGGCGAAAGTCGGACGCGGAGCTCACGCCTCAGGAGGCCGAGCGCCGCCGCGCGCAGCGCGAGCTGCAGGCGAGTCGACGCTGCCGGCGGCACCTTACCGGCGGCAGCATTGGCATGAGGAGCTTGCTGCAGAGACGATGAGCAGCGCCATGATGCTCGCATGATGCTGCTGCTGCTCCTTTGCTGCTCTGCTGGCCGCAGACGCTGGCGCTCAAGCTGCGCGCCCAGGGCGGCGTCTACAAGCCGCAAAAGTACAAGCGCCAGGTCTTCAAGCAGCACAAAATCGAGACGGGGGAGCTCAAGCAGGGCCAGAACTCCCGGGCGAGAGACAAGAAGCAGCACGGCGGCGGCGCCAAGGAGAAGAAGGGCCGGCACGACACGCCCACCTGGCGGCCCTACAAGACTCCGGATGTGAGCTCAGGCTGCTGCAGCGGCAGCAGCTCGCTGGGGGCCATTTGGCGAGCAGCAGCACGATGGCAGCGCGCCACGCCCTCCCGCGTCCCCTGCCGCAGGTGGTGGTGCTGCCGATTTTCTGGAACATGCGGCACGAGGAGAAGGCGGCCGTGATGAAGGCGGCCGAGCACATCGCCGGCCTGCTGGACGAAGCGGGCATCAGCAACCAGACGGACGCCGCCAACCAGTACACGCCCGGGCAGAAGATGAAGTACTGGTGCGCAGCCGGGCCCTAGCCTCGCCTCCTCATGCAGCTGCGAGCGGCGCAGCCACCCGAGCGCCCCGCTGAGGGTGACTGACGGCATGTGCGTGCGTGTGTGCTTGGGACGCTTTGCGGGCGAGCGCAGGGAGACGGCGGGCGTCAAGGTGCGCGTGGAGGTGGGCCCCAAGGAGGCGCAGGCGGGCACGGCCGTGGTGGCGCGCGCGCGGGCGCCCGGCGAGGTGGCGCGCAAGGCCACCGTCAACGTGACGGCGCAGCTGGTGCGCGAGGTCAAGGCCGCGCTGGATGCGGCGGGCGGCGGCGGCGGTGGCGACGGCGACGAAGAAGAAGACGAGGAGCAGGTGCGGCGGCGCGTGCACGCAAGCGTTTTCATCGCCGCGAGATGCTCTTCTGACGCGGGTGTGCTGCTCGTTTTGCGCCTTGCAGGACGGTGAGGAGGAGCAGCAGCAGGAGGAGGACGAGGAGGCAGGCGTTGGCGAGGAGGCGGCAGCTGAGGAGGAAGACGAGCAGGAGGGCGGTCAGGCATACGGCGGGCAGGAAGAGGAGGAGGAGGAGGAGGGCGGCGGCGCGGCAGCGGCAGGAGGGAAGCGGCCGCTGACCAACCGCGAGAAGAAGGCGATCAAAAAGGCGCGCAAGCAGGCGGCCAAGCGCGAGGCGGCGGGCGGGCAGGACGTGCAGGAGGGCAGCCGGCGCGACCGCAAGCGCAAGGCCAAGGAGGCGCTGCTGGCCCGCCTGCAGCAGGGCGGCGGCGGGGCGCAGCAGGGGGCCAACGGCGCAGGGCCCAGCGCACACAGCGAGGAGGAGGAGGAGGAGGAGGAGGAGGAGGAGGAGGAGCAGGCAGACGCCGCGCCGCAGGAGCAGCCCAGGGCGGCCAAGAAGCCCAAGCAGCAGCAGCAGCAGCAGCAGCAAGCAGCCAAGAAGCAGCAGGGCGAGGGGGCAAAGGCGGCAAAGGGCAAGAAGCAGGGTGAGGCAGCAGCGGCGGCGGTGGCAGCGGCACCGGCCACCAAGCAGAAGCGGCCACAACAGCAGCAGCAGGAGGCGCAGGGCGAGGACACAGCAGACAGCAGCAGCGGCGACGAGGGCGGCGCGCCGCCCCTGCCGTCCTCGTCACGGCCGGCGGCAGCGGCGGCCAAGAAGCAGCAGCCGGCGGGGGGGCGGGCGCCCGCGCCGGCGGCGCACGACGCCAACGGGGACGCGCTGGACGACGACTTTGAGATTGAGGACGAGTTCTTGGCCGAGCCCGAGGAGGACAAGCTGGCGCTGAGCAAGCTGCAGCGCGTCAAAAAGGTCTCCAAGCAGGTCAAGCAGAGGTGCGGTTTGTGTTTGCGCTCGAGGCGCTGGGAGCCGCTTTGCAGGCCTGCGATGCTTTGGAAGACGAGGGGGCGAGGTGGTGCGTGAATGGATGGCTGCAGGAAGCGGGAGAGGCGGTACGGCGACGGGGCCAAGGCGTGGGACGCCGACCAGCACGCGGACGAGGAGGACGCCGGCGGGAGAGCGGCTGCCGCCAAGAAGAAGGCCGGGGAGGGCGCGGCGGCCAAGCCCAAGAAGCCCAGGGTCGTGGTCTTCTGACGCAGCGCCGCATCTGCGCTTTCTCGGAGCTTTGTCAGAGTTGCTTTGTCTCCGCACGGACCTCGCCCACAATTCATGCAACGCGACAACGTCAAAGCAACGGCACACGAGCGTGGGCGCCTCAAGACGGCGCAGCGGGCGGCCGCTTCTTTGCTGCAGACGCCGGTGTAGCCCCGGCGCCCGCGGCGGGCCGCTTGCTCCCCGCCCCGCCGCCCCCACCCGCCGCCCCCGACGCCGCGCCCTTCCCCTCGGCGTCGCACGCGTCGGCGTTCCTGGCGCCTTCCCGCCCGCCGGCCGGCGCCGGCTTGCCGCCGCCCGCCGCGCCGGCCGCCGGCTTGGCCACCGCAGTGAAGAAGGAGGAGATGCTGCCCTTGCGCTGCCGCACGTCGGCGCAGGCGTCGGGCGCCTGGTAGCCCATGCTCGTCATGCTGGACGTGACGGGGTGCCAGCCCAGCCCTGAGCCCTTGTAGGGCACGCACACCTGTGCCCGCCACGCGGGAAAGATAGATAACGCGTGGCACGCGGCTCGTCCACCAAGCGGCGTGATGTGGTGTGCGGTTGGCGGGGCGCAGGGGTCAAAGCATGCTGCCGCGCACCTTGGAGATGAGGGTGAGCACGTCGGCGCTGAGCTGCCGCTTGGCGCCGCCGGGCGAGGTGGCTGGGCTGGTCGCGTCGTGGCCCTGTGATGAGGACGGAGCAGGGGGCGGCGGCGAGGAGCCCGTGCCCTGCGGCCCCTCCTCCTCCTCTGGGTGGCTCTCCCGCTTGATGTCCGGCTCTGGCTTGGGGGCGGGGGCGGCGGCGGCGGCGGCTGCGGAGGCGGCGATGGCGGGCAGGGTGGCCGTGGCGGGCGGCGGCGCGGAGGAGGAGGGCGGCGCCGTCCCCTCCACGGCGCTTTGCGCTGGGGCGGTGGGGGCTGGGGCAGTGGGCGCGGCGTGCGGGTCGATGCGGAACGACCAGTTGGGCGGGAGCGGCGCGCCCAGCCACGCCTCCACCTGCGGCGCAGTGGAGGGCGATGCGCGCGTTTTGGCAAGGGCAGGGTGAGGGGCGCGCTGCCGCACGGCATGTGCTTGCACTCGCGCGATGGAGCGGACGCGCGGGACGAATGGGGCACGGTGCGCCTGAGCACCTTTTCCGGCGTGTCGAGGATGACGGGCATGCGGTCGTGGAGCCACGTGAGCGGCCCGCAGGCGTCGCACGTCACCATGGTGGCCGTCGGCATCCACACGCCCTGCTCGTCTGCGCGGCGCGGCGGCGGCGGCGGGCAGCACGCCACTCTGTTCACCGCGCCGCCCGCGAGCCACACTGCCGCGCGTGTCACGGCCCAACGGGCGAAGGTCCCAAGGCAGACCAAACGACCTCGCTCGCTCACCCTTTGCGGCGTCCCACAGGCCCGCCACGGCCAGCACCACGCGGTCGTCGGGCGCGCCCCTGGGGCCCTTGGCTGGGCTCGCCGCGGGCGCCGCCGCGCCGCCGCCGCCGGCCGCGTCGGGCAGGTGGATGTAGTAGGGCTGCTTGCGCCCGCCCGCCTCCGCCTTCCACTCTGCAAGAGGCGTGTTTGTCAAAAAAAGGAGCGGCTGTGAGCAGGCGTCTCTCGCCGCTGTTCACGCTGTTCAGTCCAGCCCCACTGCCACGCACCGTAGAAGCCGTTGAGCAGGATGACGCAGCGGCGGTGCTCCAGCAGGCGCCGGAAGACGGGGCTGGAGTGCAGCGTCTCGCTGCGGGCGTTGAACATCTTCCAGTGGTCGAAGGGCTCGCCCTGCTTGTGGAAGCTCGGCACCAGGCCCCACCTGCGCCGTAGGGTGAGGCGTGGCAGGGTGCGGTGATGGCAATCAGGGGCCTGCGGGTGTGGGAGGGGCGTCGTGCACAGCGTGCGCATGATGGGCAGAGGGGCGCGGCCGCACCGCATGCTCTCGATGCCCAGCTGACCATCTTCACGAGACACACGCAGCACCGGGATCCAGCTCCCAGGCGCGGCGTTGTGCAGCGGCTGAAAGAGCTCGGCCCCCTGCCATCGAGCCTGGTCGATGCCGCTGCGCCCCAGATAGGCCTGCCGGGCGATCGCCACTCGCGCCCTGCCGCACATGCTTTGCTCTGCGCGCAAGCTGCGTCTGGACGGGCCGCTGCGTGACCAATGCGACAAGGGCTTGAGGTGGTGGAGCTCGCCAGGAGGAGCAAGCAGCAGCCAATGTGCAACGTGGCGGGGCACAGCGGCAGTGGCGATGGCCCAAGCGGCTACAGGAGCGGGGATGACGACGACGACGTGTGGGGCGACGGCTCCTCGTCGGACGGGGGAGGCCACGGCGCGGGCCAGGGAGACTCCCTGAGGGAGCTGGAGCGTGAGGCGGCCGCCAGGGAGCAGCGGCTCTTCAACGTGAGGGCCACACTGGCTGCACTGGGGCACGTGCTGCGGCCCGCCGCGCTTCAGGCGAGCTCTGTGCCTGCACTGACGCGCACTTGGCTGCGCAGAGTGGCTACCGTGACGGCCTGGACGTGGGCCAGGAAAAGACGCTGCAGCTGGGCTTCAACATCGGTGCGACGACCCTCTGGGCGTGGCGCCGCGCTGTGACGCCCAGCAGCCGCACGCCCAAGCAGAGGGCGACTGCTGCCGCAACACCGTCACCACCGCCCCGCGCAGGCTTCCGGCAAGGCATCCAGGCGGGCGAGCAGTGGGGCGCGCTCAAGGGTACGCTCAAGACGCTGCGGGCCGCGCAGCAGCTCCAGCAGCAGCACGCCGCGCATCAAGCCAGCACGAGCCACGCCCTGATGGACCCGGAGCAGGTGGGCCTGTCACGGCGCGCAGCAGGCCACGTGTGCCGCGCCAGGGCCCCCGACGGAACACGGTGCCGCACCTGGCCGGCTCCATGGTGGCGTCGCGCGTGCGCAGGTGCTGCGGCTGTGCAGCGAGGTGGAGGGCGTGTCGGACCGCATGGCCCTGCTGAGCAGCGCCCGGCAGGTCCGTGCTTGGGGGGTGCGCTGATGTGGAAACCTTGGCATCAGGCAACCGAGCCACTTGGTGCGGGATTCCCAAGGAGCTCCGTGGTGGGTGCTTGCCGTCGCTGCGTGCAGTTGCTGGAGCAGCCGCTGGCAGAGTCCGACCTTGATTCATCGCGGCCGCAGCAGACCGCAGAGGCCGCCGACGGGACGGAGCAGCACCAATCAGAGCACGCGGCGGCAGACGACCACGCGCAGCTCTTGCAGGCGTTCCACGACGCCGTGGCGCAAGGTGCGCGGGACGTGCACCAGCGGCCCAGAACATGCGCAGCACGACTGCACCTCAACAGCCGCGTGCTTTCCTGGCGTGCGCTGCGCAGGGCGCCGCCCCGAAGCTGCCGCCGCGCCCCTGCCCCCCGACGTGGCGCCCCGGTTGGAGCGCGCTGCCCAGGTGCTGGCGGAGGGTGCCG
>VFQP010006150.1_pt1 | contig 10021 bp, 14 predicted proteins | sample 3512351 | NCBI WGS metagenome assembly VFQP01 (sample SAMN10412372, study PRJNA504923) | tailings metagenome | isolation source: Relicate 1 Philex TSF1 revegetated site | place: Philippines: Tuba, Benguet | collected 2017-08-29
CAGCAGTCTTTGTCACGCACAGCAGTAGCTCAGTAGACGCCGGGCGCGGGGTCCTGGCCAAAGGTGGCGGGCAGCTTGCAGCGCGCCAGGCACTGCGCGCACAGCAGCGGCCAAGTGTGCACACGTGACGGTGAGGTGTGCGTTCAGCAGCACACAAGGGGCCATGCGCTGCTGCTCATCCCAACCGTTGCCCCCAAAAGCGCCGCGTGCGCCCCAGGAGCACTCACGATGGCGTCGACGGCAAAGACCTGGTTGGCGTTCTGCGTGCTGGTGATCTTGGAGGGCTCGGTGATGTAGGCCTTGAAGGGGCCGGCGGGCATGTTGAAGGCGGACGCACCAATGTTGACCGTCTGCAGGCGCAAGACGGCGCAGGCGGCAGCGCAGGGTCTGCCCGTTGCGCTGAGGAGCGTGCGTCGGGCAGCACGGGGAGCAGCGGTTCAGTCCCGCTCCCTCACCTTGGCGTCAAAGTTGTTGAGGAAGCTCAGGAACTTGGCGCTCCTGGTGCAGCTGGGGTTGAACACCATGTGCACGCGGTTGCGCGTCAGCACGAACGACTGGCCCGTGGCCAGCGTGTCGTTGACGACCGAGCCGTCCTGCGGGAGGGGGGCACAACGAGGGCGGGGCAGTGCTGGGGTCGGTGCACGTGGTGTGCATATCGCTCTGGGCTGGGTGCAGCGGTGGTGCTGTGCGCTCACCGCGCCAGCCAGGGCCACGCCCACGCCGTTGCTGGTGGCCAGCAAGATCTCGTCCACGCCCTCGTGCGTGTGCATGAAGATGGCTGCGCGCGCAGAGCAGGACAGCAGGGCTCTGTAGAGCGCTTCTGCGTAAGGGAGGGCCGCTGCCGTTGCGGCATCCAGGCTGCGGGCGGACTGCCACTCACTGCCGCAGGGGCCCAGGCTGACGCGCAGCAGGATGAGGTTGGCCTTGTCGCCGTTGGTGATGCTGGGGTTGACCGCCACCTCAAACGTGCTGCCCTTGGAGGACTGCGTGTGTGCAAGCGGTGGCAGTGGTGCGCACCGGTGGGAAGCACGGTGAGCCGCGGGGGTCGCGCTCGTCGCCCGCGACGCGCCGCACGCCGCACTCACGATTTGCCGCACAAAGTTGAGCGTGTTGGGCGAGGCCGCCCGCGCCACGCCCGCGCTCAGAGCGATCACGCACGCAGCCATCGCCAGGAACAGGCCGGTGGAGCGGCTGATCGCGGGGGCCATCTCGATCTTGTGGAGTGCCGTGCGGGTAGTGCCTGCGAGCACGATCGCAGCCGAGCGAGCAGGAGCACCTGTGACGTTGGTGCTTGTGCAGGCGCTCCCGCGTGTGCTCCTTGCTCCGCGGCGCCCTGCTCAGATCGAGAGCACGGCCCTGCTCCAGCGAGGGAGGAAGGCAGCACAGCACGCACCGGAAGCGTTTGGGTGTGTGCGAGAGTGCGTTCGATGCTCCGTGGCTGTGCGCGCGGGCCGCATTAAGTCGCGCAGTCGCGCTCGCTCGGGAAGGACGGTTGCGCAGGACCGCTGATCCGGTGTCAGCTTCGGTAAAGGCGGGAAAGCGCCAGTGCACGCAGCCGAGGATGGGAGAGCGGGGATGACGCTGAGGGAGTGCTGCGTCACCACGCTGACAAGCTGGTGTGAGCGCTGCGGAGGGACCGGCTCATCACCGCCTGCGCGCCTGCCGAGCGCCTGCGCGATGCGCCGTGCTGCGTCCACAGCTCATCTGCACACACAAGCGGGCTTCTGCATCCAGTCATGCAGTGGCGCAGGATCCAGCATGACGATGATGCGCTTGGCGCCCAGGACATCGTCACTCAAACACGACGGGCAGCGTGATGAACGTGTCCTCCGCCGCCGGGGGGAACCTGGCGTCCATCATCCAGGCCTGGAGCTCGTGCTGGATGTCAGCGCGCACCGCCTTGGCGTCCACGTCGATGGACGGCAAAGGCACCTGCAACGCCCGGGCAAGTGAGAACCCCCTTGGGCCAGGTTCGTGCGCTGCACAACGCCTGGGCCCCGCAAGTCGCACGTCCCGCGTGGCAGCACCACGCACCAGGGTGTCGGCCAGGAACTGCACTTCCTTGACCGCGCCCGTCCCAGCATCCACGTGCAGCCTCAAGGACAGCACGCCGGCGCACGGGTGCGACCCCGGCCGCGCCTCGCCCTCCTCCTCCTCCTCCTCCTCCCCGGCGTAGCCCTGCTGTATGCACTCGATGGCCCCGGCCAGCGCCTCGTTCAGCGCCGGCGCCACCTCCTCAGCAGTCAGCCCACCCGTGGCAAAGGGCGCGGGGTCGGTGAACCACCCTGCGCGAGAGGCACCACGTGACCAGCACCGCGCTGGCCGTGGGCCCGGCTCTGGGAGCCCCCACTGCGCGACTGCCGCGTGGCGCACTCACCGTGCAGCACCAGCCGCCCTTTGCGGGGGTCGTGAGTGCCGTGCACGCGGCGCACGCCGTGCGGGAAGCGCGGGTCCTGCACCACCACCAGCACCACCACCACGCACGGGCAGCTGCGGCAACCTTGGCGCGCACGAGGCAGCGTCCCACCCGGAGGCAAAGCAGAGGCCACAGCAGCGCTCACAAAGACGGTGAGGCGGCCAAAGTGCGCCGGCACCCACTGCACCAGGTCGCAGTGCTCCAGGCCCTTGGAGGGGTCGGGGCGCAGCCAGTAGCTCAGCGTCTGCGGCTGGAGGATCTGCGTCTCCCCGCCGGTGAACTCGCGGCCATCCCAGTCTGCACGCGGGCGCATACACCACCAGCACACACCCGTGCTCGCCCACCAGCTCTCCACCCGCGCACTGCGGCACGAGACGGGGGCTAGCGGGTGGACGCCCTGGCGTCACAGCACGTCTCCCCTGTGCATGCTCACTCACTGGTCAGCGAGAGCACAAAGGCAAAGGGCCCGTGCGGGTTGTCGCAGTGCAGCTCCTGGAACATGCCCTCGGTGTAGTAGGACATCCAGATTGGAGTGATGGCGCGGCACCCCAGCTGCGACTCGCCAAACGCCAGCAGCGCGTCCACCAGCCGCTCGTGCTGTTCTGCGCTAAAGTACACCTGAGCAATGCGGCAGTGCGCATGGGAGTGCCCATCGGTCACGCCCGTGCCGCAGGCGCCTGCAAGGCGCAGCACGTGCACTGACCTGTGCCTGCGTCCTCATGAGGTGGTACTGAGGCCTGCCCTCGCGGTCGGGGCACCACCATTGATGCCAGCGGAACTGGTCGGGGTGGGTGGTGCGCGGGTCGCGGAAGCGCTCGTCAAAAACGCCCCGCAGCTCGGCGCACCTGCGCGCGAGCGAGGGCAACCAACCTTGTGCTGTGTTGCTTTGCCATGCACCTGCTGATGGTGCAGTGATGTGCCGCTGCCGCCACACGCACAGGTCTGGCGCAAAGCCGTCGACCGTGAGCAGGTGGCGGGTCGTGCTGAGCTCCTCCAGCGGCTCATCCTCCTCCTCGTCCTCCTCTCCGTCCTCCTCCTCTGCTGCTGCTTGGCTCGCCTGGGCTGTGGCAGCGGCTGTCGCGACAGAACGGCGCTGGATGGATGGCCGCGCCCTGCTGCACACAGCTGCCGGGCTCAACCTGAGCTCGCTGCTGGCTCTTGAGGCTGCACTCCTGGGCGACTGCAGGCGTGGCAGGTGCACGAGCCGCCGCACGTGCTGCGCTGCAGGCAGGGGCGCTTGAGCGCTGCATAAGCGCCGCCTGCTGCCGTGAGCGGTCTCCTGAAGAGTGCGCATCTCTGTGAACGTGGTCAGGACTTCTGTGGTCAGGACTTCTGACCTGTTCTCCTGCGAGCAGGGTACGCAAGCCCAGTCGCATCCGCCTTGCGCAGCCAACAAGAAGACGCAGGCAGCAGCTGCACAATTCAATCTACACAACCACCATGGCGAACTGGGCTGCGGACGACGACGGTGCGGGTGCAGACGCTGCCCCTTGTGTGGGCGCACGGCACGCGCGCCGTGTCTCCGCACTCCACGCGCGCAATTGACGCGCACTCGACGCTCGCAGACGCGCCGCCCCCGCTGTCCAGCTTGGCGGAGCAGGTCGAGGCGCTGCACGTCTCGAGTGCAGCGGACCGCGCAGCACAGCGGCCTCAGGAGGCAGGGCCGCGAGTGGCCAGCTGCGTCATCGCCTCTTCAGAAGCGCGCAGTGCGGGTGAGCACTGCTGTCTGGCTTGGCAGTGCCCTCCCGCACCTGCTGCGCGCGCCCACAGCAGCGGCCCACCGCCCCAGGCACACGGCGGTGCGGCGCTTTTGCAGGCCAACTCCCTGCCGCCACGGCGACCGCCAAGCTCAAAAAGGGCTTCTTCGACAGCAAGCCTGAGCGGAGAAAGCCTGCAGCCAAGGTCAGCCCTGGACCTCGCATGCGGGGCCGCTCGCACTGCGGAGTGTGCACGCGCTGCTGCGCCCGAGGCCTGCAGCACACACGCCGCGCCTGCTCACCTTGGTGCAGGACGAGGGCATCACGGTGCTCAAGGGCCGCAAGGACGCACTGGGCGGCCAGCAGGGCGGCAAGGCCATCCCCGACTTTTTGCGCGTGGAGCCCGACGAGCAGGAGCTCAAGTACAAGGAGGTGCGGGCACCAGCTGGGGTCTGCCTGTCCCCAGCTGCAGGCAAGGGCATTCGCTCTGCGTGCGCGGGTGCGCACGCCTCATGACCGCGCTTGCGTGTGTGCCTTGGGGACCCACCTTCTTTGGGCGCACTGAGCGCAGATGCGCAGCAAGCTGGTGGAGGCGCTCAAGCCTGACCGGGACACCATCGACAAGATTGCGTCGGACAAGCAGCTCTCCACGGGTGCGCCCCACGGTTTTCTGCCGTGTGGGAGCTCCGTCGGGTTCCCTTCTCCACACCACCTGACGGCACAGGTCAGGTGACGGCACAATTGTGGCCATGGGACGCGTGTGCGTGCGTGCGTGCGCAGCTTTTGAAGACCCAGAGGTGATGGCCGCCGTCAACGACATCGCGCAACACCCGCAGAACTGGAACAAGTACAAGGACAACAAGAAGGCGCGTGACGGGTGTGTGCCACGTCGCGTGTGCGCCGCGCGGGAACCGTTCTCCAAGCTGCCCCACCACCTTTGTGCCGCCCGCAGGTGCTGGCGTTCTACTCGGCCATGGGCAGCCTCATGGGGCAGCGGCTGGAGGGCATGGGGCCGTCTCAGCCTGGCGCGGGCGGCGCATCCGCTTCCTCTGCTGGCAGCGGCAGCCGGAGATAGAGCTGCGTGAGGGTGAACCGCCACTCCGTAATGCAAAGACTGCCGCGATTGCAAAGACGGGAGGGAGACGCCATGACAGCAAGCGCAGCTACTGCACCGGAACTGCCGCCGCAAAGCCCGGGAGCTCTGCCGCTCGGCTGTGGGTGAACTCCAGCACGGCGTCCTGTGCGGCCCGCAGCACCTCTGGCAGCTTGGCGCCCAGCCCCATGGACTCGAGGCCAAAGAGCAGCTGCTGGTGCCGGAACTGCAAAAAGTGCTCGTGGAAGAGCAGCTCGGTCCACGGCTCCATGGTCAGGAAGTTGATGAGGCACGCCACCTTGCCCGCGTCGTACTTGGCCACCAGCCCGTTGAGGTAGCTGGCGTGCAGGCCGACCAGGGACGAGAACTTCTGCACGGGGATCTGCGCCTTGCCCAGGTACACCACGCTGTGCACGCTGCCGCCGGCGTCCAGCAGCAGGTGCAGCGTGCCGCGGTCCGACACGGTGTGCAGGGCGCGGCCGTGCGGCGGCACGGCGAGGCTGGGCGACGCCATGGCGGCCGGCACTCCGGCGTACACAAAGAGGTAGCCGCCCGGCACGGGGCAGCCCACCACGCGCGTCTGCTGCTGGCCCAGCGTCGGCGCGGCGGTGGGCGGCGGCTGGCCTTGGAACGCGGCGATGATGCTGTTGGCCAGCGCCGTGCCCACGTCCCGCGAGTTGTAGTGCTCAAAGTTGATGTTGCGGCCAAAGCGCCGCGAGAGCTTGGCCACCGTGCCCGCCGCGTAGATCTGGGGGTCCGAGGTGCGGAAGCAGTTGTCCACCACCACGCGCCCGTCGTACACCACGCCGGCGTTGTTGAGGCACATGAAGACGGTCCTGGACGCCTTGTGGGGCTGGCAGCCCACCACCAGGTCCACGGGCAGCTGTTCCTTGGTCACGCCGTCCGGGGCCTGCGGAGCGCAGCGCGTCCATCAAGCGCGCCGCACGGGACGCAACCGTTTGGAGTGGCACGCCATGCGCGGCTCTGCTGTGGTACAAGCTGCCACACAAAGCATGGGACGTGCGGGCCACCGGCGCTCTCACCTGGATGACGACGGCCTTTTGCTTGCTGTTCTCAATGGGCTCCACGCCGTAGAGCGCCGCCACCTGGGCGTCGGGCAGCGCCAGCCCCACGGACGTGGCGCACTGCTTGAGCACCGACACAAACGCGTCCTGCTGCCCAGGCGCCTTGTAGAACAAGTACTTGCCCTCCGCGCCTGCAGCAACAGCATATTGACGCGAGCATGCACGCGCGATGGGTGCCGCGTGGTGCCTCGCTCCACTTTGCTCCCGCTCATGCTGCGCTGCGTACCGTTGGCGTCCAGGGTCGCCATGGCCAGGTACGCGTCCAGCGTGTCGCCGTACACCATCATGGTCTGCATGGCCACGGCGTCGCCGACGGTGAAGCCGCTCGACAGCTCCAGCGCGTTGAGCACCACGGCCGCCACCTCGGGCTCCGTCTCGGCCTGCGCAAACGAGGTGTGCAGGGCAGGTGCTTCCAGGTGGGTGCAGGCTGGCGTGCACGCGACGAGCGTGTGCGCGGGCGCGTGAGCGGGCGCACCGCCTCACCAGCTCGTTGCAGCTCTGCTCCTGCAGCCCGCTGGTGATGATGAGCATGTCGTAGACGAGCTGGGAGCCGTCGCTGAGCTCGATCACGCGGTTCTGCTTGTCCAGGCCCACCATCTCGGCGTCCACCAGCGTGACGCGCGCGTCCAGCCCCAGCTTGCTGATGACGCTCGACGAGTACTCGTTGGTGAGCCCCGCCACCGAGATGCCGCCCGGCGCGAGCAGCGTCACGTAGTTGAAGCACAGGTCCACGTCGAGCAGCAGGCGCTCGACCGCCGCGAGCCCCGTCTCGCTCGCGCCGACCACCACGAGCTGCGCGTTCACGGCCTGGCGCGCGACGAAGGCGTGGCGCCGGCTGAGCATGTAGAGCGCGAACTCGGCGGGCGGCGCCTCGTCCCCGGCGGCGCCGCCCGCCGGCGCGGCCGCGCCGCGGTGCCGCGGCGGCACCTGCATCATGACGTCGAGCACCTCTGGCGGCGGCGGCTGGCCCGGCGGCAGCGCGTAGTAGAGCACCGACTTGTTGAGCAGCCGCTGCGCGCCCGAGAGCACCGCGCGGGCGCGGTGCGAGAAGATGGGGTTGATGCAGACCATGTCGATCTCGCCGTGCGCCTCGGGCGGGTGGTGCGGGAGGTAGATGAGGCTCGAGAGGCTGAAGTTGGCCTCGAGCAGCGGCACGTCCACCGCCTCGCTGATGGTCACCAGCCCCACCACCTCGCCGGACGCCACGGCCACCACGGCGGTCCCGCGCTCCAGCGCCGCGCCAAACAGCTCCTTGATGTCGGACGAGTTGGGCATGCCCGAGATGAGCAGGCTGACGCCCTCGGCGTCGCGCTCGGCGGCGAGCCGCACGTCAAAGCTCTCGTTCAAGGCGTGCCTGCGGGAGGAGAGGCAGGAGCGGCGGCAGCCCATGTCAAGGAGGGTGCTCCCTGGTTTCACGTTCCCTTGAGCGTGCCCCTCCCCTACCCTCACGGCCCGTCTGCCTGCGTGGGGCACGCCCGCACGACGGCTCCTCACCGGTGGAAGAGGTAGAGCACCTCTGGGAAGGCTGCGCCCGGCAGGGGCGTGAGGCGCGTGAAGGGCGCCACCAGCGGCGGCTCGGGTGAGTCGTGCGGGAGAGTCAGCAGGCAGTACAGCTTGTCCGGGAAGGCCTCGAACGCTGCAGGCGTGAGGAGCCACGTATGGTGGCAGGAGGAGCCCTTTCAACGTGATGGTGTCTGGGCGTGCAGGTCAGCAGGCCACGTCTCGCGCGTGCTGCCTCACCTCTCCTGAGGAAGTCCTCTGTCTGCGCGTCAAACTCGGGGTCGATGCACGCCATGGTGATGGCAAACACGGTGGAGGTCTGCTCCGACAGGTCGAACATGGCGGCCATCTCGGCCTTGACCTCGTCGTCCGTCGGCTCGCTCGCCGCCGTGATGTCAATCTGCTCCTCCTGCTGCGCCGCCGCCGCCCCCTCCTGCCCCGCCCCCTCAGCGGCACCGTCCTCGCCCGCCCCAGCGTCCCCGCCCTCCACCGCCTGAGTGCTGGCGTCGGCCGTGTGCTGCTGCTGCTGCTCCTGCTGGGGCGCACGCAGCACCCGGTCGCCGAGCTTGGCCTCAAGGGTGTTGCGCTGCACACCGAACCAGCCACCACAGGGTGCACGTGAGCTCGTACACGGCGTGAGCCACCCAGTTGGGTGCAGGGATGAAATGAAAAGGACGAAGGCCAGGCCAAGACACAGTCACCCGCACCTTTTTGATGCGCAGCGCGTCGCGCGCCGCGTTGTACTGCGCCTCGTACACGTCCTCGGGCAGGAAGCTGTCGTACGGGTGCAGGTCAAACGCGTCGGCCAGCGGCGTCACGTCCACCTCGCTCGTCACCACCATGAAGCCCACCAGCCCGGCGGCCGCCGCGACGCCGCCCGGCGCGTGCGCCTCGTGCGCCACCAGCACCACGTTGTTGTCGTCCTGCCCCGCCACCACGCGCGTCAGCGCAAACGCCTCCTGGGGGCGGCTGGACTCTGGGAGCTTGGCCAGCGCCGGGAACCTGCGCGGGCGCAGTCAAGCAGTCAAGCAGTCAAGCAGTCAAGCACGTGAGGCATGCTTGCTCCCAGCCCAAGTGTCGCAGATCCGTGCTCGCACTGGCGTGGCGCGTCTGCAAAAGGGGGGCGCACCTGGCCTCGGCGCGTTCCAGCACCGGCAGCATGTCGTCGTGGTCCTCCACGCGCGCGGCCCTCAGGTTGAGCTGCGGCAGCAGCTCCCCGCGCGTCACTTGCGCGATCTGCACGGGCCAGCCGGCAAACTGCACCATGGGCATGACGAGCGACGCCAGGCCCTTGGCGGGCACGCCCGTGCCGGCAGTGGTGGCCACCAGCAGCGACTTGATGATGGGCATGGCGGCCATGACGCCACGCAGCAGCGCCAGGCTGGTCTGGGCCTGCGCAACAAGCAGAGCAAGTGGACCAGGCTGCTGCTTCGCAGGCGCTGCTGCGCGCGCTGGATGCACCACCTGACCCCTGGCGATGGCGGCAATCGCAAAGAGGCAAGCGCACCTCGTACTGTGGGGCCACCGCGTACACCCAGATGAAGGCCGACGTGGTGGCGTTGAGCCCGACCTCTGGCACGCGGGCCACCGCCTCAATGTGCTCGGTCGAGTACTTGCTGCCAAACAGCATGGTGGGCGCGTGGTCCCTGCGCACGGCCAGCAGCACGAGTGCGGTGTGATGCACACCGTCTGCACGCCGCAGCCACCAGAGAGTGCCGTCGCGCCGCTGCTCAGGTGCGGCATCTGCGCCGCTGCGTGCGTGCCGGGTCGCACGCACAGGCAAATGAAGCCCACGACCGAGTCCTTGTCATCCGTCACGGCCGTGAGGCACAGCAAGGCCGTGTCCCTGCGCAGGTAGGCAGCGAGCGGGCGCACGCGCCATGACGCCTGCGGCAGCCAGGCTCCGTGCTGTCTCGGTGCAGCATCATGGAGCAGGCTGGAGGTAGGAAGACTCACAGCAGCTTTGAGGCTCCAGCGGCCTTGCCGTGCAGGTGCGTGCAGAGCTCGTCGATGGCCGGGCAGTCCCGCGCCCCCGTGGGCCGCACGAGCACGCCCATCTCGAGGCCCTGTCGAGTGTGAAAGAGCGCTTTGCCTGCTCTCGCGCCGCTCGTGCCCTGTGCTCGAGCCGTCCTCCGTTCGCCGTACGGTATGCCCTCAGCTAGGGTGCGGCTCGTGCTTGTGGGCAAGACGTAGCGGCAGGATCAGCACGAGCTCCACACGTAACAGGAAT
>VFQP010006151.1_pt1 | contig 10020 bp, 7 predicted proteins | sample 3512351 | NCBI WGS metagenome assembly VFQP01 (sample SAMN10412372, study PRJNA504923) | tailings metagenome | isolation source: Relicate 1 Philex TSF1 revegetated site | place: Philippines: Tuba, Benguet | collected 2017-08-29
GTCGCTGGTGATGGTCGCGGCAATGCCGCGCACGGCGATCCCGCTGTCGGGCAATTCGATCCGGCCGCGCTCCATGACGGCGGTCAGCTCGTCGTCCTTCAGGGTCAGCGCCATCCGGCCGGCGGCGACGGTGGCCTTGGCCGGATCGGCGCCGTCGCGCTTCATGGCCGCGTTCCAGCTGAACGGCTCCAGCACGGCGGACGCCTCGGCGGCGCCGGTCGCGCGGTCCCGGACGTAGAACGCACCGGGCTGCAGCACCAGCTTCGAGGTTCCAGGCAAGGAGAGCGCCTCACCCCAATGGGCGTTGCGAACCGTCAGCGCGCCGCTGTCCGCGGTGATGCGCAGCGTATCCTGACCGACGTCGTATTTGCCGGTCAGTGCCAGCTCGGTCGATGGCAGGGTGCGGCCTTCCGGCAGCTTGAGCGCCAGCGACGCCCTGAGCTTGACGTCGCCCTGCGCCGCCCGGTTCCGCGCCGAGGACAGCCACTGGCCTGGATCGAGGCTCGCCTCGCTCGCCACGTCGCCGTGAACGAACAGCGCCGCGGTCTCGTAGGTGATGCCGCCGCCCAGGGTCAGGGTGTCGAGACCTTCACGGGGCGTGACGGCGAGGAATGGCGCGCCAGGCGCCGGCGCGACCGAGAGGTTGGAATTGCCACCGAAGAGGCTGTCCTTGGGTGCGACCGACGGATCGAGGGTCATGCCGCTGACGGTGATGCCCTTGGGCGTGGTCAGCGTCAGCGCCCCGCCATCGAGCATCACGTCCAGCGAGACGACGGCATCATCGACGGTTACCGTGTCCGGCAGTCGCAGGCCAGCCATCGTCGCCTCGACCGAGCCGGTCGCCTTGCCCTTTTCCAGCCAGTCGCCCAAGCCTGAGCCGAACGCCGCCATCAGGCTTTCGCCAGGCGGCGCCGTGCCGGCGGCGCGCAGATGCATCCCGCCCGTCGCCGGCTCGGCCGCGCCCATCAGCGCGCTGACGAAGCCCGCGTCGGCGGTGCCCTCCATGGTAAACGGGACGCCCGCGGCCGGCGTCGCTCCATCGGCCTGCAGCGAGAACGACACTGGCCTCGACTGCAGCGCCACATGCAGCGCGCCCTGCGGCTGGCGCAGGGATGCGGCCAGCGTGCCGGCGCCGAGTTGATTGGCGCCACCGACGATCTGCGCGAACTCGAATTTGCCGTCCACGAGCTCGAATCCGGTGGCGCCCGTGACGACACGCAGTGCGCCCGACAGCGCCTCCGCCTTCACCGTGCCGATGGCGACATCGCCGCTGGTGACTTCGAAGGTGCCGTCCACCGCGCCGTCCGGCGCCATCCTGCCGGCGATCCTGCCATCGAGGCGTCCCTGCGCCGCGCGCACCGCGACGGCTAGGTTTGCGCCCAGGCGCTCTTTGCCGGTCACCGTGCCCGAGACGTCGGCGACGATCTCTTCGCCTTCCACGTCCAGGACCAGGGTGGAATTGCGGATGTCGAGCCGCTCGAGCGGCAGGTTGATCGGTCCATCGCTGGCCGTGATCGCCGGGATCAGCTTGCCGTCCTTCCAGGCGAAGCGCAGCCGCGCGCCGTCTACGGTCATGCGCCGCACCTCGCCGCGCAACAGGTCGCCGATGCCATATTCGACGTGGATATGGCGGACCGTGCCGGCGGCCGAGGAAACCAGGGCCATCTCGGCACGCGCGAAGCCGACCTCCGTCATCCGGACGTCGGAGGGGCCTAGTCCGAAACCGTCGATGGAACGCTCGATCGCCCATTCGGTGGTTTGTGCCCGGGTGACCCACAACACCAGCACGAGCGAGCCCAGCGTGGCGACCGTTCCGGTGGCGATGCGGAAGGCGCGGGACCGGGCGCGCCATGAGGAGCGAAGTGTCATAGGTATCAGGATATCCGGATTGTCCCTTGCCCGACAGATGGTTGCATCTGGTCAACGCCCATTCCCCGCGTGTGTTCGCCGGGGCTTGGCGAGATATTTTTAATCATGTTACAGTTTTGGCGGGGAAAAGCGCATGAACCGGATGCTCGACCAGCTTCTCGACGACCTTTCCGGCGTGGATGACGAGAACGTCATGCGCGAGATGGTCGGCGATTATCTGACCGGGATCGGCTTCGCTGGCTTTCTCTTCACGGTCTATGGCGACGTCCAGGCGCGGATGATCTGCAGCTGCGGCCAGGACCTGCTGCTGCGTTACCGGCGCGATGAATTTCATGTGGTTGATCCCATCTCCCGCCAGGCGCGATCGAGCTGGCTGCCCGTGGCGTGGGACGCGAGGGACTATCTCGGCCGATGCACCGGCAAACCCGCGCGTATGTTCGAGGCGACCATCGAGCATGGCTACGAGCGCGGGGTTTCGGTGCCGATCCGGGGTCCGTCCGGCGGCTTCGACATGTTCGTCGGCCTGTCCCGGCACACCCCGCGCGAGTTCCAGCAGGGCAAGAATGGCTGGCGTAACGAGCTGATGCTGATCGGCGCCCATATGTCGTCGGTCTATCATGGCGTGCTGCACTGCGAGGAGGCGCCGCCCGCCGAACTCACGGCCCGCGAACTGCAATGCCTGCACTGGACCGCGCAGGGCAAGACCGCCTGGGAAGTGGCGAGGCTGATCGACGTGTCCGAAAGGACCGTGCAGTTCCACATCCGCAACGCCTGCGGGAAGATGAACGCGGTCTCCAAGCATCAGGCGGCGCTCAAGGCCGCCAATCTGGGCCTGATCCGGATCTGAGGCGCTTTGAGTCAGAGCACCTTCGCGAACGCGGCTTCCACCGCGGCATGATCGCGGGCGAACGCCTCGCCGATCTCGCGGGATTTCGGATCCGGATAGACGGTGGTCCGGTCCTGCTCGATACCGTCCAGCACGGCGCCGGCGACCATGGCGGCGGGATAGCGCCCCTCGCGCTCGTGCTCGCGGGCCATGTCGGTCAGGATCGGTCCGGCGATCACGCCCATCACCAACGTGCCCTTGTCCGCCAGCTCGCCGCGTATCCCCTGGGTCAGCGACAGGCACGCCGCCTTCGAGGCGCAGTAACTGCCCACGAACGGCATGCTGGCGAGGGCGCCCATGGAGAGGATGTTGACAATGGCGCCGCCGCCCTGCGCCGTCAGCACTGGAGCGAACGCGCGGCACATGTTCAGCACGCCCCAGTAATTGGTTTCCATCTCCAGCCGCGCGCCGTCCAGAGTCTCGGCACCGAGGAGCCGTGAATGGGTGAGGGAGGCGGCGTTGTTGACGAGGATGGTGGCATCGCTGCAGGCGCGCGCTGCGGTTTCGACGCTGCTTGGGCGGGTTACGTCGAGGATAACCGGCACGACACGCCTCTGGCCGGCGAACGCCTGCTTCAGCGTGCCCAGGTCGCGTCCGGCGGCATAGACGCAGGTTGCACCGCGTTCGAGCAACGCCTCGGCCAAGGCCTTGCCGAGCCCCCGGTTCGCCCCGGTCACCACGGCCCGCGTGCCTTCTATCCGCATCGGTTTCTCCCCGTTTCTCCGTGCAGCAGTCTAGGGATCGGGAGGGACGCGATACCCTGTTAGGGTTGACAGGTGCCTCGCCGATTGGGGCCAGCCGATAGTGGTGCGAAACGCGAACGGCGCGTCATTGGGAGGAACTGATTTGATCGACGACCGCGCCGTTCTCGCGCAGATGCTCAGTGCGATCCGCCGCGACCTCGGCTTGGTCGTCATGCCGGACCTCAGGCTCGGCGAAGCCCGCCTCAAGGCCGGCATGATGCACGACATGCTCGGCCATATGATCGCATGGACGCAGGACCCGGGCGCCGGCGCCGGCAAGGAGGGCGACTTCCAGGCCCATTTCGACCTGGCGAAGCGCGATGCGGCCGATGCGGCGGCGGCGCTGGCGGCGCTGGAGGTCGAGATCACTCCGGCGCGGCTCGGGCGCTTCCTGAACGAGCGGATGCCCGGCGGCGCCGGCGCCGCGATCGAGACCGTCGAGCCGGCGAATGGCGGCTATTCGAAAGACACGGTCCTGTTCCGCGCCCGCCTGGCCGATGGATCGCCGCTCGATGCGGTAATCCGCCGCGATCTGCCGTTCGGGCCGGGCGAGAACAGCGCCGTCGACGAATTTCCCCTGCTGGGCGCGCTGTTCCGTCGGGGCCTTCCGGTCGCCGAGCCGCTATGGGCGGAAACCGACAGCCGCTGGCTGGGGCAACCATTCATCGTCTGCCGCCGCGTGCCAGGCTCGCCGAACACCGACGCGTGGGATCAGAACGCGGGCAGACGCCGGGAAATTTGCGTCCAGTTGGCGGAGTTGCTGGCGAACCTTCACGCCATCGATCCGGCGGAAATCGGCATGGCGACCTCCCGGACGCCGGCCGAGGAGATCCGGGCCTATGTGGCGCTGTTCCATGATCGCTGGCAGCGGCACAAGATCCATGACTCGCCGATCCTCGACGCCGCCTTCCGCTGGCTGGCGGACAATGTTCCCGGTGACCTGGAGCGGGTGTCGCTGATCCACTCGGACGTCGGCTTCCACAATATCCTCACCGAGGATGGGCGGATCAATGCGCTGCTGGATTGGGAGTTCTCGCATCTGGGAGATCCGGCCGAGGATCTGGGCTATTGCCGGTCCCGGGTCGAGCCGCTGATGCCGTGGGACGAGTTCCTTGCCGCCTATCGGGCGGCGGGCGGCGGCGCCTATCGGGAAAGCGGCGCGCGCTTCTATGAGGTCTGGCGCGGCGTACGCAATGCCGTGTGCTGCTCGGTGGCATGGAACGGCTTTCTCGGCGGACGCTATCCGGCTCTGAAGATGGCCTATCAGGGCGTGCCGCTGTACCGCATGTTCATCATCGACGTGGCAGACCGGCTGGAAAGGGTATCCGCATGAGCAACCAGAACCTCGTCGTTTCCGCCGGCGGGCACTCTGCCGACATGGCCGGCGCCCCGCTGACCGCCGTGCTGCCCGAGGACGAGTTCCTGCATCCGGTCGCGCCGGGCGCGCATTACGCCAGCACGGAGACATCCTATTTCGGCTTCAACATCCCGGAGCGGCAGCTGAATGGCGAGGTCTATGTCTGGTTTCATCCGGCGCTGAAGGTGATGAGCGCAAGCGTCTATATCTGGCGCGGCATCAAGCGCTCGACGCTGGCGTGCGAATACGTCAACCACTTCCATTTCCTGCCGTTCCCCGAAGACGGCATCGCCGACTACACCATCGCAGCGCTTGGGCTGTCGATCCGTGTGATCGAGCCGCTGAAGCAGGTGGAAATCATCCACCGCGATCCGGAGCGCGACGTGTCGTTCCGGCTGCTGCAGACGGCGGTGATGCCGCCGGCCGGCCGGCCCAACGGCAATCATTTCACCCAGGCGATGAAGGTCGACGGGGAACTCACGCTCCACGGCGAGCGGTTCGTGGTGGACGGATATTTCAGCCGGGACCGCTCGTGGAACGGCGCGCGGCACGAGGTCTCGCGCAACATGCCGCCGATCTCGTGGATGGTGGGTGTGTTCGGCGATGACCTGGCATTCCATGTCCTTGCCTATGACGATCCGGCGCTCGGGCCGGAATGGGCCGGCCAGTTCCCGTCGCCGCCGGGCGGCCGGAACCTGATCTGGGGCTATGTCCGCCGCGACGGCGAGACATTCTCGGTCAGGCGTGCCGCGGTTCTGACCCGGCGCGAACCGGACGGCCTGGCGCCGCGGGTGAAGGAGATGGAGATCGAGGATACGGGCGGACGGGTGCACCGCATCCGCGGCACCGTCGATGCCCGCATGCCGTGGCAGACGTGGCAGAACATGAACGTCTATTTCTGCCTGACCCGCTGGGAACTGGATGGCCGCATCGGCTGGGGTGATACCCAGGACATCCAGTACAACGAGTACGTCCGCCGTTTCGCCCGGTTCTGAGGCCGCTTCCACCTCACCTGTCAGCCCTGACAGGTACACCGTCCCCCTGCCGCGGGCCTAAGATCGGCGGCGAGCGCGAAAAGCGCCGAAAAGGGGGAAGTCCGCGACCGCTGTAGTGCGGCGCCTGCGCGGCGCCGAGCTGCCGTGTCACCGATAATGGGCACCCCTGGATCATCCCGCGTGAAGGGGCGCGGGCGTCGAACGGAACAGGGGAAACGATCATGAAATCCATGCCTCGAAAAACTAAGCTGCTGGGCGGCTTGATGTTGTCTGCCGCCATTGCTGCGCCGGCCTGGTCACAGCCTGCCCCCGGCGGCATCGAGACGGTCACCACCACCGCCCGCAAGCAGGAAGAGACGCTGATCGACGTGCCGGTGGCCGTCAGCGTGCTCGACAGCGCGGCGATGGAACGCTACGGCTCCACCAACCTGTCGCAGATCAGCGACCAGATCCCGCAGATCCAGATCACCCGCGCCACCTCCGGCAATGGCGGCGTCATGGTGGTGCGCGGCATCTCGTCGGCCTCGACCGACCCAGGCATCGAATCGGCGGTCAGCATCAATATCGACGGCGTCCAGGTCAGCCGCGGCTATGTGGCGACGGCGGGCTTCTTCGATCTCGCCCAGGTCGAGGTGCTGAAGGGACCGCAGGCGCTGTTCTTCGGCAAGAACAGCCCGGCCGGCGTGATCTCGCTGCGCTCGAAGGGGCCGGGCGACGAGTGGCAAGGCTATGCCAAGGCCGGCTATGAGTTCCGCGCGAAGGAGCGGTTCGCCGAAGTGGCCTATGGCGGGCCGGTGAACGACGTGTTCGGCGTCCGTGTCGCGTTGCGCTGGAGCGAGATGGACGGCTGGCTGCATAATCTGGCTGGCCCGGCCATCAACACCGTCGAGCCCGGCAATCCCTATCCGGGCGCCACCAACAACAAGCTGACGCCCGCCGCCGAGACGCTGGTCGGGCGCATCACCATGGAATTCACGCCGAACGATCGGTTCAACGCGATCCTGAAAGTGCTGGGCAGCCAGTACAAGGACAACGAGCTGACCGGCATCAACCAGGTGGTCTCGTGCACCGAAGGATTCGAGCATCCGCGCAACCTCGGCCGCCAGGATCCTTACGGCGACTGCAAGCCCGATCAGTACCGCACCTCGGGTGCTCTGCCCGCGGCGGTGGCGAAGAACTACCCGCTCAGCAAGAAGGGCAACGGGGAGTATTTCACCGACACCAAGAACGTCCTCGCCAGCCTCGACATGACATATGATTTCGGCGATATCAGCCTGAACTCGGTCACCGGCTTCTTTCATCTCGATTCAAACGGCCTGGGCAACTACGACTGGACGACCATCGTCCATTTCCCGGGCATCAACGGCGAGAAGACCACCAACTGGACCGAGGAACTGCGCCTTACCAGCAATTACGATGGGCCGGTCAACTTCGTCCTCGGCGGCTATTTCGAAAAGAGCGATCGCCTGAGCTTCACCGTCGGCCGTGGTCTCGGCGTCGCCGTGCCGGTCGACCCGGCGGTCGATTTCATCGTCGGCTACTGGCCGGAGGATACCGCCAAACGCACGACCTGGTCCGGGTTCGGCCAGATGCTGTGGGACATTACCGACACCCTCGAGCTGACGGCTGGCGTCCGTTACACGAAAGAGCGTCTGCGTGCGGTCAACGTGAACGTGTATGCCAATCCGGCCTTCGTCGAACCCGCGCGGTTCCATCTCCGGCCCGTCGGCGACGAGCTCCCGATCGACCTCGACGAAAGCAACTGGTCGCCCGAGGCGACGCTGACCTGGCACCCGGCGCCCGACCACACGGTCTATGCCGCCTATCGTACGGGCTATAAATCGGGCGGCGCGTCACAGACCGCCATCCTGCTGGCCAGCCCCTACAATACGGCGTCGACCCTGACGTTCCGCAACGAGACCGCGCAGGGCGGCGAGTTGGGGTACAAGGCGGTGCTGTTCGACAACGCCCTGCGGCTCGACATGAACCTGTACTACTACAAGTTCAGCGACCTGCAGCGTTCGTCGCTGGATATCGTCACCACCACGTTCCGCACCCTGAACGCGGCGAGCGCCGTCACCAAGGGCTTCGAGGCCGAGGCCTATTGGGCGGCGACGGACCGGCTCAATCTGAGGGCGGCGTTCACCTACAACCGGGCGAATTTCAGCGATTGGTCCAACGCGCCCTGCTTCAACGGCCAGCGCGCCGACGAAGGCTGCGACGTGAGGGGCGCCACCACCGCGCGGACCCAGGACCTGTCCGGTACGCCGCTGGCGCTGGCGCCGCGTGTGTCGTTCTCGCTCGGCGGCTCCTATGACACGCCAGTCGCCGACTGGCTGATGCTCGGCCTGACCACAGACGTCAAATATGTCAGCGCCTACTGGGCGCAGGACCTGAAGGCGCCGGGCTCGCGCCAGAAGGGCTATGCCAAGCTGAACGCCAGCATCCGGCTCTACAGCCCGGAGGACACCTGGGAGATCGCGCTGCTCGGCCGCAACCTGACCGGCGAGATGGCGATCCTCACCGCCGGCGACAAGCCGGGCGGCGCGCGTAACGACCTGCAGGGCGCCGTCGAGCGCGGCCGCGAGGTGGTGCTGCAGGTCCAGTACAAGTTCTAGCCAAGGCCTGGGGGCAAAACCCTGGACGACGGAACTGGGCCGCGGCGCCATGCCGCGGCCCTTTTTTTGTTTCGCGCCCTACCCCTTGGGAACGGGAAAAGTGGCACCATATGTGGAACAAATGTCATTTTCCCGCGAGGTATCGCCCCTTGAGTGAAGACCCCTACAAGGTCCTCGGCGTCGCCCGGGACGCCAGCCAGGACGCCATCCGGAAGGCCTATCGCAAGCTTGCGAAGGAGGCCCATCCCGATCTCAATCCGGGAGACAAGAAGGCCGAGGAGCGCTTCAAGGCCATCTCCGCCGCCTACGACATCGTCGGCGACGCCGACAAGCGCGCCCGCTTCGACCGCGGCGAGATCGATGCCTCGGGCGCCGAGCGCCCGCCGCAGCATGATTTCTATCGCCAATATGCCGATGGTGACGGCGGCTTCCGCTACCAGTCCTCGGCCGGCTTCGAGGACTTCGCCGACGTCTCGGACCTGTTTTCGCAGATGTTCCAGCGCGGTGGCCGCGGCGGCGCGCGCGGTCCGCGCCAGACGAAGGGACAGGACCTGCGCTATCAGCTTCCCGTCGATTTCCTCGATGCGGTCGGCGGCGCGAAGCGGCGGGTGACCATGCCCGACGGCAAGACGCTCGACATCTCGATCCCGCCCGGAACCCGCTCGGGCCAGACCCTGCGCCTCAAGGGCAAGGGGATGCCCGGCGCCAGCGGCGGGCCCGACGGCGACGCGCTCGTCGAGATCCAGGTCGCCGCCCATCCGGTATTCGAGCGCGACGGCGACGACATCGTGGTCGAGTTGCCGATCTCCATCGACGAGGCGGTGCTGGGCGGGAAGGTGCCGGTGCCCACCATCACCGGCAAGGTCAATTTGACCATCCCGAAGGGCGCCAGCTCGGGCCAGACCCTGCGGCTGCGCGGCAAGGGCGTACCGGCCGGCAAGGACCGCGCCGCGGGCGATCAGCGGGTGAAGCTGAAGGTGGTGATGCCGCCCGGGATCGACGAGGAGCTGGAAACGTTCATGCGGACATGGCGCGAGGGCCACGCCTATGACCCGCGCGCCGGCATCAAGGAGTAGGCCATGAGCCTCACCGAACAGGAAGTGGTGGCCGCTGTCGGCGGCATTTCCACAACGCGCCTGCGGATGATCGTCCGCAACGGCTGGGTGCGGCCCGAGCGTTCCGCGGGCGCGGCATCCTTCAGCGAGGTCGACGTGGCGAGGGTGCGGCTGGTCTGCCACCTCACCGAGCGCCTTGAGGTGCCTGACGACGACATGCCTGTGATCCTGTCGCTGGTCGATCAGGTCTATGGCCTGCGCCGTGCTCTCAGGAATCTAAGCCGTGCCGTGGAGGCGCAGCCTGAGAACGTGCGGACGGATATCGCCCGCACGTTCGCAGAGCTGGACAGGGTTAACTAGGGTTCGTTGGTCCGAAATGGTGGCGCCGCCTGTTCACCGCCTCAATGGACCTGAGGCCTACCTTACGATCACGTTCTTGAACTGCCAGGGATCCTCGGCGTCGTAGTCGTCGGGGAACAGGCCGCCCTCGCGGTTGG
>VFQP010006153.1_pt1 | contig 10014 bp, 8 predicted proteins | sample 3512351 | NCBI WGS metagenome assembly VFQP01 (sample SAMN10412372, study PRJNA504923) | tailings metagenome | isolation source: Relicate 1 Philex TSF1 revegetated site | place: Philippines: Tuba, Benguet | collected 2017-08-29
GAAGTGGAGGAGGAGGTCGAAGAGGAGGGCGAGGAAGAGGAGGAAGAGGAGGAGGAGGAGGAGGAGGCAGCGCCTCCCCCACCGCCGCCCAGGCCCGCACCGGTGGCAGCCCCCGCGCCAGCTGCGCCCAAGCCAGCCGCGCCGCCCCCGCCGCCGCCGGCGCAGGAAGAGGAGGAGGAGGAGGACGCGCTCTTTGACGCAGGTGAGGGTGTGCTCGGGGTGCGGGGGCACGTGGGGTTATGCGTTGGACGCAGACGACCCAAAGAGCCGCTGGCCGTCCGCCGCATGATGCAGGGGACGCGTTTGGCGACGACCACGGCGCTGGCGCGGTGGCGGCAAGCGGCGGCGCCGACGAGGTGAGCAATCGGCTAGGTTTGGCTGGCGTTGATAGGCGCGCAGCCCGCCTTGGCACGCGTCGCCCCGCGCCCGACGACCACGTGCCCGATCGCTCACTCGTGACGCGCAGGACGACTGGGGCTTCAACGACGACGACGAGGAGGACAAGAAGGACTGAGACTGGTGATGTGCTGATGCTGTTTGCGTGCGTTGCCGGTTCGGGCAACCCACAAACCCTGGGGTCTCCGGCCAACCGAGCAGCAGGTAGCAAAAGGGGCAGTGCAGGCGAGCGCGGCACCGCTGGTCCAGCGCCCGTCCTGTGCTCGCGCGGAACTTCTTCGTCCCGGAGAGCGTGCTGCTGATCAAGGCGCCCAGGATGCTCGCGGCGCACAGCAGCAGCAGCAGCGGGACAGCGGCGCCCCGCAGCAGCGCGCCTGCCCCTGCGCTCCTCCAGCAGCAGCACCACCATCATCAAGGGCCCCGGAGAAGGCCGCACCACTCTGCTCGCGGGGGCCATGGCAGCCCGACTCTCGCGCCGTGCCAGCAGCAGCAGCAGGCGCCCTGCGCAGCGGCGCCATTGGTAGTGTGCTTCGCCCACAGCGCGGCGGGCGAGCAGCCGGGCTCTAGCGCCCGGCCTCCTGCGCCCCAGTGGACCAAATGGCAGCCCCAGCGCGCAGCGAGCATCACGCCCCCTCCTCCAGCGCTGCAGCCCTACAGCGGGCCGTCGACGTGGGCGTCTCCTCCGCCTCCCGCAGCCACAGGTGCGCTGCCGCGCACTGGGGCTCTGAGCGCGCCTCTTCTCAGTTGGCTCAAGAGCCACGAGCCGGGTGCGATGCCAGGCTGCCCCACGCGCTGCGCCATCGGGCGCCTCCGCGGTGCGCGCACGCTGTCGGGCCCTGCGAGAACGCTGCCCTGGCGCGCGTGCGCGCTGCTCCGCGCTGGGTGTGCAGGGGGCGCCAAGGCCTCGGTCGGAGCGGGCGCAGCAGCGGAAGAGAGCTCCTCGCAGCAGCTCATGAGCCCGGACCTGGTCGGCAAGACGGCCAACGTGCGCTTCCACCTCAAGTACAAGACGAGCTTCGGCCAGGCGGTCAAGCTCATAGGCAGCCATCCCAAGCTCGGTGCGGGCGCGGAATGCGCGATGAGCGGAGGCGCACAGGAGCACAAGCGGGCGGGAGTGCAGCGACAGATCGTGGAGCAGCGCCATGATGAGCTGGCGCTGCTCGCGTCTTGCGGGCAGCGGGCGAGCGCGAATGGCGAGACCAAGCGAGGAGGAGAGCTCAGCCGGAAGCAGCAGCAAGCAGCTGCTGGCGCAGGCAGAGAGGCAGCAGGGCCAGGCCATGTGGCAGGGAGCGGCCACACGCTCCCGCACCGCTGGCGTGGGTGTGCGTGTCGGTGGGCGCGGCATTCGCCACCAATGCCCGCAGCATCACCACGCACAGGAGCAGCGAGAACATGCTGCTGCCCTGTGACGGTCGCCGGGCGCAGGCAACTGGACGCTCAAGGACGCCGTGGAGCTGCGGTGGACCAGCGGCGACCAGTGGGTGGCCAACGTGCAGCTGCCGGCGGGCAGCGTGTACGAGTACAAGTACGTGCTGGTGGACTGGGAGACCAAGGCGGCGCTAGAGTGGCAGTCAGGCTCCAACGCGGTGCTGGCGGTGAGCAGCCCTTGCTCCGCTCTTTGCTGTGCGCACCGGTCACTGGGCGTGTGCGGTCGTGTGCGGCCACGCGCCAACTTTAAGTTCGCTACCTTGCCCGGCCTCCGCAGGTGGTCGTCAGCGAGACGGATGTCAGCGTCTTTGACAACTGGTGAGGCAGCGCCCTCGGGCATGGGGGTTAGCCTGGGAGGAGAGGGTGCGCCTTGCACGCCGCGCACCGAGCACGCCATGTGCTGGGCGTCGCGCAAATCCTTTGCTCGTGCAGGGGCAACAACCCGGGCGCCATGGTGGAGGTGGACGAGGAGAAGATGACGCGCGAGACCAAGCTGCAGAAGTGGGCCACGTGAGTGCTAGCATGCGCGCTCTGGGTCTCGGCTGGCCAGGCAGGTCTCGGCCAGGCAGGTCTCGGCTGGTCCTTGCCGCTCGCCCGTCCACCCAAGGACGCACCTCTCGGTGGAGGGCGGCGCCTGACTGCGCGCGCCACGTCCCCGCCGCACGCAGGGAGATGATGGGCTACTGGAAGGAGGCGCGGCGGCTGCAGATTGAGCTGGTGCACAAGAACAACGAGAGCCAGGGCCTGCGCAACGAGCTGGCGCAGCTGCGCATGGAGCTGAGCCTCGAGCGGCAGAGCAAGCAGCAGGCCGAGCTGCAAGTCTCGGTGCGCGGCAGCAGAGGGGCCCCGGGGAGAGGCACTGGACGCATGCAGGCAGCAGCAGGACCGCAGCAACGGGTGGGCGGCCGGCAGGCAGTGTCAGCCTGGGCCGCGGCCCCAGCCTTTTGCAAGAATGACGCCGGCGGGCGAGGCTCAGGCTCAGGCTCAGGTGCGTCGTCACGGTGGGGCGCCACCACCACCACCTCACTTGCCTGCTCGCCTGTGTGTGTGTGTGTGGCTCACCCTGCCCTGGGTGGTGTGCAGGAGCTGCAGCTGGAGAACGCGTCGCTCAAGGCGCAGCTGGTGCAGAAGACGGTGGAGCTCAACAACACGCTGGCCGAGGTGCTGCAGCTGCTCGACAAGGGTGCGCCTCGCTCGCTGCGCGTGCGTGCGACTGCTTGCCTGCGCACATGGACGTCACCGGCACGCGACAGGGCCCTCTCTCTCACGGCGCCCTCCCACAACACGCCTTGCCGGCAGCACAGCGCGTGCAAGTCTGTGCGGCGCTGATTGTCTCACTGTACACGCATGTGGTGCGCTCGGTTGCGTCGCAGAGCTGGAGGGCGAGGGGTACGACGAGGGCGACGAGGAGGGCGCGTACGAGGAGGGCGAGGAGGGGTACGACGACGAGGAGGAGGCGCACGAGGAGGAGGAGCAGCAGGACCGGCTGCGCTTCGACGGGGGCGGGCGCGGCGGCTACGGCGGCGGCAGCAACGGCGTGGCGGCGCGGCGGTTTGGCGGCGGCGGCGTGACGGGCTACCAGGCGGCGGGCGGGGCTCGGCTGGGTTCCCGGGGCTCATAGACAGCGCTGCCGGGCTGGTCACTGAGGGGAGTCAGCGCGGCCTGAGGAGAGGAGCGGGGCGGTGGGCAGGGCTGGCTGGGCCGGGGGGACTGGGGCCTCGTGCGCGCGCGTCAAGAGAGCGGGGGTTCTTGAGCGAGCGTGTGTGAGTGTGTGAGTGCACGTGGGTGCGGACGTGTGGGCGCGCGGCGCCGTGCGTCATTGTCCGGGTGGCGGGCGACGGGGGGTGTAGCGGCGAGGGACGTCACGTTGGTCAGCCCACCGCCGCCCCGCGAGGCGTGCACGCGCGCCGGCGGCTTCGCCTTTTCTCCTTGTGTATTCCGGAGGAGGCGCGGGGCGCCGCGTGTGCGCGCCGCCTGGCTGCGGGCGGGCCGGGGAGGGGAGGGGCGCAAAGGGCGCCTGAGGGCGCGCGCGCAGCCTGGGCCATGCAGGCCAGGACTTTGCGCACGCCTGGGGTCAGGCCAACGGTGGGGCCCAATGGCTGCTGACGCGTGAACCTGTGAGGCCTCTCTGACTGCTGCGCCTGTGCACCTGCGCGTGAGGGACGGATGTGATACGGGCACGCCAGTGCGGTGCCCGGGGCATCTCCTTGCGGGCAGACTGCCGCGCTGTGGACTCGGCTCCCCGTTCCTCTGGCGGCCCCTGGCCCGTGGCAGGCGGGTGGACTTGGGGGTGGAGAGGGGAGGCGGCGCGCCTGGCAGGCATACTGGCAGCCTCTGCTGCTGCCGCGTGCTGGGGGACGTGCGCTGTGCCCTTGCCCCCCCCCACCCCCACGCAAAGCGGCCGAGGTTCGCGCGCCGGCGTGCGTGCTGAGTGCGCCCTGCACTTGTGCCTGAAGCGTGCCGCGTCAGGCTGTTGCTCACGGCTCGTCCACTGTGGCTGCTGGGAGGCTGGTGGCCGTGGTGCACGCGCCCCGCATGCAGCTAGGCGCGAAGGGCGCTGTGCCTCCCTCCGCCGCCCCCTTCTGCGGCCCTGAGACTGTGACTTTTACTGCACTGCTGGCAGGTGTCGTCGTCGCATACCTTCGCTCCGTCTGGTCCCCGCTGCCTCCCCCTGGAGTCCTGGTTGTTTTTGCTCTGTGTCTGCTGCACGCTCGTCAGGGTCCAGGGTTTTTTCCCCCGCGCCAGCGCCCACCATCGTGTTTTGCCCACCCGTGCAGTGCGTGGCCGCCGCCGTCGGTTTTGGTTCGTCTTTTTCCATCTCGTGGGGCACGCCGCAACCAAGCACGTGGTCTTGCAGTGTCAGCGTGGAGTCCCCATCGCGCTCCCTCGTGTCCTCATACATACGCAAAAGCCGTGACCGCGTGCACCTCTGCCTGGGATGCACCGGCGGCAAAGCGCTGACCCGTGCTGCAGCGACGGCTCTCCATGGTGCAAGGATTAACGGCCAGCACGCACCACCACGACCACGCCTGAATCGCGACGGTGGGGCGGCATCAAGAAAGAATGTCGAGGCGGCGAGTGGTACAACAAAGAGATTGGCATCAATAGAGGGTAGGGATACACGGGGTGCTTGACGATGCCAAGAGGTGGGGTCACTCGGACCAGGCCAGGCGCTCCCTGTCGGCCAGCACCACGCTGACGGTGCGCGTGCTCTTGGAGGCGGGCGAGAAGAGCTTGACCTGCACGGCGTCGCCCACGGCCTTGCTGTCCAGCGCCGCAAAGAGCTGCCGCTGCGTGGACACGGGCCGGCCGTCTATCTCCACAATCACGTCGCCAAGCGTGACGGCGCCAAACATCTCGCGCCTTCGCACAGGGGGCCAGGCAGCACGTGACGGCGCAGCACAGGTAGGAGGTGGCACTCTGCAGCGCGACAGCTCCCGCACGCGGGTGTCGAGCGGCTCACTTGGTGGGCTGGAAGCCGGCCACGTCGGCAGGGCCGCCCGGCCGCACGCTCACGACCAGCACGCCGGCGCCGTCGGTGGGCGTGGTGGAGCTGCCGCCCAGCGGGAAGGACGGGCCAAACTGCCGGACGGCCATGGCGGGCACGGGCGCGATGCTGATGCCCAGCGCCGGGCGCACCACCCGCCCCAGACGCAGGATCTGCTCCACCATGCCGCGCACGGCGTCTGCAAAGGCACGACGAAACTTCGCAACAGCGTGGTCAGGTCGCAGAGAGCGCTTGGTGGCATCACACTGACGGCGCGTCAGAGCGCAGCAGAGCAGGAGGCTCTCACCGATGGGGATGGCAAAGCCTACGCCGCTGCTGATGCCGGCGCCTGGGGAGAGCGGGCGAGGGGGAGAGAGCGCACCAACGCTCGAACAGTCCTGAGGGTTGGGCTGACGACACGTGCCACGTGATTGGCCGTGGTGCCAATCAATCATTCGCTGCCCAGGCATTTACCGGTGGGGTCGAGGATGGCCGTGTTGATGCCCACCACGCGGCCGGAAGAGTCCAGCAGCGGGCCTCCGCTGTTGCCCGGCTGCGCGGCAACGATGCAGCCACCGCGAAGAATACCATCTCAACGGCCCACGACGTGTGTGGAGGACGTGGTTGCCCTGGGGTGCGACGACGGTGCTCTTCAACGAAGGAAGCGAACGAGGTGGTGACGGGGACGGCTTGCGGGGGCGCGCCACTGAGCGCGCCTGGTGCAACCAGCAGTCATGCCAGCCCGTGACATCCTTAGCAACACCCCTGCGCCCCTCTCGTCGCTCACGTTGATAGCAGCGTCGGTCTGGATGCCGTTGGTGATGGTGGCGCGGCCAAAGGGCGAGTTGCCCACCTCCCTGCCCAGGCCCGACACGATGCCCTGCGTGAGCGTCTGGTCCAGGCCAAAGGGGTTGCCGATCGCCAGCACACGCTGCCCCACCTGCGCAAACGCACAGCCGCACGGGCGCAAAGCCAGGTCACAAGCGACGGCCGGCCTCAGGCGCCACCGCACGCGTCGCCAGGCTCACAGCGCGCTGGCCGCCCGCCTACGGTGGGCGCCCGCCGCGTCGGGCGGCAAATGCAAACGCCGCGAAGTCTCGTCGCGGAGTCTCGGGCCCCCTTTCCAAAGACGAGGAAGAAGGCTGGGCGCACCAGGAGGTTGGAGGAGCAGCCCACGCATCTCAGGTTCCCCTCCCGAGGAAAGCAAGCGTGGGCGCACCAGGAGGTTGGAGGAGCAGCCCACGCATCTCAGGTTCCCCTCCCGAGGAAAGCAAGCGTGGGCGCACCAGGAGGTTGGAGGAGCAGCCCACGCATCTCAGGTTCCCCTCCCGAGGAAAGCAAGCGTGGGCGCACCAGGAGGTTGGAGGAGCAGCCCACGCATCTCAGGTTCCCCTCCCGAGGAAAGCAAGCGTGGGCGCACCAGGAGGTTGGAGGAGCAGCCCAGCTGCACGGGGCGCAGCGCCGCGCTCTGCTCGGGCGGCAGGTCCAGCTTGAGCACGGCAATGTCCTTCTCGCGGTCCTTGCCAATCACCTGCGCCACTAGCAGGCGTGCACGTGTGTGTTTGTCGTGAGCTTGACATGTGATGAAGCCATCCCTGGCAAGCAGATGAGCGTGTGTGTGTGCTTGGGTGGGGGCATCTTGGGTGGGCGGATGGGCAAGGCCGCAGTGGGGACGGCACGGGACCTGCCCCGGCATCGCCACACAGGGAGAGGTGGGAGATTGCTCTCCCGTGCGGCGCCGGCGCTGGCGGCAGTTGCAGCGCCTACCGAGCCAGGTCTTGCCTGGCGAGCCGCCCGTTCCCCATCGCACTTGAAAGTGGAGGTCTCTCACCTTTGCGTTGACGACGGTGCCGTCGCTGAGCGTCACCTTGACCTCGGCCGCCATGCTGATGACGTGCGCGTTGGTGATGACGTGGCCCAGCTGGTCCCACACAAAGCCGCTGCGCAAAAGTTGGGCGCGCGCCGTAGCGTGGTGCAGCGCGAGGGTGAGGGGCGCTCACCAGCCAGCGTCAGCGCTGCATCACCTGAAGCGCGCCACCCCCAGCTCCCATCCCCCGGCACACCTGCCGACGCCGCGGGGCAGCTGCTGCACGTTGAAGGGGTTGAGAAGGGACACCACGCTGCTCGTCGTCGACACGTTGACCACGCTCGGGGAGTTCTCCTGCACACCACCTCAGGGGAGGGAGGCACGCACGCTGCACGCCGTGGGCTCCCACGCCACACAAGGCGCTGGGCACATCGAAGGTTCCTCCCTGGAGCTTCCTGGACCTGAACGCTGCAGTGGAGCCACCGCAGCGCTGAGCTCGGCCAGCTGGTCGCTCACCCTGAACACGCGGACGGTGCGCTGCTCCTCGGGCGTCAGCTCCAGCAGCAGGGACTCAAAGGAGGGGGAGGCCGTGCCTGGGGCGGTCGTGGACGTGGTCGCGCCCCGGGCAGCCCCTGCGCCCTGCCTGCAGCAGAGGTGTGCGTGCCCAGGCGTGTGGAGGTGAGCTGCGCCACACGAGCTCGCGCCACGCTGCTCATCCCCTGCCGCCCCTGTTGGTGCCCCCTCACTTGGTGTCCTTGTCGCCGAAGCCGCCGTCGTAGTCGCGGATGTTTTCGGGGCCAAATGGACGCGCGCCGGGGGTGGCGCTGGCGCTGACGAGCGCCGCCAGACCCCGCCCACGCCTGCTGCATCACCAGAGAACACGACGTTTGTGCCGCTGATCATCGGACACAGAGCATCACCTCATGCCCAAGAAGGAAGAACGAGTGGCAGGGGAGAGGTGGAGCCTGCTGGCGCACCTGGCGCTCCCAGCGCCTCGCTGCTGCGCGATGGCAGCCACGCCGCGTCGCGTGGCCCTGCTGCTGCTGTCAGATCGGGCCGCGGAGAGCGTTCGCCCGCGCTGCAGCGTCGTCGTCTGCATCCTGTGCTCTCGGCTCTCGCGTGAGCAGGCTCTCCAATCGATCGGTGTGTGGCTCCTCGAAGGCACTCTCGCGGGTGAAATAGGGGGCGCTTCACGCGAGCCGAGAGGAGCCTTCTCGAGATGCACAGGCAAGGTCAAGGTCGCGCAAGTCAAACCAAACGCCAGGACGACAGCTGAGTTCATCAGGGGTCCTCGAACCAGCTGACCTGGCCGTACGCCTGCTCGACGTAGGCCGCTAGCCACGCGTCCAGCACGCCCTCCGAGCCGTACCAGGGCACCTCGCTCTCGCCCTCAAACGTGCCGATGCGGCTCATGCTGTGCCAGACGCCCGGCAGCACCACGTGCCGCGCGCCCGCCAGGAAGGCGCTGCGCAGAGGCACCACGGCGTCGCCCTCCACGCCCTGCCCCTCGCCGCACACCTGAGGCATGAGTTACGCATCGGCGCACAGGAACAGGAGCAGCGGGTGGGAGCACGGTGCCGCGCGGCCGGCCACTCTGAGCGTGGATGCCATCAGCACCCACCTGCTGGTACGAGTCGTGCGCGTACTCGCGCGGCAGGCGCTCGCGCCTGGGCCGGCCCCACCGGCGCCAAAATGGCAGCTGCTGCTCCTCGGGCGGCGGTGCGTCCCGCAGGCCCCGCGCCGCCACGCCGCACGTGCGTACGTGTAGGAGACGCCGCGCTTGGCAAAAAAGGGGCGCGTGCAGCAGCTCTTGGCGCCGTGGACACCGTGTGCTGCTCATTGCGGGAACCGGGTGTTCGCGGACGCGGACGCATGTGCGCAAGCCCCGCATGCGACGTCGCAAGAGCAGGCGCGCACGCCGCGGGAGACAACCGTAACGCTTTGGCAGCGCGGCTGTACTGCGTCTGGCGCAGCTCCGCTCCTCGGTAAAGGCCCACGGCGAGTGCGGCGGCGAGATGAGTCAGCCTGACTCACGACGCCAAAACCAAGCGCCTGGCGATCCTGCATCGCACTCGCACGCCTGGACACACGCGCAGGCACCTGCGCCAATCATGCGCTCTTCACTGCGCCCTGGCAGCAGCAGCGCCGGCGCACGGCCCCTCCTCCTTCCCCTGGGCCGCCCACGCGCCGTCAGGGCCCGTGTGAGCCCCGAGAGGATGGCGGCCGCCGGTTTCACGCCCGTCCAGGCCGAGGTCATCACCGACCTCGTGCGGGCGGAGGTGGGCCCGCTGAGGCACGAGCTTGAGCTCCTCAAGGTCCGCCAGGAGTCCATGTTTGACAAGGCCCCGGCACAGTTGGACTCCATCGACAGGCTCGACCCGTTTGAGGACTCCATCGACATGCGGCTGGACAAGTGCTTTGACAAGATTGACAGGCGGCTGGACAAGATGCTGGACAAGATGGACAAGCGGCTGGAAAAGTTTGAGGGCAGCATGGAGGAGCGCTTTGACCAGATTGACAAGCGGCTGGACACGTTGTCCTGCGTCCTCTTTGTGCTGTGCGGGGAAGTGGCCATCCTGCTGGCCCAAACAGCGTGCGGCCACTCTCTGTTTCCGTGAATGACCCTGAGGCCTGCGCACTGCTTGCTGCGTGGAAAAGCGGGGTTCCCCACCCTCCTGGCGCCCTGATGGTGCAAGGGCCTGCAGACAGCAAGGGCTGCGCTGCAGCGACACACGCTCGCGCAGAGGAGCACAAACCAACGTTACGCAGCGCCCATCACCAGGACCTCAGCCGAGAGGAGCCTTCTCGAGATGCACAGGGCAAGGTCAGGGTCGCGCAAGGCAAACCAAACGCCAGGACGACAGCTGAGTTCATCAGGGGTCCTCGAACCAGCTGA
>VFQP010006155.1_pt1 | contig 10008 bp, 4 predicted proteins | sample 3512351 | NCBI WGS metagenome assembly VFQP01 (sample SAMN10412372, study PRJNA504923) | tailings metagenome | isolation source: Relicate 1 Philex TSF1 revegetated site | place: Philippines: Tuba, Benguet | collected 2017-08-29
TATTATGAAGGAGAAGAACCGTCTTTAGAAGAGTTTATAGAGGATTCTCCGAAACTAAAACAAACGATGGATTTGATTCGGCAGAACAAAAACGACATTCCGGATTCGGGACAGATTATCTACTCTGAATTAGCTGTTTCGGAATTTCCGAAACTAAGGGAATATTTGGTACGGGAGGTCGGCTACAAACCGGAAGAAGTCGGAGTCATCACCGGAGCAACCAGCAAACCAAACCGTTTAAAGATTCAGGACGATTTCAATTCCAGAAAAATAAAGGTGGTCATCGGAAGCGAGGCGATTCAGGAAGGAATGAACCTTCAGGAAAATACGACGGATATTTACATGCTTTCTCTTCCGTACAACTTTACCTCTCTACGGCAAGTGGAAGGTCGTGCTTGGCGACAAGGAAATAGGAACGAAAATGTAAGAATCAACTTTATGTTGACCAATGACAGCATTGATGTCTTTATGCTTCAAAAATTGCAATCCAAACAGGCAAGATACTTGGAGGCAATGAAGAAGGGAGCCGATGTTTTGGATATTTCTGACATCAGCACGCAGGAACTGAAAACCGCCATCATCACGAATCCCGAAACCAGAGCGAATATAGAAATTGAACTGATGAAAAAGCAAATTGAAACCGAAAAAAATAAATTTTTGGCTGATTCTGCTTTTGTGCTTCGAAAATATGACAGTTTTATTAAAATTCAGGAAGAAGTAACTAAAGCGCAACATAACTACAACCGAATCTTAGGCTATTCCAAGGAAGAGGGCGACAATGCCGAATACTGGAAAAACCAGCTTCCATTTTATCAAAAAACGATTGATTTGACAAAGGAGAAAGTCCAAGAGGAAATTGATATTCTTTCTCAAAAAGGCGTGAATGTGACGGAGATTGAACAGCAGACAAAAATTACTGAAGATAAGATTGCTGAATTGGATAAAAGGTTGGAGGATTTGCCTAATGTTCGGGAGGGATTGGTTGAGAAGTATAGGGAGGAGAAGGAAATGCAGTTGAAAATTAATGAGACTGGAAATTATTTAGGGGAGCGAGCAATTGAAAATGTGCTCTTATTTAATAAAAATAATTCCGAACGGATTAATATAGCTATAGAAAGACTGGATGTGCAAAAAGAAGCTGAAAAAGAATATTACAAAATAGGGCGATAAAAAACAGGGACTCAAAGTCCCTGTTTTAGTCCCCGTTATACGTAAATCACTGATTTACAGAATTGTTTGTAGCGAAGACGGGAATTGAACCCGTGACCTCAGGGTTATGAATCCTATTTGAGGTGTTGCAACTTGTACTACTTTGCCCTAAAATAGGGCTTTTCCGCCGATGTGAACTTCATCATAAACCAAGAAAATCCATCATAAACTACCATTTGTTGTACCCATGTTGTACCCGAAATCCTGCATTAATTCGACATTTTCTCTTGCAAAACTGATTTTTGTTGTGTAATTTAGCTGTACAATAAAGCAGTGGAATACTGAATATTTACTCAAAATATCATCCACAATCTTTATAGAGTTTTTAACTCTTTTTATTAAATTTTTGAAGTTTCAACCACTTAAATAGTTTTATTTATGTCGACTATCAGTGCAATATTACGAAAAAAAGCCAACAGACAAGGACAATATCCCATTTATCTTAGGATCACCAAAGACAGGAAATCTACTTTCATTAATCTCGAACAATACATCAACAAATCGGATTGGGATGAGAAAACTAAACGAGTCAGGAAAAGCCATCCAAATTCCGTCAGGCTCAACAATTTAATTTCAAAAAAAATTACAGAAGCTGGAGGAAAAATCATTGAAATGGATGTCGGAATGGAAAAACAAAAACAGGATGTAAAAACCATTCGAAAAAAACTGATCAATACCGACAATGATTTCTTTACGGTTGCTGAACATTATCTCAACAATTTGGAACGGCTGGAAAAATTCAATCAACTGAATGCTGATAAACCTAGAGTCAATTGTTTCAAATCCTTCCTTAAATGCGAGAAGTTTCCTTTAGAGCAAATTACCGTTCCGCTTCTCAAATCTTTTCAAACTTATCTTCTTCTTGAAAAGAAACTTACCCAAAGAACCATCACCAATTATCTAATTGTAATTCGAACCATCTATAATTCTGCGATTAGCGACGGAATCGTTGATGTAAAACACTACCCTTTCGGAAGAAATAAAGTTCAAATTAAGTTTCCTGAAACTCAAAAAGTTGGTTTAACAGAAGAAGAAGAAGTGAAAAAATTGGAAGATTTAGATTTGGAATTTGGTTCTAAAGAATGGCATGCCCGAAATGTATGGCTGTTCAGTTTTTATTTGGCAGGTATTCGTGTAGGCGATATCCTGAAAACAAGGTGGTCTGAAATTCAGGATGGACGTTTACAATACCGAATGAACAAAAATCAAAAATTGGTCTCGCTTAAGATTCCCGATAAAATTTTGGTTATCCTTTCTTATTACGAAAAAGAGAAAACTTCACCAGATGATTATATTTTTCCTGAACTGAAAGGCATTGACAGAGAAAATAAAAAAGCAATTGTAAGCACAACCAGTAATGCCGATAAAAACCTCAACAAATACTTGAAGAGAATTGCGAAACTTGCAGGAATCAATAAGAAAATTACGATGCATATTTCCCGTCATACTTTCGGAAATATCTCGGGAGATAAGATTTCAATTCAAATGTTGCAAAAACTGTATCGCCACTCCTCTATTACAACGACTGTTAATTATCAATCCAATTTTATTCACAAGGATGTGGATGACGCCCTGGAGAATGTGATTGGGTTTTAATTCTTAAGCACGAAACAATCAGTTCGCACTCTATCCCCAAAAGTAAATTTTCAAAATCGCATTTAGAATAACCAGACTTTTGCTGAAACAAATAGTCTTTCTGTTCAATCTTTTGAGATGGGTTCTTAAAGTTAGATTTTTTCTTTCAATATGATTAATTCCCCTAAATTTTGTAGAATGGATTTCAGATTTTATGAGAAACTTATAATTCTTGAGCCTATCTATAATAATTTTTTCCGCTTCTAAAAGCTCCAAACTTGTTATTACCTTCTTTAGAGTTTGATTGGTTCTTCTGCCAATATTAAAACTGACCACATTTTTAGTCTGCTTTTCTAATGCATACACAATCCAGAAAAGCTTATCTTTTCTTTTAATATAAGTTCTCATTTCATCGACCTGATAAATTTTCCCTTTTGGTATAGAAGGTTGGACAATTTTTTTAGCAATTATAGTAATTCTAGCCAGTAAAGTGGTAGGGGATATTTTCAACAATCTTGCTGTGCTTCTTATACCTACTCCTTCCTTGGTTAATGCAATAATATCATTATCAATACCAAATCGACATGCTTGATAAGTGTAAAAATCCAAAAACCTTCTGTTACAATTTTTACAAAAGTATTGCTGCTTTTTGGTTTTTGTACTTCCGTTTTTAACAATTTTTGGTGAGTAACAATTGGGGCAAATTTTGGTGTCACTAACTTTGGAACACCTATTATGATTCTCAATCATTTGCGATTTGTATTTTCTACAAAAATAAACGAGAGCAAGGTTACCTTACTCTCGTTTTTATAAATTAAATTCAATTAGCATTGAAAATCAATCGGTTACATTTACAAAAATGAATATCACTAAATCTGGAACACTACCCCTCTTTTTATTTTGTTAATTATAATTGTGCTTGAGAACTTACAATTACATTTACATCACCTTCTTGTAAAAGTGTTCCATTTCCTACCCGCATAGAATCCAGTTTAAAGGTATTATAGTGAGTATTTGGAACTTTAAACCATAAATAAATATGAGAGTCTGATCCTATGTATTGTCCAGCTGTAATTGCTGTACTATTTAAGATACTTGTTTTATTTTTAATTAATGCATTTGCAGGACTATAGCAATAACCAACCCAAGTAACATCTATAACATCAGCAGCCTCATAAGCATAACCAGTTGCTTTAATGTGAAACATTGCTGTGTGAGTATTTACTCTATATGGTAATTTTAGATGAAAAATATCAGTAGTACTAGAAACTGCGGTAAAAAATTTTACAATCCCTTCTCTTGTACTTCCAACGTCTGTAGAACTTTGAAGATTCAATATAACATTTCCCGTTTGCCCATTTACACTTTGGACAATATTTGCAGGAATATTCATATTATTACGGATATCCTGAAAAGAAATTTGAGTAACCAAATTTCCGTTTTGAGAGGTAAATTGCAAGTATCCATTATGGGAATTTACGTTCTCAATTATTCTTTCCAACTCTGCTCCGTCTAAATGCGCGAAACTGTCTATGAAATCTTCAAATTGACCTTCAGTTGGTCTTTTTCCTACTTTGAAATATTCCTTTAATACTTGTATTGATTTTTTAGCCATTGATTTGTGTAAAAGTTTTTAAATTTTCTATTTCTTTATTTTGAGCAATTATATAGAGTGTTAACTCTTCAATTTTTTGCAAAAGCTTTATTTGAAAATCTCCTATTGCCAAACCATTTTTCTCCATTTCCTTGGCAGAAGGTATTTCAGGAAGATGCTTATTTTTTGTAATAAAACTTTCTAAATCATTAATATTCTTTAGATTATACCCTGCATTGAAAACAAAATCTGCTGTTGGTGTGGGGGTTATGACAACATCTTTCGCTTCTAACTTGCCAAATAGAGCCATATTTCCGTTATCCGAAATTTTTAAACGACAGCCATAAGTACCATTGTTGAAATAATTCCAAAACTGTAATGAATTTCCATACGGTCCAGTCATGTTATAAATTCTCCATGTTACCGCAGAGTCATTAGGTTTACTGGGATTGGATATGTGAACATATCCACCTTCATTACTTTCGATAGATGATTTTATTCCTCCATTTATCTCCAGCTTTTCTGTTGGATTAGTAGTTCCAATTCCAACATTACCATTAGATTTCCAATTTAAAACATGGCTTTCTGTAGTTCCTTGTTTTGCACCTAAAGAACCTCCATCATATCCATATATAAAAGGTCCGTCTAAATAATTGGAAGTACCTTCGTAAAGGGTTTTATATTTTATACCATGATTAACATCACCCCCTGAAAGTTGTAAAGGGTATGAATTCAGAATATTAATACCACCTGCTACATCCAATTTTGATTGAGGACTACTTGTGCCAATTCCCAAATTACCAGATGTTGGATTTATTATAACATCTTGCCTACCCCATTCATCTCCACTTCCTATGACAATTTTGTTATGCTGATTATTTTTTATCACCAAATTTCCATTAGACCAAAAAATATGATTATAAGTAGAATCATACGTACTTCCAGGAAAATATTTACCCCCAAAAGAAATTCCTGAAACTACATTTGGGTTATAAATATTACCATTTAAAATTTTAATTACTGATGACTTATCTTCATAACCCGAGCCGTCATATTCGACGTAAGAAGCAACTCTTAGATTTTCTATTTTACCATCTAAATGTAAGTAGCTATCTAATAAATCTTCAAATTGTCCTTCCGTTGGTCTTTTTCCTACTTTAAAGTATTCTTTTAAAGTTTGTATTGATTTTTTAGCCATTTTTTTAAGTGTTTTTTAATTAATCGGGTCTTACTATAAATGTCCCCTGAATGTTCATTCCGTCAATTCCATCTGAAGAAATGCCTGCAATATCTGCCCAAGTATCTTCTTTATAAATGGTAAGAATTTTTTCCTCTGTACTGAACATGTTGGATGTATTCTCTGCCACTACTTTGAAATGGTAGTACAATACATTTCCGCTGCTGTCTTTTATAGACATAGGGTTCATATTTATTTCTGCTAATGGGAGGTATAAACTATTGTTTACCACATCAAAGGTATTTTGCTGTTCCCATATTGCTGTGCTATCATTCAATAAATACAGATGACTTTTCTTCGTATTTTTTTCATCAATATTCATTCGGGCAATCTCCTTCCAGTTTCCTTCATTGCTCAGTTTGTATAAGTGATACTTTCCTTTGTAACAAGTCTTTTCCCAGTTCAGAATTACTGAGGTAATAACATCTCCTGTCACCGGCTCAGCGTTATATTTTAATTCCGGAGCTGCAGGGTTATAATTTTCAACCAAAACAGAAACAATCGTTTTAGAAGCCAAAGAAGGAGCCTGCTCAACAATTACCTGAGATGTTGGGGTTCCCGAGTTGTAATCAGTTGTTGTATATTCAACCGTTCTTGATACAACTGCTCTGTAAAAAAGTGCATCGCCATAAGGTTTGTAATTTAGATCTTCAAATTCATCATACACCACCCACGCTCCGGACAAACTCTCAACCTCTATATCGCTGATATTTAATGTTTTTACAAGTTTCATACTCAAAACAGATTCAGCATCAAGTTTGTTGGTTGCTCTGTACAAAGAAATCTGACTGATTCTCTGCACATCCGGATAAGGATTGATTTCTACCCTGACTTTTGATTCAATTCCCAAAGTTTTATTCTCTACTATAGGAAGTAAACTCTTAATTTTCGGAGGTTCGGCAGGATTTGAGTTGACCAATCTGATGGGACCTAGGAACGGACTAAACGGGCTCAGTTTCATTTGTGTTCCCATTTCCCTTGCTCCATAGAAATAAAAGTTATCCGAAGAACCATCCAATGTGAAATCTGTGAACAATGTTTCGTGTTGTGGAGACTCTTTATAAATTGTAATCATCGGAGCCATATCAAAAGCCGGATCTGTAGGGTTTAGCAGATATCCATTAGAATCTCTTAAATTTTGTTTGAGATTTTTAGGACGGTAACCTGCACTCAGCTTTTTTATATGCTTGTAAATGGCAGGAACCTCGGTAAGAGGAATAAAACAGTTCTGAATTGCATCTTTGACAAAATCAACAAATAAAAGCTCATCAGATTGGTTCGGGATCGCTTTAATAATTTCATAGTCAAAATTCACCGAACCATACTGATTTACATTAATCTGATCACAATAATACACATTTCCTGCACTTAAATTAAAATACTGATTATGCTCCGTGATAAACTGGTTGATTGCAGTAAACAAGTCAGGATTATCCGGCAATGGGAACTTATATCCATCTCCTGAATTGGGAGGATAGCTGTTATAATCTCCCGAAGTTCTCAGACTTTCAAAGTCTAAAAAGTTTTTCCAGCGGTCATTAAAAAATTCTTCATTCTGCCCTCCTAAACTTTCGAGTGTGGCTTTAATATCCTTTATAGTGTCAAATTTATACAAAGCATTTAAAAATGCCGTTTCATCACTTCTGAAAAACTGAACTGAATGAGGTTTATGAACATATTTAGTTAAAAAACTATAAGTAGCTTTGCCGTATTTGTCCGGACGCGTTGCAAATACGGAACCTGTAGGCAACTGCGGTGGCTCAGGTTCTATTATTGCACTTCCAAACATAAGACTCGGCACACTAAACCTTGATTTGTAAAGATTGCCCTGCATATCCGTCGTGTTATTGTCTACACTTCTGAAGCCAAAAACGGAATAATGTGTATCATCATCTCCCTGAGGAAACACAGAGCTTTCGACCAGATTATTTGCCGCGTTGCTGTAGAGATAAACTTTATATGATGGATAATAATTCACTTTTACCGAATTTCCCGTAATAGGATCTGTAGGTTTTGGAACATAATTACCTGCCTGATTTTGATGCAGCAGAATAGGAGTATTGGTAGCAGGATCTTCCTCTATTACAAAATTTTCATCATAAATATAAACCACCAAATCGTTACCAGTATTAATATTCTCGGTTCTTACTACTTTGAATATGCTTCTGCTGTCTTTAGGTAATCCTGAAGGGTTAAAGTCTTCTACTGTAAACAATCTTATATATCCTTTGTTCCATTCTACAGAATGAGAATTTTGAGAGTACTGACTATGTTGTGCAAGAGAAAAACCAGTAAAGGTAATTTTATAAACCCCTTGATGTACTTTTGGAGGATTATTTGGATCATAATTAATGACAGGCAGATTTGAATTCTGCGGCTGATAACTATATAAATCTTCAAATAACATTTCCACCTTGGCATTCTTCCAGATGCCGCGTGATTTTTCCAGATATTTTTGCGGAGTGCCGTTTGACTGATAGGTTTGAATAATCTCCCGGTTGATCGCCCAGTTGTTATCTCCAATCTTTACTTTCAGGCTATTAGGATTTTGGAAACCCCAACTCGCCGTATTCTGCATATTTTCGGTAGCATTAAAAATACCTTCAGTTGAAGGATCATAAGACGGAAGAATTGCTAACTGTGTTGATGTAAATGTCGGGTTGGTATTTCCTGCCATCATTGCGTCGCTTACTGCTTTTTTGAAAACGGTAAACTTAAGCCCTGTATATGTTGGCGTAATTTCATGAATTATATAACTTTCATTATCCAGCAGAAATATTCCTCCGAGAAAATCATTAGCGGTAGATCCTGCCGGAATCTCCGACTTCCATACTTCATTATAAATTAAATTATTCGGATTATTCGGATCTACCGTAAACCCTGAGCTGGCTACCGGATAGTCAACCGTTTCAATGATTGCCAACAGCTGATTTCCTAAATGATGAGTAATTGCCGGAACTTGATTATTTTCTTTTACCCTTGCCGTAATGGTACGCGGAACAAATTTCCTGAAGTAAATTTCTATATCGTCTGCAAAAATTTCTTCATTGTCAGGGAATAAACTGTTAGGATCAGAAAGATAAACCGAATCCTGTATTGTGGTATCAAAAGGGATAGGATAAGTCAAACCTTCCTGATAAATATGATAATCAAAAGTATGACGTACCAGAGTCTTGTCACTCTGGGCAGGAATAGCCAACAAGCGGTTTTGTTCTTCCTGAGAGGTAAACATCAACGGAAACTCTTTCTGGATAAGGAAACTGCTGCACATTGAAGGAGGCAGTAATCCATTAAAAGGTTTAATTTCGGTAGTGATGGAAAGTTCCGGCTGGCCGTACTGAGCTCTTGAAAACCAATTGATACCATAACTCATATAAAAATAAGTGCCGCTCTTTTTTTGCTTGTGAACATAAAGAGGTACGTTAGGATCAGGAATCTGAATAGGAATAACCTCATAAGATTCCGGGGCATTATCTATATTGAGATACGCTGTATCATGTGATAACTCTGGTTTCGCCCATACATGATGATCTGTTTCTCCCGGTTTTATCATCCTGTATTCAACACCTGCATAGACCGGATTTGTAAATTTGGAAGCATCAAATGATATACTATTGGAGAAAAAGGCTGGATTGATCTGATCTGTATCCAAAGAAGCATTATAGAGACTGATGTATCTCGTTTTACCATCCGGAGCATATCCATTGCTATCGTAAAGATTTGAATTGGGAGTTCCCATTCCAGGAACTATTTGCGAAAGTTTTACCGGAAGAGTCAAACGTTCACTAAAAATATTGGTTGGCAGCGACATGGATAAAAGCTGCATGTTTTTCTGGGTAGCTTTTATGTCTAAATTATTGTTGGTGTAATATTCTGCCAGATAAATAAATCCTTCGTTTATTCCTGTTGCACCTAATGCATCACTGCCAATGTCCAGATGACCCAATCCAAGCATTCTGGCCGTGTGGTAATCCAAAGCAGCAACATTCAGAATATCAAGATTGGAAATCTGCGTGTCTCCCTGAGAAGGACTCGCATTCGAAATAACAGCTGAAGTGTTGATGCTGCTGTTTGCCAAATTGATATTCAGTGTTTCAAATGCTTTTGGATTAGGCAGAGAATTACTCAGTTCTATATATTTATTTACAACCGTTTTAATATCTCTGTCTAAAGGGTTTTGCGCAGGATGCTCCCATTTTGTCTTATAATTGTCTGTTTTGGTGTACGCTGCGTCGTTATATCGAAGCCATGCCCCGTTCACGGGATTGGATTGCGGAAGCGGATCAAGCCGGTTAAAAGCCTCAGAATTCTGAGTCGTCAAAGAAAACTGTCCAAGCGGTTTCCACCTTTGGGCAGCATTGGTACTGATAATAAAGTCTGAATAAAATTCAAA
>VFQP010006156.1_pt1 | contig 10006 bp, 8 predicted proteins | sample 3512351 | NCBI WGS metagenome assembly VFQP01 (sample SAMN10412372, study PRJNA504923) | tailings metagenome | isolation source: Relicate 1 Philex TSF1 revegetated site | place: Philippines: Tuba, Benguet | collected 2017-08-29
CCGCAGCTGTGCCGGCCCGTTCGGCGCCGCGCGCCGCATGCGGCACAGCTGACCCTCCAGGCGCCAGCAACACAGCAGCAACAAGATGCACGCTGCGATGGGAAGCAAGCGAGCCCGCACGGACCAGGCTCAGGAGGAGCCTGCACCGCCACCCGCCTCCGCCCCGCCCGCCTCAACACCCGTCCTCGAGCAGCAGCGCGCTCTGGCGCAGTTGCGGCTGAGCGAGATGGTCGAGGGCGCGCGCACTGAAAACGCTACGGCCGCCGATCTGCCGCAGCGGGTGGAGCGCCTGCGCGTCGAGGGCGAGCAGCAGCGCGACCTGCTGCAGCGCCTGATGGCCAGCGGGGACCTGGGCGCCCTGGCCATCGCGGCACGGCGCGCTGATGAGCTTCAGAAGGAGCGCGAGCGGTGCGAGGAGCAACTGGCCACCTCGCAGCAGCGGGGGCAGCAGCGCACGCAGGCGCTGGCGGCCGTGGTGGCGCAGCAGGGCGTGGTGGCAGACCTGCTGCGCTTGCTGGTGCTGCAGGTGAGGCGTGGCAGCGTGGTGATGTGGTTATTCTGGACGGAGGGTGAGAGAAGGGGGCAGCGGAAGGGTGACTGCCACCGCCGTGCCGACTGCTCTGCAGGAGCGCGTGCTGGCTCACGACATGAGCGAGGAGGAGCGCCTGGGCGTGTGGAGCGCACAGCCTGAGGCGGGCGCGGCGTGGGAGAGGCTCAGCGCGGAGCTGACCGACGCCACCGCCTCGGACCCGCTGGCTAGCGGGTGGGCGGAGGGGGAGCGGGTGCCAGCCGCCGCGGCCGCAGACGAGGGTCTGGTCGACGCAGCTGCCGCGGAGGCGGACGCGGAGCACAGCGACTTTGAGCACGTGGAGGTGGCGCCGGAGCAGGCGGCCGTGGCGCCGAGCCCTGGCTATGGCGGCAGTGGTGGTGGCGGCGGCGGCGGCGCAGGCGCAGGCAGCGGCGACCTCGCGTCCGCCATTGACGCGCTGTTCCAGCAGGCGCAGCCCTTCCTGCGGCCCCTGCAGGGCGCTGGCCTGCCTGCCCAGGTGAGGCGGCGAGCAGAGTCGCCTCTCGAGTTCTTCGTGTGTGCTACTTGCTGACGGGGCGCTTCACCGCTGTGGCGAAAGGCAGCCAGGAGAGCTCTGGGCGTCACCAGAGCCTCTCACGCAAGCGGCGCGGCCGCGTCTTTTGCCCGCACGTGCAGGCGGGCCCCGGCGTGACGATGCTGCGCTGGAGCACGCTGGCCTTCAAGCACCCGTGCGCGCTGCTGGTGCGGGACCCGCGCACCGGCCAGGAGGCGGAGCGGCCCTACCACCAGGGCATGGAGCAGCAGCTGCCCGAGCGCTTCAAGGTCAAGTTCGTGGCGCGCACGCTGCTCAGCGAGGACCCGGTGGCCATCACGGCGCCCGGGCGGGCCTTTTTGTTCCTGGACCCGACGCACCTGCACCAGAGGCGCACCGATCCCGAGCAGGGCGTCCCACCGATGCAGCTCCTGGGCGTGGTCGAGGAGGCCGAGTTTGTGGAGGACGTGCCCGACCCGCAGCACCTCCCGCGCACCTGGCACCTCACCGTCCGGCGGCTGCGGCCGGGCCGGGCGGACGCGGCGGCGGCCAACGTGCTCGGCCAGCTGGAGGGGGGCCCGGGCCGCCAGTTCCGCAGCACGGCGGTCGCGGTGTTTGGGCTGGGCGTCCGCGAGGCCAACCGGCTGGACGTGACGCTGGACGGCAAGTCGCCAAAGAGCGTGCTGTGCCTGCCCGCGGCGCCGCCCCGCCTGCCGCTGTGAGCGCTTGCTGGCGCCTGCGCCTGGTGGCCCCCTGCCTGCCTCTGTGAGCGCGGCAAGAATCCCCAAGCGTGGCCTTGGTGGTGGCACCTTCCTTCTTGCACTGTTGCTGCTCGCGTTGAAAAGCAGCACGCGCACGCGCCGCAGGTCTCGTGAGCCCTTTTTCGCGGCGCGGCGTCGTAGCGACTGCACGAGTGCGCGCGACCCAGCCGCGTTGCCACGACGAGAAATGAGCGAAGCGGAGGCAGGCCTCGAGACGCTCGCGCGCGCGGCGAGGCAGCGCATGGCGCAGCTGACCCAGATCGCGGCGGCGCCCCAAGCCGCAGCGGAGCACGACCGGGACGGCCTGATGGCCGTCTTCCGCGACGTGCTGCTGCAGCAGGGCGCGGCAGCGGACCTGCTGCGCATGCTCACGCTGCAGGAGAGGGCGCTGGCGGCCGTGCTCTCCGCCGCGGACCAGAGGACGGTTTGGGCCACGCTGCCGCACGTGCGGCAGGCCTGGGACGCGCTCGCAGCAGCCACAGGCGCAGAGGATGAGGATGGGGAAGAGGAGAGCGGCGGCGAGGCGGCCGCTTTCGGAAGCGCAGATGGAGCGGAGCCCGAGCACGCTGCAGTGCCCCAGCAGACGCACGCGCAGGTGCGCCTCGCCCCGCACACCCTCCCCTGGCCTTCTAGCGTCGCTCGCCTGCCGACGTTCGGCTGTGGCACCGCCCGCCCCTTGCACGTTGCGCAGGGCGCCGGCGTGGCGGACGGCGCTCCCAAGCAGGGCGTGGTGCTCTTCCGCTGGTCCACCAACTACAAGCTGCAGACCTGCCTCCTGCTGCCGCCGCCGCCGCCCACGCCCGAAGGTCTCACCGGCAGCGACGCGCAGCGGGACGCGCCGCCGCAGCCGCCATCAGCGCACAACCAGCAAGCCTCGCCTGTGGGCGCCACCTCCAGCGGTGGTGCAGGGCTGCCCCCGTCGCCGCGCGGGGAGGAGCGGGAGGTGCCGTACCACGAGGGCCTGGAGCGGCAGCTGCCCGAGCGCTTCAAGGTCAAGTTCCTGGCTTGGAGCACGGCGACTGACCTGCCGCCCGCGCCGCCGCTGCCGCCGGCGTCCTTCCTCTTCCTCCAGGTCGGCTTGCGGCTTGCAGCCTGTGTGACGGTCGCCGTGCTTGAGCACACAGCTTGGAGGCATGCACTGCAGCACGTCGGACCACACTGATGGGTGCGGGTGTGGGTGTGGGTGCGCGCGCGTCGCAGCGCGGGCGTGATGACACGCTCAAGTTGCTGGGCGTCGTGGAGCGGGCAACCTTGACGCGGTCATCAAACCCAAACGTGCGCCCCCACGTCTACATTCTGCAGGTGAGGAGGCGCCGGGGGGCCTGTTTGGTCGCAAACAGGCGGCTGGCGCGTCACCGTCGTGTGCGGTGCGGGGCGCAGTATCGCGAGGGGTGCCTCGACGTGGCCGCGCGTCGCAGGTGCGGCGCGCGCACGCCGAGCCGGAGCGGCGAGTCCTTGGCGGAGAGGGCCGCGGCTCCTTGAGCGGCTCTGGCGCAGGCCTCAAGCAGGCGCTGTGCACCTACTTTGGCGTGAGCGAGGAGGACGCCCAGCGCGTGCACGTGAGTGCGCCAGTCGCGGCCGGCAGTCGCGACTGGCTCTGCGTCGACCCGAGGGCTTCGCTCGAGCTCGCGTCGCGACTCGCTCTCTCTCGCAGGTCAAGCGCGGCGCCGGAAGCTCCTCGTCGCCGCACATCAAGGACGTGCTGTGGCTGCCCGGCAGCACGCCGCGCGTGCCGTGCCCGCTGACCTGACCCACGGTTGGCGGAGGAGGTGCCTCGTGGCCACTGGCCTCAACGCGTGCGCTCGTCTGTGGCTCCGGCGCGCGGTGACGGTGGCCTGAATGGCGTGCGCTCGCGCGATGCGGACCTTTCGTGAGCTGCGGCGAGCGGCGGCGCGCGTGGACATGTCCTGGACCGCCCTTGCGCCGCGTGCGGTGCCGACGCGCGCCAGCCATGCACTGGAGCACTTGCCCATGAGCAACCATGCAGGAAGAGATTCGTTGAGGCGTGGGCGATGAAAAGGATGCGTTCGAGCGGAGGCCCAGGCAGGCCTTCGACGCGAGCAAGAGTACCGACGGCCATTTGTGTGGGGGCGCTCATGGACGTGCATGCGTGGCGGATGTGAAGAGGGAGTTCACGTAAAGGAACGAGCTCTCATATGCGTGCGAGCTCATCATCATGCACGTGGGGAAGCTTCAAACAGCCTGCGCTCGTCGCGTCATAGATATCCCCACGCCCCTCGCTGGTCCCTCAACAGCGGCTGCCGAGCTGGCACTACCAGCACGCCGCTTACTTGCTGCTCTTCTCCGCCTGCGTCTGCTGCACTAGCTGCTGCACCAGCGCCTGCTGCACCTGCTGCTGCTGCGCCAGCTGCTGCGACAGCTGCTGCTGCGCCTGCTGCGCCTGCCGGAGCATCCACGTCAGCTCCACGCTGCTCCGGGACGCCGTGCGGCCCGGCGCCCGCCGCACCCGCGCCCCTCCGCCGCCCTCCCCAGGCGGCGCCGCGCCCCCAGCCCCCGACGCCCCAGCGACAGACGGCCCCGCCGGCCCCAGCCCCCCACCGCCGCCTCCCCCGCCACCGGCATGCAAGTCGCTGAACGTGCCTAGAAGCGCCGCCGGCGGGAGCTTGGCCGCCGGCGGCACTGCGCCGCTGTCTGCCGGGGACAGGGTGGCAAAGCCCCCGGAGGTTTGGAAGCCGCTGCTGTTCACGTCCAGCAGCGGCGGGCCCGCCCCGCTGCCGCTCGCTCCTCCCCCGCCGCCGCCTCCACCACCAAGCGCCATCGCCTGCACGTTTCAGTGTGACGGCACAAGCGAGGTTCTCAGTGAGCGAGAAGAGACCGCCGGCTCACCGGAACGGAAGCGCGGAAAGCCCCTCAGCGCCCCTAGGCAGAGAGCCGACGCACGCACCTGGGCGGGGTGCATCATCACGGGCCCGGTGCTGCTGCCGGGCCCCAGTCCATAGGCCTGCGCCATGCCCGAGGGCGTGGCGAAAAAGTGCAGCCCGTGCATGCCGGGCGGCGCGCCGTCCATCAGGCTGGCGGTGGGCAGCGTCAGCGCCGAGTGGCGCCGCTCCTTGCGCGTGATGAACGTCTGCGCGCGCAGGGAGCAGACACGCCGCGCCGCACACGGTGTGGCAACCGTGGCTTCCGCACGCGCGCCGCGAGCCATGCGCGCAAAACACCGCGCCCCGGCAGCTTCCGCGCACCTGCCCGCTGACCAGGCTCACGAGTTGCGGTGCGCCGGGCTGCGGTCCGGGCCCCACACCCATCATGGCGGCGGCCGCCGCCGCCGCTGCCGACGGCGCCATGGCCGGCATGGGCATGGCGCTGGCGCGTATCGTCGTGGACGTGCGGGCGAACGAGGCGGCCGCCGCCACGCCGCCGCCGCCGCCGCCAGCGCCGCCAGCGCCAGGGCCGGCCACGCCGGGGGCGCCGACGGGGCAGGGGCCGCTGCCGGCGCCGGAGAGCATGCTGGTGGAGTCGGCGGGGTCCAGGGCGCCGTGGTGGTGCAGCATCATGGCGCGAGGGTCTAGCGGCATGGGCGCGCCCGTCACGGGGTCGATGGGCAGGTGGTGCAACCCCGGCTGCTGCGAGTTCTCCATGACGAAAACCTGCAAGAAGGGCCGCGGTTGGGGCAGGCGCAGCGCTTGGAAGAGCGCGAGACACGCGGTAAGCCAGGCTGCTGGGCTTTCGGCCCTGTCGGCGCACCAAATCCCAGCACAAGCTCACCTTCTTGGCGAACTCCTTGGTGGCCTCTGCCACCTTGGCGATGGTCCGCAGCGACCGCGTCGCGCCGCCGCCGCCCTTGCCTGCCGCCGCGCCCTCGGCCGGCTGCTGCGCGCCGCTCGCCGCCGCGCCGCCGGGCGCCAGCCTGGATGACGCCCTGCCCGCCTCGCCTCCCGGGGCGGCGCCCGGCTTGCCGCCGCCGCCAACGGCAGCCACCGCCGCCGTGCGCGTGGTGGTGACGGCGCGGCCCATCATCTTGAGCATGGCGGAGCCCAGCGACCCGGAGCCCGCCGTGGACGTCCCTGCCGCCGCGCCGCCCGCCGGCTCCGGGGCCTCCCGCAGGCTCTCCATGCCCTCCCTGTCGCGGCTGCCGCGCGGCGCGCTGGCCCAGCTCTCGCGGCGCTCGCGGCTCTCGCGCTCCTTGCTGCCGCGCCCCGCGGCGGCGCTGGCCCAGCTCTCGCGGCGCTCGCGGCTCTCGCGCTCCTTGCTGCCGCGGCCGGCGCCGCCGCTGGCCCAGCTCTCGCGGCGCTCGCGCGACACCTGCATGAGCAGTGCAATGTGACAGCGCGTGGCGACATCGCGTGCTCCCAAAGCTACATCCCGAGACAGAGATAGTCAGGCACGCAAGGTGCACAGTGTGACACAGACGCTGAGCCGGCGCCACGCACCTGGCTCTCGCGTTGGATGTCCACGCGTCCGCTGCCGCGACGGTCCCTGCTGTCCCGGTCGTCGCGCTGTGGCGGCTGCGGTGGCGGCGGCTCCCGCACGGCGCTGTCCACCCGCCCGCTGCCGCGCCGGTCCCTCCCATCCCGGTCGTCACGCGGCAGCAGCAGCGGCGGCGGCTCGCGCACGCCGCCGTCCACCCGCCCGCTGCCGCGCCGGTCCCTGCCGTCGCGCTCCTCCACGGCCAGCCAGGGACCCGAGGGCGGCACCACGGGCGCCCGCAGCCGCGCGCCACCGCCGGGCGCGCCACCCAGCAGAGCCTGCAGCGCCCCGCTGCCGCCGCCGCCGCCCGCCGCCACAATCTCGCCGCCGCTCGACGACGGGAGGCGCTGCGACGACGGCAGCAGCTGCGTCTCCCCAGCGGCGGTGCTGGTGCGCGTGTAGGCCGCCAGGGCCGTCGCCGCCGCCAGCCCGCTCGACGGGTACTGCGACGCGGCGGCCGGCGGTTGGCTGGCGCCGGCCGTGGAGGCGGTGGAGGCGGAGGAGCCGGTGGTGGCGGGCGGGAGGCGCAGCCCGAGCAGCGCCGTTTCGTCGGCCGTCAGCATCAGGTCCGACACGGCGGTGAGGGACGCCGTGCGGACGGCGGCGGAGGGCGCGCGGCCAGACGGAGGCTTGTCTAGAAGCGGCGGCGCGGGCTTGGCGGGTGCTGCGGCGCCGGCGGCGGTTGAGAGCGAGGAGGCTGAGCGGACGGTGAAGAGCGCAGCGGTTGCTGCTTTCACCGGCGAGGCCACCGCAACGGAGCTGGTGGCGGCAGCTGACGGCGAAGCCGCTGCCAGGAGCGCGGCGGTTGGCAGTGGCGGCGCTGCGAGCATGGGGGCTGGTGAGGCGGCCGCCGCGGCGGACAGGGACCTCTGCGCTTGCGCAGCTGGCTGGGTTGGGGGCCGCGGGCTTGCGGCGGGGTGGTCGTCGCCAGCAGGGGAGTTGTCAGACGGAGGCGCGGTTGCGATGGGCAGGGTGGCGGGGCGAGCAAAGGGAGATGGAGGGGCGGGGCTGGGCCAGCGCCGCGCGACCGCCGCGGCCATGGCGCCCCCAGCGACGACAGCAGCCGCGGTGGTGGCGGCCGGCGGCGGCACGGTGAGCCGGGCCGGCGGCGCCGGGCGGCCGGCGGCGGTCGTGGCAACAGCGGTGGCGAACGCGCCGCGCTCTGCGGAAGGTGGTGGCGGGCTTGCTGGCGCGTGGCCGCTCGTGGGCGACGCGGGCGCGGCCGCGGCGTGCTTGGCTGCGGCGAGCGCCACGGCCGCCTGCATCGCGCCGCCTCGCTGCCGCTGTGGGGACGGGGGGCCGTCGGTCGCAAGCGGCGGCTGCGGGGACGCCATGCCCGCGCCATCAGCAGCCGGCTGATCCGGCTTCGGCTGCGACGTGACATTCTGACGTGGCGAGCCGCCCACCACTGCCGCCGGCTTAGCAACGGACGACGACGGGGGCATGGGCAGCAGCTGCGGGAACGAATCGGACACCCGGAGGCCGTCGCCGCCTAGGGCTGTGGACCCTCGGCGGCTGCCGCGCAGGGCAGGCGAGCCCTCGGCCTCCCCACTGGCCTGCCTGGTGTTGTTGTTGCCGCCCAAGCTGGCAGCGAGACCCACCGCCGCGCCCGCCGCAGCCCCCAGTGCTGCTGCTGCCGCCGCCGCCCCCACGCCCAGCGGCGGGGGCGTGGTCTGGATCGGCGGCGGCGGCGGCGGCAGCAGCGGCTGCGGCTGCTTTGGCTGCGTCCCCGCCGCGCCGTCTGCTTCCCGCTTCCACAGCCGCACCAGCAGCTGCGGCGACGTGTCGCCGTCCGCTCCTCCCTGCAGCGACGCCCGGCTCCCCACGCTGCCCCTGCACCCGTCGCCGCTGCCGCGCGCCCGCCGCGCCGCCGCCGCGCCGTCGCCCTCCTCCGCCCCGCCCGCCGCCAGCTCCATCAGCATCAGCTTCTCAAGCCCCTCCTTCGAAAGCCGCTCACCCCCCTCGCCCTCGTCCCCAGCGCTGCGCCGGTCGCGCGTCAGCGAACGCACCACCAGCCCCGCCGCCGCGCCGCCCGCCGCCAGCGCGGCGGCGGCGCCGGCGCGGGCGCCTCGGCTCGACGACCGCGCCACGCGCCCTATGAACGCCGACCGGCCCAGCGAAGTCGCGCGCCGCAGCCCCCCCTCCCCGCGGCCGCCCTGCAGCGACGGCCGGCTCAGCTCGCGCAGCGACGGCCGCTGGAACACGCCGCCGCCCGTCGACGCCAGCCCCGCGCCCACCGCCGCCGCCGCCGCTGTGGTAGACGTGGATGTGCGGCCCGCCAGCATCAGCAGCTTGGTGGCCTTGCCGTTGTCCGCCGCCCGGAGCAGGTTGTGCGGGTGGAAGATGCTGGTGGCCAGCGGCTCGGGGGACGGCGCCTGCGCCGCCGCCGCCGCCGTCTCGCTGCTGCGCGGCTCGAGGTCGTCGAGGTAGTACGCGTCCTCCTCGTCGTCGCCGTCGGGCGTGACGTCGCCGCCGCTGCCGCTGCCGGGCCCGCCGCGGTTGCGGGGCGCGCCGTTGCCGTGGTGGGAGGTGTCGTGGCTGGACACAGGCAGGAGGTTGGCGTCGGTTGAGCCGTGGCGCTTGAAGAGGGCCTGCTGCTGCTCGCGGAGCTTGCGGGGCTGGAAGCAGTGGAAGAACCAGAGGCTGTAGATGGACGCGAGCAGGCCCAGCGCCGCCGCGCAGCCCTGCATGGTGGTGGTGGAGGCGCGGATAGTGGCCGATGTGGCATTAAGGGATATCGAAGAGGTGCGATTCGGTGCAAATGCGGTGGAGACGCGGCTTACCAGGATGATGAAGAGGCCAGACACCTGCGGCGGCGAGCGAGGGCAGAGCACGAGCACGGCCTGGTCAGGCGCCGCTGCCGTCAGCAGCTACACACTGCCCTGCCCCACCAAGTGCCCCGGAAAAGCGAGAGGCAAAGAGTGGAGCGCGCCAGTAAGCACGCGGCGGTAGGCGCCCGCGCGCGCGCCTACCTGGTCGAAGACGAGGGCGTTGCTGTAGCCGTCGCCGCCGCCGCCGCTCCCGTCGGCCGTGCACTGCGAGCTGCTCAGCGTGAGGTACCGCGCCTCTAGCTGGTTCAGCAGGCCCTGGGACTGCACACAGGGTGCGCGGCAGCAGCCACGGCGCGCGCACAGACGCGAGGGTCTGAGTGAGCGTGCTGGCGGTCCCCGGGGTGGTGCTGGCGCGTGCGCTTGAGCAAGCCAGCAGGGACAGGTGCGACCGTGCACAGTGGACAGGGGCTGCGCTTTCATCGCACGCGCCGGCCAAGGCGCAGCAGGGCGCTGGGCCAAGCAGAGGCGAGGCGCGAGGCTCACACCTGCGCCTTGAGGACGCCCAGAGAGAAGTTCTGCACCATCTCGGCCGGCATGAGTCGGTGGAACGCCACGCCGTACTGCGGTCGCGCGGCAGCACAGCACAGCCGCTCGAGACGACATCTTCGCTTTGCCGCAGCACCCGGCTCGCCCTGCCTCCCTCTACAGGGCCGTACTCAATCAATCAAGCGGCCCCTGCTCCCTTGCCACCTCTGCGGCTGTGGGAGGGCCATCTGTCCACGACTAGAGAGATGGCTGCGCCAGAGGTGCACGAGCACCAACGCGCGCTGCAGGCTCGGGGCAGGCTCCTGCCAGGGGGAGCTGGCCCCACACCGCTGGCGCACTCAATGCAGGCTCCTGCCGGAAGCCGCAAACGAGTCGCACACCCCTGGGGTGCGCACAGCGCAGCGCAGCACAGCACGCACGTCGTAGGGCTCGACCGTGT
>VFQP010006157.1_pt1 | contig 10005 bp, 10 predicted proteins | sample 3512351 | NCBI WGS metagenome assembly VFQP01 (sample SAMN10412372, study PRJNA504923) | tailings metagenome | isolation source: Relicate 1 Philex TSF1 revegetated site | place: Philippines: Tuba, Benguet | collected 2017-08-29
TTGTTAAGCTCGACATTGGGTAACTCTAACCTCAAAAACGAAACCCTCAATGAATATGAAATCGGCTTAGAAACAAAATTATTCCAAAATAGAATTGGCTTAGAGGCATCGTATTTCAATCGTAAAACTACCGATGGGATTATTCCTGGGGTGGCTATTGCACCATCAACGGGCTATACAGGTACAACTGTCAATAGTGCTAGCTTAGAAAATAAAGGGATTGAAGTATTGTTGAATTTGACTCCTATAAAAACCGATAAACTCAAATGGGATATAGCCTTCAACTTTACTCGTATTCGCAACAAAGTATTGTCACTTTATGGCGACACCAAGCAGCTAGGTAATGGCTTCTCACAAATTATTGTGGGCGAATCGTATGGTGTAAAATACGGAGCAAGGTTTAAAAGAACAGAAAATGGCGAACTTTTGATTGATGCCAATGGCTTGCCGATTCGTGACGAACAAGACGGTATTGTTGGAAATATTTCGCCAGATTGGTTGGCTGGTATGAACAATACACTACGTTATAAGCAGTTTGGCTTGAGTTTCTTTTTCGATATGAAAAAAGGGGGGGATATCGAAAACAACGTAGATGGCTACGGAGCATTTTATGGTACTACCAAAGCCAGTGAAGACCGTGCCCCACGTGTCCTAAAAGGCATTAGTATTGTCGATAATAAGCCTAATACTGTACCTGCCGATATGCAAACGTACTACCAAAATTTTGGTGGAATGCTCGAAAGTATTATTCAAGATGGAACGTACATCAAATTGCGTAGTGTAAGCGTAAATTATGATGTTCATCCAAAATTGTTGAAAAAGACCCCATTCAAAACGGCCTCTATTATTGTAAGTGGCAGAAATCTATGGATTTATAGCCCTCATTTTACAGGAGCAGACCCCGAAGTAAGTTCATTTGGGTCTTCTAATGGCTCGCAGGGTATTTATTCGTTTTCGGCACCTACTTCACGTTCTATCAATTTTACGTTGAAGTTTACGCTATAGTTTTATAGCCAATATTGGAGTCGTTTTGTTCTTAAACTTTAATTTGACTTAATAATGAAAAAGATTATTCTCTATATAAGTACATTGATTTTGCTAGCTAGCACTGGTTGCGAGCAGTTTATAGATGTAAACCAGAACCCCAATAACCCTACAGATGTACAAGAATCATTGATTTTAGCTCCTGTCGAAGTAGCTATTTCGCATTCGGTACACGGGGGGTATGCCGCAATTTTGTCGTTGCATTATACCCAAGCAGTGGCTTTGAACCAAACGTTGCCCAACGATGGAACTTACTTTTTGGTCAACTCACAAATGAATGGCGAATGGAGTAATTTGTACGTAACTTGTATCAATAACCTAAAAATTCTCAATGAAAAAGCCGAAAAAAATGGTAATAGCAATTATGCAGCTATTTCAAAAATTTTAACGGCTTATTGCTTAGGAATCGGAACAGACCTTTGGGGCGATATTCCTTATTCGCAGGCTTTGCAAGGTACTAACAAGCTAACTCCAAGCTACGACAAACAGGAAGATATTTATAAAAGTATTCAAACATTGCTAGACAACGGTATTAGCGATATTGCTAAACAACATACTCGTTTTCCTAGTGGCGATGATTACTTTTATCATGGCGATATGAACAAATGGAGAAAACTGGCCTATACGCTTAAAGCAAGGTATTATATGCACTTGTCAAAAGCTCCTAATTATACCGCCGCCACACAAGCCGACCTTGCTCTGACGGCCTTACAAAAAGGGATGGAGTCGAATGACGATGATATGAAAATGAATTATTCTGGTGCTGCCAGCAACGAAAACCCTTGGAATCAAACTTTCTTGCCTGGTTCTACTTTAGTGCTGTCGTCGTACACAGTAGAAAGCCTCAAACAACGCAACGACCCACGTTTGTCTTTGATGGTAAAAGCTGCCGCTAGCCCCGACCCTACATTGGGTATTTATAATGGACGTATTATTGGTACAAACGACATTGGTAGCCTCGAATCCTATTCTATTCCGAGTGATTTTTATGCGGGTGCATCGGCTTTTAATTATATTATCAACTATTCGGAAGCTCTTTTCTTGAAAGCGGAGGCTACTTTAATAAAATCGGGTGTTGCGGCGGCTCAGCCTATTTACCAAGATGCTGTAAAATCGCACATGCAAAAATTGGGCGTGGCTACTGCAGGGCTCAATACCTATTTGGCTGCTAGAGGTACGCTAACGTCTAGCAATGCTTTACAACGTATTATGGAAGAGAAAAATACAGCCAATTTTCTATCTATCGAAAACTTCTCTGACTGGAGAAGAACGGGTTTCCCTGTGTTACAAAAAGTGCCAAATGCTTTGTTGAGCGAAATACCAAGACGATTCTTGTATCCAGAGGTAGAAATGATTGCCAACCCTCAGGCACAACAAACGGCCAAATTAATCGACAGATTGTGGTGGGATAAGTAAAATAGTGTGTGAAAGGTGGAGAAATGTCGGATATTTGATTTTAGCATAGGTATATTCCACTTTTCTCAATGAAGGATAAAACTTTACTTTCATACCCTACAAACAGGATTGAAATAGAATTATTGGGTATGAATATTCAATAATTAATTGTAAGGGCAATCCTTGCAGTTGCCCAAATCTCAAGAGAAGGCAATCGCAAGGATTGCCTTTTATTTTTTCCAATCTATACTTTGCAAAACCACTAACGCACTTATTCACAACAAATAGATTGATTACTTAATTTTAAGATAATATTATGGTAACATTTCAGTGAAGAAAGAAGATGAACTTTGTATTGTCAACAAATTCATGCTATGAGATACTTTTTTACTGTTATTACTTTCTTTTGGGTATATTCATTATTGGGGCAAGACGGCGTATTTGTGGATGCCAGTACTTATCTGAACAATACACCCACAGCAGCCGAAGCCCATACTCGATGGACAGAGCGGGTAAATTCATTAAAATTACACTCCGATAAAGGCACACAGGTATTTGATGCCCACAATGCCTATGGTTTTCGACATGCCAACAAAGACTGGCGTTTTTATCAGCAAAATGTGTACGAAATTGTATCCAACAAAGATATTTATGTGTACCGCCTGATAGTGGAGGCACAGACTACTTCCGAGCTATACTTTTTTAGTAAAACGGTATCATCAGAGCTTATACCGCTAAGTCGCCGAAATTTGCGTCGTGCCTATCAAGATAATAAGGCTTTTTTAGCAATGCTTGATATACTGCATTGGCGGTTTCATCTGGAAGACCCTATTCCGCCCTATAATCATGTAAGAGTTGCCGAATTGTTTTCGTACAGCCAACAATTACAACCTAATTTGTATTACCGATAGCCTGTCGCACAGCCCTTAAGATTTGGAGGTGATAATAAAAAGTTTTGAATAAATCCTGCGAATCCCAAACCACGTTATCGAGTACCACCACACTGGTTTGGGTAGCAGGAAAATAAAAGTTCATCGATATAAAGCCAGGGGCAAAACCCGTTTGTCCAAGTTGAAGAATATGATCTTTGGTGTCTACGGTAATGCCATAGCCATAATCGGTAGGCCCAAAAATAGGATGAGCCCTATGAGCATTTGTTTGTTTGGTAGTCAATAGCTTATAGGTATTTTTTTGCAAAAGTTTTCCTCCAAAAAAGTAGGTATCCCAAATAATCAAATCCTGTGCCGTTGAAATAAAAGCTCCTGCTGCTACATAATTTTCAAAAGTTTCGGTTTCTTCTACCAAACGCCCATCGGGTTGTTCTGTAAAGCCTTTTAATAATCGTTCTGAGCTAGGAAGCTTGTCGGGATGAAAGGTTTGATACATTTTACAAGCCTTAAATAGCTCGTTAGATAGCGTTGCAAATGATTTTCGAGAAGTACTTTCTGCAATTTTAGCCAACAAATCATAGCCAATCTGCGAATACGCATATTTTGTGCCAGCTACAAAAGCCAGAGGCTTGTCGAGTGCTACAATGCCATGCGTATGAGTTAGTAGCTGATGTACCGTAACGGTATCTTTCCAAGGCATGCTCAAATTGGGCAAATACCGACCAATCGGCGTATGAAGCCTAATATGACCTTTGTCGTATTCTCGCAAAACAATTACAGCCGTAAACTGCTTACTAATAGACCCAATCACAAACTGATGTTTTGACAAAAGCTGGGTTTGTTGTAGATAGTGAGCATATCCCTTGCTTTTTTTATAAATTGTTCGTCCATTTTGGGCAATCTGTACAATGCCATTAAAAGGCTTTGTTGTAGGAGCCGCCAACAGCGAATCAATACGCTGTTGTAGCGAACGCTGTGCCATCAAGGGCAGTCCCAAGAGTAATAAGTATAGCCCTAATAATCGAGTAAATAGGTTCATGATTTTGGAAAATTATAGATTAAAAAGCCCGAATCCAAGGTCTGCTAATAAGTGGCGAAAAAGCCCAAGGAATCGAACTTAGTATAAGAAGTAAGGCAATACCAAACCAAATAGCCAGTGTTTTGAATCGAGCCGTATCGTTATGTTGTTTTTTGCTTTTGACCGCTCCAATAGTTATAACTACTACAGCACTTAGCATAACGGTGATATGCTCCATACCAAAAAAGCGAATTTGTCGCAGGTGAATAGCTGTGCCAAAGTTTTGATAAAAATATTGTACAATAGGACTAATTACATACAATACCAAACCTAAAGTGGCTTGTGTATGAGCAATAGACAGCGTAACAATACGGAGTAGATTATCCTTTTTTTGAAAAGGACGGGCTTGCTTCCAAGCCCATAAAGCATTGAAAATGGCTATAACCAAACTGATAAGTACAAGCCAACGAACAAGGGAGTGTAATGCTAATAAAAATGAGTACATGATGTTGGTATTTAGTAAATTGTAATTATGGAAGTTATCCTTACACAGAAGAATTTAGGATTCGATAATGGAGCTGAACCAAACCTTTTTCATACGACTTTGTATCAACCAATTCTAAGCCCTGAGTAGGAATATTGCCCTGAAAAAGCCGAATACCATCACCCAGTAATATAGGAATTACCGAAATAATCAATTCATCAACTACTTTGGATTTTAGTAATAGGTTAACAATTGTAGCACCGCCATCGCAATAAATATGCTTTCCTTCCCGAGATTTTAGCTTTTGAACTAGTTCAGTAACATTTCCCTGATAAAAAGTAAGGTTTTGGCTGTTTTCAAGATATTGCCGTGTAATAACATACGTCTCTTTGTTGGCATGTGGAAAAGTATCTACCAGTTGCATCACTTTACTATAGGTTTTTCGACCCAAAATAACCGTATCAACAGTTTCGATAAAAGATTGATAGCCATAATCTTCTCCTTCTTTTTCAACCGCCGAAAGGAAATCAAGGTTGTCGTTGTGGGTGGCAATATAGCCATCGAGGCTGGTAGCAATAAAAACGATAAGTTTACGAGGAATAAGCATTCTTTAAATTGATTAAGAAAAACGAGGTAGTTGTAATACAATAACGAGTAAATTTTTTGCAAAATTAAAACAAGACACCTTTCCTTCAACAAAAAAAGGATAAGTGGCAAAGCCAAAAATAACTTTGTTTATAGCTTATTCCTAGCTAATTTTACCACGGCTTTAGGGGTGTTCTGCAAAGAACTGAGAAATACCCTTTGAACCTGCCCCAGGTAATGCTGGCGAAGGGAAAAGTATTCAATCATTCTGCTATTTATATCAGGAAGCTCTGAGGCCATTTTATCGTATAACTAAAATGGAATAATGAAAGAGCAAATCTGGACTCAAATCGAAGCTGTTCGCCAGCAATCTCCTCTGGTACATAGTATTACCAATTATGTAGTGATGAATAATACCGCTAATGCCCTATTGGCAGTAGGGGCGTCGCCTATTATGGCACATGCTCATCCTGAGATGGCCGATATGGTGAGTATAGCGGGGGCTTTGGTTATAAATATTGGTACACTAGATGAATACTGGGTAAAAAGCATGATGCTGGCCATTGAGCAGGCCAATGTATCAGGAAAACCTTGGGTATTAGACCCCGTAGGGGCTGGAGCTACGTTGTACCGCGACGAGGTTTTGCAACAGATTCTTGTTCAAAAACCAAGTATTATACGTGGAAATGCCTCCGAGATTTTGGCCTTAGCCAACAAAAATACTACCCAAACCAAAGGCGTAGATAGTACCAATGCCAGTACCGACGCTGTATTGGCTGCCAAGCAACTCAACGAAGAGTTTGGTAGTGTGGTCTGTATTTCGGGTGCAATTGATATTATTGTAGGGCAAGGCAAAATCATCAAGCTGTCAAACGGGCATCCACTAATGGCCAAAGTAACAGGAATGGGCTGTACTGCTACAGCATTAACAGGAGCGTTTGTGGCTGTAAATCCCCATGGCCAATTTTGGGCAAGTGTATCAGCAATGGCCTTGATGGGTGTGGCTGGCCAAATTGCCGCTAATCTTGCCAAAGGGCCGGCTAGTTTACAACTTCATTTTTTAGATACCTTGTATCAATTAACCCAACAAGACTTTTTACAGTATATCCAAGTAGACGAATATGAATAGGCTTGAATTTCAGTATCGCTTGTATTTGGTGACCAACCAAGAAGCCTGCCTTGGCCGAGACTTAGTCAAAGTAACTGAAGAAGCCGTAAAAGGTGGTGTAGATTTGGTACAACTTCGTGAAAAAAATCTTGATGATAAGCAGTTTTTAGTAAAAGCTTTGCAACTGAAAGAAATGCTCAACCAGTACAATGTACCCTTGATTATCAATGATAACCTTTGGGTAGCTCAACAATGCTACGCCGAGGGGATTCATGTTGGTAATAATGATATGCCGCCTCATCAAATCAGGCATCGCTGGAACGACGTTGGTATTCTTGGGTATTCGATTGAATACGAAAAACAACTGGCTTTGCCCGATGCCGAGCTGTCAGACTACCTAGCTTTAAGTCCTGTGTTTGCTACCCCAACCAAGAACGATACCGTTACTGAATGGAAACTAGAAGGAGTGAGCCATATCAGACAATTAACTACTAAACCGTTGGTGGCTATTGGGGCTATCAATCTTCAAAATGCCACTAGTGTAATACAAGCGGGGGCCAACTGCCTTGCGGTAGTATCGGCTATTTGTTCGGCAAGCAAGCCTGCATTAGCTGCCGAAGCACTCAGAAATCAGATAGAAAAAGCATTGATATGAAAAAATATATTCCAGTATTAACCATTGCAGGCTCAGACAGTGGAGGAGGGGCAGGCATTCAGGCCGATTTAAAAACCTTTTCGGCTTTGGGTTGTTTTGGTACGTCGGCTATTACGGCTATTACCGTTCAAAATACCCTTGGAGTACGAGCTATCCATAGTATTCCTACCGATATTGTGGCTGGGCAGATTAGGGCTGTTATGGACGATATTCGGCCACGTGCTATCAAAATAGGAATGATTCATCGTGCCGATTTGGCTGTTGAAATAGCTAATGTTCTCAAAAACTACCCCGAAGTACCAGTGGTTTTTGACCCTGTAATGGTAGCCACCAGTGGCGATAAGCTGATTGAAAATGAAACCGTTTTGGCTTTGGAAGAATACCTATTTCCACTAGCAAAACTCATAACGCCCAATTTGGACGAAGCTACTATTTTGGCCAAAATGCCTATTGCCAATATTGATGAAATGAAAAAAGCTGCGGCCGCTATTTTAGCCAAAGGTTCATCAGCAGTCTTGGTAAAAGGTGGACATCTGCTTGGCGAAACCCTTTACGACGTATATCTCGACAAAACGGGTCATGAACACATTATTACAAGTAAGGCTATCGCAACCACCAATACACACGGCACAGGCTGTACGTTATCGTCGGCGATTGCAGCATTTTTGGCACAAGGTTTTGGCCTTATAGAGGCTATTATGGCAGCTAGCGAGTATATTCATCGGGCTATCGAGGCAGGGAAAGAGGTAAAAACAGGAGCAGGACATGGGCCATTGAATCATTTTTTTAACCCTTTAAAACTTATTGTCGATGAAATGGAGTGAAAAAGCGTGGGAACAGTCCAACTATATTTATGAAGAAATCATCAAAATGCCTTTTATAGAATCGTTGATTAAAGGCACTTTGCCACTAGATAGGTTTCAGTTTTATATTGAACAAGATTCTATTTATCTGGCACATTTTGGCCGAACCTTATCATTGATTGCAGCCCGTGCCAACGATACAGGTCATGTATTAGATTTTATTCGTTTTGCCGAAGGAGCTATTGTTGTTGAAAATGCTTTGCATGCAGGATATTTCAAGCAATTTGAAATAGAAGGAAAAGCCTCTATTTCGCCAACCTGTCATCACTATACCAGTTTTTTATTAAGTACCGCCTCGTTGGCTCAGGTAGAAGTAGCTATGGCCGCAGTGTTACCTTGTTTTTGGATATATAAAAAAGTTGGCGATTATATTTATCAGCAAAAGCAAGTACAAAATAATCCATACCAAACATGGATAGATACCTATGCAGGCGAAGACTTTGGTATATTGGTCGCCAAAGCTATAGGGATTTGTGACACCGTTGCCGAGCAGTGTACACCTCAACAGCAAAATAAAATGCTAGTAGCTTTTGAAAAAGCCTGTCATTTAGAATGGCAATTCTGGCATAGTGCTTGGCATTTAGAACGCTGGGATACATTTAAGTAAAAGTGCTGATTTGTGAGAATGAAGCTGCTTAGACTTTTACAAATTAGCACTTTTATATGCTAGTAAAGTAGGAAACCTGAAATTAGAGCATGTTTACATTCTAAAAGAGGTATAGTTATGAATGGTATTTTAAGCATTCTCTGCACAGGCACTTTAGCAGATAAACGACAAGGTGAAAAGCTATTGTAGGTTTTTAAGTGCTGATATACAGTATGTTAGATTGAATTCGCCAATAAAGCCTTCGCAAAACAAATATCATCAACCTTTTTTATTTTTACATAATACAAATCAAAAGCCAAGATAACTTCATTTTATAAAATGGCGTTGCCCAATAAATAACAGAAAGTCCTACAATAATTAAGAATAACAAAATTGTAACTTCTTCAACTAAGTTTGTTACAGTGGTTGTAAATAAAATATTTTGTTTTAATCAAACTGTTAATGCTAAAATTGACTGTATCCAGCTCATCGTTTGATGATAACGTAAATACACTACTTGGTACACTGCCTCCTTGCCATGTATTGGGGTTTAATCGCCTATTTGAGAACCCTAAATAACTGATATTGAAATAAATAATCTACTTTTGAAGGTTGTGTAGCCGTATCAGGAGATAACTCCTGACACGGCTAATATACACAAAACAGTTTTACCTTTTATTGAACACTACGTTGTGCAGAGTGCACTGTGCCAAATTTACCCAAAGCTAATGTTCTTTACCTCAGTTAATAATACTTGTATGATAAGATAATATCACCTTTTTTATTAGGATTATATTTCATATAAAAAATCGCTTTATCAGAATACCAATCTTCTATGTGATGAGATTTTACAATCCCTGAATCAAGCGGAAATTCAATAGTTAAAGGCATTCCATTGGGATAATGTATTTCCAAAAATAGTGTGTCTATTTGTTGAACAAAGCCTTTTAGGTCAAACTCCAATATCCCTCCTGTATAATCGTCTGACTTAGATGAACGGATAATTTGTAGTTTAAACTTCTCATTAGAAGATATTTGAATTGTTTTCTCATTTTCACATGAAGACAAGAAAATTAAAATAATAGATAAGAATATTTTTCTCATTTTAGGTAGAATTATAAGCTTGAAGGTATTATTCTTTTTTATCTGAGGATAGCATCCATAATTGACCATTTATAGCCATATTATAGAAAACTTGTGGATTGGTAGTAAAAGATGTAAGACCACGCAAATTGTTCCTATGATCCATCTGAGTGCTTATTCCTGATGCACCTGTGTTGCTTTGACTTGTCTGATTGGTATATCCATTGGAGAAAGTGTAATTAGGGAGTTCGTGATTCGCTTCTTCATTCTTCATTCCATCAGGGTCGATAAATC
>VFQP010006158.1_pt1 | contig 10004 bp, 10 predicted proteins | sample 3512351 | NCBI WGS metagenome assembly VFQP01 (sample SAMN10412372, study PRJNA504923) | tailings metagenome | isolation source: Relicate 1 Philex TSF1 revegetated site | place: Philippines: Tuba, Benguet | collected 2017-08-29
ACAATATATGTAACTGCTAACAGATTGTTTTTTGTTCTGGCTCCTTTACTCTCATTCTTAAATCTATCTTCAATGTTTTTGTACCGATTATTTCCAAAAACTCTATAGCTATTAAGTGCTACAATCAACAGTCCTGTTATAAATAAGTAACCTTTCGGTAAATCAACAATAATGATTTTTCTTGTAACTATCATTATTAAAACAACAACTGTAACAAAGTTCAAAATTGAAAGAATGGATAATAATAAAACGGCATTGTATCTTGGTATGGATTCTTCACCTAGACTCACAATAAACCTATAAAATCGATAGTACAAATTGTCAATAAAAGTCAACATTCTTATGTATGTATTTTTTTAAAGTCGGATTAGGCTCTAATGCTAGACTAGTAAGGTATTGGATGCCGCTTTTAAAAACTTGGTTGGTCTTATTGCACCTTGTACTCTTTGCGAGTACCTGCCAATATTGCCTAGATTTTTTTGCACTTTGCCCTTGCCCATATTTTGTATCGAATACTGACTGCACTACGCCAGCTGAATTTCTATAATTATAAGCTCCTTTACCTAAATTAGAAATTGCATCAACACCAAGTGCGGCAAAACCTCCCCCCAATTGCCATAAAGCTAATGTGCTATAGTCTGCTGATTGTTTTGTTTTTGCTTGTGCAGAAACCGTTACACCGTCTATTGCCCCTCCATCAATACCGCCTCCAACAAAACCTTAAACTGCATCAGGGCTATTCGGATCGTAAGTATAATACGAGGTTAACTTACCGATTGTCCAAGCTAAGACATCGCCTTGCCTCACCTGAATTTTATGAGACCCTTCACCGTTAACTCTGACCGTATCTAATCCTAGTGGATCGAAGAAAAGTATCGGATGATTTTGAACAAACGAATATGGAGAGTAATCAGCATTCTTATCAGCCATCATCTTTTTGATGAAAAATTCCTGGTTGCGGATCATATCCCCTCCAGGATGCTTCATACCAATTCAACCCCAAGTCCTTATTCAGCTCTGTGCCGCCATTAAATTTCCGCTTATTCTCAGGCTCTCCGAACTGCAACGCCTTCGACGATATCCCCGCCATCGTCAATCCGAACGGATAATAATCTCCAACCCATTTTTAACTCCCCATCCATTTTTGTGGAACCGGTCTGATGCCTTTCTCAAAGAACTGTTATAGCCTTAAAAGTAATAGCTTTTATTTTCAATTGAAAGAAAAAGTGAAGTCATTTCTGCAACTCATGCCGTCTGTATTCAGGGTGCACAACGGCGAAAAAAAATTAGTTGATTGCCCGCTTGAGCTATCGATCATAATGATACTTCCCGGGGCAATCAACTAAGTTTTTTTGCAAGCCAAAGCCGCCAGCGTTCGCATCAAAGTATAAGAACTTCTGACAAAGGAGTATCATCTTTCCTTTCAATTGAAAAAGAAAAAGGTTGTCGCTGTTCAATAAGGTCTGGTAAGACAGCGGGAACCTCGTGTGACTGCAACAAGCTGTTTACGTCTTCACCGGCAGGAAGATTCACTGTAGTGATTGTTATATCAGGCAACAGATTACTTATCATGACGGCATGTTGTTTTGTAGCCTTCTCTCGCTTCATCCGCGTTCAGCATAAAGATCACTTCCTGTAACTCCGATAAGTGGATGACTGCTTGCTGATGCTCCTGTGTAAAGCCGTTCGTGCCGTACAATCCAAGGATCTTGTATTGATCCGTGAGCGCTTGCTGTTGCAACAAGGTCGCTGCATCGATGATGCTTTCCGTTGAGATAAGTTTAGTGGTAGAAGGTGTGGATAGCCCGGATACAAGTCTTCCAGATCCGGTAAATAAAAATGACGGCTGTCTTTATTGTCCGCAATACTGCGGCCGTACAACGACACGATCTTGTTATCAGAGCTCTTCAGCGGGAACAATACGCAGTCTCTTGCCCATACGCTGTAACCTTTCACCGGCTTTGCTTTCAGCAGGTACAGGGATACACAACTATTAATAAAGTGTCGCTCTCTTTTGTGATGCCAATCGCCGCTGTTATAACCAACTTCATGTTGCTTATGATCAATGCCACGGCCTTGCAGGTAAGGGATTGCTTTTTCTGACAACGGCAACGCCCTGGTAAAATAACTGAACACCTTGGTCAGCACAGCGATCTTTTCCAGTGGGGAAGATTCAACAAACAGTTTGGCCGCTTTATGTTGTTGCGCGATCACCGGTGCATGACTGTTATGTTCTGCCAATGTTGTTGCTTTGACCAGTGCTTCACGTTTAGTGCAGTTCTCTTTGAGTTGGATGAACTGGATCACATCACCCGTGCCGGCCGTGCAGTTCGCACTGAAGCAACAGTATGTATTTGTTTTCGGATAGACCTGCATGCTTGGCGTGCTATCATCATGGAACGGGCAGCATAGTCGCTGATGCCTGTCCATCTGCAACCCGTAATGCCGCAGCACCGCTTCCATACTTAACCGCTGTTTGATCTCACTGATCTCCATGCCCGCCCTTTTTAATGTGCAATTCGTTTTCTCCTACCGTGATCTCGATCTGATCACCGATCGCAAAGCCCGCCTGTTGCAGCCAGTCACCACTTACGTTCAGCCACGGAACCGCTCTCGGATCAGGATCGCACAACCGCATGCCCGTGCCGCGGAACTTCTTATAGATCTTCACTTTTCTGATACCCTTGCGTTGCATAAAATTTCCGATGGTTATTTTCACCACCACAAAAATAATTTATTGTTTCCATTTTAGAAACTAATTTGTTTTGATATTTTCCACATATTGGCAAAAGTTTCCCATATTGCTACTTTTGCAACATGAACCTAGCAGAGAACATCAAAACCATCCGGGAAGGGAAAAATCTGAAGCAGATCGACGTCGCCGCACATATCGGCGTCGATAAGTCCGCTTACTCCAAGATCGAGAAGGGAACGCGCAGCCTCACCGTGGAGGAACTGCAAAAAATGGCACAGCTATTTAACCTGACCACTGATCAGATCATTAACTATGATGGGAAAATGCCCAGGGAAGTGGTCATTGAAGATAAAACCGCCGTGGAGCAAATGAGACTCATACAGCAGCTCGATGAAGAAGATAAGCAGACCATCTTCAAGCTTATCGACAAAATGCTCACCAATAAAAAGTTCAAGGACTTCTTTAATAAAAATATTGCAGCATTGTAAAGCAAAAGCCCGGCACCTGCCGGGCTTTATTTTTTACGCATAATTACTTATACCTACTTCTGCTCTTTTGGGGGATTTAGTAACGTATCTATTTGCTTAAAGACTTTTAGCATTTCAGCTTTAGATGAAGAGTCTAAAACTACTGGAGTTTCACGCTTCTCAACCTGTTTTGCATTTTGAACAGTAACGGTGTCCCCGTTAGCGTAAAACCGGCTCGAGTCAGAAAAGGTTACATCGATAAAACTTTTCCTCTGAAGAATGTTATCAAGAACTACTTTAAACTTCGCACCTTGTGGAACTTTATATTTACCATTAATGCTAACCCTAATAATCGCTTTCGTTCCAATTAAACCAAGATCTTTTACTTCTCCAATGACAACCCCGCTAGATTGGATAACCGAACCAGTCTGAAGGCCTTCCGCATCATCCAAAAGAATATACAGATTGCTATTTCCATTTTTACAACCATATAATAAAAAAACGATTATCAGAGAACATTCTCTTAGACAACATAAATACTTATTCATTTTCTACTATTTCTTTTCTGTTTGATGTGTATATTGAACGACAATTACAGCATTTTCCAACTGATAGTACCCCCTGAACATCATTCCCTCATTATATGCTTTTTTAGTTTTAGACCCATCAGCATTTGGTACGTCCTTGTATTCAGCTGGCGTAGTAAAATATTGAAAGGTAATTTTATTATCCTTAAATGCCCTTACAACCTCACTTAATATTGCACTTCCGGTGTTGTACAGCCCATTATCTTTCAGAGTGTTTCCAAGACTTTCAAGAGCGTTATTGAACCCTGAAACAATTCCTCCAACATCAATGTTATTTTTTGCTAAAAAATTAATGCCTTTGATTGCACCTCTAATAACAGGTGTAAGGATTTTTGGCACCGTCAAATGACTACCGAATTGGCCATATTTATCAACTACATCAGATATTTGGAGATCAGAAGACGATGCATTGATTTCTGTAGTAACGGTCTCAATATAGCCGGTGAACCGGGCAATGTACTTTTCATAAGCCGATACAGTTGCTTTGCTGTATCCTTTTTGCTGCAAGTAGTTCGTAAATGTCATAGTGATTCATTTAAAAGATGAGTATAAATTTGTGTACTGTCAAGATCTCCGTGACCTAAGAACTGCTGGATACGCTCCACCTTCATCCCGGATTGTAATAAATGTGTAGCAATAGAGTGACGCAGTGTATGCGTACCGACTTTCTTATGCAGCTTTGCTTTCCTCGCCAGCCCTCTGATACGTACATAAAGGCTTTGCTTGTTCATGGGTTTTCCTTTGTTCGCATCCACAAACAGGTAGCTATGATGAACGTCCTGTAACAACTGCGGCCGGCCGTAGTCCATGTAAAAGCACAGCTCTGTAAAGTTTTTCCCGGCCAGCGGTACGATGCGCTCTTTATAATGCTTGCCTTTGCGCACATGGATGCGTTGGTTATTTCTATCGATGTCTTTTAGTTCTAAACATGCTCCTTCATTCAACCGCAGCCCGCAACCATAGAACACCGCTAACATCGCGCGATCTCTGATCCCTAATACACTGTCGCCCGTAACTTCATAGAGTGATTGTATTTCCTGCTTAGTCAGCCAGGTTGGCTTTGCCCTTTGATCATCCATTCTCTCCAGGTTGAACCCGATACCACTTTGGCCGCTTTCTCTTATATAACGACTGAACAGTTTTAACGCCTGTATCTGCTTATTGATATGACCGCTGCCGCAACCACGATCGATAATGATTTGTATAAAATTCGTTGCATCGATCGCCTCCAGTTGTTGCAGGCTGGTTTTATATTGCCACTCCTGGTATTGTAAAAAATCTGTTACAGCCAGCATTAATACGGGGATGCTTAACGGTGAGTAACCAAGCAGAACCAACCACTGGTTGAACCGTTCAGACAATAAGAGATACTCTGCTGTTTGCAGCTTTTCTTGTTTGATTCCCATAAAAAATAAAATTTGCTAATGGTCTTTCCCGGAGAACCACCGAACCACTGGCGGCAGATGCGCTGTGGTGGCGGCTTTGAGTGGTTCACTACCCTTACTGAACCACTGTGAACCACTGAACTACTGACCGGTGGTTCGCAAGCTTTCCAGGATCGCTTGCAGGTGCTGGTCGATGGAACTTTTCAAGGTCTCGTATTCTTCCATGTTCACGATCCGGTATTCATAAGAACCCCGGTAACGGTTGCCGCTGCCTTTGATATAACCATACCGCACCAGCTCGGCGAGGTAGCGTTTCATATTGCCGGGATTGATGCGCATCGATTCACGGACAAGCTTCGCATTAAAACTGTCCTGTCCGCTTTGTAGCAGTAGTAGCTTTAACTGCTCTAAAAAATCCCTTGTCGCTTTGGTCAGTTCATCGCTCTTGCTGAACAATACATCTTTTAAAAGCATGAACGCTTCTTCGATATCCGTGGTGGACGTTTCGATATAGGGCTGGCCGGATTCATCTTTCTTTATTGCACGTTGATACTGGTGATAGAACGTCACTGCTTCGATAAAACCTAACAACAACGTCATCGTTCTTCTCGGCTTGAACACTTGTTCCGGGAGCTGGATATGGTTCGCAAAAGGGTTGATGATCCGGACTGGCTTTAACACCCGCTGCATATTCTGGAACAGCTCTCTGTACTGTTGTTCCCGTTGCTTGTTGACCGCGCCCGCTGATAGCTTCGCCTGATATTCATTGATGCGCTTATCCTGGTCGCGCGACTGATCCGTATACAGCAGGATGCACCGGTTCGCATTGTCCTCGTAGATCTTTTCTTTGGTCGTGCAGCCGCTTACGCATACAGGGCCTTCAACTGTGAGGGTGATCGTTTTTAAGTTGCCTTTACTGTCTTTGAGTGTAACGGTCTTACTGATGCGTCTTTTCGTTTGCAGTTCTCTGAGCGGATAGAACACCGTTAAGGCTCCGTCCAGATCTTCTATTAAGATCAGTTTATGTTTGAGCTCTTCCTGCTTAAAGTAGTAAAGCGCATTCTCGGTGATCTGTGTGATCTCTATTTTATCTTCATCCGGGATCAGTTCGCTGATGCGTTCCTGTAAATACGTTTTGCCGCTACCACTCGCGCCCAGGAACATCACATGAAGTGGCACTGCTTGTTTCCTCGTGCAATACACCAGGTACGCGATCAGGCTGTTGGTCTGCTCTCCCACAATGCCGCTCTCTTTGATCAGCTGTGCGGTTCGTTGTAACAGATTTGGTTTCTTCAGCTCTGCAATGGCTTGCTGTTTTTGCGCGGCAGTCAGTTCGGGCCTTGGGGTTTCTTTGGGTTGCAATGCTTCCATACGCTGCAACCGGTACTGTTCCAGTTCGGTGATCAGTTGTGTAATGGTTGATGTTGCTTCACTCGTACTGATCTCGAACGACTCCGATACAGCTGATATTACCTGTTCCCGTTGAAGCTGATTGTACAGGTCAACGCTATACCACTGCGGTGCGTTTGTATTTTCTTTCACCCGCACCTTCAGCGTGACTTTCATTTTATCAAGGCCAGCGACCTTTATGCCGCCCAGGATCTCCATGTACAGTTCACCATCATCATAGATCAACAGCTCTGCATTAGTTGTATTCAGCAGGGTTTTCGATGCCGGTAATGGAGTGTCATTTTTTCCTCCGCCCGCCGTAGCTTCAGCGAAGGCGGATACTTCAATTGAAAAAGAAAAAGGTTGTCGCTGTTCAATAAGGTCTGATAAGACAGCGGGATCTTCATGTGATTGCAGCAAGCTGTTTACATCTTCATCAGCAGGCAAGTTCACTTTGGTGATCGTAATGTCAGGCAGCAGGTTGTTTAACGTGATGGCATGTTGTTTTATCGCCTTCTCTCCCGCTTCATCGGCATTCAGCATAAAGATCACTTCCTGTAATTCCGGTAAGTGGATGATAGCCTGCTGATGCTCCTGAGTAAAGCCATTCGTCCCATATAAGGCAAGGATCGTGTATTGATCGGTGATGGTTTGTTGTTGTAACAGGCTTGCCGCATCGATGATGCTTTCCGTCAGAATAAGTTTGGTGGTGGAGGATGATGGGTGACCCGGATACAAGCCTTCACGATCTGGTAAATAAAAATGTCTGCTCTCTTTATTGTTGGTGATGCTGCGGCCGTACAACGACATGATCTTGTTATCGCTGTTCTTCAATGGGAACAACACGCAGTCCCTTGCCCATACGCTGTAACCTTTCACTGGCTTTGCTTTCAGCAGGTGCAGGGATACACAACTATTAATAAAGTGTTGCTCTCTTTTGTGATGCCAGTCGCCGCTGTTATAACCGATCTCATGTTGTTTATGATCGATGCCGCGACCTTGCAGGTAACTGGTCGCCTTTTCTGATAACGGCAACGCCCTGGTAAAATAACTGAACACTTTGGTCAGCACAGCGATCTTTTCTAAAGGCGAAGACTCAATGAACAGCTTTGCTGCCGCTTTATGTTGTTGCGCGATCACTGGTGCATGGCTGTTATGTTCTGCCAGCGTTGTTGCTTTGACCAGCGCTTCACGTTTATTGCAGTTCTCTTTCATCTGAATGAACTGGATCACATCACCCGTGCCGGCCGCGCAGTTTGCACTGAAGCAACAGTATGTATTTGTTTTAGGATAGACCTGCATGCTTGGCGTGGTATCATCATGGAACGGGCAGCATAGTCGCTGATGCCTGTCCATCTGCAACCCGTAATGCCGCAGCACCGCTTCCATGCTTAACCGCTGTTTGATCTCACTGATCTCCATGGCCGCAGTTTTTAATGTGCAGTTCGTTTTCGCCTACCGTGATCTCGATCTGATCGCCGATCGCAAAGCCCGCCTGTTGCAGCCAGTCGCCGCTCACGTTCAACCACGGAACCGCTCTCGGATCAGGATCACACAACCGCATGCCCGCGCCGCGGAACTTCTTATAGATCTTCACTTTTCTAATACCCTTGCGTTGCATAAAATTTCCGGTGGTTATTTTCACCACCACAAAACTAATTTATTGTTTCCATTTTAGAAACTAATTTGTTTTGATATTTTCCACATATTGGCAAAAGTTTCCCATATTGCTACTTTTGCAACATGAACCTCGCAGAGAACATCAAAGCCATCCGGGAAGAGAAAAATCTGAAGCAGATCGACGTTGCCGCACATATCGGCGTCGATAAATCCGCTTACTCCAAGATCGAGAAGGGAACGCGCAGCCTCACTGTCGAAGAGTTGCAAAAGATGGCGCAGCTATTTAACCTGACCACTGATCAGATCATTAACTACGACGGCAAGATGCCAAAGGAAGTGGTGATTGAAGACAAGACCGCTGTGGAGCAGATGCGATTGATACAGCAGCTCGATGAAGAAGACAAGCAGACCATCTTCAAGCTCATCGATAAAATGCTCACCAATAAAAAGTTCAAGGACTTCTTTAATAAAAATATCGCAGCATTGTAAAATCAAAAAGCCCGGCGCTTGCCGGGCTTTTTTGCGTCAGCTATTTATTACATCTTCATCTAATCGACCAGCTATTATAGCTTTTTCAAGATGATGAACCAATAACTCTTTATGTTTTTTCTTCTTCTTACCTGTCAATGCCCTGACTAGCATCGGAAGAAAAATATCCCCCTCAGGACTAAAATAATCAGCAGCCTTAAAATCGCTCACTTCAACATTAAATTCCTTAGAAAACTTAGCAATAAACTCCATGGCATCATCTCCATACATGCCTAAATCTTCTTCTAACCTAGCTTCTGATACAACCTCATTATCTTCAACACCCAGCTTTGTAGTAATAAACTTTTTTAACCTTTCATCCATAACTGATATATTTAGCGAACATGCCACATTAGATTATTTTTGTTTTCTTCATTTATCTTTTGCACTTCTCCTATAAATTCTTTGATCTCTGCCCTATACTCATACACATCATTTGCAAATATTCCCCATCCAACAAAAGGTACAAATCTACCAGCAATACGTCCTACAGTCGTAGAACCTACAAGCTTATAAGCAACCTTTTTCCCCAGTTTCGCCCCAAGTACTTTGCTTAATACTTTTTTTGTAGTCTGCTTAAAAACAGGAGTCTCCTTTGTAAATATTTTTGACAATGTCCAAGATGCCACTGAAGACCCCGGACTAGAGCCTGCAGCTCCAACGGGCTTCAAAAAATTTAATGGTTGCCCTAATAAAATTAACGTCGGCCCCAATGGATTAAACTCCTTTGGTTTACTTGCTGGAGCAAGAACGACCACCGGTAATGTTTTTGCTGGTAAAGTGTCCAGTCCGAAAGGATCAATAAAATTCATCGGATTATTTCCCACATAAGCATACGGGCTTTCATTATAGTGAATGGCAGAATTTTCAGCTGTAATACTTCGGGGGCTTAATAAGGTAAGCATACCAGCATTTCGACGACCGCTCTTAATCTCCGTATCATCAACTTCATATCCGTTACTTATCAATTCCTGCCTATACTCCTTGTCATATTCATTCCAATACTCATCTTCTTGCAAAGGATCAGGTACATGCCAACGACCTATTTGTGCATCATACATTCTTGCTCCATAGTCATGAAGCTCAAGGCCAGAACCGTCCATAAATTCTTTTGATTGCAGTTCCTTCCCATTGTATTTGTATTTATTCTCAGGCCCTCCGAACGCTAATGCCTTCGACGATATCCCCGCCATGGTCAACCCAAACGGATAATAATGACTCTCCTCCAACAAACTCCCCCTCACATGCGTCACCTGTAAATTATCAAAGAACACATCTACATTCGTCTCATTGCTCACATAAATATACAAATATCCATTTTTATACACTGGTA
>VFQP010006159.1_pt1 | contig 10004 bp, 8 predicted proteins | sample 3512351 | NCBI WGS metagenome assembly VFQP01 (sample SAMN10412372, study PRJNA504923) | tailings metagenome | isolation source: Relicate 1 Philex TSF1 revegetated site | place: Philippines: Tuba, Benguet | collected 2017-08-29
GGAAACCGGGCTGGCGCTGGGCTCGGTGAAGAACTGCGTGTCGTCGATCTTCCTGGACTTCAACGTCCGCTCGCGGCCGGAACTGCTCCGGCTGTTCTCCTGAACGGACCGCTGCCCACATGCTGTTTGCCAGCGCCCGCTCAGCCGCCCACGCCGCACCCACGCCCCTGGCGGTGCAACGTGTCCAGCTGGAGCTGCTGCTGCAGAAGACCGGGCCGGTACGCATCCTCTCGCCCATTCCGTTTGCCACACCGCTGGCCGTCCTGTTCCACCTGAACGCGCCCGCCGGCCATCCGCTGGTCTGGCTGGGCCTGTTCTACCTGGCGGTTCTCAGCAGCTACCTGCAGCGGCGCAAGCTGCAGGCCCACGGCCCGCTGCGGGACGATGAGCTGGCCAGCGTCCTGCGCGGGCGCGTGCGCGACATCGGCCTGCTGGGCACCCTGTGGGGTGCTGCGCCCTGGCTGCTGAGTGCCCACCAGAGTGCCGAAGACCTGATCCTGGTGGCGGTATTCATCATGGGCGCCATCTCCCTGGGGTCGGCCATCGTGTCCACCCACCGCCAGACCATCGCGGCCTTTAGCGTGCCGGCGGCGTTGGGACTGGTGAGCAACAGCCTGTGGCACGGCGGCGCGGTGGGCTGGGTGCTGGCCGTCTGCATGACGCTGTTTCTGGTGATGACGTTGCGCTGGACCTTCCAGCAGGCCGATCTGCTGGAGCGGTCGCTGACGGTGCGCTTTGAAAAGGAAGACCTGGCGCGCCGCCTGGCACAGCAGGTGGAGCTGGTGGAAAACGCGGCACGGGAAAAGAGCCGCTTCCTCGCCTCGGCCAGCCACGACCTGCGCCAGCCGCTGCACGCCATCTCGCTGTTCACCGCGGTGCTGGAACGCTCCCGGCTGGAGGCGCCTGCAGAACAGACCGTGGCCCAGCTCAGCCATTCGGTGCGCATGCTCAACCAGTCGCTGGACACCATGCTGGACATCTCCCGGCTCGACGCCGGCGCGGTCCCGGTCACGCGGCAGCCGGTGCCGGTGCACGAGCTGTTCGTCGCCCTGATCCACACCTTTGCCGGCAGCGCCGAGGCCAAAGGCCTGCAGATCCGCTTCCGGGCGCCCGGCAACCTGGTGGTGACAAGCGACGTGCTGCTGCTCACCCGCCTGCTGGGCAACCTGATCGACAACGCCATCAAATACACGCGCACTGGCGGCGTGCTGGTGGCCGCGCGCACGGGGCCACCGGCCGCTCAGGCCGGCCGGGTCTGTTTCGAGGTGGTCGACACCGGCATCGGTATCGCCAGCGAACACCAGCAGCGGGTGTTCGACGAGTTCTACCAGCTGGACAACCCCCAGCGCGACCGCGCGGCCGGCCTGGGCATCGGCCTGTCCATCGTCCAGCGGCTGTCGGCCCTGCTGGACCACCCCATCGCGCTGCGGTCCCGCCCGCTCAGGGGCAGCCGCTTCCGGGTGCAGGTACCGCTGGCCGGCCATCCGGATCGGGCCAGCCCAGCAGCCGATGTGGCGGCGGCACCGCCCGCCAGCCCGCACCAGCGCAGGCTGCCACGCCAGGTGCTGGTCATCGACGACGAACCGGCCAGCCGGGAAGCCATGGCCCTGCTGCTGACCTCTCAAGGCTGCACCGTGCACACGGCGAACGGTCTGGCGCAGGCACGGCAGTGGCTGGACTCGAAGCCGGTGGATGCCGTGGTCTGCGACTTCCGGCTGCCGGGCGACACCACTGGTCTGGACTTCCTGCGGGCCCTTCGGCACGCCTCGCCACAGCGGCGTTGCCTGCTCGTCACGGGTGAGACCGCACCCGAGCGCATCGCGGACATCAGGGCCAGTGGCGTGCCCTTTCTCCACAAACCGGTAGCCGCCGACCAGCTGCTCGACGCGCTGTCGGCCTGACCACGCCGCTGGGCCCCGACGGGCCATGTGACCCGGGTCACTTACGCCCGCGCACAGCGCCCGGGATACTCGCGCCTGTCTTTTGAAACCACGCCCTGTTCGGGCGCTTCTTCCATGCCCACCTCCACCACCTCATCCACCCTTTGTGGCCTCGCCCTGTGCCTGCTGGCCAGCGCCTCCATCGCCGCCACCGATCCCCAGTGCGCCGAATACGAACAGCTGCGCGCCCAGCGCGACAGCGCTTTGAGCACCAAGAATTTCGTCCAGTACTGCAACGCCCTCGGTGGCCTGATCCGGCTCATGCCGGCCACACCACCCGCACAGGCGCGGCTGCAGTGCGAAGCCAAGGCCACCAACATGAAGGTCGAGGCCTGGCTGGGCATCCGCCCGTCGGTGTTGTCCACCATGAAGGAGACCTTCGCCCAGCAGTGCCGTTGACAGCGACCGCTCAGGGGGCGGCCTCGGCGGCCTTCACCTCCGAAAGCCGGCACCCCTTGCGGAGGAACAGATCGGTCAGATGCTCGCTGCGCGCCTGTCCGTGTTCCAGCGTCTGTTCCGCCGCCATCAGCCGCTGCTGCGCCAACACCATCCGCTGCCTGTTCTGCTGCATGCCCGCCCGGCGCGCCTCGGCGGCAGCCTGCATGGCGTGGCCCTGCAACACGCTCGCCCCGGGGATCAGGCCCAGCAGGCTGGCACCCACCGCAGCGCCGGCACCGCCGCCGCGCACGCTGTGGGCCTCGCCCATCAGGGTGCTCTGAATCCCCTCCATCGCCGCTTCTGCCTGCCGGACCTCGTTCTGCTGTTCGAGGGCCGCGGTTTCCAGCACCCGTGTTGCCGCGTAGATCTGCGCGCAACTCAGCTCGCTGTCGCTCAGCTGGCGCACACCCCTGGCCGGTGGTGGCACCGTGCGGGTGGGCACAAGGCTGTCGGACCCCACACCTTCGTCGGCCGCCCCGGCGGCTACCGGGACCAGGGCCAGGCAGCCCCACAAGGCAACGGTGAGACAGGCAGGGGCAGGTACAACAGGCGGCATGGCAAACGGCTCGGGGCTGAAGGGTCGCAAGAAGCGACGCAGTTTCAGCCCGCCGTTGCCTCAGGGGAAGTGACCCGGGTCATGCGCCGGCGCAGCCAGGCGGTGGAACGACCACCCAGGGGCCGCTGGAGCTGGGCTTCGGCGAAATCCACCGCCTCCAGCAGATCGGGCAGCGAAATGCCGGTGTGAAAACCGCTCTGCTCGGCCATGAGCACCAGGTCCTCGGTGGCCAGGTTGCCAGCCGCACCGGGGGCGAACGGGCAGCCGCCGATGCCACCGGCGCTGGCATCGAAGCGGCGCACACCGGCCTGCAGCGCGGCCCAGGCGTTGGCCACGCCCATGCCCCGGGTGTCGTGGAAATGCACGGCCAGGCGCTCCAGCGGCACGCTGCGGCTGATGGCGGCCAATCGTTCGCTCACCTGTCCCGGTGCCGCCGCGCCTATGGTGTCGGCGATGACGAGTTCGTCGGCACCAGCCTCCAGCAGGCGCGCGCTGCAGCGCTCCACGGCGGCCAGTGGCACCGGCCCTTCGAAAGGGCACTCGAAGGCCACCGCCACGTAGGCCCGCGTGCGCAGGCCCAGGCGCCGGGCCTCGTCCACCGTCCGGGCGCTGACGTCGGTGGCCTGCGCCAGGTCCATGTTGATGTTGCGGCGGTTCATGGTCTCGGTGGCCGACAGCACCACGGCGATTTCTCGCACGCCGGCCGCGTGGGCCCGCTCCAGGCCCTTGAGGTTGGGCACCAGCGCGGAGCTGCGCAGGTCCGGCAGTGCGCGGTTCAGCAGCGGCACCAGCTCACCCGCATCGGCCATCTGGGGCACCGCCTTGGGCGACACGAAGCTGGTGGCTTCCACGCTGGGCACGCCGGCGGCGGCCAGCAGGCGGATCAGCGCGAGCTTGGCTTCGGTGTCCAGGGCGACCGGCTGGTTCTGCAGGCCGTCGCGCGGCGAAACGTCGGTGATGACGAGGGTTTCCATGTCGGTGGCTCCTTCAGGCAATGGCGCCCGATGCGCGCAGCGTGGCCAGCCGTTCGGCCGGGTAGCCCAGCAGGCCCTGCAGCACCTGCGCCGTGTTCTCGCCCAGCGCGGGCGGCGCCGTGGGTGCCTGTGCCTCGGCCGCCGACAGCTTGACCGGATTGCCCGGCATGCGGATGGTCTCGCCGCTGCGCAGCGCCACCGGCACCACCATGTCGCGCGCCAGCACCTGCGGGTCGGCCAGCGCCTGGGCGAAGTTGTTCACCGGCCCGCAGGGAATGCGGGCGCGCTCCAGCTCGGCCTGCCAGTGCGCGGTGTCGCGGGTCTTGAATTTTTCGGCAATCAGCGCGTCGATGCGCGCGCGTGCGGCAAAACGCACCGGCTGCTGGCGCAGCGCCGGGTCCAGCAGTTCGGGGATGTCGGCAAAGGCGGCGAATCGCTCGAAGAACGGGTCACCGATGCAGGCGACGACGATGTGGCCATCCGCCGTGGGGTAGGCGTTGTAGGGCACGTGTACGAAATGGGCGTTGCCTATGCCACCGGGCACCTGCCCGGACAGCAGGTACATGGTGGCCATGTAGTTCAGCAGCGAGATCTGCACGTCCAGCATGGCGATGTCCACGTGCTGGCCCACGCCGGTGCGCTCGCGTTCGGCCAGCGCGGCCAGCACGCCCAGCGCGCCGAACAGCCCGCCGCCCAGATCGCCGATGGGGATGCCGCTGCGCATGGGGCCGGTGTCGGGAGTACCGGTGATGGACATGCCACCACCCATGGCCTGCACCACCTGGTCGAAGGCCGGCCGCTGCGTGTGGGGCCCGGTCTCGCCAAAGCCGGTGACCGAGCAGGTGATGATGCGCGGGTTCACCTGCGCCAGGCTGGCGTGGTCTATGCCCAGGCGGGCCGGCACCCCGACACTGAAGTTGTCGAACACGACGTCGGCCTGACGCACCAGGTCCAGGAACACCTCGCGCCCGGCGGGCGACTTGAGGTCGATGCAGACGCTCTGCTTGTTGCGGTTGAGGGTGAGGAAGTAAGCCCCCATGCCGTCGCGCGAGTGGTCGGGGTCGTTTTCCAGCAGGCGGCGGGTGCCCTCGCCGGTGCCGGGCGGCTCCACCTTGATGGTGCGGGCCCCCAGATCGGCCAGCAGCATGGTGCCGTAGGGCCCCGAGAGCATGTGGGTGAGGTCGAGGACGGTGAGGTGTTCGAGGGCCATGGCGGTTGTGTGGTGGTGACGCCCCTCCTTTGCACCCGGCGTGCCAGATACAAGCCGTTGATTCAAAAGGACTTTTCTCACCTCAATTGCCACAATCATGTTTCATGAAACATTTATGAGACGCACATGAGACACTTGTGACATGGATACCCAGCCACCCGCCTCTCGCCCCCGTTTGTGTTTCATGGGCTACCGCCACCTGCGGCAGCTTGCCCTGCCGGTGGTGGCCGACTACCAGGACAGGGCCGACATCGATTTCATCGACGCCACCTTCACCGACGCACTGGCGCGCGCCCATGAGCGCCTGGGGCGCGGGCCGGTGGACGCCTTCGTGAGCGCCGGCTCCAACGCCGGCGTGCTGCGCCAGGGCCTGCAGGCCCCGGTGGCCACCATCGAACTCACCGGCTTCGACCTCATGCAGGCGCTGCTCCAGGCCCGCCGCCTGGCCGACCGCGTGGGCGTGGTCACCTGGGGCCAGCCCATCCCCGAGCTCGATGCTGTCAAGGGCCTGCTCAAGGTCGAGCTGCGCCAGCACGTCTACCGCACCCCGGAAGACGCGCGCGGACACTTCGAGGCGCTGCGGCGCGACGGTTTCCGCGTCATCGTCGGCTCCAGCCTGGTGGTGGAAATGGCCGAAGCCCACGGCCTGACCGGCGTGCTGGCCTACTCGCTGGCCTCGGTGCGCCGTGGCATCGAGGACGGCCTCGAGCTCGCCCGCGTGGCACGCCTGGAAGCCAGCCGCTACGCGCCGCTCAACGGCGTGCTGGCCAACCTGCAGGAGGCGGTGCTGGCGGTGGACACACAACACCGCATCACCGCGCTGAACCCGCCTATGGCGAGGCTGCTGGAGCGCCCCGCCAGCGCCCTGCTGGGGCAGGCGCTGGACGAGGTGGCGCCCGCGCTGTCGCTGCGGGACACGCTGCGCCTGGGCCAGGCCGAACAGGGCGCGCTGCTGCGTTTCGCGCAACGCGACTGGATGGCCGACCGCCACCCGGTACGGCAGGCGGACAGCCTCATCGGCGCCACCCTGGCGCTGCACGACGCCCACGACATCGAAGCCGCCGACACCCGGCTGCGCCAGCAGCAGCGGCGCGGCCAGCCCACCGTGCAGCACCACTTCGGCAGCCTGGTCGGGCAGTCGCCCGCCTTCGCGCGCGCCGTGCAGGCCGCCCGTCGATACGCCCACAACGACCTGACGGTGCTGATCACCGGCGAAAGCGGCACCGGCAAGGAGCTGTTCGCGCAGGCCATCCACAGCGCCAGCGCCCGCGCGGCGCGGCCCTTCGTGGCAGTGAACTGTGCCGCGCTGCCCGAATCGCTGCTGGAAAGCGAGCTCTTTGGTTACGAGGAAGGCAGCTTCACCGGCGCCCGGCGCGGCGGCCGGCGCGGCCTGATCGAAGCGGCCCACACCGGAACACTGTTCCTCGACGAGATCGGCGACATGCCGCTGGCGCTGCAAAGCCGCATGCTGCGCGTGCTGCAGGAGCGCGAGGTCACGCGGCTGGGCGGCGGCAGCGCCCTGCCGGTGGACCTGCGGGTGATGGCGGCCACCCACCAGCCGTTGGCCGAGCGGGTGGCGCAGCGCCAGTTCCGCGAAGACCTGTACTACCGGCTCAACGCCCTGCGCCTGCCGCTGCCGCCGCTGCGCGAACGGCCACAGGACATGGCCCCGCTGGCCCGGCTGCTGCTGGGCCGCTCCCTGGCCCGCCTGGGCAGCCGGGTCGATGTAGATGCGGCACTGGCGCTGTGGCTGCCGGTGCTGCAGGCCTACCCCTGGCCCGGCAATGTGCGCGAGCTGCAGAACCTGTGCGAACGCCTGGCCGTGCGGCTGGCCGACCCGGACCGGACCGCCCCCGCCGACCAGGCCCTGCTGCAGGACGAGTGCCCCGAGCTGTTCGGCCCACCGTCGGCCCCGGCCGCTCCCCTGCTCAACGGCCGCCCCGATGCGACGCAACTGGCCGACATCCTGCGCCAGACCGGCCAGAACCGCCAGGCCGCCGCCCGGCGGCTGGGCGTGAGCCGCTCCACGCTGTGGCGCTGGCTGCGGGAGCACGGCCTGCCGCCGAGCTGAACCGGTCGTGCCGCGTCAGGCACGGCCATTGCATGGTGGCCCTCATGCCCACCACCGCCCTCGCCGCCCCCACCACCACCCACTGGTACGACCGGCTGGGCCTGCTGCTCGAATCCACCGGCGAGGGCATCTTCGGCATCGATCTCGACGGCCTGTGTGTCTTCATCAACCGGGCGGGTGCCCACATGCTGGGCTACGAGCCGCACGAGGTGCACCGCTCCAACATGCACGAGCTGACGCACCACTCGCACACCGACGGCCACCACTACCCGGTGGAACACTGCCCCATCTTCAACGCCTTCCGCCAGGGCCTGCCCTGCCGCATCGACAGCGAGGTGTTCTGGCACCGCGACGGCCACGCCTTCCCGGTCGAATACTCCAGCTACCCCATACTCGACGGCGAACGCGTGCTGGGCGCGGTGGTCACCTTCGTCGACATCACCGAACGCCGCCGCGCCGCCGACGCCCTGCAACGCGCCAAGGACGAGCTGGAGCAGCGCGTGCAGGAACGCACCCAGGAGCTGGAGGTGGCGCTGCGCCAGGCGCGCGAGCTGGCCGCCTACTCCGAATCCGTGCGCGAGTACGAACGCACCCGCATCGCCCGCGAGGTGCACGACGAACTGGGCAGCCTGCTGGTGGCGCTCAAGATGGACGTCAACTGGATGGACAAGCGCCTGTCGGAACAGCGCGAGCGCCCGCCGGACGACGCCGAGGCCATGCGCGAGCGCCTGCGCCAGAAGTGCCAGAACATGAGCCGGCTGATCGAGCTCGCGGTGGACAACGTGGGCCGCATCATCACCGACCTGCGCCCCAGCATCCTGGACCACCAAGGCCTGTGGGCCGCGCTCGAGTGGCAGGCGCAGGAATTCGCCCGCGCCGCCGAGCTGGATCTGCAGTGGAGCCAGCAGGTGGACGACAGCCTGGAACTGCCCGAACCGGCCGCCATGGCCGTGTTCCGCATCTTCCAGGAGATGCTGAGCAACGTGGGGCGCCACGCCCGTGCCGCCACGCTGGCGGTGCACATGGACATCGCCCAGGGCGAACTGCGCCTGCAGGTGCAGGACGACGGCGTGGGCGCCCTGCCGCAGGCCTTCGAAAGCCCCACCGCCTACGGCGTGATGGGCATGCGCGAACGGGCGCGCCACTTCGGCGGGCACCTCGACATCTGGAGCGCACCCGGCCAGGGCAGCCGCTTCCAGCTGCACCTGCCACTGCCACTGCCCGCCTGAGGCCCATGGAGACCCCATCCATTCGCGTGCTGCTCGGTGACGACCACCGCATCGTCCGCGAAGGCCTGAAGCTGGTGCTGGCCGACGCGCCCGACATCGCCGTGGTGGCCGAAGCCGCCAGCGGCCCCGAGGTGTTGCAGCAGGTGGCCACCACCCCGCCGGACGTGGTGCTGCTGGACATTGCACTGCCTGATCTGGACGGGCTGGAGGTGCTGCAGGCCCTGCGGCGCGAGTGGCCGGGCATAGCCGTGCTGATGCTCAGCACCTACCCCGAAAACCAGTACGCGGCACGGTGCATCAAGCTGGGCGCCGCCGGCTACCTGAACAAGAGCACCGACCCCGACGACCTGATCGCCGCCGTGCGCAAGGCAGCGGCCGGCGGCATCTATGTGAACGCAGCAGCCGGTGAGGCCCTGGCCCATGCACTGGGCGGTGCACGCGCCCGCCAGGGGCTGGACGCGCTGTCACACCGCGAGCACCAGGTCTACCGGCTGCTGGTGAGCGGGCACAGCGTGAGCCAGATTGGTGCACAACTGGGCCTGGCCGCCAACACGGTGAGCACATACCGTGCACGCGTGCTCGAAAAGACCGGTACGCGCAACGACGTCGAACTCACGCTGTTCGCTGAACGGCACGCGCGCTGAGACCTGCCGGCACCCTGCCGCGCCGGTTTTGTAGGGCCAGCCCTACAACCCATGCCCAAGCCTGCTGCTATCTGCGGCTCATCGCGTCCGTTTGGCACGGGTTGGGCCCATCGGGCCCGGTGCTTGCTGAGGAAGCGTCACCGTCTTCGTCCATGAGGTACCCCATGACCCGTTTCTTCGACCCCTACGATGCCGACCGCCCCCTGATGATGCGCTGCAGCTGCGGCCGCCACCAGACGCCCGAGGAACACCAGCGCGAGCTGGACGCGCAGGCCGCCACCGAAACGCTGCGCCAGCGCAGCGAGACCGCCGAGTTCGAGGCCTACAGCAACGAGTTCGTCGAAGCGACGCTGATGAAGGCCCTGTTCCCGCACGATGCGATGCGCCGCAACTTCCTGCGTGCCGTGGGCAAGGGCACGGCCATGGCGGCCATCTCCAGCGTGCTGCCCATCACCAGCCTGCAGGCCATGGCCCAGGAGAAGGGTTCGCTGGAGAAAAAGAACCTCAAGATCGGCTTCATCCCCATCACCTGCGCCACGCCGCTCATCATGGCGCACCCGCTGGGCTTCTACCGCCGCCAGGGCCTGGAGGTCGAGGTCGTCAAGACCGCGAGCTGGGCGCTGATCCGCGACAAGATGATGAACAAGGAGTACGACGCCACGCACTTCCTGTCGCCCATGCCACTGGCCATCTCCACCGGCACCGGATCGGCCGCCATGCCCATGAACGTGGCCACCATACAGAACACCAACGGGCAGGCCATCACCCTGGCCAACAAGCACAAGGACAAGCGCGACCCGAAACAGTGGAAGGGCTTCAAGTTCGCCGTGCCGTTCGACTACTCGATGCACAACTTCCTGCTGCGCTACTACGTGGCGGAGCACGGCCTCAACCCCGACACCGACATCCAGATCCGCGTGGTGCCGCCGCCCGAGATGGTGG
>VFQP010006160.1_pt1 | contig 10004 bp, 10 predicted proteins | sample 3512351 | NCBI WGS metagenome assembly VFQP01 (sample SAMN10412372, study PRJNA504923) | tailings metagenome | isolation source: Relicate 1 Philex TSF1 revegetated site | place: Philippines: Tuba, Benguet | collected 2017-08-29
GAGACGGGCGCGTGGACTACAACGAGGTGAGGCGCCGCTGCAGCCAGAGATCCACGCCCAGCGTCGCACGCGCAGGTCACGTCCTCACGCACGGTGTTGCCACTCTGGCCGCGCTGCTGCGCCTGCGCAGTTCCAGCGCATGATGCAGTCATAAGCCGCGCGCCACCCGCTGGGCAGGCATAAGCCGTGCGCTCCCCCTGGGCCTCCACACACCCCTTGACTGGCTCGCAGCAGTCAGCTCCCCTGCGAGAGAGGCTATTTGTGCCACTTTTTATTTCCAAGCACTACGGCGGCGGCGGCGCGGAAGCGGAACCTAGGGAGGGCGGCGGCGAGGCGCCGCTTCCCTCTTCCCGCCGTACCTCTGTTCACTGGCACGGGGGCGTCCCGGGTGGGTGACCGCCGATGCCGCGCACGCGCGCCTCGATCCCAAGGGCTGGCAGCCGCACGGCTTGGCCTGCGGCTGCCCGGCACCAGGCCGAGTCCCGCGCCCCGCGGCAGCGCACGCCGCCTCTGCCGGGCACCCTCCACCCCCCCAACCAAACCGCCCCAGCCCTCCCCTCCCTGCCCTGCTGTGAGAGAGGCCCTTTGGTGTTGGCGGCGCCGAGCAGACGCCTGCGGCGCGGCCCCGGCGCTCAGAGAGCGCCGCGAGCTCGCTGCGAACAAACCGCGCCCGGCCAGCAAGCTCGCGCCCATGTACAGGACAAGCCCTCACGCGCCCCATGCGGGCCGCGAAACGCACTCTTGTGTGTGTGTGTGTGTGTGGAGTCGGCCCGTTTCCTCCCTTTCGCGCGCGCCTGGCCTGGCCAGCGCTCCCTGGCTGCTGTCAAGACCTCTGCGGTGTACAGCCCGCGGCAGGCACGCCGCGGTGCGCGCCCGTGGACGGGGTCCGTGGACGGGGGTCCTGATAAACGGCACGGCGGCGGCCTGCGCGTCGCCACATGGTTTGCACGGGGGAGATGTGGCTCTGCACTGCCGCGCGCTCAACTGCTGCCGCGCTGGCCCGTGGTTGGCGTGGGTGGCGTGGATGGGTGCACTTGGGCTCTGGGCGTTGGGAACGGCCGGCTGCCCGCCTGTACACTTGGAGGGGAGCGGGACGCGGCCGCTGGCAGGCCGGGGCGTTGCGTCGCGTGGGAGCTGCCGTGCTGCGCTTCGCTGTGCGGTCCTGGGCGCCCGCAGCCCGCGGCTGCCACCTGCGACACCTGGCGGAACACACCCACGGCCGTACGCGCCAGGCATTGCACTTGGGGAGGGGCGCGCGGGCGGCTGGGCAGCTGCCGGCGGTGGGCAGATGCCGGCCGTCGTGTCTTGGGGCCTGTGCTGCTGCCGCCTGCCCTGGCTGCCTGGGCGCCGGCGTCCGTGCGCGTCAACGGCCGCATGTCGCGGCGGGCCGGTGTGGCGGGCCTCCGGGATGGAGAGGGCGCCGCGAGAGGCGATTTGAGGCGCATTGCGCGCTTGCGGGCCCCCAGTCAGTTGCATGCACAACACCAGAGCGAAGGGAGAAGGCATCGTGTGTGTGCTCGCAACATGCGCCGTCACACGACGGTTGGAGTTGGAAGTTGCCGTGTTGCCTCTTTAGAGCCTCGCCCCTCGTGCGCATAGGCACACAGGGGTGTCGCGCCCCACGTCGAAAAAGACCATGGCCTGCCACCATGCCCCGCAGCACGACGAAAAGCGTCACCGCACGATCCCACCCACACAGCGGCCACTCGCACTGTCTCGGCGTGCAGTTGCGTAACTCGATGGCTTGATACGGTGCACCGAAAGTGCACCGGGGTGGCGGTGTGCGTTCCATCTGCTTTTTTGCCGGGGTTTGGAGGGGGGCCGCAGAGGGCGACCGCATGACGAGGAGGCAGGAGTGTGGGGCCTGGAGACCGGCACGAGGGTTTGTGGCACCCGTGAGTCAGAGGCTAGAGGAGGGGTTTCCTCTTGCGCGCTTTTTTCCTCTTGCTTGCACACAGCGTCGGACCCGTGAGGAGGAGAGGGCGGAGGAGGCCCTGCTCTTCTCGCGTCTGCCGACTCTGTTTGCGAGGGGGCCGCCAGCTGAGGGGTGGGGGGAAGCCGCGCACCGTTCACGTGTTCCGGCGGAGGCGAGGGATGGGCGAGATGCGTGCCGGCCATGTGCGCCGCATCGGGCGCCCTGCCACGCAGCCCAACCACGCATCGCCACGCATCCGGGGTTGACCTTTGACCACTACGCGTCAGAGGCACTGTCCTAACCCTGTCTGCAGTGCTTGAGAGCGCCGCGCGGCTCGCCGGAATGGCACCCTACTAGTGCATTGACTGCGCGCTGCTGTGAGCGTACGATTGCCGCCGTCGTGCCGCCGGCCCAAAGCCCCCGGTTGCTGGGCGCTCGCTCGCTCTGCAGCGAGATGTGGTGGGGTGGGGTTTGGGTTGGCGCGACCTGCCTGCTGGGGGGGCCCGTTTGTCAATACAGCACGCCTCCACAGTGCCGTTCCCTCAATGAGATAGAGAACCCGCCTGCCGTCCTTGTTGGCAAGGACTGCATCATGCTCGCTCGACACCTGTGCCTCCTTCCTCCTGAGCCGTATGCATGGGTCCTGCAAGGTCCTGGCTCCGCGTCGTGCGCTGCCCCGGCGCCTACCCTAGCGCCCAGAGCACGCGGCGCCTCCATCCATCCAGCACAGCTGCACCTCAGTCCACGACAAGTGCAGCAGGCGCACTGCGCCACGCGAGAGAGCTGGTGCGCTGCACGGCCCTGCGGTGGGGAACAGAAAAAACTTGAGCCCTGCAGGAAGACGAGAGCAGCACAGCAGCACCCCATATCTGCGAGATGGGTTCCTGCTTCAGCGCTCCGGAGGGCTCGCAGCAGGAAGCAGGTGTTCAGCGGCGACCAGGGAAGCGAGCCGGAGCCCCGCGCACATCGGACGCCGGGCCAGGAGCGGCGCAGCAGGGCCACGACGCGGCGGCGTTGCCGTCAGGGGCAGCGCAGGCGCCCATCGCCGCGGTGAATGGCCACTCCGCCGCGCCTTCCCCGCTGGCCTTGCCGCACACTGTGCTCGCTGGTGCCGGACACCCGCACCTGCATCAGCGCAGCAGGACAGGGGAGCGCGCGAACGGTGGCGACGAAGGTGCGCACCGCGATCTCTCCTCGCAGTCCTGCGCTGCGAGGGTGCGCTCGCTTGGGGAGCGCACTTCCTGCAGCGATGCAGCGATTCCTTTCCTCGCCGCTGCCGCTGCTGCGGACGCGCAGACGAGGGCGAGGACTTCTTGTCGTGCAGAGACGACTTCTCGGCCACAGATGGTGAGGTTCCTCGCCTGGGGAGGGGCAGCATTCCTTCGGCACAGGGGGCCAGCATCGCCAGCCGCATGAGCCTGCTCGCCAGGGACGTCGTGGGCCCGCTAGCGGTCGTGGAGAGCGCTCTCTTGCCGTGCTTGGCTGCCGGGCGCGCAGGCTCGCACTTAGGCGACCTTGGACCCGGCACGCCGGCGCGCAGCGGCCACCATCACGTGCCGCACGACGAGGCGCTGGGCAGCAGGGTGCGCGGTGGCCAACGCCACACGCGACGCATCCCATTCCGGAGGGCAGGGCAGGGCTCGCACCCCTTGCGCTGGCGCGCACGGCCCAGGCCCCGCGCCAGTGCCGCAGCGCTACGAACCGCAACGCCGCGCCCCGCTGCCCCCCTCACGCGCACGCCTGCGCAGAGCCAGAGGGCGAGCGGCGCCGGCGTCGTCCTCTCCCCCGGGCGCCACCACGGGCCCGCGCACCCCCCGCACGACGCGCCGCCGCCGCAGCAGCACTCGCCTCAGCAGCAGCCCCGGACGCCGCACCACCCGCCGGGCGGCAGCCAGCACGGCGCCGATGAAGCGCAGGGGCCCGTGCAGGGCAGCTCGGAGACGGACTCGGAGGTGCAGGGCGAGGCGGGGCGCAAGCTGGGCTGCTTCAGCCTCCTCGACGGGCTGAGCATCGGGCGGGGAGGCGGCGCGCACGAGCAGGCGGCCGCCGGCGCCGGGGGAGGGCCCGTGGACCGGGCGTCGCTGGCGGGCACCAAGGCGGGGGGGCAGGGCAGCAGGAGAGCGCACGAGCGGCCCGACGCCGGCTGCTCCATGCAGGTGAGTGCGGCTCCGCCCGCCGTCTCCACGCCAACCCAGCGGTGCTCTCTTGGCAGCCGGTGTGCTAGCGACAGGCGCACGGCGGCGGCGGTCCTGCGACGCTCGCTCCCTCGTGCGCTTGCGCTGCGCTTGCGCAGCCGCGCGACAAGGACCGGTCGGCGCTCGAGGTGACGCGCTGCTGGGAGGACGCCTCGCACAGCGTGTTCAACGTGCGCTCCGTCGACTACATGAAGACCAAGGTGAGGGCCACCAGGGGGCCAGCAGGGCCGCAGCCTTTGCGCGGCGGCAAGGTCCTGCCGAGCCTGCCAGCGTGCGCCGCCGCGGCTCTCGGGAGGGGATCGTGAGACGTGCAGCCGGCTGCACGGCCGCTATGTGCGCGCGGCCCCCTATGTGCTGTGCTTGCAGATCAAGCAGCCCAGCGTGCCGGCGCTGTACCAGCTGGCCTCGGCCGACATCTTCGCCTTCCCCAAGAAGCAGTCGCACATTGCCAAGCTCATACAGCTGCCGCCGGCGGGGCAGCCCGTCATGGCCGGCGATGTGGCGCTGCCGCCGTTGCTCATCTTCAACCTGCAGCTCCCGCTCTACATGGTGAGTGGGTGGGTGGGTGCTGGGTGCGTGGCTGGGTGGGACGCCGCACCACGCCGCCGAGGAATTGAAGCGCTGTGAGCTGACGCGCCGTGAGCGCTGACGCGGCCGTGGGCGCTGCAGCTCGCATGTGCGGCGCGGGTCCGGCGCGTCCCAGTCCGTGGGCGCGAGGCGGGCGGGCGCCAACCCGGTGGCTCTGGTGCGCGTGCTGTGCTGCCGTGCGGCCGTGCCGCGCAGGCCACGCTGTTTGGGCCCCAGGACGGCCACGGCGTCAGCATTGTGTTTTACTTCCGCCTGCCCGATGACTTTGACCCGGCCAAGTTTGAGAACCAGCCGGCGCTGGCGCTCTTCAAGCGCTTCGTCGCCAACGGGAGGGAGGCCGACGGCACGCCCACCCGCGACAGGTGTGCCCGCCCGGCGGCTAGTGCGGGGCGGCACCACCTGGCGCAGGCCCCGCCCGGGCGCTTGCACACGTCGCGCGGCGGGGCGGCAGGCCTTTGCGCGTGTTCCAGTGATTGATTGCGACGACGCGGCTATGGCGCCCGCCCGCCTGTCCGCTGGGCGCGCCTGTGCAGGCTCAAGCTCATCCCGCGCGTCGTCAACGTGGACGAGTGGGTGCGCAAGGGACCGCTGTCGCCGGCCGAGCACAAGGTGCTGCTCACGTACAACGACAAGCCCATCCTCTCACGGCCCCAGGTGAGCGACCTGGGCCGCCGGCGCCGGCGCCTCTTCAAAACCGCCCTGAGCCGGCCGCGCACACGCCCTGACGGCCTTTGCCCGGTTGTTGCTCGGCTGTGGCACACTTTGCGCAGCACTTATTCTTCCAAGGCCGGCAGGGCTCCACGCCCTACTTTGAGGTGGACCTGGACCTGCACCAGTACACCTTTCTGGCGCGGCGCGCCATCACCACGTACCTGCAGCGCCTGCCGCACGTCATCTGGGAGAACGCCTTTGTGGTGCAGGGCAACGCGCCGGACGAGCTGCCAGAGCACCTGCTCGGCGTCGCGCGCATCTACAAGTTCGACTTCACCACGGTGCGATTCGCGTCGCGCCGGGTTGGCGTGCTGCGCTGCCGCCGGCGACGGGCGCGCTTAACGCCCACTGCTGCTGGTGCTGGTGCTGCTGCAGGCCAAGCCCATCCCCCAGCGCTCTACCACGACGGACGGCCACACAAACGGCCCGCCTTCGCCCTCGTCGTAGACCCGGCACGGCGGCGTGCGCGCGTGGCTGGGTTGCCGCTGGCTTGTTGTCCCTCCGCCCCTTCCGGCCTGGCAGTGGCTGAGCTTGTGGGATGCCCCTCCTTGGATTTGCTGCGTGTGTGCTCGTGTTGGGACGGCAATGCCAGGGGGCGCGAAGAACGGACAGGTTGCACCGAGTGCCGCGGGAACTCAGGGAAGACGCCGCTGTCCTCCACAAGCAGCAGGAGTCTGTGAAGCCAGATGCTGGCAATGCTGTTCAGGCCAGGAGCGCTCTGGGCTGCTCCCAGGCGCTACGCTGCCCCTCCATCAGGCGCGCGACCATCGCCCAGCGCCATGAGCTCGCTGCGTCCATGCCAGCGCTGCGCCGCCCGACGCCGCTGCTGCGGAGCGCCCGATGCGCCGATGAGCGGTGGTGGAGATGGGGATCGCCTACTTGTATGGCGTGGTCGTGTCGAAGAGCGCCTTGCGGTCCTCGGGGATGGTGTAGCCCTTGCGCTCGTAGCTGTCGATGATGGAGCGCAGGACGTGGTCCTCCCACTGCGTCGCCAGCTTCATCCCGACGTAGCCCACGACCGCGCCCGTGAGGTGCAGCCACGGCCGCCGGAAGTAGGGCAGCGCCTCCTGGTAGTTGACGAGCACGGCCCAGCCGACGCCCGCGAGCACGCCCGTCTCGCCCGCGTAGGCCCAGCCCATCGCTCCGCGCGCTTGCTGCGGGCTCGCTGCTTTGCGGGCTGCAGTGGCTGATGAACCGCCCTGTGGGGCCACACAACAGGTGCGGAGGCCGAGCACACACAGCTGCTTCTCCTGGGGGTGCACGTGGTGCAGGTCGCGCATGGCGTGCACGCCCCGACCCCGCGCAGCCCAGGAACTTGGGAGCAGGAAGAAGAACAATAGCCTGAGGGCGCGTGCGGGGGTGGGGGGTGGAGGGGTCGGCCGCCCGATCCGTCCGCCGCGTGACTGATGAATTCGCGTGCGCCTGGCCTGATGGGATAAGCCCCGGCCTGCTCAGGTCACGGGTCAGTGCGGGCCAGGGCCACGTTCGTCAGCCGCGCGCCGGGGCTGACGGTCTGCAGCAGCGCCTCCACGCCCTTGGCGTGCTGCACCTTTGCGTCGGGCAGCTGCGCCAGCACCACGTGCGCAATCTGCGCCAGCCAGGGCACGCACGCCACCACAGCAGACTTCTCTGTTGTGCTCTGGAACGGGGAGCGTGGCATCAGCGGCAGCACGCACGCGCGCACGGGTCAGGTACCTGGTCGAACCCAGAGATGTGGTCCACCACCGCCGCCACCCAGGCGGCGTGGAAGGGCGTCAGGCTAGGGTTGAAGGCCGCCGACTCGACGTACGGGCCCGCATACACCTTGCCCTCCTTGGTGATGATGGCGGCGCCAGACGGCGACTTTGTGTAGGGAGAGTAGCTCTGCACGCGCCACGCACACGCGCGGCCCACATCCGCCCCTCGCGCGCGTTCCCGGAAGCGCCGCCACTCCGCCTACGCCCGCCATGCCCGCGCCCGCACCCACCCCTGCCGTGCTCCTGCATCCCAACCTAAAGAGTCCATGGGGCAACGCGCACCTGCCGGGCCCAGTGCTCAGCTAGCCGCACCGCCTCCTCGACAACGCCCGCCACCGCGCCGCCGCCCCCCGCGCCCGCCCCCGCCGCCGCCACCTCCTCCTGCGCGCGGGCCAGCGCGGCGGGCGCCAGCGCCACGCGGTTGTCCTGCGGCGCCAGCAGCAGCGGGAAGCTCTCGTCCTCGGACATGAGGTCCGAGGGCCCGAAACGCGCCGGCAGCAGCTGGTCCAGGCGGTAGGCGGCGGTGGGCCGGGGTTGGGCGGCGGCGTGGTGGTGGTGGTGCGCGCCAGTGCCGCCGTTGGTGCCGTCGAGGCTGCCGGCCGCGCTGGCGGAGGGGTGGTGCTCCGCCCAGTGCAGCCCGGCGCCAAACACAAAGAGCACGTCGTCCTGTGTGCAGGAAGGGAGCACGAGGGAGCGCGCGCTGGTTTTAGGGGTGGCGCAGTGTGTGTTCCCCTGGTCTGCGGCAGCAGCCCCTGGGTGGCCAAGCGCTCACGACGCTGTCGACCTCGCAGAAGAACTGCCTGCAGTGCCCGCACGGCGCCTCCGACACGGCCAGCACCTTGATGCCGCGCTCGCCGTGCAGCAGGCAGTTGAGCAGCAGGCACTGCTCGGCGTGCACCTGGCGCGCACCGCACGTATGCGTGATCCCAGCTGGGCCTGGCGCGTTGAGCGCTGGGCAGCCCTGTGGGGCTGCCTTGCGTGCCTGGCTCGCAGGCTTGGCATCACACGCGGGCGTGTGGGCGCATCTCGCGCTCGGGCCGGCGCACCGACTGGTTCAGGTGGACGCCGGGGAACTCCAGGTTGACGCCCACGTAGATGGCGCCGCTCTGGCCCAGTCCCACAGCCCTGCGATGGATGCGCAGGGCTCCTGGTGAGCTCATCATCCGCCGTGCGGGCGCACACACCTGCAGGGCGCAAGCGAGCGAGCGGAGCTCCGCACCCCACGCTGAAGTTGGAGATGGGAGGCCGCGCCAGCGCCGACGCTGGCTCGACGAGCGAAAAGAGGTGGGCCTGGACCTGCTCGAGCGTGCGGCCATCGACGCCCAGGGACGCCTCCTCCGCGGGGACGACGAACCTGCCCTTGAGGGGGCAATCCAACGCGACGCGTGGCGGCAGCTGCTGTGCCACGTGCACTGCTGAGGAGCTGGGCGCCATCCTGCTCCTCCCTGCTGGACGCTCAGTGGGGGCGCGCCCGACACGCGGCGACGCTCGCAGCCTCGCCCTGCAGCCAGGAAGCTCCTTGAGCGCGTGCCTCATCAACTGCGCCGTGACGGTGATTTCTCCAGCGTCATGGCCTTGCTACTAGAAGCTGCTTGTCGGGCTGAAGCTGCACGACGAGGGTAAGGGACCCTGGGCCCTGGCTGCGCCACCTCTACGCGACGACGCTTGCAGAAGCCCATTCAGCAATGAGGGAGACCAGCAACAAATCACACACGTCCGAGGCCTGTGGCCCTAAACTCATGCGTCCGCATTCGACACGAAACCACGCCACGGCCGTGGTGCCTGCAACGCCCGCCTCGCCAGCCCGCAACCCCAACATGGCGTGGCAGCCCGTGTGCGTGGTGAAGAAGTTGGCTGGGGGACGGCGCTACAGAGACTGCGGGCGTGGAGAAACGGTCCGTGTGGCTGGGCGGGGCCCCTGTCCCCCTCCCACAATGCGACCCCATCGAAAGGGCCTGCTGGAGCGTCAACCGCCTGGGGGTGGACACGCTGCCCTCTCTCCTCAGCCCCTGGGGGCCGCAAAGAGCCGCGCAGGCGCCGCCGCCAATCAGCGGGGGCGCTGCCAAAGGTGCCCGTCCGCCCCGGCTCCGGCGTGCGGCAAGCGCGGCAGCAAACGCGCGCGCACGCCGAGGGCCGGGCGACCGCCAAACAGAGCCCGCTACCAACGTGCATGTGCCAGCAACACACAGCCAGCGCCCGCACGCACACCCCCGCTGCTCTGCGCACGGTCCCCAGGCGCACGCACCAGCCACCAGGCACCCCGCACACACGGACGCGCACACCCTCTCTGTCTCTCTCTCTCACACACACACACTGTCTGGCGCCGAGGGACGCGCCGCCCTCTCACTAGCAACCCTCACCACGCTCTCAAATCGAGGTGCGGAGGTTGCGGCGGCGCTTCCAGCACCGTGGCCAGAGACGCGCTCCGCCCTCGTGCCAGCGACCTCTCAAGCAAACCAAATCAACGCCCAACGGGGAGGGGGACCTGTCACGTCGCCAATCAACGCCGGTGCTGCTGGGGGGTGTGTCCTGCGGTCTGCATGCGGTGGTGCGCTGGTGCCGGGTCGGGCCCGCCAGCGCACAGGCGCCGGGGGGCCAGCGCTGAGGGCCGCGAGGCCCAGGCCCCGCGGGCGCCGTGAGGTCAGCGGCGCCGTCATCCAAAGCCGTGCTCGCTGGCCGAGCACGAGAGCGCGGTGGGCGGGTCGTGCAGCGGCTTGCGGTGGATCACCAGCTCGGGGTAGCGCCGGTGGAGCGCCTGGAGCGTCTCGTAGAGGACGGGGCAGCCCACCACGAAGAGCGTGCGTAGCTTGGGCAGGTGCTCGGCCAGCACGTTGAGCTGCTCCTCCTGGACCGACCGCC
>VFQP010006161.1_pt1 | contig 10003 bp, 9 predicted proteins | sample 3512351 | NCBI WGS metagenome assembly VFQP01 (sample SAMN10412372, study PRJNA504923) | tailings metagenome | isolation source: Relicate 1 Philex TSF1 revegetated site | place: Philippines: Tuba, Benguet | collected 2017-08-29
CGTCGGCCAGCACCTCCTGCAGCGTCAGGCGGCTGATGACGCGCGTCACGGGGAGCCCGCGGTCCACCGCCGGGTGGTACGTGTCGAACTTGACGTACCTGCGAGGAGGGCAGAGAGGCACGGGGCGGCACCGTGAGCGCGCGCACACGCACGCAAGCCGTTCCCGCTTGGCCTGCTTCTGCTGCATGCTCTTTTCAGTGCCTGCAGGCGCCTTCTCACTGACCAGTCGCCGCTGACGCCGTCGCAGAGGCCGTTGATGCGGTCGCCCGTGATGCAGCCGTGGCGCATCACCTCGGCCGCCACCTCGGGGTCAATGGCCTCCAGCGCCGCCAGCGCGTTGCTCTGGACCTGCGGGTGCACGGTCCCGTGCGGCTTGCTGGTGGGTTTCGGGGTGCTGGCCCGCGCGTTCGGCCACGACAGCGCGCCTCGAACTCGTGTGAGCGTGCTCCCCTGTTGAGCTCGGGGGCTACCTGGCCTGAGCTCCACGCCGCGTGCGGGGAGAGGCGCGCGCCGTGTGCTGTGCGGGGCGCCTCCGCTCGCGTGCTCGCTGCTGCCGCGCCGTGTTGTTGAGCTTTCGGCGGGAGGTCTCGCTTCCTCTGCCGAGCCCAGGTGCACCCACCTGAATGGGCCCGCGAATCTTGCCCTCCCCGCGGATGGCCGTCACGTCGCGCTCCAGCACCTGCACCTTGACGCCCTTCTTGAGCAGGCCCAGCGCGAGCGTGAGCCCGCTGATGCCGGCACCCGCAATGACCACGCCGAAATCTTCGGGCGCATTGGTGACGCTCCGGGGGCCCTCAGACACGGCCGACGCCGTGGCGCTCGCGCGCGTCAGGGCGCCGCGGTGCACGCGGCTCGAGCACGGCGCCGCTGGGGGAGGGTAGAGGACGGCAAAGGCGTTTGGAGCCGTCGTGGGCCTCGAGACGACGCCCGTGACGGCCAGCCCCCCCACAGCGGGCGCTGCGGCGCTGCATCTGCGCCTGCCGCCACGCAGCTGCTGCGCGCCGGCGCTGCTTCCGGTGCTGTTGAGGAGCATGGCGCTCTGGCAGGTTCCGCGCAGAGGTGGCGACGACAGGGTGAAAGCTGAGATCGCCTCTCTCTCCCCTCGCTCTCACGCCTGCTCTCCGTGTGCCGCTCGCTCTGCGCGCTGCCTGCACGCCCAAGCTGCGCCCGGCGAGCAGATCCTGGCTGGACCCGCGTCGGGAGTGCCCCACATGCGGTCGAGAAGCTGGTGCTTTTTTCGGCAGCTTTCCGAGGAGCAGCGCCATGCCGTTCGGGCAGGTGGTGATTGGGCCGCCCGGCAGCGGCAAGACGACCTACTGCCACGGCATGGCCCAGTACATGCGCGCGCTCGGGCGCAAGGTGCGGGGCCGTGCCTTCACTCCAACAGCACCAAGGCCCCGACGGCCGCGCCACCCCTCGTGTGGATCTGCTCCCGTGGTGCGCAGGTGGTGCTGGTGAACCTGGACCCGGCCAACGACGCGCCGGCCTACCCGCCCGACATCGACATCGCAGACCTCGTGGACCTCAGCAGCGTCATGCAGGCACGCTGGCCTGCTACTACCGGGCGTGCTGCCGAGACCTGCTTGGGAGAGGCCGTGCGCCCGCCAGCGCGCCCGCCCAGCGCTGCACAAACGCCGCGTGCACGCCTGCAGGAGCTGGGCCTGGGCCCCAACGGAGGCCTGCTCTACTGCATGGACTACCTGGAGCAGAACATGGACTGGCTGCACGACGCGCTCAAGCCCTTTGAGAAAGGTTCGGCGGCCAGGAGAGAGGGCGCGCCACCCCCCCTACCAGCAAGAAGCGCTCCAGCCATGCTGCAGGCGCAGCGCGGCTCGTGCTCGCACGCTCGCGAATGCAGAGAACGCCTACGCGCTGTTCGACCTCCCGGGCCAGGTGGAGCTCTTCACGCTGCAGCCCAGCTTCCGGCGCGTGCTGCGCACGCTGGCCGACCAGTGGGCGTACCGCCTCGTGGCGGTACACCTGGTCGACGCGCACCTCTGCACCGACGCGGCCAAGTGAGCGCCATGTGTGCAGGAAGGACGGGCGCGCCGCAATGGTTGTGCGCGGCCCCTGCGCACGGCGCGGCGCCCGCCATCATGGATGGTGGAGTCTCAGATGAGGTCCGGCGGTGGCGGTCGTTGCCGCGTGTAGGTACATCAGCTGCCTGACGCTGTCGCTGAGCACCATGCTGCACCTGGACCTCCCGCACGTCAACGTGCTGTCCAAGGTGGACCTGCTGCGCCTCTACGGGCAGCTCGGTGCGCCGCTGGGACGCGCTCACGCGCCCCGCACGTGTCCGCCGCCGCTGCTCAACACCGTCGACGCCACCAGCGGGACGGGGCGCCTTGTGTGTGTGGGGGGGGGGGCGCGGGATGGCGCAGCGGGACGGGGCAGCGGGACGGGGCGGTGGGACGGGGCAGCGGGATGGGACAGCGGGACGGGGCAGTTGAACGCCAGTGGCGGGACGCGGCAGCGGGAGTCCGCTGCGGGACCCCAGTCGCGGGACAGGGGGACCTACCTTGTGTGTGAACCTTGTGGGTGTTGGCCGTCGCTGGCGCGTGTGCTGCGCGCGGCTGCAGCGTTCAACCTGGACTTTTACACCGAGGTGCAGGACCTGCAGTACCTGGTGCGCAGCATGGGCAACAGCCCCTTCACCACCAAGTTCAGGTCCGCGCGACGCCTTGCCGAGGCCCTCAGCCACTGCCAGCCCTCTTGCGTGCGCAGTTTGGGCGCCGGCGCGTCGCAGAGGTGCAGATGTGTGCTGGGCGCGCGGCGCCGCACACTGCGCAGGAAGCTGAGCTCGGCCATCTGCGACGTGGTGCAGGACTACGGGCTGGTCAGCTTTGTGCCCCTCGCCATCCAGGTGCGGCGACCCACGCAAGCCCCTCACACAAGGGGGGCACGCACGCACGCACACACGCTTCACACCCTTGCTGGCGTCATGAGGGCCGTCGACGTGGTGCACATTGATGTAGAACGATGCGGCGTTGCTGAGGCCTGCTCATTGACCGTGTGGCGTGACGGCGCAGGACAAGGAGGCGGTGGCGCGCGTGCTGGGCCTGTGCGACAAGGCCAACGGCTACGTGTACGCGTCGCTGGCCACCGACACGCCCTACCCGCCCGAGTTTGTCTACGGCGCCACCTTCCAGGTGCGGGGCCGCACCTGCTGCTGAGCCGGTGTCGTCTCCCGTCGGCCCCGCATCGCCGGGGATCCCGCAGACGCACGCTGCGCTACCGAACGACCTGTGGGCCTGTGCAGGGCAAAGAGACGGACGTGTGGTCCACGTTCCAGGAGCGGTACATTGACGCTGAACAAGGGGGCAGCGAGGCGGCGGGGGGCGGTGCGATGATCGTGGAGCGGCCGGCCGTGGCAGAGCAACCCGCGGCGCCCGCCCCAGTAGCAGAAGGAGGCAGGCAGCAGGAGCAGCGTGTGCATAGACGAGTGCCTGCCGACGAGCTGCCTGCTGGGTGAGTTCAGCGTTCAAAGTTTGCGCGGAAGAAACCGAAATACGGGAAGGCGAGAACTGCACGCCGGCGCGAAGCGTAGTGTGTGCGAGGCGCCAGGATGGGGTGCGGCGTGTCGTCGGCTCAAGGCCCAGCGCCTGCGGGCGAGCCCCTGGCGGCTGCAAAGTCGGCGGGCTCGGTGCTCGGCGCGGTGAAGGGCACTTTTCTCACAGCGCAGGTGCGCGTGGCGACGTCCTCACGGAATAGCAGGTCTCATCTGAAGTCGTCGACGCTTCACGCCTTTCCGCTCGGCCACTGGTGGCGCGCGGGGTGGCCGGCCTTCCCGTGGCCTGCCGTGCCCAGATGCAGCGTCATGTCAGCTGCTCGCCCCACTGCTTCCACGCTCGCGCAGGAGCTCAACGCCAGGAAGCTTGCCTTGCAGCTGACCGATGACGCACGCTTCTGGCAGCTTGACGTGAGTTTGGCCAGGTCTGGGCGCGCGGTGCACCCGCATCGCCGATGTGCACCGCCCCAGGCTGCAGAGGCCGCCACCGCTAGCTTGGAATACAGCAGCCTGTACAGTGCTCGTGGGCGCTCGCTGGGCTCAGGGGAGGCGCAGGGCCTCGGAGGTCGGTCGCATGATCGCGCTGCCAGGCGCTCACGGCACTCTGGACGACGCGCAGGTCTTTCAAAACCTGGCCAGCGCGGACGGCAAGCCCCACGACGCGCGCGTGCTGGAGCTGCTGCTGGACGACAAGGCTGACGCGCGCATGCAGCGGGCCGCCGTCTCCGTCTACACCGAGGGCGCAGTGGCCGAGTGGGGCGACGCCGTGCTGGACGCGTCGCAGGCCGTGCCTCACCTTGCGGCCTCCTTTGGCATCATGGCCAACATCATGACCAAGGTCCTGCCGCAGCAGGTGTGGCCACGCGTGGCGCTGCTGCCGCGGCGCGGCAGGCGTGCTGCGCGCGCCGCTCACGATGCCCAGTTGAGCGAACGCTGACGTGCCGTGCGTGGCTGTTGACCAACCGTCCCCCAACCGCAGCCCAACCGCCAGAACTGCAAGCAGCTGCAGGAGACGGTGCGCAGCGTGGCGCTGGCGCTGGCGGCGGTGCTCCGGCGGCTGCACGCCACCGAGCTCAAGCACCAGGCCAAGCACGTGCAGACGCACCTGCTGGAGCTCATACGGGTGCGCCTGCGCGAGCGGGCGCCCTGAGCGAGGCCCTGGGAGCAGCCAGGCACTCGACCCACGCTGCGCCCGGTCGCCGCCGCTGGCGCGGGATGGCCAGCCTGAGTCGCCGTGCCCCGTGACGCTGCGCCCAACGCAGGCGCTCAACGCGGTGCGGTGTCTGCTGGGCAACTACAGCCACGAGCAGAACTGGGTGCTCACGCTGCCCTCGGCGAAGCTGGACAAGACCAGGTGCGAGTGCATCACCATTTCTCCTCTTGCACAACGCGAAAACAGGACTGGGGACTAGCCGCGGGGCACACAGTCATGTGGCCGGTGGGCGCGCACAGTCATGTGACTGAGCACCGGCTCTCACAAATACGTGGCCCCTGGCCTATGGCAAAAACGCCGCAGGTTCGAGGCGCTGCACTTCTTCCTGGAGCTGGTCACGCAGCGCATCATCCGCGGCGTCTCGGCGTACCAGTGGCAGGCGCCCATCTGCGACTTCACCGGGTCCATGGAGCGGCTCGTCAGCCGCATGGCCGAGCTCACGGGCAAGAACACGGTGCGAGACATCGTGACGGTGCTGGCCGCGTCGGCCGAGCCCTGCGCCCAGGTGCGTGTGTCTCTGAGCTGCGTGCGTTGAGCTTTGCATCTGGTAGGCGAGCAGATGACGATGCGTGTGTGCATCTGGCGTCAACGGATCTTGGGCCACCGGCCGCGCGAGAGGCGAGGAGGGTAAGGCACCAGCCCACCCCAGAGCGTGATTACTGTCCGGCTGCATGTTCAGGTGGCGGCCGCATTGCGCCTAGAGGACCCCGCCAAGGTGCAGGCTGCGTGCGCCGCGGCGCTGGCCACCTGGGAGGCCAAGGCCCGGCAGCAGAAGCAGCAGCAGCAGCCGGCGGAGCAGCAGGGGGGCGAGCAGCAGGCGGCGGGCGGCGAGGGCGGCGGCGCGCTGGGCAAGCGCTCGTCGGTCGTCAGCGAGCAGCGGCAGCGCGAGGCGGCCGCCGCCTTCGAGAGCCTCAAGGCCGCCGCGCAGGTCGGTTTTGCGTTGGGAATGGCAACGGGATGGGACCTTTGTGGCGTGCTGTGTCGGAGGGTGTGGGCCTGTAATCACACGCGCAACGAATCGCGACGTTCACGTTCCGCAGGGGCCAAAGACGCACTCATACCGCACCAAGACAGAGGCGGCGGCGGCCAAGACGGCGCCTCCGCCCGAGGACGACGCCGCCAAGGCCGCCGAGCGCGGCTCCAACACGCAGCAGCTGCAGCAGCGGGCGGCCAGCGGCGCGCTGGGCAGCGCCTGGGGCAGCGGCTCCTTGGGCGCCAGCGCCGGCGTGCCGCGGCAGTGGCAGGGCGGCTACAACCCCGACGACGAGGACGAGGACGAGGAGGAGCACGAGGCGCAGCGCAGGGCCGCCGCCGCCGCCAAGCCGCAGCCCATCAACGCGCGCGCGCCGGCCGCCGCCGCCGCGCAGCCGCCCACGCCCACGTCCGCCGCCGCCGCGAACGCCGACGCGCCGCTCGAAAAGGAGAACTCGGGCACGAGCACGTCGCCGCCGGTGCGCGGCAAGGCCAGCCGGCGCATGTCCAGCAACCGGGCGCCCGTGCCGCTGGTGGTCAACGGCAAGCGCACCCAGTCCTTCACCGGCAACGCCGCGCGGCCGACCGCCATCGAGCTCACCGCGGCGGGTGCGCCCGAGGACGCCGCGGCTGACGGCGCCAAGGACGCCGCCGCCGCGGCGGAAACGGGCGAGGCGGAGGAGGCGGCCGCGTCGCCCTCCTCTGCCGCCAAATCGGGAGGCAAGGCAGCCAACAAGCCGGCGGGGCGCAGCCGCAAGCCGGCCAAGCCCGCCGCCGCGACCCAGGATCAGCCCGCATCGCCCGCCGCCGCCACTGCCGACGAGGCGCAGCCAGCCACCGAGGGTGGCGCCGCCGCCGAGCAGGAGGGCGAGATCACGCCGACAAAGTCCAAGGCGGCGCGCAGCCGCAAGAAGGCGGCTGCGGCTGCGGCGGCCTCCTCAGACGCTGGCGAGGCGGCGAGCTCGTCTGGGGTGCCACAGGCGGAGGCCGACGCGGCGCCTGCCGAGGGTGGGGAGGCGCCGGCGGACGACGGCGACGCCTCCAGCCCTCGCTCGGGATTCAAGCACGAGCTGCCCAGCATCAACGGCGGCGGGCCCAAGGAGCTGCCCAGCGCGTCCAAGAAGAAGTCTTCGCTGCCGGCCATCAACGCCCACCTGCCGTCGGCGGGGCCCAGCCGCCTGGGCAGGCTCTGACACGCGAGCCTTGGCCCTGCTGCGCCTCACCGCCGTGGCTGCCGCTCTGGACGGAAGAGCGCTCTGGTGTCTGCCTCTTAAATGCTCCTCCTAACATGCATCCGCACGGCCCGCCGGCGCTGGCGCCGGGGCCCTCACGCTGTGCCTGGCCCCTGCCGCTGGCACCTGCGTCCACCTCTGCACTGCCGAAATTGTGCCGAATGCATTCCCAATGGAATGGCGCCGCGACGCTGCACTGCACGCTGCAAACGGATGGTCCACCGGCTAGTGTGCGCGACGTGTTGGTTGCATACGGTGGCGGAGCGGAATCCAAGGTGCGGCACAGGGAGTGGGAGGCCAATCTCGTCCCGTCAGGCCCCTTCCCCCGCAAAAAGGGGCGGCGCCCAAAGTCCGCTGATCCCCGCGCCACCGCACGCACGCACCGCGCATGCGAGCCCTAAAGGCTCCAGTCTGCAAGCAAAGCCATAGGGGATGTAGGCGCGCGCGCAGGCAAGCAAACGCAGTGCCGCTTGCCACATCTGCAAGGCAGCGCAGGCGAAGGCAATGCTCCCCTGCTCCAGCGCCCGGCACGCCCCCCACGCGCTGCGTGATGGGGGGCCCTGCGACGGATCGCGTAGCCACAGGGTTGGTCGCTGCTAGCACTACGGTCTTGCCAGTCAGTCACGCTCGGTGCACCTGGATGCTCTGCTCTGCGCGCTCGCTCCCTGTGTCTGTCTGTGCTGAGTCGTTGCTTCGAGAGCGCTGCCGCGCGCGGTCGTCCCTCGCGCCACCCCGCCGCCACACCGGCGCGCAGCCACACCGCCTCACCCAGCAAACGGGCAGCGCGGGCGATCCTTCCCCCCTCCCAAACGCACACCGCGCGCGGGGACAGGGGCGCCGCCAGCCTGCGCAAAGCGGTGGGCCACGCAGCGCGCGCTGCGAGCGCTTCGCCGCCAGCGGCAGCACGGCCGGCGGCGCCCCGCTCCTGTGCGGCCTTCTACGCACGCAGGCGGCGTCGTGGACCCAGTTTGCTGCAAGGCGGGCGCAGGTGCCTGAGGGGTGCCGGGGGGCCAAAGGGTCTGAGGGCACTCAGTGAAACGCTGCGGTGGTTCTAGGCAAGGTGGGCAGGGGGAAGCGCAGGGCCGGATGGAGGAGCGAGCGACAGTGTCCACAACCGGCCCAGGTTCACACGAGGGGGCAGAGCGCCGTGCCGCCTAGCGCCCTCGCACGCAGCCTGCACCAAAGGCGCAGTCGCACGCTCTGCGCCTGCCGGCCCCGGCGCGCAGCCCGCCTCGCCGCGGCCACCCTCGCCCCCTTTGCGCACAGCCCGCAGCAGTCCGGGGAACGCCCACCGGGCACCCCGCCTCCCCACCGCACCCCCTCTCCAGTCGCGTCGCGGAGAGGGGAGCGCAGCCCCCTCCCCCGCCGCCCAAGGAAATCCGCCGCCACCACCATCATCAGCAAGAGCCCACATGCCGGATCCGGGGACACGACGCCCTACTAGCCGCGCCGACAGACCTCACACGCAACACACAACTCCTGCTCCTACCCCGACGGGGAGAACGTCGCTGTACACATACAGTGCGCGCCGAAACCTCTGCAGCCGGGCGGCCAGAGGGGAATGCAGCTGCGAGCCGCGGGGAGCGATCTAGCTACCGGTGCGGGACGGGCACCATGCCGTTGGGGGGCGTCGCCGCCGCCGGCCCCGCCGCCCCCGCCGCATCCTTGCCCCCCGCCGCGGCGGCCGCCGCCGCCGCCGCCGCTATGCCCGGCCACCCGTGGTGGTGGCCCATGTGCATGTAGGGCGCCATGCCGCCGGCGGCGGCGGCGGCGGCGTACGCCGCCGCCGCGTGCTGCTGCATCTGCGCCATGCGCGTGTACTGCTGCTGCAGCGCCGCCGCGCCCGCCATGCCATAGGCGCCCGCCATCATGGCGTTGCCGCCGCCGCCGGGGCCCGCCGCCGCGTGCGCCGGCGCCGGCGCCGCCGGGCCGCCTGGCACGGGGATCATGCCGTTGCCCAGCGGCGCTTGCCCGCCCGCCGCCGGCGCCCCGCCGGGCGTGGGTATGAGCGGGGGCGCGCGCGCGTTGCCGCCCACGCCCGACGGCTGCCTCTGCTGCTGCTGCTGCTGCTGCTGCTGCTGCTGGGCGGCGGCAGCGGCGGCGGCGTGCATCGCCGCCGCCTGCTGCGCCATCTGCGCCTGCTGCATCATGGCCGCCTGGTGGTGGTGGTGGTGGTGCGGGTGGTGGTGCGGCATCATGCCGGCGGCCATCATCATTTGCTGCTGGGCGGCCACGGCGGCCGCCTGCGCCGCCACCGGGCCCGTCGGCATCATCCCCGGCGTCGCCATCATCCCGGGGGGGATGGACGCCGGCCCCCGGGCCCCTGCGCCCTGCATGGCGGCGGCGAGGTGGTGTGTCTGCTGCTGCGGCGGCCCGGCGTGAGGCACAGCGTGAGGCTTGGCAGCGGCGTGCACTTGCGGCTGCTGCTGCTGCTGCTGCTGCTGCTGCTGCTGCTGAGCCGCGTGACGCGTGCTCACCCGTCCAGCGCCCCCGCCGTCGCCGCCCCCTGCCGCCTGCTGCTGCTGCTGCTGCTGCTGCATGCGCGCGGCGAACTGCGCCTTCATCGCCCGCTGCGCGGCCAGGTAGCTGTCGCCGGCGTCGCCGCCGCCGCCGCCGCCCTCCGCAGCAGGCGCCGCCGCCGCCGCTTTGGCGGGCGGGCGGCCCTGCGCCGCCGGGGCGTCCTTGCCGCCCGCCGCCGCCGCCGCCGCGGCCGCCTTCATGAGGTGGCTCTTGAGCGCAGCGCCCCGCAGGTGGCTGGGCGCGCCACCATGCGCAGCGGCGGGCGGCGGGGGCTGCGGCGGGGGCTGCGGCGGCGGCTGCGGGGCCTGCGGGCGGGGCTTGCCGCTGCGTGGCGAGGTGGGCTGCTGCGGCGGGGGCTGGTGCGGGACCGGCGCGCCGCGCGCGACGGCCGCCGAGCGGGTGGCGACGTGGCCGTTGGCGGTGGTGGGCGATGTGGGGCGCGCGGCAGCGTGTGGTGCGGCGGGCGCGTCGGGCGCCTTGGCCTTGGGGCCGCGGTGCTGATGCGCGCCGGCCGGCGGGCCCGAGGGCTTGCCGGCGGGCGGTTGGGGCGGTTGAAGC
>VFQP010006162.1_pt1 | contig 10003 bp, 9 predicted proteins | sample 3512351 | NCBI WGS metagenome assembly VFQP01 (sample SAMN10412372, study PRJNA504923) | tailings metagenome | isolation source: Relicate 1 Philex TSF1 revegetated site | place: Philippines: Tuba, Benguet | collected 2017-08-29
CGAGCCTCGGGACGAAACCACCTTGTGCTGCCACTTCCAGCGTGCCGGAGATCTGTTCGGGCAGGATGAAGGTTTCATTGGCCAGGCGCGAGGCCGGGATCTGCGGCACTTCATTTATCCGTGAGCTGGCGGGCAGGGCGAGGACGAAACCTTCCTGGTGCAAGGCGATAGCTTCGAGTTCCTCGGGCAGCTCCATCGGTGAGCGCACATAGGCAAGGTCAAGCAGGCCGTCGCGGACCATGCCGGGCAGTTCGGCCATGGGCAGTTCGCGAATGTTCAGGCGTACGCGGGGGCAGGTTTCGCTGTAGCGGCTGACTTGCTGCTGGAGCATGCCCGAGTACGCGGCCGAAGCCACATAGCCCAGTTCGATGCGCCCGCTTTCGCCTCGGGCGGCCCGTTGCGCGCCCAGTTGTGCAGCATCGAACTGGCGCACGGCATGTTCGGCCTCGATCAAAAGCGCCTGGCCCGCTGCGGTGAGGTTGACCTCGCGCTGGTTGCGCTCGAACAGGCGCACGCCCAGTTCGCGCTCCATGTCCTGGATCTGCCGGCTGAGGGTGGGCGGGGCGATGCCCAGCTGTTCGGCGGCACGGGTGAAATGACCGTGGCGGGCGACGCAGAGGAAGTAGCGGAAATGGCGGATTTCCATGGGTGTTACCTGCAGGGTAATGACGCGAGCCGCCGTGGCTAACAAGCCTGGGGGCTGGTGGCGTTATGGTGAGGCAACACTACAAGGCTGGTGGCTTGGCGGCAAAGGCTGCCTGGGAATTGCAGGGGACCGCTTTGCGGTCCATCGCAGGCAAGCCAGCTCCTACAGGTATTGCGCAATCCTTGAAGGCGGTGCGGTCCCTGTAGGAGCTGGCTTGCCTGCGATGGGCTGCAAGGCAGCCCCGGCGATTTGACCAACCAGCCCTGCATCCGGAGCCTCACCATGCCCTCTGCGCGTTTCACCCTGCTCACCGCCTCCCTGGTCTGTGCCCTGATCATCCTCGACACCAACATCGTCGCGGTCAGCCTGCCCAGCATCGCCCGCGACCTGTCCGGCTCGTTTGCCGATATCGAATGGGTGGTCAGCGCCTACCTGCTGGCCTTTGCCGCCTGCCTGCTGCCCGCTGGCAGCCTGGCCGACCGCTTTGGCCGCCGCCGCATGCTGCTGCTCGGCCTGGCCCTGTTCGGCATCGCCTCGCTGGCCTGTGGCGCGGCGCCCAACCTGCTGTTCCTCGACCTGGCCAGGGCAGCCAAGGGCGTTGGCGCGGCATTGCTGCTGACCTCGGCCCTGGCCGCGATCGGCAACCGCTTCCACCAACCCCAGGACCGCATGCGCGCCTGGGCCTTCTGGGGCGCCTGCATGGGCGCCACCATCACCTTTGCGCCGCTGCTGGGCGGGTTGATCGCCAGCACCCTTGGCTGGCGCTGGATCTTCTACATCAACCTGCCGTTGGTGGCAGTGCTCGCAGTGATGGTGTTGCGCAGTGTCGAAGAGTCCCGCGACACCGCTGCGGCCCGGCTCGACCCATGGGGCAGCCTGACTTTCGCCGGCAGCCTGGGTTACCTGATCTGGGCAATGATCGATGCCAACCAGGTGGGCTGGGGCAGTGCGCAAACCCTGGGACGGCTGGTGATCAGCGCCTTCCTGTTCGGCCTGTTCGTCATGGTCGAGCGCAGCCAGGAACGGCCGATGATCGACCTGCGGCTGATGCGCAGCGGGCGCTTCGTTGGCGCCTTGCTGGGGATGTTTGCCTATGCTGCCTGCGCCCAGGTGATGATGACCCTGCTACCGCTTTACTTGCAGAACGGCCTGCAGCTGTCGGCCCTGGCCGCAGGGGCGGGCATGCTGCCGTTTGCCGTGGCCATGCTGCTGACGCCACGCCTGGGTATGCGTCTGGCTGCACACTTGAGCCCGGCGCAGGTGTTCGCGCTAGGCCTGGTATTGGTCGGGGCGGGTAACCTGCTGTGTGCCTGGGCCACGCAGCAGGGCGGTTACGGTGCATTCGCCCTGGCCAGCCTGGTGCTGGGTGCTGGCGCCGGGCTGCTGAATGGCGATACGCAGAAGAACATCATGGCTTGCGTGCCGCGTGAGCGCACCGGCATGGCTTCGGGGTTGAGCACAACCACGCGGTTCGGGGCGATTGTGCTGGCAATCGGAGGGCTGGGTGGTGTGCTGGCTTCGCGTAGTGGGCAGTTGCTGTATGAGTCAATGGCTGCGGTGGCGCCTGGGCAATCGGGCCAGGTTGCCGCGATGACTACCCGGGTTGCTGCGGGTGATTTGCAGGCGGCGTTGGCGTTGCTTGAGCCTGGGTTGCGGGAAACGCTGGCACCTTTGGCTCGCCAGGCGTTCGTCGGGGGCTTCGAAGCTGTGTTGCAGGTCGCCGGTGTGGCGGCGCTGCTGTTCGCGATGCTGGTTGGCGTGTTGCTGAGCCGGCCGCTGCCGGCCGTGCCGGAAGTGTTGCTGGCTGAGAGGCAGTCATGAAGCGGGCGGCGGGGCATCACGACACAGCGACTGGGGCATCAAGCCCCTCGACGCGGCATTCGACAATCAGTCATTCAACAGCCATGGCTTCAGTTCCTTGAGGTTGCTCACCACCAGTTGCTGCGCCTCGGGGAGTACTGCCAGGTTGCGGTGGTCGATCAGGTAACGCTGCAACACGTACTTCACCAGTGCCCTGCGGCTGGGCACCACCAGTTGCCCCTGCGTCATGCCGAAGTCGGTTTCGATGATTGCCTTCTGCGCCGCGTTCAATCGCCCGTCAGGTTCGAAGATGATCGGCACCTCGACATTCCAGTCTTCGTCCTGCTCGCGTGTGTTCGGCGATTGGTCGAGCAAGTCTGGTTGCCCACGCAGGCGGCTGAGGACGAAGTCGCGATACTGGCCGTTCTTTTCGCAGTAAGCCCTCACGTGCCAGCGCATGCCGGTGTAGACCAGCGTGTGCGGGGCGATGAGGCGCACTTCCACGTTGGGGGTATTGAAGGACACGTATTCGGTTTCCAGGCGCAGGCCTTCACGGCAGGCCTTGAGCAAGGGACGCAGGACTTCTGGTCGGATGGGGCGGTCCGGCACTTCCAGCACCCGGGTATGCGCGTAGGCCAGTGCCAGCCCGTCGATGTGCGGGGCCCGCTCATTGTTCTGATAAAGCAGGTGCAGGTAGGCGCTGGCGCTGTCGTCGATGAACAGCGGCTTGAACTGCTTGCTTGGTACATAGCCCTTTAGCTGCTTGTCATATGTCAAGTTCTTGGGCGCATGTTCGGTGATGTAGGTATTGATGTCCTTCGACGCCTGCTGGCGGCTGATGCCAAAGCTCTGTATCAGGTGGCCCGTTGTCAGCCGGCCTTCCCACCAGGCAACGGTCTCGATCAAGCGATAGCGAAGTGCCAGGTCCCAGCGTACCTGCTCGATGGATTGCTTGCGTTTCATACCCTCTCCATGTGCGCGATTACTTTACCTGTATAAGTCTACATTCTAGACCTGTCGTTTAACATTACATATCGTGTCGCTGTCTTTGAAACGAATTGAAGTCAGCAAAGGAAAGTGGACATGACTATGTCTGAAGCGGTTTCGACAGGGGCGTTGGTGTTGATTGGGGTAATCCTGGCGGTGCTCCTGATGCAGTACATGAAGTTGCGTGAGCTCTGGCAACTGGCCCTGGCATGCCGTCACAACGCACGATGGGCACGGATTAGGGAGATGGAAAACCGTGAGCTGCGTTCGGCGCGGCGTGCCGACCAGGCGCACATCGCGCAGTTGCAGCGCAAGTTGGTGTTGTTGCAGAGCCTAGTCGCTGCAGAAAAAGGGTAGGGACCTTATCAACAGGCTTGGATGAGTCAAAGGATCATATTTTCAATTCTATGGTAGGGGGTGATGGCATTTTGCCTTGCCATAGGGTATTTCTTAGTCTCCCGCAACATTTCAGCCAAGGATGCATATGGACAACGTTGAGATCAATCGAGTCAAGACTGAAGCTTCTCGCCAGGTTAAAAACATTCTGGATCAGCTTGAGAATGACTATCCAGGGATTACGGAAGGGCTTGCAGCGGCACTGGGCTCGTCAGCGGGTGCTGCAGGTTCACTGGGTGCCTTGTATTTGCTTGGCTATACAGGCCTTTCTGCGGCAGGCATCAGCTCCGGCCTTGCTACTGCAGGTGCCTTGGTGGGCGGTGGGATGGTAGCGGGTATCGGTGTATTGGCAGCCCCCATTGCCCTGCTGGGTGTGGGTGGTTATGCGCTGATGAAAAAACGTAAAAACGCGAAGCTTGCGGCGTCTTTGGGCGAAGCTATCGCGAAGCTCTATAACATTCAGGAGCGCTTGCTGAGTAACGCCGAGACATTCAAGGCTGAAATTGCCATGATCAAGCAAACCATCGAAATGCTTACTCGGAAGAAACCGTCGTGAGTAATGAGCTGTATCAGGATGAATTGAGCGCTCTTGCCTTGTTGAATCAGCGCTCGCAGGCGATTGAAACGTCACATGCAGAGATTGCCACCGATATACAGCTCCTCCAGGCACAATTGTTGGCACTTGCCGGTACGTTGGATACCACGACTGATAGTTTGAACACTGTCGTGACCGAAATACCCCTCACTGTTATAGCTTCCAGTGAGCCGATCACACTGGATGATATCTATGCGCAAGCGCGTCAGAACCATCCGGATGCCAGGCTCAAGGACGTTCTGGACGAAAGCGATTTTGATGCTATCGACGCAAGACTCACCGCTCGCTTAGGCGCATTCAATGCGAAGTACAACCTCGATGAGTGGGACTATGCGATAGCGGGTTGCAGCGGGTTATTAGCGGGAGTGCTCGATCTGCTTTTTGTGCGGCCTCCGCCTAAACCTGGAACGAAATGGGATACGCCGGTAGACGGTACCTTCAACAAATGGGTACAAGACACTTTGAACACTTGGCTACCTCCAGAGCTTTCCAAAAAGTTAGGTGAGAAATACAAGATCGGCGCTCCGGACAGCTCTGTCTGGACTGATCTTATTGGTGCCCCGGATAAGGTCCTCAACCCGATCAACCACCGACTTCGTTCGTTGGCTCATGACCCCGTTCTCGGTTTTTTCTACGGGGTGTATGACATGATTCATGGAACTTGCACCGTGGTGGTCAACGGCGAGGTACGCCAGATCCCGAGCACGAAGGGGCCGACTGAGGGAGGCCTGTTCCAGCTGCTGGGAAGAATGTTTGGCCATCTGCTTTCCGATGTAAATGCCCCTTCAGCCAAGGGGAACCGAGGGATGGGCTTACCGGCCCCCTTCATGGGGCTGCTGCGGATGTTCGAGAACGTGAACATCAACGGCGAATCCTTCGGCAAGCAGATCGAGTGGATGTACGTGAAAGGCTACGATTTCAGACAGTTCCTTGTGACGAGCATCCCGGCTGCGATCATGGAAGTCATCATGAGGGTGTTCTACGTAGTCAAACAGGTTGCGGTCAACGGGGCCACTATTGCAGATGCATTATTGGACACGCTGCCCGGAAGAATGAACCCGCGCTTTCGCATCATGTTAGCGCTTGCCTACGGTGCCAGCAGCGCGGTGAATGCCGGGCGGATGTACGCCACGCAAAATCTTTTAAACCTGAACTATGCGGCGTGGATGGGGCTTTTCTGGAATGGCGCTCACGCTATCAAATGGACCTTGTACGGTCGGCATATGAAGTTCTGGAGTGAAGTCGAGCTTGCGGAGATTGATGAGTTGCTGGATTACACGCAAAAGCTGAATGGTTTGGCTGAGCGTGCCGCTAAGCTCTAGGGCGACGGGTATCCCAAGGACGGCGCTTCTATCAAACAAAAGTAACCACAGTTCTTACCAAAGAAAAACAGGTGCGCGGGGTCAATGGCGGCGAAGTGTTCGCTCTTTTATACGATGTAGTCACAGCAAGCTGTGCCGACAGGTACTAATGCCAATGTCATTTGGACACTCTCTCATTCGGGAGCAAAGCTGCACACCAGTGCAGACTAAGACCTCTTTCCCGCTAATTGGGAACCATAGCAAAGCAATCGGCGGCTGACCTATCCGGATCAGTCACCGAATCCACATAACGCACTGTTCGGCGGATAATTTGTGCGGTTTCATCCGCGAACACCGGCGCAGCCGGTGCCATGTACCGCGTTGGATTATTCGCGAGTAAAACCGCAGGGTAATGAGCGAACCCGTCTGTGAACTGGTTGCTCTGCAGCTGCGCTGGCTGAAGTGAGATGGCTAGCGCATCATGCCCAGCTCCGCATCATCCAGCAGCGCCTTGCCCAAAGCGCAAAGGTAATGCGCGGCCCAGATCAGTTTTGGCTTGTCTTCCATCAAACCGTCGATGGTCAGGTCCCGCGCATAGCCCATCAGTTCCGAAGCTTGCTCGCGGGCGTTCTGGCAGGGAATGCCGGACTCGATGCGGAACAGTGGGTGAGTCTGGTTTTCACCTTGGTAGAAGATGGTTTTACCGACTGTGCATTTGGTGTCTTCGATGTCCATTGATCGATCTCCCTGGTAGTGATTCAGTGCACGGCTTGCGGGCCCGCTGGCTTGTGTATGTGTGCCAGCGCTGACTCTAGAAGTTTGCGCAGAGCTTCAAGCTCTTGCGTTGACGCCATGATCAACAATGACGCAGGCGATCGCGGCTGCATCAGCATTGCCTGCCGGGCTACGGCTTCGGCACAGAGTGCGTAGTCCGAGGCCAACATGATGGTGTCTTCCAAGGAAAGGGGAAGGTGGGGTGGATCGGGGACTATTTTCAGCATTTTTGGTCCTCAGTGGAGCGACCAGCGCTTGCTGTCAAACAAGTGGTGGCAGCCGTGTATGGGTTGACAGACCGGTGAAGACCAAACCGGCGCACACGAGGTGCCCCACACACAGCCGCCATAGGCAAAACCGTGTGCTTGGTCGTCATCAGCCTGTCAAAGCTGGTCGTTGATGTACAACGACCCGACGAGACTAAAACTCTGAAAAAACGACCGCAACGGAAAACAGGCGCTGGGAGTATCTTTGGGAAACGTCCTACGCGGAAGGGGTTAAATCTGATTTTCCGGGCTCGCTCAACTCAAAAAACCAGGCACAAAAAAAGACGCCCGAGGGCGTCTTCTTCTTTGGAATTTGGTGGAGCCGGGGGGATTTGAACCCGCGTCTGACCCCTGATTTTGCTTGCCTACAGCCTGGAAGCTGGCATTAAGCTGTCATTTTATGCATCGTGGAAAATGTCTTGGGCCTTTCCTGTCGCCACGTAGTCCGCTAAACCTTGAAGTCGTCTGTAGTATGCCAGAACAATTTTTATGGCTGACAGTGGGTCCATACTCGCCAGCTCCAGAATATGCGCAGCGCAGTCGTCTAATCCGAACGCCTCACACGTATCGTCCAGTAATTCAACAAGATCAATGATATCTTGGTCCGATAGCTTGATATCTGTATCTGACTTGCTAAGCCAGCCTAGGTTCTGAAGGTGACCATATGCTTTTTTGTAAGCCTCGCGAGCCGGGCTATCTTTGTCATTGATCTCGTTCACTAGTTCGCGGATAGAGTCTGCGACATCTCCGTTCATGTAAAATCTTATTTCCCCTGGTGACGCGTAATCGATTTTACGTATTGCAGCCCTATCTTGGTTTGGGATGTTTCTATACAGTTCTTTGAAGAAGTTTACAGAGCTAAAGCCACCTCTCCACGGATGCTTGTGAAAAAGTGCATTTATTTTTTTTGTGGCCGCTTGGCCAGTTGCACCGAGAAGAGCAAAGCCGAACGAATAGCAATCCTGTACCAAGTCGGAAAAGCGTCTCAGGTCGCTGATTTCCCAGCGACCATCTATATCTACTACTTTGAAATCGCTGTTTAAGCTTTCTTCAGCATGGCCAGGAATAAACATTCCCGGCTCTGGTAGAGCATCGGCTGGTAGCTCTTCTGCGCTTTTCGTTTTGAATTCTTCTCCGACAGTACCCCAAACTTCTCCAAGCTGATACTTTCCTTTATGTAGCTTGGTCACGGCATAGTGAACATCAATTTTTTCAGCATACAGTTGCTTAAGGTGTTCAGTTTTTATCCTGGAGAAATAAAATTTGAATGCGGTTTCGCCGTCGTCGTAGTTAACGCCTAAATATTTATCTCCGTTGTTCGCTCTGGCGAGCGCGATCAAGGGGACATCGTAGCTAAGCAGAATTTTTTCAACTGTTAGCTTAGCCATTGAGAGCCTCGACTTTCCCCACGATCGCTGTCGGGTCAACTGATTTGTATGGCCACCAATTCACATGCGTAGGTTGGTCTTTGTGCCAGACGCCATAGTCCTTACTAAACGGAACCTCCACAGCATGAGTAAACTTCATCTTAACCATTCGAGGGCTTTTCACGGCTGCTCGACATGCGGCCAGCGAGGTCATTAGCGAAACTGATCTGGCTGAACATTCGTCCGGGTACTTATGGGTAGATGAGCGTTTACGCTGTGAGTCGAAATCGCTCGCCGTGTGGTTTGGCGCCCTCAGGAGTCTCCATAGCGTAGGTTCGCTTGGCACCGTCACGTTCGCAGGCGGGCAGCTATCAGGCAGGGGCTCGAGAAAATCAAATCCATTTGTTGGCATAAAGCGGTATCCGATGGTGGCATTGTGACTTGGCGCGCATTTTCTATCGGCCGCATGAGGGCGTCAAAGCATTAGTTTTTATTCTGCGGTATCTATTTGATCAGTAAGCGATTTTTGATTGCCTACTTGCTCGAAGACGGCTTCAGCTCGATTTCCTGCAGTCTCATCCGCAGCGGGCATCCATCTGCCATATACCCTTGCTATCATAGTCCAATCGCTGTGCCCCATTTGCTTAGCCACCCACATTGGGTGCTCGCCCGCCGACAGCATCATGGATGCATAAGTATGCCTGGTCTGGTACGGGCGACGGTACCTTACACCGGCTCTCTTCATTGCCGGGTGCCACATCGTCTTCCTGATCGGCTGATCTCCGGCCCACCGCTCCAGCGTGCGCGGGTTCTGAAAGACCTCCTTATCGGCCAGGAAGGTATGCTTTTTCTGCGCTTTCAATGCTTCAAGGGCAGGGCGTAGCAGCTTCACTGACCGTCTACCGGCCGTCGTCTTGGTCGCCTCCGCCTCACCACCTGCCGCCTGGGTCATTGCCCGGCTGATCATCACTTGTCCCCGCACCCAGTCCACATCTCCCCAATCTAGGGCGACAAGCTCGCTTGTCCGGAGACCTGTCCACAGCGCAAACTGCACCATGTTCTTGGCCTGGCCGCTGAGGGCCGCAAGAATCGCCTGCTGCTCTTCGGGTGTGAATGGGTCAACGTCGTCATCCTTCGGCGGCGCTTCCTTCCGGGCGTATGTCCAGCCGGCCAGTGGGTTGGTGTCGAGCAGCTCCTCGTCGACCGCGTCGTTGAGAGCTGATCGCAGGCAACTCTGAATATTGCTTAGGGTCTTGTTGCCGACCTGTAGCTTGTCCAGCCAGTCTTTGATCGTCTTCCGCTTGAGCGCTGGGACAAGGTGGTGGCCCAGGGCAGGTACAAGCCGCGACTCCACGATTTTTCGATAGCCTTCGAAAGTGCTGCTGGAGATGTGCTTCTTCTTTGCATCCAGCCACCTGGTTAAGTAGCCACCAACCGTTTCCTGGCTGGTTTCCGGGGCGAACTTGGCAGCCCTGGGGGAGCCCGGGAACGTGACGGAATAGTCGAACGTCCCCTGGGCGATGGCATGCTCGATCGCCGCCTTGTGCAGCTGGGCCTTTTTCAGGTTAGTGGCGGTGGGCTTGAGTGAGACGCGCTCGCGGCACCTAACACCCCTGTACATGAACGTGATCTCGATGCTCGAGTCTGAGACTGCCCTGACCCCACTCCCGCCTCTACCCATGTCTCATATCCTTCCATATCGATAAGCGTCCGGCCGTCCGGCGCTTTAAACCAAATCTCACCAAGCCGCCATACGCCATCGCGGATCTTGGAGCGGATCGCGTCCTCGCTGTAGCCAGACTCGGCAGCAAATTTCCTGACGGTTACGTAGCGCATGTGTCGTCAGTCCTGGTTATTCAGGGGTAGCGAGT
>VFQP010006163.1_pt1 | contig 10002 bp, 10 predicted proteins | sample 3512351 | NCBI WGS metagenome assembly VFQP01 (sample SAMN10412372, study PRJNA504923) | tailings metagenome | isolation source: Relicate 1 Philex TSF1 revegetated site | place: Philippines: Tuba, Benguet | collected 2017-08-29
CCGACGTGGTGCGCCACCCGCTGGTGGCGCGCATCGTGGACGCCTACGACGCGCGTGGCACCGCCGCCGAAACCCCAGCACCACGCCGAAGCCGGTCATGAGCCTGCCCAACCTGTCCCTCTCGCTGCAGTTTGGTCAATTGACCGACGCAGCCCCCCACCGCGCCGCCCTGCCCCGCCACAAGGTGATGCGCTGGATACGCCACGCGCTGGAAGCCGACGGTGAAATCTCGGTACGCATCGTCGATGCCGAAGAAGGGCAGGCCCTGAACCGCGACTACCGCCACAAGGACTACGCCACCAACGTGCTGACCTTCGACTACGCGCAGGAGCCGGTGGTGATGGCCGACCTGGTGCTGTGCGCGCCGGTGATCGCGCGTGAAGCGGCCGAACAGGGCAAGCCGCTGGAACACCACTACGCCCACCTGCTGGTGCACGGCACGCTGCACGCCCAGGGCTGGGACCACGAGACCAGCGAGGCCGATGCCGAGGCCATGGAAGCGCGCGAGATCGAAATCCTGGCGCGGCTGGGGATTCCGAATCCCTATTGAAGCCTTAAAGGAATGGTGACGGGCCCGTCGTTGACCAGGTGCACCTGCATGTCGGCGCCAAACTCACCGGTCTGAACCACCGGGTGCTGCTCCCGCGCGCGGCGCACCAGGTATTCATAGAGTGAGCGCCCCAGCGCGGGTGGTGCGGCGGCGGTGAAGCTGGGCCGGTTGCCGCCGCTGGTGTCCGCCGCCAGGGTGAACTGGCTCACCACCAGCAGCCCGCCACCCACATCGGCCACGCTGCGGTTCATCTTGCCGGCCTCGTCGCTGAAGATGCGCAGCTTGAGCATCTTGGCCAGCAGCCTGTCGGCCACCGCCTCGGTGTCGGCCGGCTCGGCGCACAGCAGCACCAGCAGGCCCGGGCCAATTTCACCGATGGTGGCGCCAGCCACCACCACACGGGCCTCGCGGACCCGCTGCAACAAGGCGATCACTTGATGTCCTTCTCGTCGTCGAAATGCGCCTCCACGTCGCTGGGCAGCAACTGGATGGTGGCGCGCAGACCCGGCACCGCGCTCATCAGCGCCTGCTCGACGCTGGTGCGCAAGGCCGCCGCCCGGCGCAGCGACCAGGCGGCCGGCATGTGCATGTGCAGGTCCACAAAGCGGCGCTGGCCCGAACGCCGGGTGTTGATGTGGTCGAACCGCAGCAGACCGGGTCTGTGCGGGTCGGTGAACTGGGCCAGCACCCGCTCGATTTCCTGCTGCAGCTGCGGGTCCAGCGCGTGGTCCATCAGGCCGTCGCTGGCGCGGCGCATCAGGTGCAGGCCTTCGCGCACGATGTTGGCCGCCACGGCCAGTGCAATCAGCGGGTCCAGCCACAGCCAGCCGGTGAAGTAGACCGCCGCCACGCCCACCACCACACCCACGGTGGTGTAGACATCGGTCATCAGGTGGCGTGCATCGGCTTCCACCGCTTCGGCGCCGGCCACGCCGGCGGCGTGGTGGGCGCGGGCGGCGCGCTGCATCAGCACGGCCAGGCCGCCATTGACCACCGTGCTTGCCACCGACAGGGCCAGCCCCAGGCCCGGAGCCTCCAGCGGCTGGGGCGCCAGCAGGCGCTCCACCGCCGTCCAGCCAATGGCCAGGGCCGCGCCCAGGATCAGCACGCCTTCGAAGCCGCTGGAGAAATACTCCGCCTTGGTATGCCCGTAAGGGTGGTCGTCATCGGCCGGGCGCTGGGCGATGGTGACCATGGCCAGGGCAAAGATGGCCGCCGCCAGGTTGACAAAAGATTCCAGGGCATCGGACAGCAGGCCCACCGACCCGGTGACGTACCACGCCAGCGTCTTGAGGGCGATGGTGACCACCGCCGCCACGATGGACGCCACCAGCAACTGGCGGGGGGAAATGCGCTGCCACATCGGTGTGCTCATGCAGGCATTGTGCACAATGCGCGCATGCCCCCGGCCCGCCCTTTTCACTGGTTGCTCTGGACCGCCAGCGCCGCGCTGGCGCTGGCCGGTGCCGTGCTGCTGGCCCGCGCCGAACTGCTGCAACAACGCGAAGCCTTCGACACCGACGCCCGCATCGCCCACCGGCTGCTGAGCCAGCGTGTGGTGCAGCACGACGCCGTGCTGGCCACGCTGGCGCTGCTGGAACCCTCTGGCGCCGAGCGGCCCGAACAGCGGCTGCCGGCCGTCTATTCGCAGATCCTCCAGGTGCGCCGGCGCGCGCCCCATGAGACCTGGCCCCAGCCCGGTCTGACCGAAGCCGAGGCCCGCTCACGCACCCAGCGCCACGCCGCCCTGAGCGCGCTGGACGTGGACAACGGCCGCTACGACCTGGTGATGGCCGCCGGCAACGGCGCCTACGCCCTGCGCATCGACCTGCGGCTCACGGTGCCCTGGGACGAGTGGCCATTGCCGCCCGAGCGCAGCCCCGCCCGCGTGACGCTGGAACTGCCCGGAGCGCCGCCCTACGTGCTGCAGGCCGGTCAGGCCGACGGTGGGTCGGGCTGGCCACTCGCCTTCCAGAAAGTGCTGGCGAGCCAGAGCCAGCCGTTCAACCTCGTCATCACCCGCCGCATGGGATGGCACGAACTGCCCTGGCTGTCCATGGGCAGCTGGGTGGCGCTGGTGCTGCTGGCCGCCGCCGCATGGACCGCCTGGCAGCGCCAGGCCACCGAACGCCGCCGAGCCGAGGAGCTGTTGCGCCTGGGCCAGGTGGCGCGCCTGAACACCCTGGGCGAGCTGGCCGCCGGCCTGGCGCACGAACTCAACCAGCCACTGACCGCCGTGGTGGCCAACACCCAGGCCGCCAACCGCCTGCTGCGCGAACAGGGCGGCGCCGACCCCACCGCGCTGGGCGCCATGGAGCAGGCGGTGGCCCAGGCCCGCCGCGCCGCCGAGGTGGTGGGCCGCCTGCGCCGCGTGGTGGAACGCCCCGCTGCCACCGACGACGGCCTGCAGCCCGTGGTGCTGCAGGACGCGGTGCGCAACGCCCTGCACCTGCTCGAGCCCGAAAGCCGCCGCCGCCAGGTGACTCCGGCCATGGACGCACCGAACGCCGAGCTGCGCGTGCTGGCCGACCCGGTGGCGCTGGAGCAGATCGTGCACAACCTGCTGATGAACGCGCTGCAGGTGCTGGAACAGGTGCCACCCGAGCGCCGCAACCTGGTGCTGCGCCTGCGGACGGATGGCACACAGGGCCGGCTGGATGTGCTCGACAGTGGCCCCGGCATCCCCCCCGAAGCGCTGGACAAGCTGTTCCAGCCCTTCTTCAGCACCCGCGAAGGCGGGCTGGGCCTGGGCCTGAGCCTGTGCGAAACGCTGGCCGCGAACATGGGCGGCACCCTGGGCGCACGCAACCGCGAGAGTGGTGGTGCCGAGTTCACGTTGACCTTGCCATTGGCCACCGCATGAGCACCCCGCTTTCCCCGCTGATCCACCTCATCGACGACGACCAGGCCGTGCGCGAGGGCCTGGCGCTGCTGATCGCCACCGTGGGCCTGCGCGTGCAGGCCTGGGCCGAACCGCAGGCGTTTCTGGACGGCTTCGACCGCGAAGCCATAGGCGCCATCGTGCTGGACGTTCGCATGCCCGGCATCAGCGGCCTGTCGGTGCTGGACACGCTGGTGGCGCAGGGCGTGGACCAGCCGGTGGTGATGCTCACCGGTCACGGCACGGTGGAGATGTGCCGGCGCGCCTTCAAGGCCGGTGCGGCCGAGTTCCTGGAAAAACCGGTGGACGACGAGCGCCTGATCGAGGCGCTGCAGCAGGCGGTGCGCCAGCACGTGAAATCACGCCAGCGCCAGCAGGCCGACCGCGCCGCACGCGAGCGCTACGCCCAACTGTCGGAACGCGAACGCGAGGTGCTGGGCCTGATCATCGAAGGCCTGACCAACAAGGAGATCGGCCGCGCGCTGGAACTCTCGCCGCGCACGGTGGAAACCCACCGCGCCAACCTGTTTGCCAAGCTGGGCGCCGAGTCGCTCGCGCAGCTGATCCGCCGCTACGCCGCACTCGTGGAAGGTGGCGGCACTCCGTAGTTCTACGGAAGCCCGCGCGTAGCCGCCCGAATGGGCATGGCAGGCGCGAATTTCTACAGTTCTCCCACGGTGAATCGCACCGAGACAACCCAACGGAGAAACCATGAAATACGCCGTCCTCGCCCTGACCCTTCCGCTGTCCCTGTTCGCCACCGCCGCAGGCGCGCAAGCCGTGCGCACCGAAAAGAACATGTCGCTGGAACTGGCCAACCAGATCGCCGCCGCCACCGTGGCCGCCTGCAGTGCCAGCAACTACAACGTGACCGCCGCCGTGGTGGACCGCGCCGGCACCCTGCGTGCCCTGCAGCGCGCCGACAACGCCGGCCCGCACACCGTGGCCGCCGCCCAGGGCAAGGCCTTCACCTCGGCCTCGGCCCGCGCCAACACCACCGCCATGCTGGAGAACGTGCAGAAAAACCCCGGCGCGCAAACGCTGGTGGACATCCCCGGCTTCCTGGTGCTGGGGGGTGGCGTGCCGGTGCGCGTGGGCAACGAGGTCATCGGTGCCGTGGGCGTGGGCGGCGCGCCCGGCGGCCATCTGGACGAGCAGTGTGCCGTAGCGGGCATCGCCAAAGTGGCCGATCTCCTGAAATGAAAACCCTTGCACTGACCTTTGCCCTGAGCGCGAGCCTGCTGGCCGGGTCGGCCCTGGCCCAGGTGGCGCCCAGCGCCACCGAGGCTGTGGCCTACCAGGGCCTGCTGGCCGCCGCGCACAAGGGCGATGCGGCCCGCGTGGCGGGCGCGTCCAAGGCCGCACTCGAAGCGCGCGACAGCCGAGGGCGCACGCCGATACACGTGGCCGCCTTTGCCCGCCAGCGCGACGTGATCCGCGCCTTGGCCAAGGCCGGTGCGGACCTGAACATGCTGGAAAACGACCGCTACGACGCCGTGACCATCGCGTCGGTGGCCGACGACGAGGAAACCCTGCGCGTGTTGCTGTCGCTGGGCGCCAGCGCCAAGCAGACCACCAGCCGTTACGACGGCACCGCGCTGATCGCTGCGGCCCATCTGGGGCACGACGGCGTGGTGAAACAGCTGATCGCCGCCGGGGCGCCGCTGGACCACGTGAACAATCTGCACTGGACGGCTGTGATCGAGTCCATCGTGCTGGGCGATGGCGGGGCGCGGCATCAGGCCACGTTGAAGGCACTGATCGACGCTGGGGCCAATCTGCAGCTGGCGGATCGCAATGGGCAGACGCCGTTGGCTCTGGCCCGCTCGCGTGGGTATGGCGCGATGGTGGCGATGCTGGAGAAGGCTGGGGCGCGTTGAGGTTTCTGCTGCTGTGCGGCTTCTTCGCCCTCGGGCCTGGGGTGGACGACTCCGTTCGTGTCCCCCGGGCGCTGCGCGCCCTCCTCCTCTACCTCAATGCGTCATCCACCCCAGGCCCGAGATCGGCCACCATGGCTGGCAAACCACCCGTGGCTCACCACCATCTCAGCTGATCGGGGCGGCAGGGTGCCCTGCGCAGCGACATAAAGGAGGAGCCGCGAAGCGGCGGGGGACAGTCGCGGAGCAGGGCGCCCTGTCGCCCCGATCCCGCGAGGCCTAAGCGAGAAACATCAGCCCAAAGTGACCTTGGCAAACTTCCGCTTGCCCACCTGCACCACATAGGTACCGGCCTCCAGCTTCAGCCCCTTGTCGCTGACCACGCTGGAATCGACCCGGACCCCGCCGCCGTCGATCAGCCGGTTGGCCTCGCTGGAAGAAGGCGCCAGCCCGGCGGATTTCAGCAAAGCCGCAATGCCCAGCGGCGCACCGCTCAGGGTCACCTCGGGGATGTCGTCCGGCACCCCGCCCTTGCTGCGGTTGATGAAATCCTGCTCGGCCGCATCGGCCGCTGCCGCGCTGTGGAAACGCGCCGTGATCTCCTTGGCCAACATCACCTTGGCGTCCTTGGGGTTGCGGCCGTTTGCCACTTCCTTTTGCAGCGCCTCGATCTCCGCCATCGACTTGAACGACAGCAGCGTGAACCAGCGCCACATCAGCACGTCCGAAATGCTCAGCACCTTGGCGAACATGGTGTTCGCGTCCTCGGTGATGCCGATGTAGTTGTTCTTGGACTTGGACATCTTGTCCACACCGTCCAGCCCTTCCAGCAAAGGCATGGTCAGGATGCACTGCGGCTCCTGGCCATACTCGGCCTGCAGGTGGCGGCCCATCAGCAGGTTGAACTTCTGGTCGGTACCGCCCAGTTCCAGGTCGCTTTTCAGCGCCACCGAGTCGTAGCCCTGCATCAGCGGGTACAGGAACTCGTGCACGGAAATCGGTGTGCCGGCGGTAAAGCGCTGGTGGAAGTCGTTGCGCTCCATCATGCGGGCCACCGTGTACTTGGCGGCCAGCTGGATCATGCCCATGGAGCCCAGCGGCAGGCTCCATTCGCTGTTGTAGCGGATCTCGGTCTTGGCCGGGTCCAGCACCAGGCTGGCCTGCTTGTAGTAGGTCTCGGCGTTGGCCTTGATCTGCTCGGGCGTGAGCGGCGGGCGGGTGTTGTTGCGGCCCGAGGGGTCGCCGATCAGCGAGGTGAAGTCGCCGATCAGGAAGATCACCGTGTGCCCCAGGTCCTGCAGCTGGCGCATCTTGTTGAGCACCACGGTGTGGCCGATGTGGATGTCGGGCGCGGTCGGGTCCAGCCCCAGCTTGATGCGCAGCGGCACGCCGGTGGCGTCGGATTTGGCCAGCTTCTTCACCCAGTCGGCCTCGGGAATCAGCTCGTCGCAGCCGCGCAGGCTGACGGCCAGGGCCTCCTGCACCCGGTCGGTCACCGGATACTCGACAGCCCCGGCGCTGACATTTTTATCGTTATTGCTGGTTTTTTGGGCCGATTCGGGGGTCATGGTGGGAATTACCGATGGTGGAAGTGGTTGACGCGACTATACTTTTCAGGCTTTTGGTCCGATTTTACGGGCCATGAATCTGCCACCCGACACTCGCCCGTCGTACCGTTCCGGGCGGGTGTCGCGTTTTTCGGGATCACCGTTTTGACACATTCACCGCTGCAACCGGTCGTCGACGCGATCAAACGCCACCCCCGGCGTCTGATGGGCGCGTTGGGCGCACTGCTGTTGGGCACGGGTGTGACCGCCTTTGGCGTGGCGCCGCTTGCGCCCGACGCCGCCGACCTGCCCGTGCGGCAGATCACCGAATCGGTCACACCGCTGTTGCTGGCCCCCGCCGCCAGCGACGCCTTGCCTGCCCTGCCTTTTGTTCTCTACCGCAGCGACCTGACCCGGCGCGAAGACACGGCCCAGAGCCTGCTGTCGCGCCTGGGCGTGGACGACGCGGCGCTGCAAGCCTTTCTGCGCAACGACAAGAACGCCCGCGAGCTGCTGGGCGGACGCGCCGGCAAGCTGGTGTCGGTGCAGACCACCGACCGCCAGGCGCTGATCCAGCTCACCGCGCGCTGGCTGCCGTCCAGCGACGCCCGCGAGTTCAAGCGCCTGGTCATCAGCCGCGACAACCTGGGCAACCTGAGCGCCACGCTCGATCTGGCCCCGCTGCAGACCTCGCAGCGCCTAGCCAGCGGCACCATCACCAGCTCGCTGTTCGCCGCCACCGACCGCGCCAACCTGCCCGACACCGTGGCGGTGCAGATGGCCGAGATCTTCTCGGACGACATCGACTTCCGCCGCGACCTGCGCCAGGGCGACCGTTTCAGCATCGTGTACGAGACGCTGGAAGCCGATGGCGAGATCGTGCGCAGCGGCCGCATCCTGAGCGCCGAGTTCGTCAACAACGGCCGCAGCCTGCAAACCCTGTGGTTCCAGGAAGAAGGCCAGAAAGGCGGCTACTACGGCTTTGACGGCCAGAGCCGCCGCCGCACCTTCCTGGCCTCGCCGCTGGAGTTCTCCCGGGTGAGCAGCGGCTACGGCATGCGTTTCCACCCGGTGCTGGGCAGCCAGCGCGCCCACCTGGGCGTGGACTACGCGGCCCCCACCGGCACGCCGGTGCGCACCGTGGGCGACGGCGTGGTCACCTTCGCCGGCTGGCAGCGCGGCTATGGCAACTTCATCGTCATACAGCACCGCAACAACCAGGAAACCGCCTTCGCCCACCTGAGCCGCATCGACGTGAAGCGCGGCCAGCGCGTGAACCAGGGCGAGTTCATCGGCGCCGTGGGCTCCACCGGCCTGTCCACCGGCCCGCACCTGCACTTCGAGTTCCGCGACAACGGCAAACACATGGACCCGCTGACCATCGCCCGCACCGGCGAGGCCATCCCGGTATCCACGGCCTCGCGCCCGGCCTTTGATGCGCTGGCGCAGACCATGCGGGTGCAGCTGGAAGCCGCCGCCACCGTGACCCAGGCCAGCGCGCAGTAAGCCACCCGGCAGACCGCGCCATGCCAACCAGACAACCGGGCCCCAGGGCCCGGTTTGTCATTCCGGGGTGTCCGCCGCACGCGCTGACTCGCCGCCCCGGTCGTCGGGCGACAGCTGCCAGAAGACCGCGCTGGCCGCGATGGTCACCACGCCCATGGTGAGAAAGGTCGCGTGAAAGGCCTGCAAAGCGCCTTCCGAACCGCTGCCGTAGTGGCTGCCGTAAGCCGCCAGCACCGCCCCGGCCAGCCCCACCCCCAGGCTCATGGCCAGCATCTGCACCATGGAGAACAGGCTGTTGCCGCTGCTGGCGTCGGCGCGGTCCAGATCCTTCAGGGTGACCGTGTTCATGGCGGTGAACTGCAGCGAGTTGACGGCGCCGAAGGCCGCCAGCTGCAGGATACGCAGCCACAGCGGCTCGGCCGGCGACACCCAGACAAAGGTCAGCATCATCAGCCCCACCAGGCAGGTGTTGCCCACCAGCACCGTGCGGTAGCCCAGCCGCAGGATCAGCGGCGCAGCCACGCGCTTCATGCTGATGCCCGCGATGGCCACCGGCAGCATCATCAGCCCGGCCTGCAGCGGTGAATAGCCCAGCCCCACCTGGAGCAGCAGCGGCACCAGAAACGGCATGCACGAACTGCCCAGCCGGGCGAACAGGTTGCCCAGCAGGCCCACCCGCATGGACGGGATGCGGAACAGCCGGGGCGAGAACAGCGGCTCGGGCCGGCGCAGCGCGTGCAACCAGTAAGCCGCGATGCTGGACAGCCCGAACACCAGCAGCACCAGCATGCCGGACTGCGGCAGCCCCAGGCCGGACACCCCTTCGACCGACAGCGACACCGCCACCATGCCAAAAGCCAGCAGCAGGAAGCCACCCAGATCGAAACCCCGCCCCTGCGGCCCCCGGCTGTCGGGCATGTAGCGCAGCGTGGCCAGCGCCCCCACCAGCCCCACGGGGATGTTGATCAGGAAGATCCAGTGCCACGACGCGTACTCCACCAGCCAGCCCCCCAGCGTGGGGCCCAGCAGCGGACCTATCAGCCCGGGAATGGCGACAAAACTCATGGCGCGCAGGAAATCCTTCTGCGGAAAGACCCGCAGCACCGACAGCCGCCCCACCGGCATCAGCAACGCGCCACCCAGGCCCTGCAGCACGCGCGACGCCACCATCTGCCCCAGGCTGTGCGACAGCGCACACAGCAGCGACCCGGCCACGAACAGCGTGATGGCCCCGACGTAGACCCGCCGGGTGCCGAAGCGGTCAGCGATCCAGCCCGAGGCCGGGATCAGCATGGCCATGGTCAGCGAGTACGCCACCACCACCGACTGCATGCGCAGCGGGCTCTCACCCAGGCTCGCGGCCATGGCCGGCAGCGCGGTGTTGACGATGGTGCCGTCCAGCGTCTGCATGAAAAAGCCCACCGCAACCAGCCACAGCAGCAGATTGCGGGAGCGCTCGTCGGTTGGCGGGGCGGGTGAGGTCATCAGAAACAGCGAAGCCGCCCAGGGGCGGCTTCATCCATGAACCAGGGAAAGGGGTTCAGACCGAGAAGCTGGAGCCGCAGCCACAGGTGGTGGTGGCGTTGGGGTTCTTGATCACGAACTGCGCGCCTTCGAGGTCTTCCTTGTAGTCGATCTCGG
>VFQP010006164.1_pt1 | contig 10001 bp, 11 predicted proteins | sample 3512351 | NCBI WGS metagenome assembly VFQP01 (sample SAMN10412372, study PRJNA504923) | tailings metagenome | isolation source: Relicate 1 Philex TSF1 revegetated site | place: Philippines: Tuba, Benguet | collected 2017-08-29
AACGCAGGCAAGCAGGCACACACCGAACCAGTCCATCTTGCGCCGGCCAGCGGCGATGGCCGCCGTCATCGCTTCGGCCGTCAGCGCGACGAAGAATATGGCGTCGAGCACGGCCGCCCGCTCCGGCTCACTCGGGCTCGTTGATCGCCGAGATCAGCCAGTAGAAGGCCATGCACGAGCTTTCGAGGCAGATGGGGGACATCCAGACCTCGCCATTGCCCCACATCACGCCCTCGTCGTTGGCGAAAAGCGCCGTGCGGTCCTGCGTCATCAGGGTCTCGACGATCTGCGGGCTGAAGATGTCGTCGTATCGCGCGACGAATTCGTCCTCGTCGTCGATGACGGTCTTCTTTCCCGAGAGCGTGATCTCGAGCGGATACTGCACCAGCGAGGCCACCGTCTCGGCGTCGCCCATGTCGACGGCAGTGGTCAGCGCGTCATAGGCCTCGTTGAAGCTCTCGTGGTCACCGAACAGGAAATCGAGACGGTCGTCGAAACTTTCCTGCGCCAGCACGGCGCCGGGCGCGGCGAGGGCAAGGACCAGCGCAAGCGATGCGACCGGCAGCTTCATCGAAAGACTCCATGGCAGTAGGAATGGGGCGTTATAGCGTTGTTTCCGGGCGGCGCCATGGGCTCGCTGCCGTTAGGTGAAACCCATGCGCAAACCGCGATCGATGAAGGCGCTCGAAGAGCTCGGCCGCGTGCGGCTGAGCCAAAACTTCTTCATGCGCGACTTCCTCTATTCGGAAATCGCCAGCCTGCACGGTATTCCGAACATCCCGGACGATCCCGACCTCGCCATCGCCGCCGGAAGGAGCCTGTGCGAGGCGTGCCTCGAGCCGATCGTCGCCCGCTTCGGCCGCATCTCGATCCGCTCCGCCTATCGCGCGCCGGCGGTCAACGACTTCGGCAACAAGCACGGCTACAACTGCGCCACCAATGAGAAGAACTTTGCCGGCCACATCTGGGACCGGCGCGACGCTGCCGGCAGCATGGGCGCCACCGCCTGCATCGTCGTCCACGCCTTCATCGACTATTACGAGCGCACCGGGCACTGGGAGGCGCTGGCCTGGTGGCTGCACGACCACGTTCCCTACGCCGACCTGGAATTCTTTCCCCGCTTCGCCGCGGTGAACGTGAACTGGCGCGAGATCCGCCAGCCGCGCATCTATTCCTTCATTCCGCCGCGCCGCGGGCTGCTGACAAAGGTGGGGCACGCGAACTTTGAGGGACGCCACGAGGCGGATTACGCGGAGTGGCTGGGCGGGCTGTGATCCCGAGCACGGCTTTCAAGCTCACGTGTGCCCGAGGGCTGTGGCCGACGCCGTCCGGGATTCACCAGCACAATGGCAGCGGCTTGCGGTGCCGATCCGGGCGTGGTTCGTACGGCCATCATCGCCGGACAGTACCATGAAACGTCTTTTCCTTGCCCTCTCCCTCGTCCTTCTCGCTGCCCCGGTCCTCGCGCAGGCGCAGCCGTCGGGGCTCTATCTCTTCACCCGCGTCTGGAGCGGCTCGCTCGAGATCGACGGCTTCCTGTTCGACGGGAACTCGGTCGTCCGCTCGCCGGTCGGCCAAGGCGGCGACGACGCACCTGCCGAGGATCGCGGCACGGTCGCAGTGAACGGCGGCACGATGACCATCGCATGGGGCGATGGCTCGAACGACGAGGGGAGTTTCTCGCCCGATGCCAGCGGCTGCTTCAGCTATGACGGCGGCCTGTTCTGCCCGGCGAAGCGCTACGCCGGCGAAACCCTCGACGGCACCTTCTCGGGCGGCGCCTCGATCCCCGGCGCCATCAGCAGTTTCACCGTGACCTTCAACGGGGACGGCACGTTCCGCTCGAACGGCCTCAGCCAGTTCTTCGTCGGCGATGGCAGCACCGGCTCCACATCGGAGGACACCGGCCGCTACAGCATCGGCGACACGGCCATCACCTTCAGTGGCGTCAACAGCGAGACGTGGTCGGTGACGAGCTTCCCCTACCACGACGACTACGAGGGCGGGGAAAACCCCAACCGCATCTATCTCGGCGGCCTGATCCTGACGCGGCAGTAGCCTCTCGACATCGGCGCGCGCGCAACGCAATTTCGCGCGCATGGCCATCCATCACTTCAAGCCCACCGCCTGGCACAATGTGCTCGGCACCCTGCCCCCGGTCCTGACCGTCGAGTCCGGGGACACCATTGTCGCCGAGACACTCGACGCCAACGGCTACGATGCCGACGGCGTTCAGCGCACGCAGCCGCCCAACCCGATGACCGGGCCGTTTTTCGTCAATGGCGCCGAACCGGGTGACGCGCTGGCCGTGCGTATCGACGCGCTGGTGCCGAGCCGCGCCAGCGGCTGGACGCGCGGGGCCCTGGCCCAGCACGTCGTCGATCCCGATCGCGTGGAGACGCTGCCGCCGCGCGACAAGATCTTCTGGCATCTCGACCGCAATGCCGGCACGGCGCGGCTGGAGACTCCGACGCCGAACCTGAGCGGCTGGGAAATTCCGTTCGAGCCGATGATCGGCTGCTTCGGCGTGGCACCGGCGCTCGGCCAGGCCTTCTCGACCGCGACCAGCGCCGAGAACGGCGGCAACATGGATTACCGCCGGCTTGGACCGGGGACCACGGTGTGGTTTCCGGTGGCGGTGTCGGGTGCGCTGTTCTTCCTCGGCGACGGCCACGCGCGCCAGGGTGATGGCGAGATCGTCGGCACCGGCATCGAGACCAGCTTCGAGATGACGGTGACGCTGAGCGTGGTCAAGAACCGCAAGCAGCGCTGGCCGCGCGGTGAGGATGCCGAAACCATTTTTGCCATCGGCAATGCGAGGCCACTCGACCAGGCGCTTCAGCACGCGACGACGGAAATGCTCGACTGGCTGACGAGCGACCATGGCCTCGGCATCGCCGAGGCCAGCCACGTGCTCGGCCAGTGCGTCCGCTACGACATCGGTAACGTCTACGACCCGGCCTACACGGTCGCCTGCGTCCTCGAAAAGCGCTGGCTACCGAAGCGCTGAGCGATCAGGCGCCGCGCAGCGACGCCCGGTCGCCCGACCACGCGGCGCGGAGGATTTTCTCCATCGCCGAAGCGTCCAGCGTGCGCGGATTGTTGTTGACGAGGCGCGCTGCGCTCATCGCCTGCTCTGCGGATGGCCCGATCTCGTTCTCGGCCAAGCCGAGTTCCTTGGCCGTGCGCTCGATGCCGATGCGGGCAAACAGATCGGCCACCGCATCGATGGCCGCGCCGGCGCGTGCGTCTTCCCCGCCCTCGGTCGGTGCCACGCCCATCAGGTCGGCGATCTCGGCCAGCGCCGGCGTCACCGCGGGCCGGTTGTATTCCATCACGTAGGGCATGAGGCAGGCAACGCCCGCACCGTGCGACGTGTGGGTCTTGGCGCCGACAGGATACTGAAGTGCGTGGGCGGCGGCATTGCCGGCATTGCCGAAGGCGAGGCCGGCGAAGGTCGCGCCCAGCATCATCGCCTCGCGCGCCGGGCGGTTGTTGCCGTCCTTGACCGCCGTCTCGAGGCTGCCGCTGATGAGGCGGATGGCTTCGCGCGCATAGGCGTCGCTGATGATGTTCTTGCCCACGAACACCGCCTTGCGCGTGAGGTCCGGCGTCGCCTCGCGCACGATCGCGGTGAAGGGCTCGATGGCATGGGTCAGGGCATCAGCGCCGGCGTGGGCCGTGAGCTTCGCCGGCGCGCCGAAGGTGAGATCGGGGTCGCAGATGGCGACGGTAGGGATGAGTTCGGGTGAGGATACGCCAACCTTGAGCGGCCGGTCGGGATCGGCCAGCACAGCGACGGGCGTGACTTCCGAGCCCGTGCCGGCGGTGGTCGGCAGCGCAATCAGCGGCACCACGGGGCCGGGCACCTTGTACTCGCCGTAATAATCCTGCGCGCGGCCGCCATGCGCCATCAGCACTGCGGTGAGCTTGGCCAGATCCATGCACGAGCCGCCGCCGACGCCTACGATGACATCGGGCCCGAACGTCTTGCCGAGCGCCACCGCCTCCTCGATCGAGCTTACCGGCACTTCCGGCAGCGCCCGCGAAAACACTTCGGTGGCGACGCCCGCCGCTTTCACCGCATCGACCATGGCGCGGAATTCGGCATCGTTGCCGAGCCGCTCGTCGGTGACGAACAGCGCCCGGCTGCCGTAGAGGCGCACGTAGTCGGGCAACGCCCGGCGCTGGCCGCTGCCGAAAACGAGATGGCGCGGGCCGCGCATGGTGCCGAACAGGTTCATGGTCTTACTCCTCGTCTCCGGTCAGCCGGAGCAATGCCGTCCAAACTTCATCCGCCACGGGTATGCCCTCGGCGAGGCGCTTCTGGCGCGTTGCGCCCGAGCGGTCGCCGGGGATCATGACCCGATCGAAGCCCGCCGCCGGCGGCATGGCGCGTATGGCCTCGAGGTACGCCGTCAGCGCGCCTGCAATCCCTGCGTCCGGCCGCATGGCGATGATGAGATCGCCCTTGTTGCACACGGTGGTCGCATCGAGCGTGCCCGTGACGTCGCGTCCGAGCGCCGCCCCGGTCAGCGCCGAGACCAGAAGCTCGATGCCGAGGCCGAGGGCATAGCCCTTGCCTTCCGACATCGGCGCGATGGCGCCGCGCTTGGCGCGCTCGGCGTCGGTGGTGGCGACGCCGTCTTCGTCGAGCGCCCAGCCCAGGGGGATCGGCGCCTTGCGGTGCGCGTGATCGTGGATCTTGCCCATGGAGACGACGCCGGTCGCGAGATCCATGACGAAAGGCTCGGCTGCGGTCGGCACGCCGATGGCGATCGGGTTGGTGCCGATCATGGCGCGCGTGCCGCCCCAGGGATGCACCAGCGCTTCCGAAGTGGTGAAGACGAGTGCGGCCAGCCCGCGCTCGGCGAGCTTGTGCGCATGCCAGGCCAGCATGCCGATATGGTTGGAGTTGGCGATGGCGGCGATGGCGATGCCGTTGGCCTGCGCCCGCGGCGCAATGGCGCCGATGGCGCTGAGGGCCACCACCGGTCCGAGGCCGTTCTCGCCGTCGACGCGCAGGAAGCTATCACATAGCCAGGTGTGCCGGCCTGTCGCTGTGGCGCTGGCCACGCCATTGCCGATGCGGTGGACGAGACGTTCGAGCCGTAACAGGCCATGCGACGGCAAACCGCGGAGTTCGGCATCCAGCAGCAGATCCGCCTGCACCTCGGCATTGGCAGGCGGGACGCCGGCCCGGGCGAGGACCGCCAGCGCCTGCGACCGGGCGCGCTCTGCTGAAACAACGGGCATGGCAAATCCGATAGGATATCGGATCGGTCGTACCGGCGCCCTCCCTGATTGTCAACGCCGGGTAGCCGCTCCGGCCGATGCTGTAGGAATCCTTACAGTGCCGTTAACGATTGGTTAGCCACCCCAGCCGAGGATTCTCGTGTGATTTCCGCGCGAGTTGTATCGTCGTTTCGTTGCCGGTGATGCGCAGTGCGGAGCGTCAGTGCCGGACCCGAACACGATCGAGGTCGGCATGTTGTCGCTCAAGTATCCGCCGCGCTCGCTTGGCGAGTTCCGGGACGATCTGCGCAGGATCGCCCTCGGCACCGCCTACGCCCTGCTGCCCCGACGCATAGCCGAACTGCCGCAGGTGATCGCGGCGATGGTTCTGACCGCCATCGGCGTGCAGCGTCGCGATGCGTGCCTCGATGCGCCGCTGCCGCTGACCCCCGGGCGCGGCGGCCTCGTCGGCATTTGCGGTCCGATGACCCCCGAGCGCCTCATGGCCGGCTTCCGGCGCGGCCTCTACCCGTTCAGCCATGTCGGGCGGAAGAAGTGGTGGGCCAGCGAGAACCGCATGGTCGTCGCTCCGCACCGCGTGACCCGCGACAAGGATGTGCGCCGCATGCTGCGCAACAAGAAGTTCCGCGTCACCTTCGACACCGCCTTCGAAGAGGTGATCCGCGGCTGCGCCGAGCCACGTCCCGGACGGCCGCCGCTCACCTGGATCACCGAGGACATCATCCAGGCCTATTGTGCGCTGCATCGCGCCGGACCCATGCACTCGTTCGAAGTGTGGGACGATACGGGCAACCTCGCAGGTGGTGGGTTCGGCGTCGCAGTCGGGCCCGTGTTCACGATCGAGTCGCAGTTCACCGCCCAGCGCAACGCCTCGAAGATCGGCATGGTGACGCTGATGCGCCACCTCAGCGCCTGGGGCTTCCAGCTGGCCGACGGCAAGGACCACACGGCCTATCTCGAATCGGTCGGCTTTGCGGAAATTCCCAATGCAGACTTCCTCGACGTGCTGTCGGGCCCCGCCCGGATCACCGCGCCAACCGGCTACTGGCAGGTCGACGACACACTCGATGCCTCCACGGACTGGATGCCGGCACTGACGCCGACGCCCCTCCCCACGACACCTGTCAGGCAGCGAGACACCCATGCGGCGTGAAAGCGAACAGACTATTGCCCTGGGCCTGCGGCGGGTCGCCCGGTTCATCGTTGCGGCCTCCTGCATCATCGTCGCCCTCGGCATCCTGCGCGAGATCGTGGTCGGGATGGTGGGCAAGGACACCGTGCTGCAGGACCTGCGGCAGATCGCGCTCGACTCCGAGCACTCCCTGCCCGCCTGGTACTCCTCCCTGCTGATGCTGGCCAATGCCGGGCTGCTGGCGGTCATCGCCACGCTGGCCGGAAGCGAGCGGCAGAAGGACGCGACGCGCTGGTGGCTGCTGGTCGTGATCTTCGCGATCATGGCGCTCGACGAGGCCGTGAGCTTCCACGAGATTCTGATCAGCCCGCTGCACGATATCCTGCACACGAGCGGCCTCTTCACCTTTGCCTGGGTTATTCCCGGCTCGGTGGTGGTCGTGGCGCTGGGGCTCTACTTCCTGCCCTTCGTCCTCCGCCTGCCGCCGCGGACGCGGTGGATGGTCGTCCTCGCCGGGGCAATCTACGTGACCGGCGCGTTGGTGCTCGAATTCGTCGGCGGAGCGGAAGTCGACGCCGTCGGCTGGGACGGCGTGCCCTACATCATCAGCTTCATCTTCGAGGAAAGCTTCGAGATCATCGGCCTGACGCTGTTCTTCGTTGCCCTGTGCGATCACCTCGGGAGGACCTGGCCGGTCGTCGACGTCGAACTCGACGCCCGCCGGCAGGCCGCCCCGGATCACTGGGCGATGGTGCGCCCGTCCGTATCGAAGCTGTAGGCCCGGCCGGGAACGATCGACAGCCGCAGCGCCGCGTCGACGGCCACGTCGTGGTCGGGCGGCAGTTGCACCGTCACGAGCGTTTCGTCGGGTAGCGACGCATAGGCATAGGATACCGAGCCGAGGTTCTCGACGGTGCGTACAGTGCCGCTCAGCGGACCCATCGCATCGACGACCAGATGTTCCGGCCGCACGCCGATGGTCGCGGCTGCTGCCGGTGCGCCAGGCACGGCGGGTCCCCCGATGGCAGCCGGGATGAAGTTCATCTTCGGCGAGCCGATGAAGCCGGCGACGAACTGGTTGACCGGGCGATGGTAGAGCTCCATCGGCGAGCCGACCTGCTCGATGACCCCGAGGCGCAGCACCACGATGGTGTCGGCCAGCGTCATCGCCTCCACCTGGTCGTGCGTGACATAGATGAAGGTGGCCTTGAGGCGGCGCCGGAGCTGCGCGATCTGCAGCCGCATCTCCACACGCAACTCCGCATCGAGATTGCTGAGCGGCTCGTCGAAGAGGAAGACCTTGGGGTCGCGCACGATGGCGCGGCCAATGGCGACGCGCTGCCGCTGCCCGCCCGACAGGTGCGCCGGCTTGCGCTCGAGATAGGGCTCGAGCCGCAACAGGTCGGAGACCTGCCGCACCTTGTCGGCGATCACCGCCTTGTCGACCTTGGCGAGAGACAACGGAAAGGCGATGTTTTCGGCCACCGTCATCTGCGGATAGAGCGCGTAGGACTGGAACACCATGGCGACGTCGCGGTCGACAGGCGCCTCATCGGAGATGTCGGTGCCGTCGAGCAGGATCTGCCCGGTCTCCTTGTCCTCGAGCCCGGCTATGGTGCGCAGCAGCGTCGATTTTCCGCAGCCGGACGGCCCGACGAAGACCACGAACGAATTGTCCCCGATCTCGAGGTTGACGTCGAACAGGACGCGCGTCTTGCCGTAGGCCTTGTTGAGGTTGCGGATGGAGATGGCGGCCATCGACTACTCCTTGAGACCACCCTGCGTCAGCCCTTGGATGAACTGCCGCGAGGCGAGCAGGAAGGCGACGATGGTGGGGATGAGCATGATCAGGATGCCCGCGAACATCAGGTGCCACTGCACGTCGAACTGCAGCCGGAACTGCGAGATGCCGAGCGTGATGGGATAGAGCGCGGGCGTCTTGAGGAAGATGAGGGGCAGGAAATACTCGTTCCAGGACGAGACGAAGGTGAGCAGCGCCACTGTCGCCAGGGCCGGCCGGATGAGCGGCAGGACGACGCGCCAGAAGATTTCGAACGGAAGCGCCCCGTCCATCTTGGCGGCATCCTCCAGTTCGGCCGGGACGCCCCTGAGGAAGGCCGTGAGGATGAACACCGCCACCGGCATCATCGACGCCGACTGCACGAGGATCACGCCGACAAGGCTGTCGAGCAAGCCCAGCGACTTGACGATGACGAACAGCGGCGCCAGCGCCAGACGGATGGGGATGATCACCCCGATCATGAAGCAGGCGAAGACGAACGCCGAGCCCCTGAACGGCATGCGCACCAGCACGAAGGCCGTCGTGGCCGCGCAAAAGGTGACGAGCACGACGCAGGAGATCGAGATGATCGCCGAGTTGACGAAGTAGCCGGAAAAATTGGCACCGAACCAGGCCTGGGAATAGTTGCCCCAGGTCCAGCTCGACGGCAGGGCGAACGGCGTACGGTAGACCTCGCCGAGGTTGGGCTTGAGCGAATTCAGCACCGCGATGCCGATGGGGATGACGACGACCGCTGCCCAGGCAAGCAGGATGAACTGCACCACGACCTGCTCGATCGGCTTGAGCTTGAACAGCCGTTCCATCAGCGGGTGCCCCCGTCACGAGGGGCGGCGACCGACACGACGAACGCCATCAATCCCTCCTCAGGTTGCGAAGCGCCAGGAACAGCGCCGCCGGGAGGATGATCGCGGCCGTCACCAGACCCACCGCCGCCGCCATGCCGAAGTTGACGTTGAACGAGGTCGCCGAGCCGCCGAAGGCGGCGCGGAAGAGGAAGGTGCCCATGATGTCGGTAGCGCGCGCCGGCGCGCCTTCCGGGCCCATCAGCAGCAGCGTGTAGTCGGCGTTGTTGAACACGTCGACCATGACGATGACGGTGATGAGGATGAACGCCGGCCCCAGCACCGGGAAGACGACGGCGCGCAGCGTCTGCCAGCGCCGGGCGCCGTCGAGCATGGCCGCCTCGAGCAGGTGCACGCGCACGGCGACGATCGCCGACAGGATGAGGATGATGGCAAAGCTCATGCGGTGCCAGGAGTAGAACACCGCCAGCGTCGGCAGCGCCATGTTGGGATCGCCCAGAAAGCCGATGGGGCTGTCGATGAGCCCGATCTGGGTGAGGAAGATGTTGATCGGCCCGCGCGAGCGCACCATCAGGTCGAGCAGGAAGGCGACCGCCGCGCCGGCCAGCGGATACGGCAGGAAGAAGACGGCGCGATAGTACTTGCGCCCCCAGGTCCCGAAGCTCAGCAGCAGCGCCAGCGCCGACCCGAGGATGAGCATGGCGCCGATGATGATGACGAAGAAGACGATGTTCTGCCCGAAAGCGCGCAGCAGCTGGTCGCGGAAATAGGGGTTGCCGAACAGCGTCGCGAAGTTGTCGAGGCCGACGAACTGCATCGGCCCGATGCCCGGCCAGTTGACCAGGCTGAGCCCGAACAGCCCGAGCAGCGGCAGAAAATTGAAGATGCCGTAGAGCACGGCGCCCGGCAGGATCAGTGCGATCCGCTGCAGGCTGGCCTTCTGCTTGTACTTCATGCTGCCCCCGTCTCGCCGGTGGGAGGGCCAGGCCCTCGCCCGCGTCTCCGCACC